>Ga0222663_1000065_pt1 | contig 81896 bp, 77 predicted proteins | sample AntAcemetagen602_FD_179852 | JGI IMG/M metagenome (GOLD analysis project Ga0222663, IMG submission 179852) | Saline water microbial communities from Ace Lake, Antarctica - #602 | ecosystem: Environmental > Aquatic > Non-marine Saline and Alkaline > Saline | place: Antarctica: Ace Lake... | reverse complement strand
GCAGATTTACCGAGTAATCAGCCCATTGGGGCATGAATTAACCATGAAACCATCACAAAGTGGCTTCATATCAGGCCATAGTCGGTCTAAACTTTGTAGAGAAGGGCATTTTTCGAGGTGCCCCTAAATAATCTGGCATTACTTTATAAAAAACAAAACCGTTTGAAAGATGCCGAACCGCTGCTCCGCCGCGCGCTGACGATCAAAGAAAAAACCTTTGATCCAGGCCACCCTAGCCTGGTGACGGGCCTGAAGAACTTCGCATCGTTGCTGCGGGCATTGGGGCGCGATGAGGAAGCCGTTGAGTTTGAGCAACGCGCCGGAGCCTTGCCCCCAAAACGACGATCAGATGGGCAAGGAACCTAAGCCAATCCGTTAATAATCCGCTTGCGTGTTCACGGCATCGGGCGTACCGGTTTGGCCCAGGGGCCGAAGGCAAGGACCAACCCCGTCGAATAAGCTCGAAGGCCAGGACCAAGCAAAGTAGTTGTCTCATGTATCCTTATGAACACGATCCCGATGCGATTTATCGCGAGTCATTCCGGCGTGTCCGCACGGCTGTTGATCTAACAGCGTTTGACGAACGCTTACATCCACTGATTATTCGCTTGGTTCATGCCTGTGGTCTGCCAGAGATTGCGCGCAATTTTGCGGCGGGTTTTGATATATTAGAAGCAGCGCACACCGCCCTAAAAACCGGTGCTCCAATCTTTGCCGATGCGGAAATGGTTGCGGCGGGCGTCACACGCAAATCCCTACCGGCGAATAACACTGTTAAATGCTTGTTGAATGATGAGCGCACCTCTGACTTGGCCAAACAAAAGGCCACCACCCGGTCTGCTGCCGCCGTCGATTTATGGGGCGACCAAATGGGCGGGGCCATTGTGGCCATCGGCAATGCGCCGACGGCCCTTTTCCGCGTGCTGGAGATCATTGAAGCGGGTGGTCCAAAACCTGCTGCTATCTTTGGCATGCCTGTTGGATTTGTTGGAGCGGCGGAGTCAAAGGAAGACTTGGTTCGAATCGCGTTGGACCAAAGTATTCCGTTTGCCACCATCCAAGGCCAGTTTGGCGGCAGCGCGGTAGCATCGGCAGCGGTTAATGCGGCAGCGCGGCCGAACCATAGCGGGGCTATATCATGAGCCGGTGGCTTTCAATTATTGGTATTGGCGATGACGGCATTGGTGGACTGTCGCCCTCTGCACGATCCTTAGCCGAAAATGCTGAGGTCTTGATCGGTAGCGCGCGCCACCTGGCAATGATTGAAAACTCCACCGCTGAACGGGTTGACTGGACCACCTCTGTCTTGGCGACAGCGGAAAAATTGCCAACGTATCAGGGTCGGCAAGTTTGCATTGTCGTGAGCGGTGATCCCATGTGGTTCGGTGCGGGCGTCGCCGTTTGCAAATATGTTCCAGCCGATCAGCGAATCATCGTGCCCGCGCCTGGATCCTTTAGTTTTCTGGCAGCGCGCTTGGGCTGGCCGCTGGCAGAGGTGGAAACGATCACCCTGCACGGCAGACCGTTCGAAACCCTGCATGCTCGTCTTTATCCATGTGCGCGCTTGTTGATCCTCAGCGAAAATGGATCGACGCCAGCCCGGGTGGCAAAGGCCCTGTGCGATGCGGGCTATTCTGAAAGCACGATTGATGTTTTCGAACATTTGAATGGTCCCGAGGAACGGCACGTGTCGGCGCGGGCCGATCTGTGGTCAGCGGAAACCATTGCTGATCTGAACGCCATTGCTGTGACCTGTATTGCTGGGCCGAACGCCATTGTTTATTCAACCGTTCCCGGCTTGCCTGATGACGCGTTTGAGCATGATGGCAAGCTCACTAAACGAGAAGTACGGGCGGCAACGCTGGCGCGTTTAGCGCCTGTGCCCGGTGAACGTCTCTTGGATATCGGCCTGGGCAATGGCTCGGTCGCCATCGAATGGCTGCGGGCGCATCCACGCAACAGAGCGATTGGTGTTGAATCGAAGTCGGACCGCCGCGCCGTTGCGGCCCGCAATGCGGCGGCGCTGGGTGTGCCTCACCTATCAATCATTGATGGCCTTGCTCCCGATGCGTTGGCATCCGTTGATGGATTGGTCGACGCGGTGTTTATCGGTGGCGGCATCGCAGCCGATGGCGTGTTGGACGCGGCGTGGGCCAAGCTGTGCCCAGAGGGCCGGTTTGTTGCCAACGGCGTGACGCTCGAAGCCCGCGAACGTCTCATCCACGCCTATCACACGTGGGGCGGTGAGATCGCGGAAATCGCTGTTTCCCGCGCTGACAAGGTCGGTGCCTTTACCGGCTTGCGTCCGCAGATGCCGGTGATGCAATACGCCGTGACAAAACCTTCTGGAGATGAGGAATGACCGGAACAGCTTTTGGCATTGGTGTGGGGCCGGGGGCACCTGATTTGCTAACGTTGCGCGCCGTGCGGTTGCTGCAAGAAGCGCCAGTAATCGCCTATCCAGCCCCAGAAGGCGGGGCTAGTTTGGCGCGTGCGATCGCCGCATCGCATATTCCAGAGGGCCGCGATGAGATTGTCATTGAGACCCCGATGGTCCCCGGTGAATTTCCAGCCCATGCCGTCTATGATCGCTATGCCGCTGTGATTGCCAAACACTTGGAGGCCGGGCGCGATGTCGCCATTTTATGTGAAGGCGATCCCTTCTTGTATGGCTCTTTTATGTATTTGTTCGCTAGGCTGGCTGATGATCATAAGGTCGAGGTCGTTCCAGGTGTGTCGTCATTGGGCGCCTGTGCCGCCGTCGCAGGCGCACCCTTGGTTTCTCGGAACGAGGTGCTGACCGTGCTCCCCGCACCAGTTTCAGACGCGCGTATTGTTGCTGCTTTAGAAACATCCGATGCATTGGCAATCATGAAGGTCGGGCGTCATCTGGATCGGGTGCGCGGGCACATCGAGGCGGCAGGCCGTTTGAAGGATGCTTGGTATATCGAACGCGCGACAATGGAAACGCAGCGCGTTTTTCCGCTGGCCGCAACCGATGATGACGTGGACAAGGCCCCGTATTTTTCCATGATCTTAATCCGCACCCCAAGCGAAGCCCCGTTGGATGGAGGCGACGCATGACGCGGTCAGGTCAAGCACCGGCGATTGTTGTTTTGGATGCCGCTGCCGTGGTGTGTGCCCGTAAGATTGTCGAAACCCTTCCCGGCGCGCGTCTTCATGGTCGGTTGGGCAGAATTGACGCGGCTGACGTGTTCTTCGATGAGGCGACAACACACCTCGCCGACTTGTTCCGTGCGGGAACGCCGATCATCGCCTTCTGTGCGGCTGGAATTGTCATCCGCGCCCTGGCTCCGTATTTGGGGGATAAACGCACCGAGCCACCGGTGATCGCAATGTCGCACGATGGTACATCTGTTGTCCCGTTGTTGGGGGGGCATCGCGGTGCCAATCGTTTGGCGCAGCAGATTTCAGAAACGCTTGGCAGCACGGCGGCCATCACCACAGCGGGCGATACGGTTTTTGGCCTCGCGTTGGATGATCCACCCGAGGGCTGGATTGCTGCAAATCCATCTGCTGCAAAACCCATTGCTGCCGCCCTTTTGGCCAGTGAGCCTGTGGCATTGAATGATCCGATGGGCTTGGCAGATTGGTTGCACGCGGGAGATGCATCATGGGGTGCTTCAGCATCAGAGACCTTAGCCGTCCACGTGTCAGACAAAGCGTTGGGTTCAGACGCGGGTTTGGTTTTGCATCCCCCTGTTCTGGCAGTCGGTGTTGGCTGTGAACGCAACACGGACCCAGCAGAACTGTTGGCCTTGGTTCGGCAAACGCTGATCGATCATGGATTGGCTGTTGGTGCCGTCGCGGCTGTTGTGTCGATTGATGTGAAGGCGGACGAGGCGGCTGTTCATGCGGTTGCTGAGGCGCTGGGTGTTCCGGCTCGTTTTTATGATGCTGCAACGCTAGAAGCAGAAACCCCACGTCTTCAAAATCCGTCGGACATTGTATTTGCCGAAGTTGGCTGTCATGGCGTTTCAGAAGGCGCTGCACTGGCAGCCGTTGGATCAGGCGGTATGTTGATTGTGCCAAAGGTGAAAAGTCAGCGGGCAACGTGTGCCATCGCGCGTGCAACAGCGTCTCTTGATGCATCGAACATCGGTCGTGCGCGCGGGTCCCTTACACTGGTTGGATTGGGTCCAGGGACGCCCCTGTGGCGCACACCAGCGGCAGACGTCGCTATCGCTGCGGCGACGGATGTTGTGGGCTATGGTTTGTATCTTGATCTGATCGCGGACCGCTTGAATGGCAAAACGCGGCACGATTCAAACTTAACGCAAGAAGAGGCTCGCGCGCGAAGGGCTCTAGACCTTGCTGCTGAGGGCCGTGACGTTGTGTTGGTTGGATCTGGTGATGTCGGCATTTATGCGTTGGCAACGTTGGTGTTTGAATTATTGGATCGTGAGGATCGACCAGATTGGAGACGGGTACCCGTCGAAACTGTTCCTGGCGTAACGGCGATGCAAGCGGCTGCGGCGCGTGCGGGTGCGCCCTTAGGTCATGATTTCTGTGCGATCTCGTTGTCTGATCTTTTGACGCCATGGGAAGCCATCGAAAAGCGCCTGACAGCAGCGGCAGACAGCGACTTTGTCGTCTCACTTTACAATCCGGTTTCGAAGCGACGCCGCGAACACCTGATGAAGGCCCGCAGTATTCTACTGACCGGACGGGGTCCAGAGACTCCCGTCGTTCTTGCTCGAAACTTGGGTCGCGACGATGAGAGCGTGACGATGGTTAGCCTCGGCGATTTGACCTCTGATATGGTCGATATGCTCACGGTTGTTGTTATCGGCAGCTCTAACAGTCGGCTGGTTGACCATGATGGTCGGGCGCGCCTGTATACGCCGCGTGGCTACGCCGCAAAAATGGAGCCTCTTGGATCATGACAGGTTTTGTAAGATTTGTTGGCGCTGGTCCAGGTGCCCCTGACCTGATCACCGTGCGAGGGTTGGATATCATCCGTAATGCCGACGCGGTGCTGTATGCCGGTTCCTTGGTTCCAGAAGAAATCGTTGCCGAAGCCAAAGAAGGCGCGCTTGTTAAAGATACGGCGCCGATGAACTTGGACGAGATTATTGCTGATATGGCACACGTCGTGGCCGATGGCGGCACGGTGGCGCGGGTGCATTCTGGTGATCCGTCTCTGTATGGCGCGACGGCGGAACAGATGCGCCGACTAGACGCCCTGGGCATTGACTACGACGTCACGCCCGGCGTGCCTGCCTATGCTGCTGCGGCGGCCGCACTTCGCAAAGAGCTAACATTGCCTGATGTGTGTCAGTCCATTGTTCTAACCCGAACAGCCGTTCGCGCCAGTGAAATGCCTCAAGGTGAGGACTTAGATACCTTTGCAGCGACCGGCGCCACACTGGCCATTCATTTATCTGTCAACAATTTGGTGAGCGTGGTCCGGACTCTAACGCCTGTCTATGGTGCCGACTGTCCGGTCGTTGTGGGGTATCGCGTTAGTTGGCCAGACGAAGAATTTGTCTCTGGTACGTTGGCGACCATCCGCGATCTGGTCAAAGCGGCTGGCTTTACCCGAACAGCGTTGATTTTGGTGGGCCAAGCGCTGGGCGATGCAACGTTCGATGACAGCCGCTTGTATGCGCCAGATCATCATCACGTTCTTAGGCCCCGCCAAAGCAAGGCAGTGTCTTAAGCCAAACAATGGCTTCTTCGATGGTTCGAACCCTCTCTCCAGTCGGATGATCGGGGCGGCGGATCATGAGGGTTGGCAGGTGAAGCTCTGTAACGGCTTCAATCTTGCCTTGGTTTAAATCACCGCCTGAGTTTTTTGTCACCATAGCCTCAATCTGGTGATTGCGAATCAGGGCCATTTCCTGCTCTTTTGAAAACGGCGGCTTCCCGGTTACAACAAAGCTGTTCTCCAGAGGAAATCCATCAGGTTTTCCATTGATCAGGCGGACCAGAAAAAAAACGTCAGGCAGGCTAGCAAAAGCCTGTAGATCGGTAACGCCGGTTGAAACGAAAACCCGTTTGACTTGAAGACGCCGGAGCTCATCCACAGCATCTGCAATGGTGGGAACTTCAATCCACGGACCATCGGGTTTCAAGGGCCAGGGTGGGCGAATTAAGGACAACCGTTCAACGTTTGCAGCGGCGCATGCAGCTGCGGCGTTGCGTGATATCTGAGCCGCGAACGGATGCGTCGAATCAATCAGTACATCAATATTTTGAGAGTCTAAGTAGGCCTTTAAGCCGTCAGCACCGCCAAAGCCGCCGATCCGAACCGTGCCCGGTAAATCGGGGGGGCGTGTACGACCTGCCAGTGACGAGATCACGTCGACAGCGTCACCAAACGTTTGCATCACCGCATAGGCCAACGTTGCCGCATCGTAGGTGCCGCCTAAGATCAGGACGCGCCGCCGGATGGGCGGTGCTTTAGGCATCCGCTTGTCCCGTGAGTTTGCCTTTGCGGTCGAAAATCATGACGGTAACAGCAACATCGCCACCTACCGTTGCCAGGGCCGTTGCTCGTGCTTGTTTCGCAATAATATTGCCAAGGGGGATATCAACCTTGGTGGCAAATTCCAGCGCTTCTTGCCCGGTATTGGCTGCGGCAATCAGGGCGGTGATCGGTTCTTCGGCACCGGCGGCTTTGGCTGTGTTCGAAAGCTGAACCATGTCGAGGCTGGACCGGGATGAATGCAAATCAAGATGCCCTTGGGCTAGCTTGGCCAACTTGCCAAATCCGCCCGCTATGGTGAGGCGCGGAATAGGGTGGCTGCGCAAGTACTTCAACATGCCACCGGCAAAGTCCCCCATATCAATTAGAGATTGCTCGCCCAGGTCATAGTGTTTTTGGATGGCCGCCTCGGAGGTTGATCCCGTTGCTGCCGCAATGTGATTGATCCCAGCCGCTCGGGCAACATCAATACCCCGATGAATGGAATGAATCCACGATGCGCAGGAATACGGTATGACCACACCGGTCGTCCCTAAAATGGAAAGCCCGCCCAAAATGCCTAACCGGCCATTCATGGTTTTTAGGGCAAGCGCTTCACCATTTGGGATGGAAACTTCAATTTCTAAATTGGCTTGAATGCCGTGCCTCTCGGCGATGTCACCCAAGGCAGCGCGCATCATGCCTCGCGGCCCCGGATTAATCGCCGGTTCTCCCGGGGGGAGGGCCAAACCGGCACGCGTGACGGTGCCAACACCCTTGCCGGCCTTGAAGACCAGCCCTTGGCCTTTGGCCAACAGCCGAACAGTGGCGATGATTTCTGCGCCATGAGTAACGTCGGGATCATCGCCCGCATCTTTGATGATGCTGGCAACGGCGGCGTCACCGTCCCGCGCTGTCTGGTGTAAGGCAAATGTGGGCTCTTGGCCTTTGGGTAACGTGATGGTGATGTCATCTGGAAAGCGCCCTTCCAAAAGAGCACGATACGCAGCACACGCTGCTGCGGTGGCGCAGGTGCCTGTGGTCCAGCCGCGTCGTAGCGGTCCATCTGGTTTTCGATCCGACATGGTCTTATTGTAAGCGGCAACTGATCCGTATCAAAGCCCTGATCGATCCCATTCAATAGGGTTTAGTGTTCCGAATTTGAACCCTAGCAACTTTTCTAATTGAATAAAGGAGTGTCCGGTGTTGGACCAAAACTCACCTCAACGGCAGGTTGATGCGACACTGTTCGATGCCTATGCGCCGGCTGAAATTGCCAATCGTATCGAGAAGGCAGGTATCACCAAGTCAGCTTTGCCACTTTTACCGTTGATTGCGTTATCGATATTGGCCGGTGCGTTTATTGCTTTCGGTGCGATGTTCTACACAGTTGCAATGACGCAAACTGACTTAGGGTTTGGACCATCAAGGGTGTTTGGCGGTGTCGTTTTCTGTTTGGGTTTGGTTTTAGTTGTTGTTGGCGGCGCTGAGTTGTTCACCGGCAATTCGTTGATTGTTATGGGATGGGCCGATGGCCGAATAAAGACCAAGGCCTTGCTGCGGAACTGGGGTGTAACATTTTGCGGCAATTTAGTTGGTGCCGTTCTAATGGCTGGCTTGGTTGCGGCCTCAGGAACATTGGATATGGCCGCTGGCGCCGTTGGTGAGACGGCTCAGGCAATCGCAGCAGCAAAGATTGTCTTGGACCCGGTTCAGGCTTTGGTTCGCGGCATCCTATGCAATATTTTAGTCTGTTTAGCAATTTGGCTGTGTTTTGCGGCGCACAGCGTCACGGCGAAGATCATGGCCATTCTTTTTCCGATAACGGCATTTGTCGCCTTAGGCTTCGAGCATTCGATCGCCAACATGTATTTCATCCCTGTTGCCATGATTTCCGGTGACGGCACGATCTCAATGATGGATTTTGTAATGAACATGGTTCCCGTTACTGTCGGAAATGTCATCGGTGGGGGTGTGTTCGTTGCTTTAACGTACTACATAATCTATCTGCGAAAGCCGTTGCCCTAAACCAACTGGAAATATGCCCCATGAGTCCTCGTCTAGCTGCCTTAATTGCTATTGTCGGTGCCGGTCTTGGAATGTTGGCCATTGTCGCTTTAATGACGACAGGCTTGAACCGCCCGCTACCGATCTCTGAAAATGTGGCAAAGGTTCAAATTGGTGGGCCGTTTACGCTAACGGATCATACCGGCAAGCAAGTCACCGACGCGGATTTCCACGGCAAGTTTATGTTGATGTTTTTTGGCTATACCTACTGTCCGGATATCTGCCCCACCACGTTAACGGATATCACGGACGCCATGAACCTGCTGGGCGAGCAACAAGAAGAGGTTGTTCCTGTCTTTGTGACAGTAGACCCCGAGCGTGACACCGTTGAGCATTTAGGCGAGTACGTTACTTTTTTTCATCCCCGCATGGTGGGATTGACCGGAACATTGATGCAGATTTCTGAGGTTGCGACGGCCTATAAGATTTATTATCGCAAAGGTACGTTGCCCGAGGATGATCCTGAGGGTTATTTGGTAGACCATTCGTCTATTGCCTACCTTATTGACCGCAACGGTGACTTTGTGACGCATTTCTCTCATGGCACAACGCCGGAACAAATGGCGCAACGCATTCGTGAAACCCTCTGACGTAATCCAGCCAAAACCGCCTGGTTTGATTATTGCGGCCAGCGCTTCTGGGACTGGCAAGACACTCATCACCAGTGGTTTGATTGCGACCCTAAAACGGCGCGGTTTGCGCGTCGGCGTCGCAAAAGTTGGACCCGATTATATTGATCCGGGTTATCACAGCAATGCGGCAGGGCGGCTCTGTGTAACGTTAGATGCCTGGGCGATGCGTGATGATACGCTCAATGCTGCAATCAGCGTTGCCGAACAGGATGCAGATGTTGTCATTTGCGAAGGTGTTATGGGATTGTTTGATGGGGCGCCGGGTGGGATTGGGTCAACGGCTGATATTGCCAAGCGAACGGGGTGGCCCGTTCTTTTTGTTCATGCACCGCAGGGGCAAGCCGCCTCTGCCGCCGCAGTCGTCAAAGGATTTGCCGCAGCGGATCCAGATGTTCACATCGCCGGTGTTATTTTCAACAAGGTCGCCAGTGAACGGCATTGGGCGTTGATTGCTGAAGCCTGCAAGACGTATGCGTCCGATGTGCCGATTATGGGGTATGTCCCTCGCACGTCGGACATTTCCGTGCCAAGCCGGCATCTTGGTCTGGTTCAGGCGTCAGAATCTGATGATCTGAAGGCCCTGTTCACCGACGCGGCAGATGCTTTGGAACAAGCGTTAAACATTGATGACATTCTGGCGTGCGCTCGACCGAGAGTTCCATCGTGCGCGTTATCTCACGTCTCCGTGCCGATTGCGCCATTGGGGCAACGCATTGCCGTCGCTTCAGATCACGCTTTTGCCTTTGCCTATCAGCATGTGCTGCAAGGCTGGCGATATGCTGGGGCCGAGATATCACCCTTTTCACCGTTGAAGGACGAAGCTCCTGCGGCGGATTGTGATGCAATTTATATTCCCGGTGGGTACCCCGAACTGTTTGCCGGTCAGCTGGCGGCGAATAAGACATTTCTCGGCGGCCTCAGGCAGGCCACCGACCATGGCGTGGTGATTTTTGGCGAATGCGGCGGCTACATGGTTTTGGGTGATGCGCTGACCGATGCTGACGGCGTTCGGCACACGATGGCAGGGTTGCTGCCGGTCGAGACCAGCTTTGCGAGCCGCAAAATGCATCTGGGCTATCGACAAATGAAAACGGCGACCGATAGTGTTTTGGGTGTTGCAGGCATGGCATTTAGGGGTCATGAATTTCACTATGCAACGATTGTGACAGAAGCATCTGCCAATCCGCTGTTCGTTTGCCAAGACGCCCATGGCACTGATCTTGGTCCGACTGGATTGGTTCGGGGATCTGTGGCCGGTTCGTTCTTGCATTTGATTGATCGTCAATGACCGAAGACGCCCCTTTTTGGGAATCCACATCCTTGGCTGAGATGATCCAAGAACAGTGGGAATCGCTGTGTGATGGGTGCGGTCGGTGCTGTTTGGGGAAATTCACGGATGTGGATACAGGTGAGATTGCGCATACAAATGTTGCGTGCCGCTTGCTGGATACCCAGGCGTGCCGGTGCTCATCGTATGAAGATCGCCACCGGTTTGTGCCGGATTGTGTGCGGTTGACCCCAGCCAAAATCCCGAAGCTGGATTGGTTGCCGCAAAGCTGTGCTTACCGTCGTTTGTCGGAAGGTCGTGACTTGGCTTGGTGGCACCCTCTGGTCTCGGGCGACCCAGACACGGTACACTGGGCTGGCATTTCGATTCGGGGTAGGGTGGTGTCAGAGCGGGACGTTGTCGATGAAGACTTCGCCGCCTACCGCGCAGATTGGCCCCGGTAAATTAGGGTCAGGACTCCGATGACGAAACTTGAACCGGAATATTGGAAAAACAAAGCCCTTGCCGACATGTCAAAGGCAGAGTGGGAAGCCCTCTGTGATGGGTGCGGCAAATGCTGCCTCAACAAATTACAAGATGCCGATACGGACGAACTTTTCTTCACTGATGTCGCTTGCCGATTATTGAATTTAAAGACGTGTCTGTGCAGTAACTATGCAGAGCGCAAAAGCATTGTCCCGGACTGCCAAATTCTAACGCCGCAAAACATCAATGACTTCGCATGGCTGCCCTCAACTTGCGGATATCGTCTTGTTTCTGAGGGTAAGGATTTAGAGCCGTGGCACCCGCTGCTGAGTGGTGATGCGGAAAGCGTTCACCGGGCCGGTATTTCCGTGCGGGGGCGGGCGCAATCCGAATCAAAGATCTGGGATCTTGAAAAACATATTGTGACGTGGCCAGAGTAGGCGGTGGTTGGGGGCATTGAAAATGGAATCTTCTAACACAGAACATGCTTGGAATGGCCCGTTCAGTGGTGTTTTTGCAGCGGCGCTGAACGCGACAAATGCGGATGGTTCACTGGACCTATCGCGCAGTATTGCTCATGCAAAGTGGTTGCTGGCCCATGGTTGTGATGGCTTGGGCATTTTGGGAACGACAGGCGAGGCAAACTCGTTCTCGGTAGCGGAACGCAAAGCCATCTTGGATGCCTTGGTTGGTGCTGGTGTCCCTGCCGATCGCCTGATGCCGGGCACCGGCGTTTGCGCTATTCCTGAAACGGTTGAGCTTACGCGCCACGCGATCGAAGCCGGTGCGCCCGGTGTGCTGATGTTGCCGCCATTCTATTACAAAGACCCAACCGACCAAGGCCTCATAGAGGCCTACAGCCGCATTATCGATCAGGTCGGTGATGATCGCCTTCGCGTATATCTGTATCACTTTCCGCAAATGTCGGGCATTTCGATCACCGACGTTGTGATCGGCGATCTGCGAGAACGCTACCCAGGTGTCGTTGTTGGCATGAAAGACAGTTCTGGCGATCTGGAAAATATGGTGGGCGTGGCGGAGCGTCACTCTGGCTTTGCTGTCTTTAGTGGCTCTGAATCAAGCTTTTTAAGCTTAGCCAAACGTGGCGGTGCCGGATGCATTACGGCCATTTCCAATCTCAGTTGTGAACTGGCGCAAGGTGTTTGGAGCGCATGGCGTGACCATGGCATCGAAGCACCAGAGAACGACACACTGTTGGCGCTGCGGGTGGCAATTTCAGACTATCCGTTGTTTGCCGCGCTAAAAGCCTTGCAAGCCCGCCATACGGGCGATTCGACCTGGGAGCACATGCGCCCGCCGTTGACGCCTTTGGGTTCACGTTCAAAAAAAGCCTTATTCGCGTCGATCGATGCGATTGGCTATGAGATTCCGAAAGCCGCCTAAGTGCCAACATCGCGCGCCACACATTTGTTCGAAACCGACCTGGGTCCGCAATCGGTTGATGTACGCCGAGACAAACGCGCGCGCCGGTTGACCCTGCGGGTTGATGCGCGGGATTCCGCCGTCGTGATCACCGTTCCACCTTGGACACCGACAGCCGAAGTTGAGGCCATGGTGAGATCACGGGCGGCTTGGATTAGGGCACGCTTGGCCGATATGGGGCCGACGATCCCATTCGTACCGGGCAATGTGGTGCCAGTTCAGGGCATTGATCGAACAATGATGCATGAAGACCGGTTGCGCGGTCGGGCACGATTAGAGGGTGATACCCTTATCGTGCCGGGCAATATGGAACACTTTGCCCGCCGCGTTCGTGATTGGCTCAAAACCGAAGCCAAACGGGTGATTGAACCTTTGGCCGATGTAACGGCTGAACGGGCCGGTTTGCGGCGTGGACGAATCTCTATGCGTGACACCAAAAGCAGGTGGGGATCGTGTTCATACGATGGCAGTCTTTCTTTTTCGTGGCGCTTGGTGATGGCACCGCCGTATGTGCTGGATTATGTCGTCGCGCACGAGGTTGGTCATTTGCAAGAACGGAACCACAGCCCTCGGTTTTGGGCTGTTGTTGAACAGCTCACGGAAAACCGCGCGGCGGCCGATGCATGGTTATCGAAGCATGGGCAAAAACTGCATCGCTACGGCTAATGTTTTTGGTAACAAGAAGCGGATGGTGAACGATCCTTAGTTCGCTAAACTAGAAGCATGAAAACGACAGCAACACTTCATTCTAATGAACCGGACCCGCGCTGGCGCTCTGTGCTGGATCGTAACCGCGACGCAGACGGTGCCTTTGTTTATGGCGTTCAATCGACGGGTATCTACTGTCGCCCTTCGTGCCCGAGTCGGCGGCCAGCAAACTCCAGCCGGGTTCAGTTTTTTGACATTCCAGAAGCCGCCGAGCGCGCGGGCTTTCGCGCGTGCCTTCGGTGCAAGCCAGAAACGATTGAGGTGGTGGACCCGACTCTTTCATCAATTCGCGATGTTTGTGCGGCTATTGATGTAGCGGATGAAGAGGTGCCAGGCCTAGATGTCTTGGCGGGGGTTGCGGGCTGGAGCGCGCATCATTTGCAACGGACGTTCAAGCGGATCATGGGCATTTCACCGAAAGCCTATGGTGATGCGCGAAAGCTAGCTCGTTTTAAACACGGTGTGAAACAGGGGGAAGATGTGACCCAAGCCATGTACGGGGCCGGATACGGCTCCTCAAGCAGATTGTACGAAACAGCTTCTGAAAAACTCGGCATGACGCCAGCTTCTTATGCGAAAGGCGGTAAAGGTGCGACAATTGTCTACACCATTCGACCCTGTCTGCTGGGGTTAGTTTTGATCGCTGCGACCGAAAAAGGCATTGCCATGATCGGCTTTGACGATACGGAACATGCCTTAGAACATGAACTCCATGCGGATTTCCCTGAAGCAACCATTCTGCGGGATGAAGCGGGACTTGGTCCTTGGGTCGATCCCGTCTTGGCGTATTTGAAGGGGGCCGAGCCGCCGCATGATCTACCGCTGGATATCCGTGCAACGGCGTTTCAGTGGCGAGTTTGGCGCGAACTCATGCGCATTCCTGCGGGTCAGACCCGAACCTACGGTGAAATTGCTGCGCGGTTGGGTCAGCCAAAAGCCGCGCGGGCGGTGGGTCGCGCCTGTGCCACCAACCCGGTCTCCATCACCATACCGTGCCACCGGGCCGTTGGTGCAGACGGATCTTTGACCGGTTATCGCTGGGGCAAGGATCGAAAGGCGCGTTTGTTGGCCGATGAAAAATCGTTTGCAAAACGCCAAGGCGATTAAATCTGATGAAACCTGCGTTTTTCCAGCAGGCTAAGGATCAATTTTTTTGCCCCTAATCGGTGTTCTGTATGATTATCGCTCGCCAATTTTCCGTTGCCCGACATCACCAGTACCAAACTGTGAAACCGCTTATCGACTTCGACCAAACCTTTGCTTTCCACGCCCATGACTTATTCAACTTCAATTTTCTGGCCCTGGTTGGCTGAGTCATAAATAGCGTCGGCTAAAGCCATATTGCGCACATACGATGCCACATCGTTCTCAACAGGTGTTCCATTCAGTATTGCGGACACGACGTGTGCTTGCAAAGCCCGCACACAGTCTCCGCCAAAACCAACTTCTGGACGAGGGGCTAAGACCGTTTTCGTATCATTTGAGCCGTGCTGGCGAAGCGTTACCGCGCCGTCACCGAACAACCGCAACTCGCCTTCTGTGCCTTCGACATAGCATTCGCCCATTGTAAGACGTCTGTTTACTGCCACGTGATCCAAAAGACGGTTACCATCAAAGATGGCCCGTTGACCGTTTTTATACCCAAATACAAAAAAGCCGGCATCCTCGCCTACAATAACGGGATTGAGTTGCCGAAGGTCCGCATAGACGGAGTGAGGCTCACCGAGGAGAAAACGGAATGTGTCAATCCAATGAACGCCTGTTTCGTGGATCAGAAACCGTTCCATTTTTTGGAAATAGGGTTGCCGGGCTAGATACGCATCATCCCCTTGCCCATCGCCTGGGCGTAAACGAAAGGTGACGTGCAAGACCTGACCAATGGCCCCCGCATCCATTTCTGATTTGATACAGCGATACCAGGGTTGAAACCGAAAATTTTCATGAACAACAATCAGAGCGTTATAGGCTTCCCCAAGTTCGAGCGCCTCTCTGGCATGTTTCAAATCACCACAAAAGGGTTTCTGACAGATGATGGTCTTTATGCCGCAGCCTAAGGCGTCTTTGATGAGGTCTAGGTGCGTGGGTGGCGGGGTTGCAATATCGATGATGTCGGGCGATTCGCTGATGATCATATCGGTAAGGTTTGTGTAGGCCTTCACGCCAGACGCGCATGCTTTTATCTCATCCCGATCAACAACGGCGACAAGCGTTGCATCATCAATTCGTTGCCACGCATCTAAATGGAATTGGGCAAAGTATCCAGCGCCGACAAGGCCAACACGAACGGGTAATGGCGGGCTCGTTGTCACGATGCCAACCGCGCCCATTCATTAGAGATGGCGACAGTAGCCTCTGATGTCGTGCTTGTGCCGCCCAAGTCAGGCATTAGAACGGCCCCCTCGGCGATAACACTGTCGACAGTCGTTTGCAGTCGATCCACCGTGTTGATAAGGACCGCAGGGTCATAAGTTTCGACAAGCCAGGTCAACATCATGGCTGACGATAGTATCATCGCGGTTGGGTTGGCAATTCCTTGCTTTGCAATATCGGGAGCGGGCGACAAACCCAAGCTTTTCATCAGTTTGGCACTGATACATTGGCCGACTTAATCTTAAGCGAACCAGTTTTCTGACACATTCCTATCGTGAGAACACCTAGTGTCTCGAATCTGAAGTTCGTATCATTTGGGACATCCGCTTTTCGAACGTCAGATTCGATCCGGACACTAGCAACATATTGATCTCGTGTGGTTTTGGATTAGAAGTTCCCTAAAGTGGTCGCCTCGAAAAATGCGGTGAACTTCGAATCCACCACACTTGGTCAACCTTACGCCTGGAGCACCTCGACTGTCTCGGTGTATTGAAGTTCGCTGCGTGCAATGCGACGAGCGGTTTTGAAGATGCCGTCGAGAATTTCCATCAGTTCTGCTTCCCGTACGTACTGCAATACACTGTCGCCGTTCTTTGCACGCAGGTGATCGAAGCTTTGCCGCCCGACTTTGTACGCGATATCTGACACGTTCTGTTTCATGGCGCGAACCGTCTCGGCCAAGGCGACATCGTGATTGCCGACGGCTTCGAGGGCGCCGGACAGCGCCTTTTCCACCTCGTCATAGACGGCAGTAATCTGCGTCACTGACTCCGAGCCGATTGTGACGCGCTCATCTAACCGTTTCCGCGCTGAGGTTACGATATCTGACGCTATGCGGTCGCCGGTATGTTCGAGAGCGTTGGCGATCTCTACCAACTGCATCAGCGTCTGCGCGTTTCGCTCAGAAAGCGACGTCACCGATATACGTCCGAGGTGGGTGATAATCGCCCGATGAATCTTGTCCAGCGGTTTGTCGCGCGCCTCCAGTGCATCCAGGCGCCTACGATCTGTGCCCAGCGCCGCCTCACGTGACTGGTGCAGCATGTCGCAAACGTACTGTCCCATGCGGACGATTTCATAGCGCGTGTTCTCCAACGCGATCGCGGGTGTCGAAAGAACATTGTCGTCCAAAAACTTAGGTGCCAGCGTTTCCTCAATTGAAAGCGGACGGTCTGGAATCATCCATTCAACGAGACGAGCGATCTGCGGCGTGAAGCCAATAAAGATGAACGTATTGGCGACGTTGAAGATCGTGTGCGCGTTGGCGATTTGCCGTGGTGTGTTCACGGTCCCGCCTGCGCTATCACCGGGTGAAATGGCGCGGCTGATCTCGGCCAGTTCGGGAATCAACCCGATCCAAATCAGGACCCCTGCGACATTGAAGAGGACGTGAACCAGTGCGGCGCGTACTGCTGGACGTGGTTTGTTTATGACGGCCAGACCGGCGGTGGCGCACGTCCCGATGTTGGCACCAAGCGCGACCGCGACGGCAGCTTCCAGCCCAATCAGATTCTGCGCAGCGAGAACGATAACGATCCCTGTGGTCGCGGCGGAGGACTGGATGACTGCGGTGAACGCCGCGCCGACCAATGCCGCCACGGCGGGATGTGAGAGGGTTGCGATGAAGGAAATAAAAGGCTCGTAGGAGCGTAACGGCGCCATTGAATCACTCATCACACCCATGCCAAAGAACACCAGGCCCATGCTTAAGATGATGTGCCCGTATTCCTCCGCATTGCGCACGTTGCTGACGAAGGTCAGCAGAAATCCAAAGGTAATCATTGGAAGAGCGAATTGAGTTACCTTAAAGGCGAGAATCTGGGCGGTCATGGTGCTGCCAATATTGGCACCCATGATAACGCTGACGCTTTGCGCCGTCGACATAAGCCCCGCCGAGATGAATCCTACGAGAATTACCGTGGTGACTGAGGAAGAATTCACAACAGCGGTTGTAATGGCACCCATACCAGCGCCGATGAAGCGGTTTCGCGTCATCTTGCTCAGCAGTTCCTTCATGTGGTCACCGGCGGCGCGCTTTAACGCCTTGGTCATCAAGTCCATACCGAAAAGAAAGAGTGCCAGTCCACCGAAAAGGCCGGTCCACAGGTCAAAGTGGTTAAGTGAGTCTTCCATCAATCGTCTTTCGCGACTTGCGCCTTAATAACAGCGACGGGGATTTCTGCGATCTGCACGACCCGTTCGGCGACAGAACCCAACAGAACATGCGGCAATCCTGTTCGCCCGCGGCTTCCAACGACGATCAGCGCCGCGCCGAGGGTCTCTGCGGCTTCAACAATTCGACCCGGCGGCAGCCCCGATACCAGTTGCACGCTCGCAGATGCCAATCGGTTTCGTTCGGGATTTTCCGTCCGAACCATTGTAAGGAACTCGTCCATCATTTCTTCAGCGACTTTTTCCATGGGACGAAGCTGATCCTCGGGCAGTTGCCGATAAAACCCTGGGCTCGCTGCCGGATCGTGGACAACGTGTAATATAGTGAGGGGGGTGCCGGTCAACTCGGCCTGCGTACTCGCCCAAAGTAACGCTGCATAGGAATCTGCTGAAAAATCAACGGCGCATAGAATAGGTGCCATGGATGTCGAATCGGTCATTCTCACGAGGACCCGATCATGGCAGCATCACGCCGCGGATCATAAAATAGATCATCGCACCTAAGACACCTGCGACGGGGACGGTTATCACCCATGCTCCAGCGATACGCAGTAACAAGGTCCGTTTCACCAGTTCCAGATTACGAATTTTACCGAGTTCTTTGCGCTCGCGTTTGTATAGAAGGCCTGAGCCGACCATCTGTTTTAGTTCGCGTAACATCTCCCCCTTTTCTTGAACCGGTGCAGCTTCAAACCGTTCAAGGAAAATTTTAATGGCTTCCGGGTCATCATCTTGGTGATGCAGTTTGATTTCTTCGACTTTGCGCGAATAACTGACCTTCAAGTATTCACGCAGAAAGCCGACCCCAAAGACCCCGCCGACTGCGATATGGGTTGAACTGACCGGTAAACCGAGTTGCGAGGCGACGATTACGGTAAGGGCGGCGGCAAGGGCGATGCAAAAGGCCCTCGTCTTGTCGAGTTCGGTGATCTCTGAACCGACGGTGCGGATGAGTTTGGGGCCATAAAGGCCGAGGCCGAGTGCGATCCCAATTGCGCCCACCAGCATCACCCAAAGAGGAATTTGTGCTTTTTGAATGATGTCGCCGGACATCACCGCATCGTTGATTCCGGCTAAGGGGCCAACAGCGTTGGCAACATCGTTGGCACCATGGGCAAAGCTTAACAGCGCCGCAGCGAAGATCAGCGGGAATGTGAACATCTCGTTGACCCCTTCTTTGTCATTGGATAACGACGAAGAGAGTCGACCGATATGCGCGCGCATTAACATGTAGGCCGCGCCCGCGAAGACGAACCCAATCAGTGCCGCCGTGATAAAATCTAATTCCCAAACGTGTTTAAGACCTTTGAGGATCAAGTAGGTGGTGAACGCCCAGGCCAAAATACCGATCAGCAATGGCACCGTGCGCCGTGCCGCCGCGAGGACTTCTACCTGATAGGTAATGCTGCGTTTAATAAGATACAGAAATCCGGCAGCGATCAATCCCCCTAAAACCGGCGAAATCACCCAGGACGCTGCAATTTTACCGACCACGTTCCAATCAGCGATATTCCAACCACCGGCGGCGATGCCAGCGCCTAAAACGCCACCGACGATTGAGTGCGTCGTAGAGACCGGCGCACCGACGGCAGTGGCTAGGTTCAACCACAAGGCGGCGGCCAACAACGCACCGGTCATCAGCCAAATGAATGTGTTGGTATCGGCAATGAGCTCCGGGTTTATGATTCCGCCTTTGATTGTTCCGACCACGTCACCGCCAGCAATGAGCGCGCCGCAGGCTTCAAATATTGCGGCAATTAAAATAGCTCCGCCCAAGGTTATCGCTTTAGAGCCGACGGCAGGACCGACGTTGTTCGCCACATCGTTAGCACCGATATTCAGCGCCATGTACCCACCGATCATCGCCGCAACCACCAGCAAAGTTCCATCTGTGCCACCTGCGTTACGCGAGACGGCGAACAACATGATGCCAACAATGAAAAGAATGGCTGATCCCAGGCGAAATAGTTCCCCTCGGTTAACCAGCAGAGCTTTTTCTACTTTTTGGACATTTAAGAGGCTCATGTGCAATGCTTCCCCATGGTGTTTCGAACAGACGTCAAGCCAACAGAGAACAGCCTGAGGCTTTCTATAACTGTCGCAAATTTGTAATAAAAATGTAATGATCTACATCAGCCAGCGGCATTATTAGAGTAATATGAGAAGGTGCCGCAAAGTAATTGAATGCTGAATTCACTACGGCCTAGTTAAAAGTTTGAGGAAATGAATGCGCATGGAAGCGTATAGGGTTGCATGACGATTTTCCAAACCCTTTTGTGTTAATGCACGTCAGCTTTGCATGATTAGCAGCCGTTGTTTATGGCCGGTCATCAGTTCTGCATCTAGCCATTTTCGGGCCCTTGCGGTTAGTCAGGTGGCTTACGTTGCCCTGTCGATAAATTCCAAAGCTTGGTGATTATAGAGCGTGCACAAAAGATCGAGATGGTCGAGCAGTGTGGGCGTGTCATTTGTGGTGAGGGCAACCTCTTTCATCAGGCATAAGATGACGGCCAGGGCGGCATCACTGATGTCAAAAATTTCACGATCAAAGCCAAGGCTGTAGATGCCCTTGGGCGATGGCGTGAGCGCAAATTTTACGTAGGCGGGTTTGATCAGACCACCCCTTGCTTGAAGGGCTTCTGTGAAGGCTGACAGGCTAAGCGCATCGTCGCGCTCGCTGTACTGTTCAATGTCTTCACTGGTTGAGCCAGTAAAAAACGCGGCCAGCCACTCAGAAAACGCGGGCGTGCTCAGAGGGTGGCCGAGATGATCGCGCAGCGCCTCAACGGCATCGATGGACAGGGTGAAGCCTGAGCTGTTAGCGTTCAACCCCTCGCCTACGTAACGGTGATCAAGCGCGTCGTGGTCGGCGAGGTGCTGACCATAGGCACCATAAAGTTCCGATAATTTTGGACCGAGAAAACCAACGGAAAAGGTCAACGCGTCGTCAAGCGTGGTGCCTTCGTGGGCGTAATGGGGGGGAATGTAGAGAATGTCGCCTGAGGTAACTTCAACAGTAGTACCGTCAATGGGGTCTTTAAGAATTTTGAGGTCAAGTCCGTCAATGTACGCTTCATTGATGATAGGGGCGCGGCCAATGGTCCAGCGGCGTGAGCCTTGGCCTTGGACAAGAAAGACGTGATAGCTATCGACGTGACCGCCGATGGTACCGCCCTTGGTGGAAAAGCTGACCATAATGTCGTCCATCAACCAACGAGGCGCAAAATTGAACGCACGCAACAACGTGGCAGTATCTGGGTGAAATTGTTCGACATTTTGGACGAGCAGGCTCCATGGTACCTTTCCCGCAGTATTGAAATCCTCTTCGGTGAAGGGACCAAATTGGCAGGCCCAGTCTTTTCGCGCGACCATGCGCGCGCGCGCGGTCTCTTCCATGGACAGTTCCGCAAGCTCATCTGGCGTGATCAGCCCGTCCATCACGGTTTGATCAATAGCGTCCCGCACAAGGAACGGCCGTTTGTTCCAATAGTGCGCGTAAAAAATCTCGCCCGACGGCAGGGTGTCGATCATGGCAAGAGAAAGGGACATCACACGATCCGATATGAGAACGGTGCGCTCGTAATGACACGGGCGGCGGTTCTGACCCAACCTAGCCACGCCCTGGTGGTTGCCTTGTTGTTGAGGTCTGACCGCCCATAAGCTTCAGGGCGCCCCGGCATTACAATTGTCACGTTTAGGCTTTCTTTTTACCCATGGTCGATGACATCGATTTCTTGGCACCGGAATCTGCCGTTGCCGAAATCTTCTCTTTGGCCTTTTTGGGCTTTTTAGCTTCTTTATTGCCGCGCTGATTATTGCCTTTTCCCATTTTGACACCTTCTGGTTAGCAGCAAGTCTGGCCTATAGTCTCAAAAACGATCGCTTGCGGCGGGTTAGTTATTTTGTTCCCCAGGAATTGGGGACAACAATAAGATTATCGACATTCAGCGGCCTCTGAGGATTCCATGTATGGTCCGCCAGTTCATTAACGGGCCACAAAGAGGCAGCAAAAAATCACTCTGGTATACTTTCTGTCGTCCGTAAGGTGGGCCTGACGCAGACTCTCACGACGCACATCAACCATAACACGGGTCTGCCAGGCCGTGTTAACTATTCTGAGAAGCTGACGAGGTGTGAGGCCAGATTTCCAAGGTTTGGAAATTAGGACAAAAACACTATATAAATCAAAACTTTAGAAAATAATTGGTGGGCCCGGCAGGACTCGAACCTGCAACCAGACGGTTATGAGCCGCCGGCTCTAACCAGTTGAGCTACAGGCCCGAACGCATTAGTCGTGCGATCAGTAATCAAGGAAGCTGCGCAGTTTTCGCGACCGGCTCGGGTGCTTCAACTTACGCAAAGCCTTGGCTTCAATTTGGCGAATGCGTTCCCGCGTAACCGAGAACTGCTGGCCAACTTCTTCCAAGGTATGGTCCGTGTTCATGCCGATACCAAACCGCATTCGCAGTACCCGTTCTTCGCGCGCCGTTAGGCTGGACAGTACCCGCGTTGTGGTTTCGCGCAAGTTGCCTTGAATGGCGGCATCCAGCGGCTGTGTTGCGTTCTTGTCTTCGATGAAGTCACCCAAATGGCTGTCTTCTTCGTCGCCAATCGGCGTTTCGAGGCTGATCGGTTCTTTGGCAATCTTCAGAACCTTACGAACCTTTTCCAACGGCATGGATAATTTCGTCGCCAACTCTTCTGGCGTCGGTTCGCGGCCAATTTCGTGCAGCATCTGACGGGACGTGCGAACCAGCTTATTGATCGTTTCGATCATGTGAACCGGAATACGGATCGTCCGCGCTTGGTCAGCAATAGACCGTGTGATGGCTTGTCGGATCCACCAGGTTGCGTAGGTCGAGAACTTATAGCCGCGACGGTACTCAAACTTATCAACAGCCTTCATCAATCCGATGTTGCCTTCTTGGATCAAGTCCAAGAATTGCAAACCCCGGTTGGTGTATTTCTTTGCAATCGAGATCACGAGGCGCAGGTTTGCCTCGATCATTTCTTTCTTGGCTTGGGCCGCTTCGCGCTCGCCTTTTTGCACCGTGTTCACGATGCGGCGGAATTCTGGAATGGGTAAGCCCGATTCTTGGCTGATGATGCCAATCTCGCCGCGAAGGTCTTCAATTTCTTTTGCGTACTTCGTGCAGAATCGTTTCCAGCCTTTGCCAGAAAGCTCACCAACACGCTCCATCCAAACAGGATCAAGCTCGTGGCCTTGGTATTCTTTCAGAAACTCGACGCGATCCACTTTGCATTGGGTGGCGAGACGGAACAAACGCCCTTCCAAACCCATCAGCAACTTATTCAAGCCATACAGGTGATACATCAGCGTTTCGATGCGGGCGTTGTTCAGATGAACGCCTTCCATCTGTGTCACCAATTCGTGGCGTAGTTTGTCGTAACGTTTTTCTTGCCGCGTGATCGGTTGTTCACCGGACTGCAACAGCTCAATACGTTGGTTTTGCAGCTTGTGCAGCTTTTTGTAGGTCTTGGTTATGTTCTCAAACGTCTCAATAACCTGCGGCGTGAGTTTTGCCTCAAGCGCCGACAAAGAAAGATTAGCTTCTTCGTCATCGTCTTCGTCATCGTCGCGGGTTTCACCCGGCGTTGCTGCGGCGGCACCATCAGCAGGCTTTGCGCCCGGAGCAGAGGGTGCAGCAGGAGCAGCCGGTGCGGCAGCGACCTTCGGTGCTTCAACTTTTTTAGCAGCGGCGGGCTCATCATCATTTGCAGCGGATGGTTCACCACCCTCAGAAGCATCTTCGCTATCTTCCGTTGCATCTTCGGCAATGAAGGTTGCGCCGTGGGTTGCTTCCAGGTCGATCACATCACGCAGAAGAATCTCGCCTTCTTTCAGCGCGTCATGCCATTCAACAATGGCGCGGATCGTCAGCGGGCTTTCGCAGATGCCGCCAATCATCATTTCACGGCCAGCTTCGATGCGCTTCGCGATGGCAATTTCGCCTTCACGAGACAGCAATTCAACCGATCCCATCTCGCGCAAATACATACGGACGGGGTCATCGGTGCGGCCGATTTCGTCTTCGTTCACGTTGCCAGCAGCGGACCCTGGTTTGGCCTCAGCGCCGTCGCTTTCTTGCGCAGCGGCAGGTTCGGCGGTTTCGGTTTCAGATTCTTCGTTCTCAACAACGTTGATGCCCATTTCGGACAATGACGCCATGGTATCTTCAATTTGCTCTGATGAGACTTCGTCAGGCGGCAGTGCAGCGTTCAATTCGTCATAGGTGACGTATCCGCGCTCTTTACCTTTGGCCAACATCTTCTTAACGGCAGCACCCAACGTATCCAGAAGCGGGCTATCGCCGCCATCTTCGCGTTGATCGGTGTCTTCGGCTGTACTGGCTGCTTTCGCCACCCTCAATCCCCTTTAAATCGTCGTGCGGACCAAATATTATCGACGGTATCGTGTGCTCTAAACATTTTTGGCATAGTCATCATGTGGTCGCACGAACCTGCCGCGTCAAGCGGTGTCGGGCGAAGCGATGGGTTAAACCCAAAAGCCCCTCTAAAGTCAAGGCTTTGCGGGCCAAATTGCCCATTCCATGAGTCATTCTTCATCATGGGATGCAAATTCAGCTAATTTCAGCGCTTTCAAACGGTTCCAAGCAGCTTCTTGTGCGTCTTGGCCGACGGTTGTGTCTGCATCAATGGGTTCTGCTGTGACGTCAGATCGGGCCTGAGACTGACCTAAGAAAGCCCGGTTGGCGCTGGCGAGCGCAATTACGTCATGTAAAGGTGCGCCGGGTCGTAGCGCTGGCGTAAATTTGACCCGGTCATCATTCATAAGCCGGTTGCGGTCAGGACCATACCCTTCGGCGGCCAAGCGTTCTTCTAACGTCTCGGCTGTAAGGTCATCCGCGTCCGCAGCAATGGCCAAAACGGACTCGCGCAAGGAGTCCAAAGCGTTGTCGTTTATTGTAAAGGCCCCGAGCGTGTCCTCAATCAGGTCGAGCACCGACGGCTGGGCAACGGCACAGGCCAACAGCACGCGCTTGGCTTCTTCGGTCGAAACGACGGCGCCGCCGCGCACTAAGGCCGGATCAAGCCCGGCGCCAGTAATTTCTTCCTTGCCGCGCCCTTTGTTCCAATTCCCTTTGCCGCCGCTTTGGGATCGGGAGGCTTGCCACATTCGGTCTTTGAAGGCGCGGCCCATATGGCTGCGGATGGTGGGGTCTTCAATGGTGCGCACATGGTCATCAATGCGCCGTTGAATGGCCGCACGTGTTTCAGGATCGCGCGGCAAGCGCCCCCCCGTTTCCATCCGCCAAATGACATCACTCAGGGGCAGAGCACGGGCCAAAACATCGGCGAAGGCTTGTTGGCCTTGTTGCCTAATCAAGGTGTCTGGATCATCGCCGGGTGATAGTTCTGCAAATCGTATCCCTTTGCCCGCTTGAATCACGGTCAGTGCGCGTTCCGCTGCCCGGCCTGCCGCGCGCTGACCCGCCGCATCGCCATCAAAGCAAAGGATTGGCTCATCCACGACCCGCCATAATGCGCGCAGTTGATCTTCGGTTAGGGCAGTGCCAAGCGGCGCAACGGTATGCGGAAACCCGCCTTCAGCCAAGGCAATCACATCCATATAACCCTCGGTAACGATCATCGTGCCCGCGCTTCTTGCGGGGCCAGACGCTTGATGCAGGCCGTACAACATGTGCCCTTTATGAAACAAAGGAGTCTCGGGTGAATTCAGATACTTCGGGCCTTTGTCAGACAACGCCCGGCCACCGAACGCGACAACGCGCCCGCGCCGGTCGGCGATGGGAAACATCACACGGCCACGAAACCGATCATAGGGCGAACGGCTGGAATCATCGGGTTGAATAGTAAGGCCAGCCTCAACCATCATCGCATCTGAAATACCTTCGCGGGCCAAGTGTGCCTTGAGCATGCCATTGCCGTCTGGTGAGAAACCCAACCGAAACTGAGCCATGGTTTCATCCAACAAGCCTCGACGGCGAAAATAGTCGAGACCCACTTTGCCCTCTGGCGAGCGCAAGGTGCGCTCAAAAAAAGCTGCGGCGGCTTCGCAAACATCGGCGAGAGATTTTGCCCGCTCAGAACGGGCGCGGTCTTCAGGGCTGGATTTTGGAACCTGTAGACCAACATCGGTGGCCAAGCGTTCCACGGTTTCTGGAAAGCTAAGGCCTTCTGTTTCCATCACAAAGTCAAAGGCACTGCCGTGCGCGCCACAGCCAAAGCAGTGATAAAAACCTTTTTCATCGTTCACCGTGAACGATGGCGATTTTTCATTGTGAAACGGGCACAGGCCAGAAAACTCGCGCCCCTTACGGATCAGCTTTACGCGCTTGCCAATCACGTCGGACAACCCGACACGTGCGCGGACTTCATCCAAGAATTCAGGTGGAAATGCCATTCAGCCCCGCAGCCACCAGCATCACGCAAAGGCGCGTGACTCGCTTCAGCAGTCTAGCATAGTGATATAGGCGTCAGTTGGTGCGTCGGCGAGGCCGAGTTGTTCAGCCCTGTCCCAAATCGGTCCACAGGGTTATCCAGATCAGGCCGTCTATGCAGACTTAACCCAGGCGCTGTTTGACCATACCGCTGGCCTTGCCGAAATCCATTTTGCTGGGGGCAAGTGCTTACTTGCCCAAAGGAAAATGCGGGGCAGAATCAACCCAGGCGCTGTTTGACCATGCCGCTGGCCTTGCCGAAATCCATTTTGCTGGGGGGCGAGTGCTTACGTGCCCAAAGGAAAATGCGGGGCAGAATCAACCCAGGCGCTGTTTGACCATGCCGCTGGCCTTGCCGAAATCCATTTTGCTGGGGGGCAAGTGCTTACGTGCCCAAAGGAAAATGCGGGGCAGAATCAACCCAGGCGCTGTTTGACCATGCCGCTGGCCTTGCCGAAATCCATTTTGCTGGGGGGCAAGTGCTTACGTGCCCAAAGGAAAATGCGGGGCAGAATCAATCCAGGCGCTGTTTGACCATGCCGCTGGCCTTGCCGAAATCCATTTTGCTGGGGGGCAAGTGCTTACGTGCCCAAAGGAAAATGCGGGGCAGAATCAACCCAGGCGCTGTTTGACCATGCCGCTGGCCTTGCCGAAATCCATTTTCCCAGCATAGCGTTCTTTCAGCGCCGCCATGGTGGGGCCCATGTCTTTCAGGCAGCTTGCGCCGACGTCGGCAATCGTTGCCTCGACGGCCTCGGCCATTTTGGTCTCATCCATCTGCTCGGGCAGAAACGTCGTGATAATGCCAATCTCGCGTTCCTCGCGCTCGGCCAAGTCTTCACGTTTGCCGTCTCGGTACATTTTGATGCTGTCGTTGCGTTGCTTCACCATGGATTGCAGCAATTGCAGAATCTGATCGTCGTTGAGATTTGCGTCAGATCCGTCGCTGCGGGCAGCAATGTCGCGGTCTTTCAAGGCAGCAAGAATTAAGCGGATGGTCGAAACGGCGCAGGTGTCCTTCGCCTTCATCGCATCCTTTAATGTGTCGTTCAAACGGGTGCGTATCATCATGCGCGTCCCTGTGTCCTTACCCAGTCGATGTTCGGTCGATTCGGCCTAATTTCGGAAAGCGCGGACCTTAGACCAAACATTCCGTTAACGCAAACGAAACTAAATCGCTAACCCCTTGTTTTTCCACAAGAAAAATCTTGGTTTCCGGGTTGACGGTTCGGGTGAGATGGCTTAAACACGCCCAACTTCGCCGCACACCTCGTCTTAGGTAATGGGTGATCCCAACAGATTAAAGGCTTGAAAGATTGTCCGGCTCACCCTCGCCCGGAACGACTCCTTCTACGCGCGCCCCTGGTATTGCACTTAGCACACCACCCCCGGGCGCCGATGCCGCATTGATTCTTTCTGATGGAACGGTTTTTTGGGGATTTGGCGCGGGTGCTGCCACCGCCATGGTCGGCGAGGTGTGCTTTAACACCTCGATTACCGGTTATCAGGAAATTGCCACGGACCCTAGCTACGCCGGACAAATCATCACCTTTACCTTCCCGCACATTGGCAATGTTGGTGCGAACGCCGAAGACGTGGAAACCACGACGCCCGCCGCACGGGGCTGCATTTTCCGCGAATCGATCACCAATCCGTCCAATTGGCGCGCCGCCCGTGGCCTGGATGATTGGCTGAAGGCGAACAATCTGCCCGCCGTCACCGGCATTGATACGCGGAAACTCACTCGCTTGATCCGTGATGGTGGGGCGCCGTCTGGCTGCATCGTCTACACGCCGGGCAAGCTGCCAGATTATGAAACCGGCCTTGCCATGGCGCAGGCCTTTCCCGGCCTCGAAGGCATGGACTTGGCAAAAGATGTTTCCTGCACCCAATCCTATGCGTGGGATGAAACCCCGTGGGTTTTGGGCGATGGTTACGGCAAACTAACCGACCCCAAGCGTCATATTGTTGCCGTTGATTTCGGCGCTAAGCGGAACATTTTGCGCTGCCTTGCGGGTCTGGATTGCCAAGTGACCGTCGTACCCGCGTGGTCCACCGCCGATGACATTCTCGCCCATAAGCCCGATGGCGTGTTCCTTTCCAACGGTCCTGGCGATCCGGCAGCGACTGCCGAGTATGCTGTGCCGATGATCCAAGGCGTGCTGGATGCGGGCATGCCGATTTTTGGCATTTGCCTTGGCCATCAGTTGCTCGCGCTCGCGTTGGGTGCCAAGACCTATAAGATGCACATGGGCCACAGGGGTGCGAACCAGCCGGTGAAAGATTTGGAAACCGGTAAAGTCGAAATCACGTCTCAGAACCACGGCTTTGTGGTCGACCGAGAGTCCCTTCCAAGCGGTGTGGTGGAAACCCACCGCTCTTTGTTTGACGGGGTATTGGAAGGCATCCGGGCCGAAGGCAAACCAGCCTTCAGCGTGCAATACCACCCCGAAGCCAGCCCCGGCCCGCAAGACAGCCACTACCTGTTCAAGCGGTTCGTCGAGATGGTGGATGGGTGATGAGTTTTACGCCCATAGCTGGCGATCGAATGAGCGATGCCTCGGACGACGAGCTTAGATATTTGCTTTTGGGTTGGCTGCTACGTGAGACGCTCTCTCGACCCCGTCTTCTCCATCACAGCACATTGATGCTGGAGTCAGTAAATTCAGTCAGAAATTTTGATCGTTTAATTGAAATAGTTCCGATGATTGAAAGTGAAGAACTAATATCAGTGATTGGAGAGGATAATTATATAGATTTCTCTGAAATAGATATGAAGTTGCTTCCACTCGGGGTCGTCTTTTGTTTGGAAAACAGGGATGCAATACAGCAAGTGTTTGAAGAGTATGTCGATGATGGTTTCGATTTACGTGCGGCTTACCAGCTACTTGAACTAAGTAAGGCGCAGTTGCCTGCCAAGGCTCCAGCATCCGACCGCTTTGTGTCTCTGGGCGATAATCGTAGCGGTGCTGATGAAGCAGCCGATAACGCCAAGAAACTCGCTAAGGAAATTCGAGATGGCAATGAGATCAGCCAACTGATTGCGGATAAAGACGAACGCCTCTTTATCGCTGAACAGGTCGAAAGTTTAGGCGACTGGTTGAAGTTGCCAAAGATTGATTTGGATGCCGTCCGTCCAGTTTATGGACGGTTACAATGGATTGTTGAAAAGCTCGGTGAGGGCACAGTCTATGCACTTGCGACGGCCCTTGTTGCATGGCTTGCCACAGTTATTTTCGGGTGAGTTTTGGATCAACGAATGAATTCAACACCGAGAACACAGAGATGGACAGTGAGAAGAAAAGAGGCGCGATGCCTCTCGCATTGCGCTAAAAACCTTCTCTGTGTCTCCTCATTGTTCTCACCGTTCTCTGTGTTAAAGCCTTAGGCGGTGGCGGCGGAATGAGTGAGTCTCAACCGAGTGATCCACTCACGGAAAAGATCATCGGTGCAGCGATAGAGGTTCATCGCCATTTAGGACCGGGGTTGTTGGAAAGTGCGTATGAGCAGTGTTTGGCGATTGAGTTGGTTTCGACGGGATTGATGTTTGATCGGCAGGCTGCCGTTCCCATCACCTACAAGGGGCAGACAATTGAGCCAGGGTTTCGCGCAGACTTCATTGTTGAAGACGCGGTGTTGTTAGAGTTAAAGGCCATTGAGAAATTGGTGCGAATCCATGAGACGCAAGTTCTGACGTACCTGAAGTTAAGTGGTCTAAAGACCGGCTTGTTGATGAATTTTTCTGCCATGCCATTGAAGGCAGGCATCCGTAGATTGGTGATGTAGATCATGCCTAAACGTACCGACATAAAATCCGTTTTAATTATTGGTGCGGGGCCGATTGTCATCGGCCAAGCGTGCGAATTTGATTATTCCGGTGCGCAGGCGTGCAAAGCGCTGAAGGAAGAGGGGTACCGGGTGATCCTGGTGAACTCTAACCCAGCCACCATCATGACTGATCCCGGCATGGCCGACGCGACGTATATCGAGCCGATTGAGCCAGAGTTCGTCGAAAAAATCATCGCCAAAGAACGCCCCGATGCATTGCTGCCGACCATGGGTGGACAGACCGCGCTGAACACCGGCATTGCGCTGGAAGAAATGGGCGTCCTCAAAAAATACAACTGCCAAATGATCGGCGCGCAAGCGGACGTAATCCGCAAGGCCGAAGACCGGCTGCTGTTCCGCGAAGCGATGTCAAAAATTGGCCTGGAAAGCCCGTCTTCTGAGGTTGTTAAAAACTATGACGAAGCGCTTATTGCGCTGAAAAAAGTTGGCTTGCCCGCGATTATTCGCCCGTCCTTCACCATGGGTGGCATCGGCGGCGGCATTGCCTACAACAGCCAAGAGTTCGAGAAAATCGTGCGCGGTGGTTTGGCCGCATCGCCCGTTACCGAAGTGCTGGTCGAAGAGAGCGTCTTGGGCTGGAAAGAATATGAGATGGAGGTTGTCCGCGACACCGCCGACAACTGCATTATCATTTGTTCCATTGAAAACGTTGACCCCATGGGTGTGCATACGGGCGACAGTGTCACGGTGGCCCCGGCGCTAACACTGACCGACAAAGAATACCAAATCATGCGGAACGCCTCGATTGCGTGCCTGCGCGAAATTGGTGTGGAGACCGGCGGCTCGAACGTGCAGTTCGCCGTGAACCCAGAGAATGGCCGCTTGGTGGTGATCGAAATGAACCCCCGGGTGTCGCGCTCATCAGCGCTGGCCTCAAAAGCCACGGGGTTCCCGATTGCCAAAGTCGCGGCGCGGTTGGCCGTTGGCTACACGTTGGATGAATTGACCAACGATATCACTGGGGTCACGCCTGCCAGCTTTGAGCCGACGATTGATTATGTCGTCACAAAAATTCCACGCTTCACGTTTGAGAAATTTCCCGGCGCGGAAGCGATCCTATCAACGCAAATGAAAAGCGTTGGCGAAGCCATGGCCATTGGCCGGAATTTTGCCGAATCGATGCAAAAAGGCTTGCGGTCCATGGAGACCGGCCTGGATGGGTTCGATGATATCGTCATCCCCGGGGCGACCGGCGGCCCTGAAGATCGTGACGCGGCTCGCGCATGGCTTTCGGTTTCGCGGCCCGACCGTATTTTGGGCGTGGCCCAGGCCTTTCGCATGGGCGTTTCGATGGAAGACGTGCAGGCCGCGTGTAAGTACGATCCGTGGTTCTTGGACCAGATCAAATCGATTGTTGATGCCGAGGCCGAAGTGATGGCCCACGGCCTGCCCAACGATGGTCCGGGTTGGATGACCCTGAAACGCATGGGCTTTTCCGATGCGCGATTGGCGAAAATCTCTGGCAGATCCGAAGCAGAGGTTCGTGCGGCTCGGTTGGCTGTTGGCGTGAAGCCGGTTTATAAGCGGGTCGATACCTGTGCGGGCGAATTCCAATCGCAAACGTCTTATATGTATTCTGCTTATGACGGCAACGGCATGGAGCCGGGCGAGGACGAATCGAACCCAACCGACCGGGAAAAGGTCGTGATTTTGGGCGGTGGCCCCAACCGGATCGGCCAGGGTATCGAATTTGATTACTGCTGTGTTCATGCTGCCTATGCCATGCGCGAAGCAGGTATCGAAGCCATTATGGTCAACTGCAACCCGGAAACGGTCTCAACCGATTATGACACGTCAGATCGCTTGTTCTTCGAGCCACTGACCGCAGAAGACACCATCGCGTTAATTGATAACGAACGCACAAAAGGCACTTTAAAAGGTGTGATCGTGCAGTTTGGTGGGCAGACGCCGTTGAAGCTGGCAAGTGCGCTGGAAGATCACGGCATCCCTATTTTGGGAACGTCTCCCGATGCCATTGATCTGGCCGAAGACCGCGAACGGTTCCAAGAATTGTTGCATGCTTTGGGCCTGCGCCAACCGGCCAACGGCATTGCCCGCTCCGGCGAAGAGGCCGAAGCCATCGCCGAGAAAATCGGCTTCCCCGTCGTTATCCGCCCCAGTTATGTATTGGGCGGGCGGGCGATGGAAATTGTCCACGATGTTAAGGCGCTACGTCGCTACATTCAGACAGCCGTGAATGTCTCGGGTGACAGCCCCGTGCTGATCGATAGTTACCTGCGGGACGCGATTGAGATTGATGTCGATGCGATCTCTGACGGCACCGATGTTTATGTCGCGGGCGTCATGCAGCATATCGAAGAAGCCGGCATTCATTCCGGTGATTCTGCCTGTTCGTTGCCGCCGCACAGCCTAAGCCGCGCAATGATTGATGAGCTTGAACGTCAAACCGGTTTGCTGGCAAAGGGCCTGAATGTTGTCGGTTTGATGAACATTCAGTTCGCCATTCAGGGCAATGACATTTACATTCTAGAGGTTAATCCGCGCGCTAGCCGGACGGTTCCGTTTGTCGCCAAAGCCACAGGCGTGCCAGTTGCCAAGGTCGCCGCCCGGGTTATGGCTGGTGAGACGCTTGCCTCGTTCGGCCTAAAAGGATCGGCGAAAGCCAGCGGCCACGTCGCCGTGAAAGAGGCAGTCTTCCCGTTCTCGCGTTTTGCCGATGTCGACATCATTTTGGGTCCGGAAATGAAATCCACTGGCGAAGTGATGGGCCTCGACCGAGATTTTCCGCGTGCGTTTGCCAAATCACAAATCGGTGCGGGCATGCCCTTGCCCCAAGAAGGCACAGTATTCATCAGCGTTCGCGACCGTGACAAAGATCAGGCGTTTCAGGTTTGCCAAAAACTGGTCGCGCTGGGCTTTCGCCTTACGGCAACGCGCGGTACGCAGGAATATTTATCGGGCCGGGGCTTGGCCGTTGAACGGGTTAATAAGGTTCTGGAAGGCCGACCGCACTGTGTGGACGCGATTATTTCAGGGCAAGTGCAGTTGGTTGTGAACACGACCGAAGGCGCGCAAGCCATTGCCGATAGTTTCTCAATTCGGCGGTCGGCGCTGACCCATGGGGTGTCGCATTATACCACGATGACGGCGGCGATGGCCGCCACAGATGCCATCGAAGCCATGCGCGCCGGTGGGTTAGATGTTGCACCGCTCCAGTCATATTTTTAAGGCTTAACATATTGCGATCAACAAATGCTCCTGTCGTCACCGAAGAGATCATCGAGACATTGGTGCGGGCTTTTTATGATCGGGTTCGGGCGGATGCGCTGTTGGGGCCTATTTTTGCCGATAAGGTCACCGGTGATTGGGAACCCCATTTGCAAACCATGATGGCGTTCTGGTCTTCTGTGATGCTATCCAGCGGTCGGTTCAAGGGGCAGCCCATGCAAAAACATGCGGCGATACCAGATCTGCATTCGGAGCATTTTTCACATTGGTTATCTTTGTTTCAGAAAACGGCCAATGATGTGTGCGACGAACCCGTCGCGAAGGCCTTTGTGAGCAAAGCTCAAAATATTGCGGCAAGTTTGCAACATGGCCTCAGCATTCGCCCTGCCGACGCCAAAAATATATCAACATCAGAGCCAATCTGATACCGCGTAACAGGGCATTTGTTCGTCGGTCTTGAAGTCGTCTCGCTGCGAAGCTACTTTTAGAGTCTGAGTTAACTTCCGAGATATCACAGGCCAAAACGACGGAGCAGGGTGTTCCGCCTAAACGGGTCTCTGTTTCTTGGGCTTACAGCGACGAAAGAGCGTAAAATGGAACGCGTGCCAATGACCCAAGAGGGCTATGACGTCCTCGAAGCTGAACTAAAACGGCTGAAAATGACTGAACGCCCCGCGATTATTCAGGCAATTGCCGAAGCGCGTGCGCATGGCGACCTTTCTGAGAACGCCGAATATCACGCCGCTAAGGAGCGCCAGGGGTTCATTGAAGGTCGTGTTATGGAATTAGAAGCTGTTATTAGCCGTGCGGAGATCATTGATCCCAGCGAATTTACAGGGAATTCGATCAAGTTTGGGGCGACCATCAAATTGGCCGATGAAGACACCGATGAAGAAGTGACCTATCGGATTGTCGGTACCCACGAGAGTGATATCTCAAAGGGTAAAATCTCTGTTACGTCGCCGCTGGGCCGGGCCTTGATTGGCAAAGAGCCGGGCGATTCGATTGAAGTTGTGACCCCAAAGGGCCAGAAAGCCTATGAGGTGTGCGAGGTTTCGTACAAGTAAGTTGATCGCTGGGACTAACATAAGGGCAGACCATGATTGAAATCGCCCTGATTGCTCTCACCACCTTCGTAGCGACCATCGGGCCGTTTGACGTCCCTATGATTTTTACCGCGATCACGGCGGGGGCGACATCGCGCGAACGACGGCGGCTTGCCGTCAAAGGCTCTGCCATCGCAGCGGGAATTTTAGTGTTTTTTATCCTGGCAGGTGAGATTCTGCTGGAACGCATGGGCATTACCTTGGCCGCCTTGCGGGTGGCTGGCGGTATTCTTTTGCTGCTGATTGCCATTGATATGGTTTTCGCCAAACCCAGTGGTGGACGCACAGCAACAGACGATGAAAAGGCCGAAGCCATCACCAAGGCGGATATCTCCGTGTTTCCGCTTGCAACGCCTTTGATTGCCGGACCTGGGGCAATGGGTGCCGCGATTTTGTTGGCTGCGGATGCTGGTGAAGCCTTTGGCTGGCAGGGCCGCGCCATTGTTGTGGGGGTCGCCTTGGGGGTTTGTGCGGTGACGTGTTTGTTGATGCTTGTCGCGTCACCTTTGCAAAAGATCTTTGGTATCACAGGGCTACAGGTGATTAGCCGCGTGGTCGGTGTGTTGTTGGCGGCGCTTGCCGTACAGTTTGTCTTTGATGGGCTTCGAAATAGTGGGTTGTTCAGTTGAAGGAAGTGGCATGCCAGCTGTATGGGTAAGGCCGAACGGTTTGGTTTCAGAATCGGCCATGTTGATGCGTTATTTAACTTGGGCTAACGCGCTAACTGTGATGGATTTGACGACCGTCGACGCAGCAGAGTTAACCCGCAAGCGGCCGACGACTTTCAAAACAATTCTCAGTACACTCAACCACATTTGGGTTGTCGAAGATATCTTCCGAGCGCACTTCGAAGGCCGCAACCACGGCTATACTCAGCGCAACACAGATCAGACTCCGTCACTTGCTGAATTACAAGAAAGTCTGAACGAGATGGATTCTTGGTTGGTTGCGTTTGCCGATGGACTGGATGACAAGGATTTGGCAACAGAAATTAATTTTGAATTCGTTGGTGGTGGCGCGGGCCGAATGAGCCGTAGCGCCATCTTAAATCACTTAGCCATTCACGCGTCATATCATCGCGGGTTCATTGGCGATATGATGTACCAAATTCCGGCAACGCCCTCGGCAAACGATTTGCCAGTATTTTTGCGGGATGTTTGGTACGTATAGCTGGCATTTTTTCGACAATTGCGGAACGAACTATTCGTTGATCTCAGGCTCTGCCCCGTTCAAATTAATCGGAACGCCAGGTTGAGACTTGGAAGTCCGTATTGATAACGACGATTTCACATGGCTCACGTTGGGTGCCGCAGTTAGTTTTGTCGTCAAAAAATGCTGATAGGCATCCCAGTCTTTGGCAACAACCCGCAACAGAAAATCTGTTTCACCCGCGAGCATGAAACAGTCCCGCACTTGGGGCCACTGTCTTACCTGATCTTCAAAGGCCTCTAAGTCGGTTTCGGCCTGACTGGCGAGACCGACCTGGGCAAACACGGTGACGTTGTAGCCCATCTTCTTCGGATCAACGTCGGCGTGATACCCTAGAACGTAGCCTTCCGTCTCAAGCGCCCGGACCCGACGTAAGCACGGTGGGGGCGAAATACCAGCCCGATCTGCAAGGGCTACGTTTGTGATGCGCCCATCTTCTTGTAGATCGCTAAGAATTCGGCGGTCAATGGAATCAAGTTTAACTTTCTGCACGGAATTTTCGCTCCTTTTGGGGCGCTACATTGGCAACCATGGTTCTCAATTCATTGTGCTCGCGAAATTATATTACTCAGAGAGGCGCTGCAAGAAACGAAATGGCATGTTGATGTGTTTTTCAAAGATGGCTCTTAGATCATCCACAGATTCCCGCTAAATCTAGGTCGCCCGCGCTTTCGGGAAGAGCCTGCGGAGCCTATATAGTGTTGATGTTGTTTTACCAAAGGACGATTGACATGTCAGACACAACCCACACCAAAGTATTGATTATCGGGTCAGGTGCTGCCGGGTATACCGCAGCCATCTATGCGGCCCGCGCCAACCTAAAGCCTGTTCTGGTCAAGGGAATGCAGCCAGGTGGTCAGCTCACCATTACAACGGATGTCGAAAACTACCCTGGATTTGCCGACGTCATTCAAGGCCCGTGGTTGATGGAGCAAATGGCGGCTCAGGCAGAGCATGTTGGTACGACAATGATTGATGACTTGATCGTGTCTGTCGATCTATCCGTCCGACCGTTCGTTTGCAAAGGCGATGGGGGCCACGTCTATACGGCGGATACGTTGGTGATTGCGACGGGCGCCAGTGCGCGTTGGTTGGGGCTGGAAAGCGAGCAACAATTTATGGGTTTTGGTGTTTCGGCCTGTGCCACATGTGATGGCTTCTTCTTTCGGGAAAAACAGGTTTGTGTTGTTGGCGGCGGAAACACCGCTGTTGAAGAAGCGCTGTATCTGACCAATCACGCAACGAAGGTAACACTGATTCACCGCCGTGATACCTTGCGGGCGGAAAAAATTACTCAAGATCGGCTCTTCCGTAATCCGAAAGTCGAGGTTATCTGGGACAGCGTCTTAGAAGAAATTGTTGGCGAACAAGGTCCGGTGGGTGTGACTGGCGCGCGCGTTCGCAACGTAAAAACAGATGCCGAAACCCTTATTCCAACAGACGGTGTGTTCATTGCCATTGGTCACGACCCCAACACCAGCCTCTTCAAAGGCCACTTGACGATGGACGAAGAAGGCTATGTCTTGACCACGCCAGGGTCGACGAAGACGTCTGTTGCGGGGGTTTTTGCCGCAGGTGACGTTCAAGACAAGGTTTTTCGTCAAGCCGTGACCGCCGCAGGGACGGGCTGTATGGCGGCTTTAGAAGCAGAGCATTACCTAGCAGCACTTTCAGACGAGAAGGCTGAGGCCGCTGAATAGCTTGCGGAAACGGGTGCCACCAACGAATAATAGGTGAACGTATCGCACTGGCGGTGCACAACCGATAGCGGAGGGGCTGCTCGGTGAAGATTGATTGGGACAAGATTAGAGTGTTTCACGCCGTTGCCGAAGCGGGCAGTTTTACCCATGCCGGTGATACGCTTCATCTTAGCCAATCTGCGGTGAGCCGTCAGATCAGCGCTCTTGAAGAAAGCTTGAAGGTTACTTTGTTTCATCGCCATGCCCGCGGTCTGATTCTGACGGAACAAGGCGAGTTGTTGTTTCGCACGGCAAAAAGCATTGCCGATGAAATCGGAAAAACCGAAAAGCGCATCGGTGAAAGCAAAGGGCAAACTGGCGGCCCGCTTCGCATCACCGCAACGGTGGCGTTTGGCTCTGTGTGGCTTACGCCTCGGATGAATGAATTCATCGAAAATTACCCAGATATCGACGTTACATTGTACTTGGCAGATACGGAAATAGATTTGGCCATGCGCCAAGCTGACGTTGCCATCCGCTTGGCGCCGCCTCGGCAACCCGATTTGATTCAGCGCCATTTGATGACCATGGGTTATCATGTTTACGCGTCGAAAGATTATCTTGAAAAATTCGGCACCCCAAAGTCTGTCCAAGATTTGGACAACCACAGACTTGTTGTTTATGGCCAAGAGGCACGACCACCCGTTCCAAACCTGAATTGGTTGCTTTGGGAAGGTGTCACCGGCGATACGCCGCGCACTCCTATTTTACGGGTCAATAGCATCTATGGTATCTATCGCGCCGTTTACAGCGGCATTGGCATAGCGGCATTGCCGACCTATATGGATGCTATGACAGAAAACTTGGTCGAAATTTTACCAGACGTCCGTGGGCCGTATGTCGATATGTTTTTTGTCTATCCAGAAGAACTAAGAAAATCGGCGCGTGTCGGCGCGTTTCGAGACTTTTTGATAGAGAACCTAGCGCAGCTGAACACGCAGAGATCATAATCTCATTGGCAATCTAACTCAGGTAGCTATGCGCTCCGCGCATGGCAGGCTTGAACCCTGCCCCCTAGCAGCGCTACATTCACGAGCCTATATACCAATCATGTGATGTCGCCCCTCGACATCGCCCCGACCTAGTCGGGATACGGGTGCGCGCCCCTCGCGCCCCCTTCGTCTCTTTAGACGTAAAACCTCCCTGTTCAAACTCGCCCCCGGTTTTTACCGGGGGCTTTTTTGTGAGTGGAAGGGATGGCCCGGTTTTTACCGGGGGCTTTTTTGTGAGTGGAAGGGATGGCCCGGTTTTTACCGAGGGCTTTTTTGTGAGTGGAAGGGATGGCCCGGTTTTTACCGGGGGCTTTTTTGTGAGTGGAAGGGATGGCCCGGTTTTTACCGAGGGCTTTTTTTGTCGCACCAATCAGGCGATGTGGTGTTGTGATCAGGGAGTCCATCGGGTTTGAGACATGGTTACAGGCAGGTCGCCATCGAAACTGATAACAGCAAGAACGTTGCAAACCTCGCCACCTTGATCGGCGAATGGCAAAGAGAGTTCTGTTGTTCCTTGGATATTATCAATAGGCCCGATGTAGGCGTAGGTCGTCAGCATCGGTACTTTTTGGTTTGTTACGGATTCATAGGTCTGCCAAATATTGGAACCAGGAGCACTGCGTTCGAATTCTGATAACCGTCGGTTGGTGTAGTTATCTTGCATGCGATCATCAATATGGGTGCCAATAATGCGAAAACAAAAATCAAGCGGAGGGCCTTTAACCACCTGGGTGTAAGCCATGTTTCTGAAAACAGTCATGTGGGCCATGGGGTCAAAATCTTTTGCCAATGGAACGCCCGCCTGCCCGCGCAAAAGGTTCCAATAGCGCCATGCCTTGGCAAAAAAAGGTGGGTATTCCGATTTGTTATCGAATTGGTGCAAATCGGAGACATCACAGATGAAACGCTCACAAGGACCTTTATCCACTCGTACCTCTTGGTTATTTGTCACCCAATGCCGATGAATCGTCTTGCAGTCCACTGGAACTTGATTTTATCAGAAGTGGCCTTGATCTAAGGTCACTTCAGCGCCGCACAGGCCCGTTGAATGCGCTGGCAGGCGTCTTCCAACAACGTCGTCGCTGTCGCATAAGAAACCCGAAAATGCGGGCTAAGACCGAAGGCTTCGCCCTGCACGGCGGCAACGCCTTCGCTTTCCAAAATATAGGTGATGAAGTCACCGTCCGTATCCAAAACCTTACCATCTGGTGTGGTCTTACCAATGACGCCTGCGCAATTCGGGTACACGTAAAATGCGCCTTCAGGTGTTGGGCAGGTAATGCCCTGGGCTTGGTTCAGCATGGAAACCACTAAGTCACGACGTTCTTGGAATATGGCGTTATGCTTGGCGACGAAATCATGCGGCCCGTTCAGCGCGGCCACGGCAGCGGCTTGGCTGATTGATGATGTGTGCGTGGTTGATTGGCCCTGCACTTTGTTCATGGCTTTGATCAGGTCCAAAGGACCAGCCGCATAGCCAACGCGCCAGCCGGTCATGCAATAGGTTTTTGATAGGCCATTCAGCGTTAGGGTGCGATCTGCCAGGGCTGGTTCCACTTGTGCCGGTGTGCAGAACTGAAAGCCGTCGTACAAAATGTGCTCGTACATATCATCGGGCATCACCCAAACGTGCTTGTGCCGTAACAAAACATCGGTCAGGGCTTTCATGTCATCGAACGCATACGCAGCGCCGGTTGGATTTGATGGCGAATTCAGCATCAGCCATTTGGTTTTGGGTGTAATCGCAGCTTCTAAATCTTCAGCGGTCATCTTAAAGCCGTTTTCCGCCGGGCAATTCACAAACACGGGCGTGCCACCGGCTAGCAGAACAATGTCTGGGTAGCTCACCCAATAGGGTGCGGGGATGATAACTTCATCACCTGCTTCGACTGTGGACATGATGGCGTTGAAAATATTTTGCTTTCCACCACAGGCAACCTGAACTTGGTCCGGCGTGAAGATCAGGCCATTATCACGTTTGAATTTTTCGCAAATCGCTTCGCGCAATTCGGGCGTTCCGGCGGGGGCCGTGTAACGAGTCTCGCCTCTATCCATTGCGTCTTTCGCCGCCTGAATGATGTGCGCCGGGGTGTCGAAATCAGGCTCGCCCGCACCCAATCCAATCACGTCGTGCCCTGCGGCTTTTAATTCACGCGCTTTCGCGGATACAGCGACGGTCGGTGATGGTTTAACAGCACTCAGGCGCTGGGCGAGGAACGACATGGAAAGCCTCCGCTTGGGCAGTGACGGTGAACAAAAAACACTCTGGGCAGCCTAGGACTGTGCCGCCCTCGCTGCAATCCCCTGAACGCAGGAAATCAGCCGGTCGACCTCTGCTTCCGTGTTGTAATAGTGCACGGAGGCCCGAACCAGATCAGGTAAGTTGCGCGCTGTGGCATCCAACAACGTCGATGATGGGTTAGAGACCGAGACATTGATCCGCTCCGCCGCCAGCGAGGTTTTCACGACATTGCTGTCAACGCCATCAACTGAAAACGTTACAATGCCGCTTTGGACGCTGCCAATATCATGCACGGACACACCGGCGATGGCCGCAAGCCCGGCGCGTTCTTGGGCGGCGAGGGTCTGAATACGTGCCCAGATCGCATCCAGGCCCAAACCCATGGCGTGATCGACTGCCGCACCCAGCCCCAGCCGCGCGGCGTAGTTGTTTTCCCAATTTTCGAACCGGCGCGCATCGCTGCGAATGGCAAAGTCGTTCGGCGCTGTCCACTTGGCGGAAAACATATCCAGCATCGGTGGTTCCAGCGACTCGATCCGGTTTTTACGGACATACAAAAAGCCAGATCCGCGTGGCCCGCGTAAGAATTTTCGACCTGTCACAGACAAGGCATCGCAGCCGATCTCATCCACATTGATGGGCATTTGACCGACAGATTGACAGGCGTCTAGCAAATAGAAAACGCCAGCATCGTTCGCGATCTTGCCAATCTCAGCCGCTGGATTCACCAACCCGCCATTGGTAGGCACGTGAGTGATGGCAATCAGCTTCACCCGGTCATCGATCATGGCAGCCAGCGCGGCAGGGTCTGTCTCGCCTGATGACTTGGATGGGACCACGTCAATCACCACACCAGTTTTGCGGGCGACCTGCATATAGGCGATGTAATTCGCGGAATACTCGGCCTCGGCTGTCAAAATCCGGTCGCCGGGCTGAAACGTCATCGCATAGAAAACCATGTCCCAAGCCACTGTGGCGTTTTCGACCAAAGCGATCTCATCGCGGTGCGCGCCCATAAGCGCCGCAACGCTGTCATAGACAGCTTCGCAGGCGTCTTGGCGTTGATCAGCAGCTTCATAACCGCCAATTTCAGCTTCCAGGCGAATATGGTTGATTTGCGCGTCGATCACAGGTTGCGGCATCAGGCCCGCACCCGCGTTATTAAGGTGCACCACGCCATTGGCACAGCCAGGCGTCATCGCGCGTTCTTTATCCACATTAATTTTGGCGGCCATGTGAGTCTCTCCACTTTCATCCGTGCAGGTTTCGTCCTACATCTACGCCATGATGGACGGCGTCAATCCTAACATTTTCACACCCGCCTTGCGGCCCGCCTTTGAAGGCGCGGTCGATTTTAAGCTCGTCAGTGAGTACACGCCTGCTGGAGACCAGCCGCAAGCCATCGAAGCCCTGACCAAAGGTATCTTAGGCGGTGAGAATGATCAGGTGCTGCTGGGTGTTACCGGGTCTGGCAAAACCTACACGATGGCCAATGTGATCCAGAATCTGGGTCGCCCGGCGTTGGTGCTGGCCCCGAACAAAACCCTCGCCGCGCAGCTGTACGGCGAGATGAAGGGCTTCTTCCCAGAAAACTCGGTCGAATATTTCGTTAGCTATTACGATTATTACCAACCCGAGGCCTATGTCCCGCGCACCGATACCTACATCGAAAAAGACGCCAGCGTGAACGAGCAAATCGATCGCATGCGCCATTCGGCCACGCGGGCGTTGTTGGAGCGCGGCGATGTCATCATCGTTGCTTCAGTCAGCTGCATTTACGGTATCGGCGCCGTCGAAACTTATGCAGAAATGATCGTGCGCTTGGCCGTTGGCGACACCATTGACCGTGCCGACCTACTGCAACGCCTTGTCGCCTTGCAGTACCGCAGAAACGATCAGGCGTTTTTTCGCGGAACCTTTCGGGTGCGCGGTGACGTGATTGAGCTGTACGCCAGCCACATGGAAGACCGTGCTTGGCGGATCAGCATGTTCGGTGATGACATCGAAGGCATGTGGGAGATTGACCCCCTGACTGGCGAAAAACTGGCGACGCTTGACCGGATCACAATCTACCCAAACAGTCACTACGTCACGCCGCGCCCCACGTTGTTGCAGGCGATGCCGCAGATTCGCGACGAGCTGAAAAAGACCCTGAAGTATCTGCGTGACCAAAATAAACTGTTGGAAGCCCAACGCTTGGAAGAACGCACGACCTTTGATTTGGAAATGTTGGAAACCACGGGGCACTGCGGCGGCATCGAAAACTATTCGCGATATCTAACGGGTCGCAACCCGGGCGATCCGCCACCCACCTTGTTTGAATACCTGCCGGAAAACGCGATTGTTGTGGTTGATGAAAGCCACGTTACCGTGCCGCAGATCGGCGGGATGTATAAAGGTGACTTCAACCGCAAAAGCACCCTGCACGAATACGGCTTTCGTCTGCCCAGTTGCGTTGATAACCGCCCGCTGAAATTCGAAGAATGGGATGGCATGCGCCCACAAACGGTGTTCGTTTCGGCGACACCCGGCCCGTGGGAAATGGAGCGCACCGGCGGTGCGTTCGTGGAACAGGTTGTTCGCCCCACCGGTCTGATTGATCCGGTTTGCGAAATTCGCCCGGTCGAAACCCAGGTCGATGATTTGCTGGCCGAGGTGCGCGAGGTTGCCGCAAAAGGCTATCGCACGCTGGTCACGACCCTGACCAAGCGGATGTCTGAAGACCTGACCGAATACATGCATGAAAACGGTATTCGCGTACGGTACATGCATTCTGACATTGATACGTTGGAACGCATCGAAATCATCCGCGATCTACGCCTCGGTGCGTTCGATGTGCTGATCGGCATCAACCTGCTGCGCGAAGGCCTCGATATTCCCGAATGTGCCTTGGTCGCGATTTTGGATGCGGACAAAGAAGGGTTTCTGCGGTCTAAAACATCGCTGGTGCAAACCATCGGCCGCGCGGCGCGGAACTTAGATGGCCGGGTTTTGCTGTACGCCGATAAAATGACGGCCAGCTTGGACTATGCTCTCTCTGAGACCAACCGCCGCCGCGAAAAGCAGCAGGCCTATAACATCGAACACGGCATCACGCCGCAAAGCGTAAAAAAAGGCATCGCCGACGTGATCGAAAGTACCTCCGAAGGCGACTATGTCACCGTTGATACGGGCATTGGCGGCAGCGAAGGCGGCAAGGGTGGCAAAGGCGGCCATCGCATTGGCCATAACCTAGACGCCACGTTAGATGATTTGCGTAAACGCATGATCAAGGCTGCGGGCGATCTGGAATTTGAAGAAGCCGCCCGCTTGCGCGATGAAGTTCGCAGACTGGAAGCCAATGAACTGGGCCTCAACCGGCCCGGCATGTCTTACAAAGCCGCAACCGAAGCCGGGGCCGACCTGAAAGGCTCGGCGGGCCGCCGCGCGCCCTGGAAACCGTCCGAACCCGCAGGCTATTCGGCGAAGAAAAAGAAGAGCCGGAAACGGGGTTAGGTTCGACGACCTGTCATTCCTGCGCAGGCGGAAATCAAGAGGGTCCATCGGCAGCTACCGATTTTGCCCCTTCGTCTGCTTTTAACACAGAGAACGGTGAGAACACCGAGGGACAGTGAGAAGAAAAAAGAAAGCGGCGCGCCTCCGCGCCACAAGCAAACTTCTCTGTGTCTTTCTCTGTGACGCCGGGGCAGCGCCCAGCGCAGCCACGGCCTCTGTGTTCTCTGTGTTTGATTAACCAGCCGAGCCAGACCTCGTCTTTTGCAAAGAGAGCACTACATCATTCCCGCGAAAGCGGGAATCCAGTTTTGCCGATACTCTGGACGCCCGCCACCCGCCTTCGCGGACGCAGGCTTTCGCGGGCGTGACGGGCTGTATTGTGGGGTTAATCTTCTGCGATACCTTCTGGCGTTCGTGTCGGCGGTGTTAGGCCAGTTGGTAAGTTTGGTGGGTTATTTTGAATACAAACCGACTGGTCGATTTGAGCCTGGAATAGATCAATAGCGCCTTGCAAGTTTGCACCTGTAAGATTAGTTTCAGAAAACTTCGTTTTAGAAAAATTGACGTTTCGAAAGGTTGCATCTGATAAATTGCATCTAATAAGGCGGGAATTAGAGAGATTGGCAGCGGATAAATTGGCGCGTAAAAAATCGCCATGCCAAATAAATGAATTTGATAAATCTGCCTCAGCTAAAATTGCTCGTCTAAAATTAGGTGCCTTTAGCCTTGAATTTCGAAGGTCTGCCCCCCCAAAATTAAGGCTAATCTCACCATCCATTAGCGACCGATAGGCGGCGTTTTCTTTGCCAAGTAGTGTTAGGATTGTTTGAACGTCTGGCCTCAGCGTTTTGCTTTTCTTGTCGCTAGACTTGTCAGTTTCAACGTTGCTTTCATGATGTGTGATATCCTCATCGCTCGTGGGATGCCGCACAAAGGCACATAAAATATCAACAATGGATTCAACATCCCGTTCTGGCGCTTCCTCAATCAACCGCCACAGCGCGTAAATGCCACCTAGGCGGATCGAGAGTTTTTCATTGCCTAAATGTTCGACCGCTTTGTTGAAGCGTTCCGTGATGTGCCCGCGCTCGGCCAGTTTATTTTGTTCGTTAGCGATTCGGAGTTGTTCGTTGGCGGTATCTGCCTGGCGCTCGGCAATCGCGGCCTGGCGATCTAGGTTCCTCCAACGGAGCCAAGCGAAAACGATACCGACGATTGCAACGAACAACAGCCCAAGATTCCGAACGACCTCGCTTCGGGTGCCATGCCCGTCGTAGCCAATCCAATACCCAAGCGTGAACGTCTCGACACCGCCAAATCCGGTCGCGATGATCAAGGTGCCGATGACACCGATAGTGATGCCGGCGACTATTCCCAACCCGACAAGGGCTTGCTGTCTATTGTCCATGAATACACGGTAACAGCGAATATTGATGGGGCACAGCCCCGAATTCGGCAAATTACGCGGCGCTAATTGATCTAGCGCATTTGCCACCGCAGGCCTGTTCCCTCAAGATACAAAAAACCAGGGAACAGGAGAGACCAATGGCAACAGCACCGCGCAAAAAAGCAACCGCAAAAGCCGCACCAAAAAAGGCTACCCCCACAAAGGTAGCTGCGAAAACAGCACCGGCAAAAAAGTCAAAATCGCATACCAAGCGCGTACCAACGTCGTCTAAGTATGAGGTGCGAACGGCGGGCGACGTCGTTAAGGCAAAAAAGAAAATTAAAAATAAAGTCTACGAACGCGAGATGGAAAAGCTGCATGTCGAGTTGGTCAAACTCCAGGAATGGATCAAGCACGCAGGCTTGCGGGTTGTTGTGCTCTTTGAAGGCCGCGATGCAGCCGGCAAAGGCGGCGTCATCAAACGTATCCAAGAACCACTCAACCCGCGGGTTTGCCGTATTGCTGCGTTGGCTGCACCCACTGAACGCGAGAAAGGCCAATGGTATTTCCAGCGGTATGTGGAACACCTGCCGTCTTCTGGGGAAATGGTGCTATTTGATCGGTCTTGGTACAACCGTGCAGGCGTCGAGCGGGTCATGGGCTTTTGCACAGAAGAAGAATACCGTGAGTTTCTGCACACGGCCCCAGAGTTCGAACGTATGCTGGTGCGCGCGGGAATCATCGTGATCAAATACTGGTTCTCGGTCTCTGATGAAGAACAAGAACGCCGCTTCCAAAGCCGCCTAAAAGACCCAACGAAACTTTGGAAACTGTCACCGATGGACGTTCAATCACGTCATCGCTGGGTCGACTATAGCAAGGCAAAAGATGATATGTTCACCCATACGGACATCAAGCAATCGCCTTGGTATGTGGTCGATGCCGAAGTAAAAAAGCGCGCACGCCTAAATTGTATCACGCATTTACTATCGATGATCCCATACAAAGATGTGACGCCGAAAGACGTTAAGCTGCCCAAACGAAAACAACTAAAGGGTAACTACGTCCGTCCGCCGCTGTCTGATCAAAACTTCGTCCCCGAGAAGTTTTAAGGCCAACGTGAATGGTTTCTGAGGTAGGTGCGACGCTGCTGGTGACTGGCGGCAATGGCTTTGTCATGGCCAACGTTGTTCGCCATTGGTTGATGACAGACCCGGACGCGCGGTGTGTTGTCTTAGATGCCAACGCACCGGATGAGCCCGTAACGCGATTCTTCGCCGACGTGGCCGACCGCATCACGATGGTGACGGGCAGCATCACGGATCGGGTCGGGCTGGATGCCATCGCCAGAGATCACGCCATTACCCATATTGTGCATGGGGCGGCGGTTACGTCGATGCGGCGGATGCTGGACGCGGCTGAGGGGATGGATGGCATCATCCCAGCCCTTGAGGCCAACATCATGGGTACGGTCAACCTACTGGCGTTGGCGGCAAAGTTGCCCGCGTTGCAAAGCTTTGTGTATTGCAGTTCCGGGTCTGTGTATGGGCCAGAACCGGACCCCGTGCCGGGCGGCCCAGTGCCGGAAGACGTGCGGCTTGATCCCGATGGTTTTTATGGCGCGACCAAGTATGCGTCTGAGTTGTTGGTCCGCAGTGCGGCAGATGACGTTGGTTTGCCAGCAGTCAGTGTTCGGTTCTCATCTGTGTTTGGGCCGATGGATCGCGATACGGGTGTGCGGAATGTTGAAATGGCAGTGCCCGCGATATTGCGCTGTGCCCAAGCGGGTAAACCTGTGCAGATCATCAGCCCCGATGGCATCGGGGATTACATTTATGCGCCCGATGTTGCTGATGCGATCTGCCATATTCTGCGCGCGCCTGTTCAGGCGAACCATGCGGTTTATAACGTGGCAGGCGGCGAGGTCACAACAGTCGAACAGCTTATTGAAATTATTGCTGAACGTTTGCCCAGGCTGACGTTTGAAGAAACAGAAGACTTCGACGCAGCCGATATTGTCCTAACGGATGAGCAAACTGGCGCCCGCTGGAGCGCCTATGACATGTCGCGTATGCGCGATGATTTTGGTTGGCAACCGCGCCCTCTGCGCGATGCGATCTTCGATTACATGGATTGGCTTGATTTGCCTTAGTGTGGCGAACTTCAGAACCACCACACGAGCGTTCGATAGATATCGCCTCATATCTAGTGAAACGCTCCGAAATTTCTTAAATGAAATCAAGCTATAACCTTTGATCGTGCCGTTTACATCTTATTACAAATTGGTCAGTCGCTGGTAAGCATCGCAAGCCTATATTGTGTCATCAAATGAGTCGCGCTCCGATTGGGGCTGGAGCCAAGAATTGGCTCTACAACCAGAGAATTGAGGTTTCACTGTGTCGTATGTTCGGACATTCCTGATTGGCCTAGGTGCCCTGATCGCCGTCACTGCATCGCCGATGACAGCAAAGGCGGCTGCTGATTCTGCCTGTCAGCCGTTCTTGAACGTGTCTTTCTGGGGCGACCTGACGCACGAGGGTGTAATCCAATACGTTGATTCACGGTTAGGCGGTAATTGGAACAGCTTCATTGACCGCCTTGAGCAATATCAGGCGAAGCTGGAAGAAGCCCACAGCCAAGCGCAAGCGTTCACAGTAAGCTATCAGGGGCAAAAGATATCCCTTGAGGGCCAGAAATTATCCGTTTTCAAACGAGCCTCTCAGTGGCGTTTGAACATTGTTAAATGCTTGGCTGACGAAGCTCAAGCCGAAGCGCTCGGCGCAAGTCTGCAAGAGTTTGCGACGGCTGCGGGTGGTAATGACGAGAGTGTGCCGGTTGATATTACGTCTGCCACAATGTCATCAAAGAAACCTTCAGCCTATCAAGCCGCCAATACATCCGCTGTGCCAGAAATTCAAACAGGCAAGGTTGAAACGGCATCGGTCAATATGCGTGTCGAAAGCCAATGCTCTGCGGGTGTTGCTTCGTTCCGCGTGACTAATGTTGGGAATGATTGGCCGGGCCGAGGGCACATAAAATTGTTCGCTCTGGATTCGGGTAAACCTGTACAACTGAGCGAGCGCATATTCCGCTTTGTCAGTGGTCAGAATTCAACCTTCAAGGTTCGCACAGACCGTGTTGGTGCCAAAAATATCGCTTTGTGGATTGATCCCTCTTGGGAGCAACGCGATTTCGCCTTTGATGCAGCAGTCAACTGCCGCTAAATGCCAGCAGGCGATTATTTTTCATTAAAATCCAAAGAGATTGCGCAGAGTTTTAAACGTTTCTGTGAACAACTGACCGATGCGTTTGATGTCTTCAAAACCGGCTTTTAGCAGCTCTTTGAACTTTTCCGGGTCTTTCTCGGCCCTGGCTTCTTCTGCCAGACTAAAGCCGCGTTCCAAGTTCACCATCTTCGACCCATTCGATAGCGAGATTGTGTCGTGAATTGTCCGCTTTTCAGTTGCCGTATTGCTGGTCGTATCCGCAGTTGGCGTGTCTGACGTTGCCGTATTGGCACCGTCGGATGCAGAGGAAGCATCTTGGTATTTTATGCCCCGGGATGAATTGTATGCTTCGTAACCTGAGTTTATCGCGTCGACCATCATCGCACTGTAGGCGCAAATAGGCACCAAGCACAATGAAACCCTAAATGATGGCGCGTTCCAGGAACGGTTCATTCCGGATGACGCGCTCGTACCCTAATGGCGTGAGGTCGAGGGTGCGATAGGCACCGTAGGTTAGCCACTCGGCAACGCCGCGGCCAATGGCGGGGGACTGCTGCAACCCATGCCCAGAGAAACCATTGGCAAAGATGAAGTTGCTGACGTCATTATGAGGCCCAACAACGACATTATGATCCAACGTGTTGTAGGCATAATGACCTGCCCAGGCCCGGGTCATTTTTATGGCTTCAAAGGCCGGTGAGCGTTCTGCCAGGGTAGGCCAGATAATGTGTTCGAATTGGTCATAGTCTGGCTCGAAATCATCGAAGTCGACGGCGTTATCGTTTAGTGGTGTACACCCTGTTATAAACTGATGGCCTTCCGGGCGCGACCAAACCCCGGTCGGATCAATCATCAGCGGCAACGCACCCGCTGGGTTATTTTGGCAATCAAAGGCGAACACCGTTCTCTTCCGAGGTTCTACTGGCAGCGCCAAGTCAGCCATTTGCGCTGTTTGGCTGGCCCGTGGACCAGAAGCGTTCACGAGACTGCCGCAGGTGATGACGCGGTCATCGGCGAAGGTAACGGCCTCAATGCGATCTGCTTTGCGTGTGATGGCAACGACCTCACCAACGGTGAAAGCAGCACCCGCCGCACGTGCGGTACCCCGAAACGCATTCATCAACCCGGTATTATCAAACCATCCTTCACCGGATTGACCCCAACTGGCCATTTCAATATCGGCAACGTTCAGATGGGGAAATTGTTGGGCAAGCTGGGTGCGATCTAGCAGCACGACATCTGCGCCTTCGCCCCGTTGAACGGCGTGGTTTGTCTGCAAGATTTTCACTTGCCCTGGGGTCTTCGCCAAAAATAAATAGCCTTGTTCATGCAAGCCTAAATCAACGCCTAAGGTCTTTGGGGCACGGCGAATAAAGTCTGTTCCGAACTGGCTGATTTTGACGTTAATGGCGTTGGAAAATTGGTGGCGAATACCCGCAGCACTCAACGCCGTTGATGCCCACTCAAAAGTGGGGTCGCGTTCAATGATGAGAACCGATCCCGAAAAATCAGGGTTTGCTGTCAGAAAATACGCAACTGCACTACCGATAACGGCCCCGCCAATGATGACGACATCATAATGTGCCTTGGTATCCGTCATAAGCTATCTACGTAACCAAGCTGGGGTTGACGTGCCACAGCAACGCAAAATGGCTGCGGTCTTGGGTGATCGGGGCCAAGGCAGCGACGGTTCCCGGTTCAAACGCAATCACGGCACCATGCTCATGCCCGGTCAGCAAGCGGGCCGTTAATGCTTCCATGAACGGGTTGTGGCCGACCAATAAGACCGGCTCGCTCCAGGTGCGCAGTGTCAGCGCAATGGTTTTAACCGGGTCCATCGGGTGAAGGCCTTCCATTATCTCAGGTCGCACTGTCGGTGCGATGGCGTCAGCCAAGAGATCAGCCGTTTGCCTCGCCCGCAACACACCGGAATGGAGAATGCGGCTCGGGTGCATGGCGCTATTCTGAAGAAGTGACGCAACCCGTTTAACGCCGTCAACGCCGACCTCAGAAAGCGGCCGATCTGCGTCTTGTTGTGATGACAGAGCATCGCCGTGACGGGCTAGGTAGATCATACGTGCGTGTTCTCGGGTTCCGTCAATTTGTTCATAGAGCTTACGCGATCTATCAGGTCATTGGCTATGGATTCAACAACTGGTTTCCAAGTTTGGTTGGGTTGTTGCCGGTACAATGTCATGGTTGGATACCACAGGGTATCGGCGCAATCCTGCATCCATCTCCAGTCCGGTGCAGAGGGGATCAAGGTCCACACAGGTTTGCCTAAAGCGCCTGCCAGATGAGCAACCGACGTATCGACGCTGATGATCAGGTCTAAATGCATTAAGGCCCCAGCAGTATCAGAAAAGTCTTTAAATTGTGCGCCTGCATCGATGATGGTTCGACTGGCGGTCTCTAGATCATTCTTCGGCGGGCCAACCTGCAACGACACGAAAGAGATACCCTCAATGTCTAAGACGGGGGCGAGATCTGTTAAAGACAGAGACCGACGTCGATCGCCGGCGTGATCCGTACCTCCAGCCCAGACCAACCCGACCTTCATGCCCTTCAAATCACGCCTGAGTGCGGCCCATTTTACAACGTGGCCTGACGGCACCTTTAGGTAAGGAATGCGGGCAGGAATCGTGGCCATCGTTGTCCCTAAGACGCCGGGAATACTCAATAACGGTATTAAGAAATCATGGTCTGGCACCGGGTCGCCGCGCGCTATGACATCATCGGCACCAATGATATCGACCATTAAGGATTCCAGAGGCTTTTGAACTTCAAAAATAACCTGTCCCCCTAAGGCCTTAATCAGGGGCAAATATCGGCAGAACTGAAGGGTGTCGCCCAGGCCTTGTTCGGACATGACCAACAGCGTTTTGCCGTCGAAAGACTGGCCTGTCCACCGATTAGCCAATGCGTATCGGGCGGTGAGGTCATCTCCCATACGGTTCAAGCGCCACCTCGCCTCATAGGCCTTCCAACCGTTCTCAAAATCGCCAGTGGTTAACAGAACATCCGCAAGTCCATAGGCCAGTTCGATGTGATCCGGTGTTTGAATATGGCCTGTTTTATAAGCCACCAACGCATCTTCAAGCCGACCTAAGGCCTTACAGGCATCGCCGCGCGTGAGCCACGCGCCGGGATGGTTTGGTTTGAGGCGCAAGGTTTCAGAAGCCGCGCGCAGGGCGTCTTCATAGGCACCTAATCCACGCAAAACATTGCCAAGGTTGTTCCAGAAACGGGGGTCGTGTGCATCCAGCTCAATGGCTGCCGTATAGGCATCGCGGGCCTGTTCAAGCTTTCCAGCGTTTTGCAAAACCCACGCCAAAGTAAAGAGGCAGTCCGGCTTATCGGGGGCTGTTGCGATGGCCGCGCGGGCCTCCGCTTCGGCCTCATCACCCTGTTTCAGAGCAATAGCCTTATCGAGATGCGGCTGCCAGGGGTTATCGTGTTCTGGCATTGCGGGGGTCAGGTCTGAGCTCGAAATAGCATAGCAACGGACTCCAGCGGGGTTTCCAGCCGATCAAGTGCGGTGTTCTGGTGGACCAATTCTAAGAAGTATAGCGCTTGAGCCACACCACCCGCCACGGCGGCGGTCGCACGTGTCTCTCCCCCCAACGAAACGGCGTTGCGGATGGCTTCTTCTGCGGACGAGGCCCATAGCGCGCAAATCAGGCCACGGCGCGCGGTTTCTTTGGCCGATGAATCGGACGGCGGCGGGTTGGCGATCAGGTCCGTGTATCGCACGCGAAGATCATAGCCATAGCGCTCTTCGACCCAATCGCGCACTTGTTTCCGCCCGGCCCCTTGATTGGCCATGAAACAGACGCCCGCAACCGCAACTGCGGCATCAATCGCATCTGGATGATTGTGGCTGACCGCAGCCTGGGCGGCTGCCATGCGCGCCATATCTCCGGCGCTGTCCGATTTGTACCAGGCAACAGGCAAGGCGCGGGCAACACAGCCATGGTCAGAGGCGCCATAGGCTGGGGCATCCTCACTAAGGCCCCATTTTACAAACGCTGGATCGAAGCCACGGTCTGGATACTGTGCAACCCATTTTCGCAAATATGGCGCAATCTCATCGGCCGCTTCGGTAGTGTCATCCATCAAGCAATCACAAATGGCAATGGTCGCAACGGTATCGGCGCCAAATGTAGCGCCATCTTCCCAAAATTTAAAATCATGAGGCAGGGGGCCGACCTCGCCATTGAATCGCTTGCCGACAATGTCTCCGACGATGGCACCGATCATTTGATTCAGCCACCAACAATGGAATTCAGGTAGTTTTCAACTTCTTGAATAATAATCGCGGAAGATTCAAGGCGTTTGGCACATTTTTCAGCCCATGCTCGCCCTGAATGGACGACATCCCAACGTGATCGTTCTTGAGCATAGCGACCTTTTCCAGGATCGTGATTCCCAAACCCATCAACTATGTGATTCCAGACCGGTGCAAATCGGGCAATTAGGAGACTCTCTCCCAACGGAATCCATATGTCATCAACCAATAAATACCTGCAATGAAAGTCCGAAAGATCAATGTTATCAGCAAGTCGTATGCTTTCCGAATGCTCTCTCAGGCGGTTAGACAATGCATTACCTGGTTTCGCGTCTAAACCCACAAGGCCCTTGCGCGCCCCAGCGGGCACAGCCTTACCAACATATATGGGAACGGCTCCAATATCTGGTGGAGGATTGGACGAGATGTGACCATAAGCAGGAAAACTACCACAGTAATAAATGGCATAAATACCAGCGCCTGTGAATCTCCCAACGAGATCCAGTGGAACAGGATTAGTTTCCAAAAGAGCGTCAGCTACACTTTTGCCTAAATTTCTTTTATCGAGCGGATTAAAAAAGTTCGTCAATTTACTTCTCGAGAAACTTGTTTAATGAGTTTGGACTGATTTTTTTCTTCTAACAAAATGAGCTTCTCAGCAACGCTAGCCATAATTATTCTACTTAACCGAACAGGTACAGCGTTGCCCAATTGTCGCATGGTTTCGGTCCATGAACCGTGGAACCTATATGTATCTGGAAATGTTTGGAGGCGAGCAGCTTCTCTGACAGTGAAATACCTATACTGACCATCACCGAAATCAATCATGTTTTCGCCGCCCGGCACGCCATGATCGCCTGCTTTGAGTGTTTTTGCTGGTAAGTCGAGTGTGCTACCTGTGTGTCCAGGATAGGGTTTAGCGCCCGATTGAAACACATGGTCGTTGTGTACCGCACACTTTGCGGGTTTCGGATCGGATAGGTCAAAAAGTGCGTCTCTAACTGTTTTCCATGGTTTTCTGGTAAGCAACTTTTCATTGAGATTCGATCTATATTGTCTGACATTCGTCGCAATCTTATTTGAATCTAGACCGTGGCGCTCCCAGTAACATCCACTCTCACTTTGGTCCTTTAGAAGGCTTTCTAAAGAGTGAGTAGCTTCGGGAAAGGACCAGTCGGCATTAAGATCATTCCGAAAACCCACCAAAAAGACTCTGTAGCGTCTTTGCGGCACGCCAAAGTCAGCGGCATTCAGCACTCTGAACACTACCGAATAGGTAAGTCCGGTCGACCTGCTTGATGTCTTGATCTTTTCGAGCCTTGAGAGATGATCTTGCCAGGATTCATTGGGCTTTTTTACTGTTTCTGGAAAAGTAAGTTGAAGAATTATGTAATTGAAATAATTCGTGAACGAATTACGCGTAAGTCCTTTTACATTCTCAAAAACAAATGCTTTTGGTCTTAATTGACGAACAGCAGATACCGCAGACGGAAACATGTCTCGCGAATCTTGGTTGCCGCGATGTTTTCCACCCAGAGAAAACGGCTGACAAGGAGGACCACCACTAACGAGATCAATACTTTCACCAATACTAGTAAAATCGAACTCTCGAACATCTGTTTCATGGATGTTCCAAGAGGATACCAACGGATGGCCTCGCTCGACATTACTGCGTAACGTACTGCATGCCCACTTATCGCGTTCAACGACAGCCTTGGTCCGGAATCCGGCAAGTTCTGAGCCCAGAGCTAGGCCGCCAGCTCCTGTGAACAGTTCTACTGAATTGAGCTCAAACTCTGGCCGCATTCGATTCGTTCTCTCAAATCAGTTGCAGGAGGTCGCGGGTGATTCTAACCCTAGTATACCTAGTTGTGCCAACTCATTATCAGTTTTTCCAACTCATGGAATTCCTGAGACAAAAACGCGGACCCGTTAGGGTCCGCGCTCTGCACGCCCCATTTTTTGGGGTCATGAACGCCTTATTCCCTGGGTAACTGGGGGCGTGAATTCGGTATATCGTGTAAGCGTGAATTATGCGGCCTTGGCGCAGGCCGCGACCATGGCTTCGGCGACTTTAACCTCGGCTTCTGCAGCAGCGGCGTCATCGGCGCCAGAAACAGCGGCCTGTGCCGCAGACAAACGCGCGTCAGCCGCGGCTTTGTCTAGGTCGCCAACGGGCGTCGCTTCTTCTGCCAGCACCGTGCAGCGGTCGGGCGAGACTTCGCAGACGCCGCCGGCAACAAAGATGCTTTTGGTCACTTTGCCGCCTTCGTGAATGTCGATGGTTCCTGGACGCAACGTGCCAATCAGCAAAGAGTGACCCGGCAATACACCCACGTCGCCTTCGGATAGCGGCACAACGACCATTTCAACCGGGTCAGAGGCAACCAGCTTGGAAGGAGATACCAGTTCGAAGTTGATCGTATCGGCCATCTGCGTTTCTTACCCTACTAGATCATGGATTAAGCGGCTTCAGCAGCCATTCTTTTGGCTTTTTCAATCGCTTCATCGATGGTGCCAACCATGTAGAAGGCGGTTTCTGGCAGGTGATCGTAATCGCCAGCAAGAATGCCTTTAAAGCCCTTGATAGTGTCTTCCAAGCTAACCAGAACACCCGGTGAGCCGGTGAAGACTTCGGCAACATGGAACGGCTGAGACAGGAAGCGTTGAATCTTACGGGCGCGAGCCACCGTCAATTTGTCTTCTTCAGACAATTCATCCATGCCCAGAATGGCGATGATGTCTTGCAGTGACTTGTAGGTTTGCAGAACCTGCTGCACGCTTGTCGCAATACCATAGTGTTCATCACCGACAATCCGTGGGTCCAACATACGAGACGTCGAATCCAGCGGATCCACAGCTGGATAAATGCCCAATTCTGCGATTTGACGACTTAGAACCGTGGTCGCGTCCAAGTGAGAGAACGACGTCGCCGGTGCTGGGTCGGTCAAGTCATCGGCAGGCACGTAAATGGCTTGCACCGATGTGATCGAGCCTTTGTTGGTCGAGGTAATGCGCTCTTGCAGTTGACCCATGTCCGTAGACAGAGTCGGCTGATAGCCCACAGCCGAAGGAATACGACCCAAAAGGGCAGACACTTCAGAACCGGCTTGCGTAAAGCGGAAGATGTTATCAACGAAGAACAGCACGTCTTGGCCTTCTTGGTCGCGGAAGTATTCGGCCTGAGCCAACCCGGTTAGGGCAACGCGGGCGCGGGCACCTGGAGGTTCGTTCATCTGACCATAAACCAGCGCGGCTTTCGATCCTTCGCCATCCAGCTTAATAACGCCGGATTCAATCATTTCGTGGTAAAGGTCATTTCCTTCGCGGGTCCGCTCACCAACACCAGCAAATACAGAATAACCACCGTGGCCTTTGGCGATGTTGTTGATCAGTTCCATGATCAGAACCGTTTTGCCGACACCGGCACCACCGAACAGACCAATCTTACCGCCCTTGGCGTAGGGTGCCAAAAGGTCAACAACCTTAATGCCGGTCGACAGGATTTCCTGTTCCGTTGACTGATCTTGGTATGACGGGGCCGGTGCGTGAATGGGCGCACTCATCTTGGTGTTCAACGGGCCACGTTCGTCAATCGGCTCACCGATGACGTTCATGATGCGACCCAATGTTTCCGGGCCAACGGGCACGGTAATGGGTGCGCCTGTGTCGGTCACTTCAATGCCGCGGCGCAGGCCTTCGGTTGCGTCCATGGCGATGGTTCGAACCGTGCTTTCACCCAAATGCTGTGCACATTCCAGAACCAGCAGTTTGCCATCATTCTGCAAATGCAGCGCGTTCAGAATATTTGGCAGTTCGCCAACAAATTGAACGTCGACAACCGCGCCCATAACCTGTGTGACTTTACCGACTGAGTTTCCGATCGTTGCGTTCCTTAAACTGGCCCTGACAGCAGAGCGTTACGGGCGAGAGTGTTGGCCTAGAGGGCTTCCGCGCCCGAGATAATTTCGATCAATTCTTTGGTGATTGCAGCCTGACGCGCCCGGTTAAAGGTGAGCGTCAGGTTATCGATCATGTCGCCCGCGTTGCGGGTTGCGTTGTCCATGGCGGTCATCCGCGCACCGTGTTCAGACGCGGCATTTTCCAACAAGGCTTGGAAAACTTGAACCGCCATGTTGCGAGGCAGGATGTCTTCCAAAATTTCTGTTTCGTCTGGCTCAAAGGTATAAACCGCACCAGACGTATCAGCAGCGACCTCTTCGCCATCTTTCAGTTCCGCAGGTTGGAACGGAACCAACTGCAACGGCGTCACGATCTGCGTCATCGCAGACTGAAAACGGTTGAAGATGATCGTGCAAACATCAAAGTCGCCAGCGTCAAACATGCCCGTGATTTTCTCAGCCACGCCCGCGGCTTCGGTGTACTGAACGACGCGGCGACCGATATCGGTGATGGATTCAACGGTATCAGAACCAAACTCACCCTTCAGAAGGTCGCGGCCCTTTTTACCAACGCACAACAGCTTAACTGTTTTGCCTTGGCCCTTTAGCTCACGGGCCATTTTACGCGATTGCCGAACGATGGAGCCATTAAAGCCCCCACACAAACCACGATCCGCAGTGCAAACCACCAATAAATGAACATTGTCCTTGCCGTTTCCGGCTAACAGCGGCGGTGCGCCTTCGGTATCACCGATGCTGGCAGCAAGGCTGCCCAACACACGTTCCATGCGTACCGCATAGGGGCGTGCGCTTTCAGCGGCTTCCTGAGCCCGACGTAACTTTGCTGCCGCGACCATTTTCATGGCCGATGTGATCTTCCGCGTCGATTTGACGCTAGCGATCCGGACTTTGAGGTCTTTCAAACTGGGCATGGGTTATCCCGTCCCTTTAATCGAAAACTGTCCGAACCAATTACGCGAATGACTTGGCGAAATCGCCAATCAGCGAATGAAGCTTGCCTTCGATGTCCTCATCCAAAGCCTTCTTCGTGCGAATAGCCGTTAGAATGTCGGCACCCTTGTCGCGAACCACATCAAGCAGTTGCTTCTCAAAGCGCACAACGTCTTTCACCGGCACACCATCGGCATAGCCTTTAACACCGGCGAAAATCACAGTGACCTGCTCTTCAACGGCCAATGGTGCATACTGTCGCTGCTTCAAAAGCTCGGTCAGGCGCTCACCACGGGCGAGCAAACGCTGCGTTGAGGCATCCAAATCAGACGCGAACTGAGCAAACGCAGCCATTTCACGATACTGGGCCAATTCCAGCTTAATCGAGCCAGAAACCTGCTTCATCGCTTTGATCTGAGCGGCTGATCCCACACGAGACACCGACAGGCCAACGTTCACAGCCGGGCGAATGCCCTTATAGAACAGTTCGGTTTCCAAGAAGATCTGACCGTCCGTAATCGAAATCACGTTGGTCGGAATGTATGCAGACACGTCACCAGCCTGGGTTTCAATAACCGGCAGAGCGGTCAGTGAGCCGTTGCCCGCGTCATCGCCCATTTTCGCGGCGCGTTCCAAAAGGCGTGAGTGCAAATAGAACACGTCACCGGGATACGCTTCCCGTCCTGGAGGACGGCGCAGCAACAGAGACATTTGGCGATAAGCCACGGCTTGCTTCGACAAATCATCGTAAAAGATAACCGCGTGCTTGCCGCTGTCGCGGAAATATTCACCCATGGTGCACCCGGTGTACGGGGCCAAGAACTGAAGCGGAGCAGGCTCTGACGCCGTGGCGGCAACGACGATGGAGTATTTCATCGCGTCGTTGTCTTCCAAGGTTTTCACCAATTGGGCAACGGTCGACCGTTTTTGGCCGATAGCGACATAAACACAATACAGCTTCGCGCTCTCGTCGTCGCCTTCGTTGGCGGCTTTTTGGTTCAAGATCGTGTCAATAATAACAGCGGTCTTGCCCGTTTGACGGTCACCAATGATCAATTCGCGCTGGCCACGGCCAACAGGGATCAAGCTATCAATGGCTTTCAGACCGGTTTGAACCGGCTCATGCACCGATTTACGCGGGATAATGCCTGGGGCTTTTACTTCAACGCGCTGGCGAACGGCGTCTTTGATCGGGCCTTTACCATCAATTGGATTACCCAATCCATCAACCACGCGGCCCAAAAGGCCAGGGCCAACCGGAACGTCGACAATATCGCCGGTCCGCTTGACGACGTCGCCTTCTTTAATGGCTTGGTCGGAGCCGAAAATAACGATACCGACGTTATCAGTTTCCAGGTTCAGCGCCATCCCTTTGATGCCACCTGGAAATTCGACCAGCTCACCGGCTTGGACTTGGTCCAAGCCATAGACACGGGCAATACCGTCACCCACTGACAGAACCTGTCCGACCTCTGCCACTTCGGCTTCTGTACCAAAGTTAGCGATCTGATCTTTCAGAATCGAGGAAATTTCCGCGGCACGGATTTCCATCAGGCAACCCCTTTCATCGCAAGACGCATTTGCTGCAATTTAGTTTTTAAGGACCCATCGACCATACGAGACCCGATGCGGACCACAAGGCCCCCCAACAGGTCAGGATCGACTTTTTCTTCAACGGCCACATCGGACCCGACAGCTTGTTTAAGGGCTGCGGACAAGGCGGCTTTTTGTTCAGAACTTAATGGTTTGGCCGAAATCACTTCGGCGGCTTGTTCGCCGCGCTGCTCAGATGCCATCGCACGAAACGCACGAATAATGGCGGGCAGGGCAAACAAACGGCGGTTCTGAGCGCAAACACCAACAAAATTGCGAGTCATTTCGGCAACGCCGACTTTCTCAAGAACCGCTTCAATCGCGCGTTGCTGATCGTCACGCCCGACGATGGGAGAAGCGATCAGACGCTTCAAATCGTCACTTTCGTCAAGTAACGCAGAAACGGTGTTTAAATCACCCTCAACAGCTTCTAACGCTTTCGCATCAGACGCCAAATCAAATAGGGCAGAGGCATAACGACCCGCGAGTGTTGCGGAACCGGAACTTGATGATGCCACGTTCGATGACCTCTCGGTTCAAAAACCGTTGTAAACAAAAGACTTTCAAGGAAAATATCGACGCCAACACGGCTTTTGCAGCCGGGTTTACACCCTTATCTCTTCCCCGCCCGAGGCGTTGATGCCCCTGGATTGGGTGGTGTCGTAGCATAGGCCTTCCGGGGGCGCAACCCGATCTGAGCGCGATTCCAAGCCCGATTTGGGGATGGTTTTGAAGACTCTCAAAACGGGCCGCAAATGCCTGGTTTTTCGGAATTTCTGAGTCTCGTTGATTTATGGGGTAAATGAGATGCCCGCTACAACAATTTGCCGCCACTCATTGCGGCATCTTGCAAGCCCCTCGGATGCTTTGGCAGCGTATCAGAGGTCGTGACCCAAGGCAGGCGTTCCGACCAAAAGATATGAGCCGTTGGTTGGTACAATGTCGCGTCATCCAACGTGACGGCATAAAGATGCGTTTCATCTGGGAACACTTCGGTCTCGAACGACAGGGGTGAACCGCAATTTTCGCAAAAGCTGCGCGTTACCAAATCGGAGGAATGGAAAAACGTTCGCGGCCCCTGCCAGACAACAGTGCTTTTTTGAACGCCGAACCAGCTAACATAATCAGACGACGCCGCCCTTCGGCAATCTTCACAATGGCACAGGGCTGCCCAGAGAATCGGGGCATCAGCCTGCCACCTGACCGCGCCGCATAAACAGTGCCCTGATAAATTTGACATTTACGTTTGTCCTAAATTCTTAGCTTGTATCTAATCAGCCAGATTACAAAAAGCTCTGCGGATCAACATCCACGTGCACGCGCGTTTGCTTCGGCAGGTTGGCGCGGCGCAGCCAGGCCTTTACGACTGGCTGCACTTTTACATCGGCCCCGGCGATCAGCAGCAACCGCCGACGGTGGTAGCCACGCAGCAACGCCAGCGGCGCAGGCGCCGGGCCGAGCACGCGAACGCCTTGGCCATCGGGCGCGCATCGGCCCAAGGCCGCCGCTGCCTGATCCGCCCGCGAGGCATCCTTGTCCGTCACCACCAACCCGACCAACCGGCCAAAGGGTGGCATGGCGCGGTCTTGTCGAGCGGCAAGCTCGGCATCGGCAAACTGATCAACATCGCAGGCCGTCAGCGCCTGAATGACGCTGTGGTCCGGCATATAGGTTTGCACCATGACGCGCCCCGGCTTGTCGCCCCGTCCGGCCCGCCCGGCGACTTGATAGAGCAACTGAAAGGTTCGCTCTGCCGCCCGCAGATCGCCACCCGCCAATCCCAAGTCTGCATCGACCACGCCGACCAGCGTCAGGCCGGGAAAGTGATGCCCCTTGGCCATAACTTGGGTGCCGATCACTAAGTTTACCGCGCCGGTCTGAATTTGATTGACCAAGTTTTGTGCCGCGCGCGGGCCACTCAGCATGTCGCTGGCGGCGATGATCGTGCGGGCATCGGGGAAATGCACCAGGGCTTCTTCGGCCAAGCGTTCAACGCCCGGACCGCAGGGCACCAGCGTGTCTTCGTTTTCGCATTCCGGGCACGCTTTGGGCACAGGCGTGTTATGGCCGCAGTGATGGCATTGTAGTTTTTTGGTGAAGCGGTGCTCGACCATCCAGGCAGAACACTGCGGGCATTCCAGCCGATGGCCACAGGTGCGACACAGGGTGAGGGGGGCATAGCCGCGCCGGTTGAGAAACAGCATGGCTTGCTCGCCTGCTTCTAAGGTTTCGCGGACGGCGGTTATCAGAGGTTCGGCCAGCCATTGTCCGCGCGCGGGAACATCTTTACGCAGGTCGATGGTTGTAATCTCTGGCAACGTGGCGCCGCCGTGGCGTTCCGGTAATTTCAAATGACCATACCGTCCTTTGCCAACATTGGCGCGGGTCTCCATCGATGGCGTCGCCGAGGCCAGCACCACGGGAAACTTGCCAATGTGCGCCCGGACCACGGCCATGTCGCGGGCATGGTAGGTCACGCCGTCTTCTTGTTTATAGGCCGGTTCGTGTTCTTCATCGACGACGATCAACCCCAAGTCCGGGAACGGCAGAAACAGCGCCGACCGCGCACCAACCACCACACGAGCCCGACCGCTGGCAACAGCCCGCCACGCCCGGCGGCGTTCAACGCCGGTAAGGTCTGAATGCCACGAAACCGGTGGCACCTCAAAACGGTCGGCGAACCGTTCCAGCCATTGGGGCGAAAGCGCAATCTCTGGCAACATCACCAAGGCCTGCTTGCCGCGCCGCAGGGTTTCGGCGATGGCTTCGTAATAGACCTCTGTTTTGCCAGACCCAGGGACGCCTTCGAGCAACGTTGCCGAATACGCGCCGGTGCGGACCAGTAATTTAAGTTGTTGCGCGGCGGTGGACTGCGCGGCAGACAGCGTCGGACCAGCCGCGTCTGCGTTTGGCACCGGCACATCGGGCGTAGGGTCCAGCGAGACGCTGATCAGCACCCCGGCCTCGGCCAGCCCCTTCACCACAGCGGTCGAACATTCTGAATCGCGGGCGAGGTCTACTTGGGTGCGCGGTTCTCCGGCGCGGGCTTGCTCAATCACCCGCAACCGGGCGGGTGTGGCGCGTACTTTTGCGGGCAAGTCCGTAAAACCATCGGCCAAGGCATAGGCAGTAATGGGTTTGGGCGGGTCGAGCGCGTCCGGCACGCTGATCGCCATTTTCAACACCGATCCAGGCGCGCTGATCGTATAGCGGGCGACCCAATCCACGAAGGCAAGGGTCTCGGGCGGCAGCGGTGGGCAGCCCCTGTGGCCAATCACGTCTTTCAGGCGGGCCACATCAAAATCACCGGATCCCGGCCCGCGCACTACGCCCACAGCCCGCCGTGGCCCCAGCGGAACGGCCACAACATCACCCACGGTCAGGGTCAAACCATCGGGCACACGATAGTCATAAGCCGGGCCAAGCGGCAGGGGTAGTAGAACGCTAACGCGGTCGCCCCCAACATACTGTGCATTTTCTGGTGTACGCGATTCAGGCATGGAGTACACTGTAGGGGTTTCGCGCGCCGTCGTCATGGCCCGCGTAGGCTTTAAATAGGGGAAAGATGCATGGAAAGCCGTAAAGATGCCGCCTGGGATTTGGCGGGCGATATTGCACCGGACGCGGAAGCAAGGGTGCAAGAGGCCCTGGCCAAAGAGCCAGACGTGACGCCCGATTTGGTCGCCGCTTACCTGCGCCAGAATCCCGCTTTCTTGCAGCAGAACCCGGGCTTGTTGGATGCCATGGACGCGCCAGATCGCGGCACCGGCGACGGTGTGGTTGATCTGCAAACCGCCATGCTCAGCCGCCGTCAGGGCGAGATCGAAGACCTCAAGGATTGCGCCCGCACGGTGATTGAGACCAGCCGCACCAACATGTCGGTGCAAAGCCGCACCCATGCGGCTGTGCTGGGTTTGCTGGCCGCTGAAGACTTCGATCACCTGCTGCACGTCATCACCGATGAATTGCCGATGGTGTTGGATGTCGATGTCTGCACTTTGGGCTTTGAGCTGCTCGGCCCGCCGACACCGATGCTGGTTTCCAGCAACGTGCGTTTGTTGCCGCCGGGTACGGTCGATGCGCTGATTGATACGGCGCGGACCACGCGGCTGATTGCGGAAATCGTCGATGACGGCACCTTGTTTGGCGCTGGGTCTGGCGTTGTGCGGTCTGCGGCGTTGACGCGGATTGATCCTGGCGATGATGTGCCGGTTGGCTTGTTGTGTATCGGCTCGCGCGATGATCTGTTCTATCCTGGCCAGGGCACCGAGCTGCTGACCTTCCTGACCCATGTGGTCGAACACTGTGTGCATCGATGGATGGTTCAGCAACCAAGCTAACCCAGTTTCATGCCGAACCGGCGGTTGCCCGGTCGGTGGAAACATGGCTTGCGTCGCATAAGGCCAAAGCATCTTCGGCGCATACGCTGGATGGCTATGGTCGCGACCTCGGTGACTTTCTGAAATTCCTGGGCGAGCACTTGGGTTATCCGGCGGGCTTGCGTGATCTTGAAAAACTAAAGCCGCGCGATTTCCGATCCTGGTTGGCCTACCGGCAAGATCGCGGCGTCGGTGCGTCATCGACGGCGCGGGCGTTTTCTGCGGTCAAAGGCTTTTTCCGTCATCAGGAAAAGTCGGGTGTGTTCGCCAACGCAGCGATAGACGCTGTAAAGCTGAAACGCGCCCCAGCGCCTGTCCCCAAAGCTCTCTCTGAATTTGAAGCGGCTGACGCCATCAAAGCCGCTGACGATGTTGCTCCCGATGGCTGGCAGGGCGCGCGGGACGTTGCCCTCTTCACATTGCTTTATGGTGCCGGGTTGCGGATTGGTGAGGCCTTGGGCCTGAAACGATCCGATGCCGCTGGGATGCGCGCCGGAGCCGTGCGGGTTTTGGGCAAGGGTAAGAAAGAACGCATTGCGCCGATCTTGCCGCAGGTCGCAGACGCGGTGGAGGCCTATCTCAAAGTTTGCCCGTACCAGTTAGACGATGCGGACCCGTTGTTTGTGGGCGCACGCGGGCCGGGCGCTGGCATCGAGCGCAAAGCCCTGAACCCAGGCATCGCGCAAAAGCAAATGCGGAAAATTCGGGCATTGCTAGACCTGCCCGAGACTGCAACGCCTCACGCGCTGCGCCATAGCTTTGCGACGCACCTGCTGGCCGGTGGCGGCGATTTGAGGACGATCCAAGAATTGCTGGGCCACGCATCGCTATCGACCACGCAACGCTACACCGATGTGGACGCAGCCAAGCTGCAATCGGTTTATGCCTCGGCGCATCCTCGGGCGCGCTCTGGGGCACGACCCCGCAATTAAGGTGACATAGAGTTTAATTAGTTTTTGTCTATGCCACTTTAATTTATCTGCGTTGAAATTGACGCGGATCAATGCTGCGCATGGCGCTTATGTCCAATATCCTCGTGGAAGTTAAAATGAGACAGGAGATGAAATTGGTTGAACCAATCCGCGCACTGGCAATTGTTACTGCGACCCTATGGGCAGCCCCAGTTTATGCCGATAGCCGTCTCGGTGGCGAGGGTTATGGACACATGTGGAATGAAGGTTATCATCACGGGTTCTTTGGCGGTCCCATGTGGTTTGTTGCCGCATTACTGGTGGTTGGTGTCGTGGTGTTGATCGTTCGGGCAGTCTCTGACCGCCATCCCAAACAGGGTGGAGGCCCAAAGGGAGGGCGATCAGCAATGGACATCTTGAATGAGCGGTATGCCCACGGCGAGATAGACGACGATGAATATCAGCGTCGCCGGAAAACGTTGATTCCTTAGGACTCACCAGGGACTCTGTGATCCGAGATCCGTTGGCTTGTGTGGGCCGGGCGCGGCCACGTCGAGATATCTAAAGTCGGCTGGTCAGCAGCTTGAACCCAGCGAAGGCAAAGAAGGCGCCCAACGCGCCCTGAATGGTGCGGCGGGCCTTGCTGTACAGCGCTAACATCGGCGTGCTTGAAAAAACGCGCGCATAGATGATGTGGCAAGTCAGCGACATCAATGCGGTTCCTGCAACAATCGCAGCGGCAACCCACACAGGCGCGCCCGGTTGTAGGCCTAAGGATATGATGGCGATCCAGGCCAGCGCCGCTTTCGGGTTGGTCATTTGAACGGTCAGGCCGCGCAGAAAATAGGCCCGCTTTGACAGTGGCGTGCCGCTCGGCAGCTTGGCTTCCAGGTCGTGTTTTGAAGCGGCTGACCGAAACGCCTTATAGGCCAACCAAAGCAGATACAATCCCCCGGCAATTTTTATGACGGTGAGGGCGGCAGCATAGCTGGCGAGCAATCCAGACAGGCCCGTCGCCGTAAGGATGCCCCAGCACAATGACCCGGTTGAAACGCCAACAGCCAGCGCCGTGCCTTGCGCACGGCCCAACGCCATCGACGTTCCCATGATAGCCAGAATGTTCGGACCAGGGCTGAGAATGGATAGAAAAAACGCCGCGTAGGCCAACAAAATACCGGGTAAGAATTCCAAGAATGTCTCCGTTCGAATTGATTAAGAAAAACGAGCGTAACACAGATGAGGGTGTAAACACTTCGGCGCGGAACGAACTGTCGTCATCAAGCGAGGGGCAAATATGGCAAATAGCTGAGGGCCATCAAATACGGCCAATCCGACTCTGTGACGTACAGAGGGGCAGGTTCAACTAAAATCGTTATGGCAAAAAGAACAAACTGAAGGGGTATAAATAGCAATGAATACAACGCCAGAACCCACTGACGCCGGAACAATTGAACGAGTGCGTTGGCAGCGGCAACAACCGCATTCGCATAGTATAGCATGATCAACGGAATCAGAATGTGCATAAACACCATGCTGGTGCTGATATCTTCACTGAACCAAAGACGGTGAACCCCGCCGACCAGTATAGCGGCGCCAGCGTTTCCAAGGCTGAAGTACAAAAAATATTTCTGAAATTTGGTTAAACGTGGCATTCCGTTTTCACCTTTGCCGCCATTTTCAATGGGCCATCAGGCCGAGAACATTCCGGGATCAGCAATCGTTGTTAAGATAAAGAATACAAGGGGTAGAAGCGCGATCCCAACTGAGTAAAGAGCGCGTTTCCAGCGTCTATGGAACACCTGAACAAAAATGTTAAAAAACGGAAAAACGAAAAACCCTAACAAAAAAATCATGATGAACTGCGCTGTTTCCCAAGCAGGACGAAATACAAAATCGCTGCTATCAAAAAAGTGAGGGCTATTCACGAGTGCTAGCGTAAACATGATGAGTCCCGCGCCTACATTGATCCAAAACACATAACGTTGAAATCGACTCATTTGTAATCCTAATCTTAGTGATACAAGCACGCGGTCGGCAGGTCGTGGGCCTACCACACACGACCTGCCTATTGCACTGATAGGCTTACTCGTCCCCTCTAACGGTTTCTCCGAACAACCACGGAACATAATCTGCTAAACCGTGACCTGGCATTGATGCCAAAGACTTAGCCCATCCAACAATGTCTGTTTTGTTTTTGGGAAAAGGCTCCTGATGGACGTAATTGAATGTGCCTCGCAATTTTGGCGAGTTTTCAACTTTACCCGTGTCGCCGTCAAAAACAACCTCACGACCATCCGGGTGGGCGTACTTGCGTTCTGGCTCTCCATTGTCGTTTTGGTGAAATTTTGATTGGCTTTGTGGATAGCTGACAAACCCACCCATGTGGGCCTGTTTTTCGGTTTTTGGAAGTGGTCGATTGCGGTCATCCCGTTCTTCGAAATGCCAACGGGTGGCTTTATTAAACCATCCCTTTTTATCGGCAAAGGCAGGCAGACCGCTGGTTGGGTTTCGTTGCTCATAGCCAGCTCCCACAACATAGTGCGCCATGCGGTCGCCCATGGCGGCATACAGCGCGTTCAAAACGTCAACCGACTGCGCACTCAGGGGCACGACAATTTCGCCCGGCGTTAGGTGGGCGAGGTCTTCGTCCTGACCATGCCGAGGGCCGTTAACGCCCAATTCATTCGCGGCTTCGCCTTCTCTGGCGAGGGCGCGTGCCGGAGGGTTTTCATAAAGGTCGGCAAAACCCTGGCTTACCTGTCTGTGGTAATCCGGATCGTTGATTTTCCAGTACCTCGGGTCTTTCATCATTTGTTTCAGGCGAGAGAGTTCACGGTCTTCATAGTCTTTCTTGAGTTTTATCACGATGGTTCCAGTTCAGTTTTTGAGACAAAAAAAGGCCCCCTTCGAGATGAAGGTGGCCGGACAAGACAAGGGGGGCCGCATGGCCCCCAGGGTATTTTAGGTAATAAACGTGTCGGCGCGCGCGCAAGCGGACCCCGAAACGCAAAAAGCCACAGGAACGCTGGGCGCACCTGTGGCTGGTCGATTTTTAATCCTATGGGTATTTGCTCAAAAAAGCAAGAAAAAAGGGTGGAAAAGGGAGGGAATCAACGTTTGGTATGGCAGTTTTACACCCTTACCAAGGAATTTCTGATCCGTCATAGGCGAAGAACCCGCCGCTCTGTTCGGGTGTGAGGGTATCGAGCACGGTGAGCAAATCACGCGCGGCCTCGTCTGGTTCATGAGTAAAGGTTTTGGCGATGGCTTCGGTCAGCGCCGTTCGCACCGTGCCGGGATGCAGGGCAACCACGACCGCGCCGGGGCGCTTGCGGGCGATCTCAATCGCTGATGTTTTCACGATCTGATTGAGTGCGGCCTTTGCCGCGCGATAGGCAATCCAGCCGCCCAAACTGTTATCACCAATCGAGCCGACCCGGGCAGACAGGGTCGCGAACACAGATTTACCGTCGCCGCGCAACAGGGGAGAAAAGTGTTTCAGCAACAACGCTGGGCCAATGGCATTCACCGCGTATTGGTGGGCCATGACGGCGGGATCAATGGCCCGCAGGCTTTTTTCTGGGCCAATGCCGTTTAGGGTGAGGCCGCCGGTTGCATCAAAGATCAGATCAAAGGGCGCGCCGTTGGTTTTCAGATGGTCAGCACAGGTGGCGATGCTGGCCTCATCTAAGAGGTCGAGCGATGGCGTCGTCGACCGCCCAAGGCCGATCACGCCTACGCAAGATGGGTCCGCTTTTAGCGTTTGCACCAACGCCGCGCCGATGCCGCCCGTTGGCCCAATAATCAGCGCCTGAAATTCGTTTTGGAGAGTTTGCATACAGGGTTTACGCAGAACCATCGTTACTGGATTGCTGGGCGAGTGTTTCCGTTTGGGCATTGATGACGACGGCGGCGGTTAAATCACCGCCCACGTTCACCACAGTTCGGCACATGTCGAGCAATCTGTCGATCCCGATGATAAGGGCAAGGCCCGATGCCGGAATGCCGACGCTTTCCAAGATTGTTGCCAGCACGACAATGCCAACGCCCGGCGCACCGGGAGAGCCAATCGCGGCCCCGACAGCCATCACCAAGATGACACCCATTTCACCGGGGCCGAGATCGATGCCAAAAACCTGCGCCAGGAACAGGGTGGCAATAGCTTGATAAAGCGCCGTGCCGCCCATGTTGATGGTCGCGCCCAAGGGAATCACAAACCGGGCAACGCCTTGGCGCACACCCAGCAAGTGTTCCGCCGTGTTCAGCGATACGGGCATCACCGCCGCCGATGACGAGGTCGAGAAAGCAAGCATGAGGGCTTCGCGTGACTTCGTTAAAAATAAAACCGGCCGCACGCCACCCAACCACCATGCCGCTGCCAAATACACGGCAAACAGCAGCGCCAACCCGGCAACGACCGTGGCGACATAGGCCGACATGCCCGTCACCGCCTGAAGCCCCAGGTCAACGGCGAGGCGCGCCATCAGACCAAACACGGCGATGGGGGCAAACCGCATGGCAAACTGCACAATCACCATGGCGATGGATTGTAAGGCGGCCATCAAGTCGAGTAGGGGTTTGGCAGCAGTCGTATCCAGACGCAGCAGGGCCAAGCCCACAATGGCGGCAATAATTACAACCTGAAGCGTATCCCCTTCGGCCAGCGCACGGTGTGGGTTGGACGGCAAGAGGCTGAGAATTTGTTGCGTGATCTTGGGTTGTTCGCCCAGCGATTCACGGGCCGCACGGGCAGCGTGTTCCGCTGCTGCCGCTGCATCGGATTGGTCCGCAAGACCTGACGCATCAATCAGCGTGCCGGGTTCAATCAGCCCGGCAATACCAAACCCGATCAGACAGGCCAGAACCGTTGTCGCCAAAAAAAAGCTGATGGTCCATCCACCAATCTGGCCCAGGTTATCTTGTCGTTCACCGGCGGCGATACCCCGCACGACGGAGGCCAAAATCAACGGCACGACAACAAAACCAATCAGGCCCAAAAATAGCTCTCCCGGCAGGGCCAGCCAATCAATCACCCGGGCAGATAGCCCGGCGCCGACAAGTCCGTTGTCGGGATCAAGCGCTGCGCCACAAGCCAAACCCAAGACCATACCGATCATAACCTGCAACCAGAGGCGCTCGCGCAGCAGCTTTCTCATGTGATGAGATTGGCGAGCCAGTGATCTGGGAAGCGGCTCGGTCGTTGATGGATCAGATAGGGACATGAACGCCTCTGTCAGTTTCGGGGATGCGGGGGCACCCTAACGTGCTGACACATCATACCCTTTGACGTGGATCAACCTTTGCGCGTCAGGCCGAACAGGAAGATCGCGATAAAAACCGCAAAGGCCGGAACCAAGTAGGTGTCGGTGCCTTCTGGAACCGCCTGTCCAAACTGTCCAAACACAAAAGACAGCAAGGGCGTGAAGGCGCACAGACCGGACACAATCGATCCGGTTAGCCCCATTTTCAACAGGCTGTGGCGCAATGATTGTTTCGGCAGTTCTACCGGTTGGCGTTTTTCTTCTTCGTCGGTCATAGCAAATGGGGGCTATATGTGGATGGCGCGTTTGCCAACGCTCAGCGCGGCTTCTTTTACTGCTTCAGGGAGGCCTGGATGACCGTGGCAGATGCGACCAATGTCTTCGGCGCTGGCCCCTAGCTCCATGGCGACAACAATTTCTTGAATTAAGTCACCGCCCTGGGGCCCGATTATATGGCAGCCTAAGATGGTGTCAGTTTCTTTGTCAGCCAGAATTTTGACGAACCCGTCAGCATCGCCATTGGCGCGGGCGCGGCTGTTGGCAGTGAAAGGAAATTTACCACTGTTATAAGCAATGCCAGCTTCTTTGAGCTGTTCTTCGGTTTTGCCGACACCGGCAACTTCGGGCCACGTGTAAACAATGCCGGGGATGGTGTCATAGTTCACATGGCCGTATTCACCGGCAATGATCTCTGCGACGGCAACACCTTCGTCTTCGGCTTTGTGGGCCAGCATCAAACCGCCAATAACATCGCCAATGGCGAACACGCCGGGCACGTTGGTTTGGAAGTGGTTATCAACCTTCACAAAACCCCGATCCATCTCAACGCCGATTTTGTCCAAACCCAAGCCATCGGTATACGGGCGACGACCAATGGCAACCAGCACCACGTCGGCCTTAATGGTTTCGGCTTTACCGCCCTCGCGCGGTTCAACCGTCAGCGCGACGTTGGACGCAGTGGCTTTCGCACCCGTGACTTTGGACGCCATCTTGAATTTCATGCCCTGCTTTTCCAGGATGCGCTTCATCTGTTTGGAAACTTCGCCGTCCATACCGGGCAGCGCGATATCGAGAAATTCAACCACGGTGACGTCGGCACCCAAGCGCCGCCAAACCGAGCCCATCTCCAGGCCAATCACACCGGCACCGATCACGACCATTGATTTTGGCACTTTGGTAAGCTCCAAGGCACCGGTTGATGACACAATGCGTTTTTCGTCAATGGTAACGCCGGGCAGTTGAGCAACATCTGATCCGGTCGCGATGATGATGTTGCTGGCTTTCAGAATTTGTTTCTTCTTGCCTTTGCCACCAGGGGCGACGGTGACTTCGCCAGGCGCAGAGACCGTTCCTTTACCGACGATGTAATCAACCTTGTTTTTCTTCAACAGAAATTCGATGCCGCTGGTCAGGTCATGAACAACCTTGTTCTTGCGGGCCATCATCGTTTTCAAATTAAGCTTCACGGTCGCGTCGATGCCGTGGTTGGCAAATTCGTGGTTCGCCATTTCGAAATGACGCGACGATTGCAACAGGGCTTTTGAGGGGATGCAGCCAACGTTCAGGCAAGTGCCCCCCAAACTGCCACGCATTTCAACGCAGGCAGTTTTTAGGCCCAGTTGACCAGCGCGGATCGCAGCAACATAGCCGCCCGGTCCACCACCGATGACAATAACGTCGTAATCACTCATGGGAATCCCCGATGTTCGTGCAAGGTTTGTTGGTTGATTAAACTTCGATCAGCAAACGTTCTGGATCTTCGACACATTCTTTGATGCGCACCAAGAACGAGACAGCCTCACGGCCATCAATCACCCGGTGGTCATAGGTCAGCGCCAGATACATCATCGGTTTGATGACCACGTTATCACCTTCGGCCACGGGTCGCTTATCAATGCGGTGCATACCCAAAATAGCCGATTGTGGCGCGTTCAAAATCGGCATCGACATCATCGAGCCAAACACGCCGCCGTTCGAAATGGTGAACGTTCCGCCCATCATTTCATCCATGGTGAGTTTTCCGTCACGGGCTTTGGCACCGTATTGGGCAATCTGGCCTTCGATATCGGCAAAGGTCATGTCGTCCGCATCGCGCAGCACAGGCACGACCAAGCCGTTTGGTGAGCCAACCGCGACGCCGACGTTGTAGTAGTTTTTATAGATGACCTCATCGCCGTAAACTTCGGCGTTAACCGCAGGCCATTCTTTCAAAGCAATGATCGCGGCGCGCACAAAGATCGACATAAAGCCAAGGCGCACGCCGTGCTTTTTCTCAAATTTGTCTTTGTACCGGGATCGCATGGCCATTGCGGCTGACATATCGACGTCGTTCCACGTGGTTAGCATCGCCGCCGTGTTCTGGGCGTCTTTCAAACGTTGCGAAATCACCTTGCGCAGCTTGGTCATCTTGACGCGTTCTTCGCGGACGTCATCGGCGCGTGGCGGTAACTCCTTTGGTGCGCTGGCGACCTTGGCTTGCGGTACGGGCGTCGCACCGCCGCGCATGAAGCCGGCAACATCACCCTTGGTTAGGCGGCCACCGGGGCCAGAGGCCGGGATGGCTGACGCGTCCAGGCCATTATCTTCAACCATTTTCCGCACAGCCGGAGCCAATGCCATTGTCGTTGGGCCTGACGCAGGTTTAGGGGCCGCAGCCGCAGCAGGTGCAGCAGCAGGGGCCGATGCAGCAGCGGGCGCCGGAGCCGCCGCAGGGGCGGGGGCAGGTTCCGCAGCCGGAGCAGGTGCCGCTGCCGCAGGAGCCGCAGCCGTCGCGCCTTCTTCGATGGTACCAAGCAGAGCGCCAACCTCGACGTCGGTTCCGTCCGAGGCAACAATATTACCCATGACACCAGCGACAGGTGAATTGACTTCCACCGTTACCTTATCAGTTTCCAACTCGACGATGGGCTCATCAGCGGCCACCGCCTCACCAGGGGCTTTGAACCACTTGGCGACTGTGGCTTCGGAAACAGACTCGCCCAGTGTGGGCACATTTACATTCGTGGTCATAGCGTTCCTCGGTGTATCAACCGTTAGACCTTAAGAGAGTGTTGTTACTTTTTTCGCGCCCGTTTGGCCGCAGCTTTTTTCGCGGGTGCTTTCTTCGCTCCGGCCTTCTTAGCGACAGCCTTTTTAGGGGCCGCTGCTTTCTTGGCAGGAGCAGCCTTACGGGCCACCCGTTTGCCAGTGACGGTTAAGGCGTCATCAATCAGAGCCGCTTGTTCTTTAATGTGTCGACTCGCTAAACCTGTCGCCGGAGAAGCAGCATCAACTCGACCGGCATACTTAATCCGTTCTGAACGGCCGAGACCCTCCATGACGGTTTCAATCCGATCACGAACAAACGACCAGCCCCCCATGTTGTGGGGTTCTTCTTGGCACCACACGATATCGGCTTGCGGGAACCGGTCCAGTTCTTCGGTCAGGGCTGCGTCTGGGAACGGGTAGAACTGTTCCATGCGCAGAACGTAAACATCTTTCTGACCGCGTTTTTCCCGTTCTTCGATAATGTCGTAGTAGACTTTGCCCGAACAGATCACGACACGTTTGATCTTGTTGTCGGGGAAAACATTGCCAGAATCCCAAAGAACCCGGTGGAATGTCGTTTCCTGACCCATCTCATCCAATTCAGAAATGCAGCGCTTGTGACGCAACAATGACTTCGGCGTCATGATGATCAATGGCTTGCGGAAATCTCGCATCAACTGGCGGCGCAATACGTGGAAATAGTTTGACGGAGTGGTGATGTTGACGACTTGCCAGTTGTCATCGGCGCAGAGCTGCAAATAACGCTCTAGCCGAGCCGATGAGTGCTCGGGTCCCTGACCTTCATAGCCGTGCGGCAACAACATGACCAAGCCACACATGCGCAGCCATTTAACTTCGCCGGTGGCGATGAATTGGTCGATGATGACCTGAGCGCCGTTCGCGAAATCTCCGAACTGTGCTTCCCAGAGCACCAACATTTGAGGTTCTGCGGTGGCATAGCCGTACTCAAAGCCCAAAACGCCAGCCTCTGACAGCGGGCTGTCGATCACCTCAAAAGGTGCTTGGCCGAACCGGATGTTATTCAAAGGAATATGGCGATCTTCGGTTTCTTGATCAACAATCACAGAATGACGTTGAGAGAATGTGCCGCGCCCCGAATCTTGGCCAGACAAACGAACGGGATGGCCGTCCAACAACAACGTGCCGAAGGCCAGGGCCTCTGCCGTTGACCAATCAATGCCTTCACCCGATTCAATCATCTTGTTCTTATTCGCAAGCTGGCGGACGATCTTGGCATTAACGTTGAAATTATCCGGCACTGTTGTCAGTGCCTTGCCAACCTCACGAAGGCGCTCAACGGAAACGCCCGTATGCCCACGACGGGCATCACCATACGCAACGGTCATGCCAGTCCAAGAGCCTTCTAACCAATCAGCTTTGTTCGGCTTATAGGTTTTTGATGCCTCAAAGGCATCATCCAGCATCTGCCTGACGCCTTCTTTAATGCCGTCAACGGTGGCCTGATCGACGGTGCCTTCACGAACCAACTGCTCACCGTAAAGCGTCAGCGTGGTGGGGTGTTTCGCAATGGCTTTGTACATCATGGGTTGGGTGAACATCGGCTCGTCACCCTCGTTATGCCCGTGTCGGCGATAACAAATCATGTCGATAACAACATCTTTGTGGAATTTCTGGCGGTACTCAGTGGCAATACGAGCACAGTGCACCACGGCTTCGACGTCATCCGCATTCACATGGAAAATTGGTGCGGCAACAATCTTGGCCACATCAGAACAGTACGGCGACGACCGCGAGAAACGAGGTGCCGTCGTAAAGCCAATTTGATTGTTGATAACAATGTGAATGCAGCCGCCGGTCTTGTATCCTTTTAGATGCGACAGATCAAAGGCTTCTGGGACCAAACCTTGGCCTGCAAAGGCTGCATCACCATGCAACAGCATGCCCATGACTTTTTCACGCTCGATGTCGTTCTTTTGGCGTTGCTTTGCCCGGACTTTACCCAGCACAACCGTATTAACGCATTCCAGGTGGGACGGATTGGCCGTTAGCGACAAGTGAACGGATCGGTCATCAAAGACGCGATCAGCCGATGTCCCTAAGTGATACTTCACATCACCAGAGCCACTAATATCGTCTGGGTTGGCGCTGCCGCCCTGGAATTCAGAGAAGATTGCCGTGAACGGTTTGGCCATCACATTGGCCAACACATTGAGACGGCCACGGTGGGACATCCCAATGACCACTTCTTGCAAGCCCAATTGGCCACCACGCTTGATGATTTGCTCAATCGCGGGCGTCAAACTCTCGCCGCCATCCAAACCAAAGCGTTTCGTGCCGGTGAATTTTTTATCCAGATAGACTTCGAATCCCTCGGTTTCAGCCAAGGCATTCAAGATCGCCTTTTTACCGTTCTTGGTGAATGGCGTGTGGTTGCGCACGCTTTCAATACGTTGCTGCAACCAGCTTTTTTCTTCTGGATCCTGGATGTGCATGAATTCCAGGCCGATGGTGCTGCAATAGGTTTGTTCTAAAATAGAAATAATCTGCCGCAGCGTCGCTGATTCAAGGCCGAGCACATAGTTGATGAAGATCTCGCGATCCATGTCCTTATCGGCGAATCCGTAGGTCGCGGGGTCTAGCTCTGGGTGATCTTTCGGATCTTCCAGGCCCAAGGGGTCCAGGTCTGCTTTCAGATGACCGCGCACTCGGTAATTCCGGATCAGCATCAACGCGCGGATTGAATCTTGCGTCGCTTGGCGCACTTTGTCGCCGCTTGGTGCGTGGCCAGCACCGCTTAAAAACCGGGCTAGAGCCTCTGGATCCATGGCTTGTGGGGCGCTCATTGAATCAGAGAGTGACCCGCCTTCGCCGTCATTGCCGATAACTTTCGAGGCTGAATCAGACCAGCTTGCGCCTTTGATCTCTTTACTGACGTTGCTGATGTCGCCGTCCATTTGCAGGAAGAACTCTTGCCAGCGGCTATCAACAGAATGCGGATCATCCAAATATCGCTCATACATCTGAGCAACGTAGACTTGGTTCCCTGAATACAGAAACGCGTCGAGATTACTGACCGTCATATCCGCTTTTCACGCCCGTTTTAATCGGGGCGCCTCCCTGTTAACGTTGTGCGCCGAACCCGAAAACGGTTCGACGGCTTAGCCCTTTAAGGCTTCAATCATGGTTTCGCCCAGTGACGCGGGCGATGCTGAAACAAAAATTCCAGCACTCTTCATCGCTTCAATCTTATCGCCAGCGCCGCCCTTGCCGCCGGAAATAATCGCACCCGCATGGCCCATCCGACGGCCCGGCGGTGCTGTGACACCCGCGATAAAGCCAACAACGGGCTTTTTAACCTTTGAATCTTTCAAAAATTCTGCCGCATCTTCTTCGGCTGATCCACCAATCTCACCGATCATCACGATGGATTCAGTTTCATCATCGCCCAAAAAGGCATCCAAGCAATCAACAAAGTTAGTGCCGTTGACCGGATCGCCGCCAATGCCGATGCAGGTTGTTTGGCCCAGGCCAGCAGCTGTGGTTTGCGCAACGGCTTCGTAGGTCAGGGTGCCGGAACGTGAGACAATACCGACCGACCCGCGACGGTGAATGTGGCCCGGCATAATGCCAATTTTGCAGGCACCCGGTGTAATAATGCCAGGGCAGTTCGGGCCAATCAGGCGGGTGCTCGACCCAGCCAGCGCGCGTTTGACCTTCACCATATCAAGAACCGGAATACCTTCTGTGATGCAAACCACCAGTGGAATTTCCGCATCAATGGCTTCTAGAATAGCGTCGGCAGCAAAAGGCGGCGGCACATAAATCACGCTGGCGTTTGCGCCAGTCTTTTCCACCGCATCGGCGACCGTATCATAGACCGGCAGGTCCAAATGCTTGGTGCCACCTTTGCCGGGCGTGACACCACCAACCATTTTCGTGCCATACGCTATGGCTTGTTCAGAATGGAATGTGCCTTGGGCGCCAGTGAAGCCCTGGCAAATGACTTTCGTATTTTCGTCGACCATAACAGCCATTTGCTCAGCCCTCCTTCACAGCTTTGACCACTTTTTCAGCGGCGTCAGCTAAATTATCGGCGGCGATGATCGGAAGGCCCGAGTCCGCCATGATCTGCTTGCCTTTCTCAACATTCGTCCCTTCCAGGCGAACGACGAGCGGCACATTCAATGAGACTTCGCGTGCGGCGGCGACGACACCTTCGGCAATCACATCGCAGCGCATAATGCCGCCGAAGATGTTGACCAAGATACCCTCAACGTTCGGGTCAGACAGAATGATCTTAAAGGCCGTGGTGACGCGCTCTTTGGTGGCCCCACCACCAACATCCAAGAAGTTAGCGGGCGATCCACCGACCAGTTGAATGATATCCATGGTTGCCATGGCCAAGCCCGCACCATTAACCATACAGCCAATTGTGCCATCCAATTTGATGTAGTTCAGCTCGTGCTTATCGGCTTCCAACTCCATCGGGTCTTCTTCGTCTTCATCGCGCAGGTCGGCGATGTTTTTATGACGATAAAGCGCGTTGTCATCGAAGTTCATTTTCGCATCGAGGGCGATCACGTCGCCAGACCCTGTCACCACCAGCGGATTGATCTCAACAATCGAGCAATCCATTTCGGTGAAGGCTTTGTACATCGCCAGCATAAATTTCACGGCGGCATTGACCTGTTTGCCTTCCAGGCCGATGGCAAACGCCAGCTTGCGGCAATGATAAGGCATCATCCCTGTCACAGGGTCGATGGTGACTTTCTTGATCGCGTCTGGATTATCGTGCGCGACCTCTTCGATCTCCATCCCGCCTTCGGCAGATGCCATCATGATCAGGCGCGAGGATTCACGGTCTAATAGCATGCCTAAGTACAACTCGCGGGCAATGTCGCAGCCTTCTTCGATATAGATGCGCTTGACTTCTTTGCCCGCAGGTCCGGTCTGCTTAGTGACCAAGGTTTGACCTAACATGGCCGCAGCGTTGCTTTCCACGTCATCAATCGACTTAACGACGCGGACGCCGCCTTTGTCGGGATCGCCGTCTTTGAAGCGCCCAGCACCCCGGCCACCGGCATGGATTTGTGATTTAACAACAAAAACATTGCCGACCAAAGCCTCAGCCGCAGCGCGGGCCTCGGCTGGGGTGTAGGCTGGTTTTCCGTTCGGAACCGCGACGCCATAGCTGCGCAGCAATTCTTTTGCTTGATACTCGTGAATGTTCACGTTGGTCGCTCCCCTTATTGGACCCAGGCAATTGCCGCGTTACTTTTTCGCTTTTTTCGCGTTTGCCTTTTGAATTTTCTTTGTTGCGTCCAGCAACCCTTTCACGGCAGCAACGGACTTGTCGAACATTTTCCGCTCAGCCGCGCTCAGGTCAATTTCGATGATACGCTCAACGCCACGGGCGCCAATCACGCACGGCACACCGACATAAAGACCTTTTTGACCGTATTCACCGTTTAGGTGAGCCGCACACGGAAGAACGCGCTTTTTGTCTTTTAGGTAGCTGTCAGCCATCTCAATGGCGCTGGCAGCTGGGGCGTAAAACGCCGAGCCTGTTTTCAGCAAGCCAACAATCTCGGCACCGCCGTCACGGGTGCGTTGAACAATCTCGTTCAAGCGCGTCTTCGTCGTCCAGCCCATCTTAATCAGATCAGGTAATGGAATACCGGCAACGGTCGAATAGCGGATCAATGGAACCATGGTGTCGCCATGGCCACCCAAAACAAACGCGGTGACGTCTTCAACCGATACATTGAATTCTTGCGCCAAGAAATAACGGAACCGAGCGGAATCTAGAACACCCGCCATGCCGACAACTTTGTGGGCTGGCAGACCAGAGGCCTCGCGCAGCGCCCAAACCATCGCATCCAAAGGATTGGTGATGCAGATAACAAAGGCATTCGGGCAATTCTTTTTAATGCCTTCGCCAACACTTTGCATGACGCCGGCGTTGATGCCGATGAGGTCATCACGGCTCATGCCCGGCTTGCGCGCGATCCCAGCCGTTACAATAACAACGTCTGACCCCTTAATGGCGGAATAGCGGGTCGCACCGGTTACGTGCGCATCGAAGCCATCGACGGGTGAGCTTTCAGCGATATCAAGCGCTTTGCCCTGAGGAATGCCGTCGGCAATATCGAACAGGACAACGTCGCCCAATTCTTTTAAACCGGCCATGTGAGCCAGCGTGCCACCAATGTTACCCGCGCCAACCAGCGCGATCTTGTTCCGTGCCATGTTTCTAAGTGCCCCTATGTGTGATCTGACGAGTCAAAATTTTGGTTAAATGCGGATGACGCAGCCCCTGCCCAAGTGTCGCCCGCTAATCCTTGAAGTCGTACCGTGTTTGACCGCCAGGGGCAAGGCAAGGGCAGGTTGATGGCTGGATATTGGTGGTTTTCACGCCGACGCCGCCTCATGCCCCACATTGTGGGCCAGTGCGATATAGTCCGCCGATTGCATTTCCATTAGACGTGAGGCCGTTCTTTCAAATTCGAAAGCGCCGGTGCCTTCGGTGTAAAGCTCGTGGGGCAGGGCATCGGCAGCAACAATCAAATTGGTCTTTGCCTCGTAAAGCGCATCGATCAGCGTGACGAACCGCTTAGCCTCGTTGCGGTTGTCAGGCCCTAACTTTGGCACACCATCTAAAATAACGGTGTGATATCGCGCAGCTATTTCTAAGTAATCAGATGGCCCGAGAGCTTCGGCACATAAGGTATCAAACGTTGCCAAGGCGACCCCTTCGGCGGCCATAGGAATCTGAACAACACGCCCATTGACCGGAACGCCTTCTGGGCGACCTTCGACACCAGGCGTCAGATCGCGAAAATCCTGTTCCAGGTCGCGGGTTGCGTCTGGGCCAAGGGGTATGCGGTAGACATCCATCGCACTAAGGCGCGCCAGCCGGTAATCTGTGCCGCCATCCAATTCGACAACCCGCATCTTGTCTTCCAACATATGGATGAAGGGTACAAAGCGATCGCGTTGCAGTCCGTCCTTGTACAGATCGGATGGCACACGGTTGGATGTCGTTACAACAACCACACCCTGTTCGAACAGGGCTTCAAACAAGCGCCCCAAAATCATTGCGTCGGCAATGTCACTAACATGAAATTCATCAAAACACAGCAACCACGCGCGTTCGACGATTACCGCTGCTAAAGATTGAATGGGATCTTTCGCTTGTGCGACTTTGCCCGCCTCTTGGGCGCGGCGGAAGTTATCCAGGCGTCGGTGAACTTCGCGCATGAAAGCATGAAAATGGACTCGTTCTTTGCGGCGCACTTCAACGTGATGGAAAAAAAGGTCCATCAGCATTGATTTGCCACGCCCGACACCGCCCCAGAAATACAGGCCTTTTGGTGGTTCGGGTTTGCGCTTGGTCAGACGGTTCAGGAATCCAGATTTCCCCATCGCTTTGCGGTATTCGCCAAGTGTGTCCGCAAGCTCATCCAATTTGTGGACAGCTTTTGCCTGGGCGACATCGGGTTGAATGGCGCCCGTGTTGATCAGGTCTTGATAGGCAGAGTAAATAGCGGCTTGCAGCACGGTGGCTTCCCCTCAGAAGGCCGTTTCAGTGAAGCGCGCCGAGGCGCAAGCGTCAAACATTCAGCCGAACACCCTTAGATCATCGCTTCTGCTTCTTCGCGCACGGCCAAGACGCGGCCAAAATTATTCGCCAGAATCACGTCGTTGCGGCTGACGATGGCACCCTTTTTGACGGAACGAATAAGTTTGGCGTGATCAGAAAAGCCAATCGGCAGCGCTTGCATGGCCAAAGACCGCACGGCGGGAATGACGGCACCCCAAACAGTGCCGCCGCCTTCACCGTCCAAAAGATCACCCACCGCAAGATCACGTTTCGCGACACACACAACGTCGGCGGCAAATCGCGTCGCTTGCCCGGTTGGGCGACCGAGTAACCCCAAGCGAGCCACGCTGACTCCCAACTCCAAACCGATCAGATGATAAGGGCGCCACAGGGCGGCAAACCGGCCTGTTGGATCAGTTTGCAAACCGTAGTCGCTGAAGCAGCTTTCGACATATGCATCGGGGGCTTCGAAGGTAACGTAAACACCCCAGCGCAAACCGTCCGGTATGTCGTTTCCGGTATCGTCACGCGATGAGACAACTTCCAGCGAACCGGCACTATCCAGCAAGCCGCCAGCATTACGCGGAATCAATTTATCTTGAAGCTGCCCCGTTCCCACGGCAGGAAACTTTAGACCATCAGAGGGGGCCGCCAAAGTTGATGCATTGGCAACGGCGGCCATTTCAATCGCCGATTTCGTACCGTCCAAAAATGAATTAAACATTTTCGGGTTCATCCCCGATGCTGTGGCACGTTCAGGTGTCAGACCATAGTGTCCCCAGACGGTTTCGGGCGTGCTGTCATGGAAGGCTGCTTGGTGCAACGTGCCTTTACCCGCGCATACGACCGGCATGCCAATCGTTGCCGCCCAATCAATCATCTCAACAATCAGGGCCGGTTGATCACCATAGGCATAACTGGTGCTGACACCGGCCCGCGCTGCTCGGGCCGACAAGGCGGGTCCGCACAGCACGTCTGCTTCGACATTCACCATCACCACATGTCGGCCTGCCGCAATAGCCATCAGCGCGTGTTCGGTCCCGGCAATGGGGTTGCCGGTGGCCTCGACCACCACATCGACACCGGGGGCTTCGATGGCGGCTTGGGCATCGTCAGTGATCCACGTACCGACAGTGCGAAGCGCTGTGTCAGCGGACGCCGCCGCGTATTTTTCTGCCGGCCAGCCGATGGTGTTTAGCGCCTTTCGGGCACGATTTATGTCCAAGTCGGCAATGGCGACCACGTGCAGCCCAGGTGTTCTGGGAACTTGCGCCAAAAACATCGCTGCAAACTTACCGCAGCCAATCACCGCGATGCGGATGGGGGCGGCGTTTTCAGCCAAGCTGGTTAGGTCGCGGGCAATATCAAACATGGTCAGTCAGTCTTTCGGGGCTGTATTTCACGAGCACACAACATATATAAGGGCATCTCTAAAAATACCCACTCCACTCATTGATCTGATAGAATCACGATATCACAACGTTGAGATTATGAGGACAAAATATGAGCCAGCTTGGATTTTTTGATGTTGCTAATCGCTATGCT
>Ga0222663_1000060_pt1 | contig 85901 bp, 92 predicted proteins | sample AntAcemetagen602_FD_179852 | JGI IMG/M metagenome (GOLD analysis project Ga0222663, IMG submission 179852) | Saline water microbial communities from Ace Lake, Antarctica - #602 | ecosystem: Environmental > Aquatic > Non-marine Saline and Alkaline > Saline | place: Antarctica: Ace Lake... | reverse complement strand
GGCCATCTCAAACAGTTCAGACGCGTGGCCACGCGATATGATAAACACATCCAAAACTATATGGGATTTGTACAAATCGCTGCTATCGCAATCTGGATCAAATGATTAATTCTTCACTACAACCTAGTGTCCCGAATCTGAAGTTCGTATCATTTGGGACATCCGCTTTTCGAACGTCAGATTCGATCCGGACACTAGCAACATAGTGATCTCGTGTGGTTTTGGCTTCGAAGTTCCCTAAAGTGGTCGCCTCAAAAAATGCGGTGAACTTCGAATCCACCACACTAGAAGATGAATTATCTGACTAATTCGGGCCTCAAACGGCAAAACTACAAAATCAGTTTAATTGTTTCATCTTTAAAATCAGCGTCGTAAGGCTGATGATCTCATACACATCCGTTATACCGTCTTCCAAATTTAACGAAGAACCTCAGAAACGGTATCTGCTCTTCGGGCGCGAAACGAATCGAGTATAGGATACCCTGATTGACGGGAGCCGCACTGATTGGCACTAAGGGTCAGACACACAATCGATAAGATAGCATCAGCAAAGGAGTCCCTGAACATGGCTGCCCGCAGACCGTTGATCGTTGGCAACTGGAAAATGAACACGACGCCAGAGATTGCCCGCAATCTGGCGAATAGTATTGGCGGTCAGGTGCGCGAAATGGACGTCGACGGCGTCGTGGATGTCTGCATCTGTCCTCCATTCCCCCTGATTTTTACCGCCGTCATGGGCATTGGCCCTGGCCCGGCGCTGGTCGGCGCCCAAGACTGCCACGCGAACGAGAGTGGGGCGCATACAGGCGACGTTGCCGCAGAAATGTTGCATGCGATTGGCTGTCGTTACGTCATTGTTGGTCATTCCGAACGTCGCACAGACCATCATGAAACCGATGACATGGTGCAAGCAAAGGCCAAAGCAGCCTATCGCGCAGGCTTGATTGCAATCATTTGTGTTGGCGAAACCGAAGCCGAACGCGACGCCGGACAGACCGATGCTGTGGTCGAAAAACAAGTTCGAGGCTCAGTGCCCGCAGAAGCCAACACAAAAAATACCGTCATTGCCTATGAGCCTGTGTGGGCCATTGGTACCGGCAAGACGGCATCACCTGCGGATGCCCAAGCCGTTCATGCCTTGGTCCGCAGTATTGTATCGGACACGCATGGCGCAAAAACCGCCGATGCGATGCGTTTGTTGTACGGCGGCTCGATGAAACCAGAGAACGCCACAGAGTTGCTGGCCGAAGCCGATATTGATGGTGGATTGATTGGTGGTGCGAGCCTGAAAGCGGATTCTTTTGTTAGTTTGGTGTCCGCTGCGGCGGTGCGGGCGGGGATACAAGCGGCGTCCGATAAATAAAGGATACGGACTTTATTCGGTTTTATTCTGGCAATGGGCCGACAGAGGGGCTAGAACGCCGCCTTAGTTCGGCCTATATGATTTTGATGCGCCGCATTTTCCAAAGCTATGAGGGTTAATCTGTGACCACCGTTATTCTGGTTATTCATCTGATTTTGGCGTTTTGCCTTGTTGGCACCGTGCTTTTGCAAAAGAGCGAAGGCGGCGGCCTCGGTATTGGCGGCGGCGGTGGCGGCGGTGGCGGAATGGGCGGCTTTCTATCGGGCCGGGAAACGGCCAACATACTGACCCGCGCCACAGCATTTTTGGCCGCCGGTTTTTTCGCGACAAGCCTAACCTTGGCTATCTTGGCCGATTCGGATGGTCGGCGCGGTTCGATCTTGGACCAGCCCGTTAATTTATCGCCAGAAGAAACATTTGGCACCTTACCAGATACGACAGGTGAACCTCAGGCCCCAGTCGCCGAGTAACGTTTTCAATAACTTACCTACCCAGTGCGATCAAAACAGGTCGCTATTGAGGAAGGCTGTTTTATCCCCGGATTCCCCGCTTGCAGGGACTGAACCTTGGTGTAGGGTGCCGCTCCATGGCGCGTTTTATCTTCATAACTGGCGGCGTGGTCTCCTCGCTCGGAAAAGGATTGGCTTCAGCAGCGCTGGGGGCCGTTCTACAAGCCCGTGGGTTCAAGGTCCGTCTGCGAAAGCTTGATCCGTATCTAAACGTCGATCCCGGCACCATGAGTCCGTATCAGCACGGCGAAGTTTTCGTCACCGATGACGGCGCAGAAACCGACCTCGACCTTGGACACTACGAACGCTTTACTGGTGTCAGCGCGCAAAAATCAGATAACGTCACCACAGGACGTATTTATTCGGATGTGTTGGCCCGCGAGCGCCGGGGCGATTATTTGGGTGCCACCATCCAAGTTATTCCGCATGTAACCGACGCGATTAAAGCTTTTGTCCTCAGCGACTTAACCGATGAAGATTTTGTCTTGTGCGAAATCGGCGGCACAGTCGGCGACATTGAAGGCTTGCCGTTTTTTGAAGCCATTCGTCAATTGGGCAATGAATTGGGCCGCGAACAGACAATGTTCGTTCATCTAACGCTGATTCCCTACATTCCATCGGCGGGTGAGCTTAAAACCAAGCCAACCCAGCACTCGGTGAAGGAATTGCAGGGATTGGGTATTCAGCCCGATCTGTTACTGTGCCGCTCTGACCGCCCCTTACCCGATGGCGAGCGCCGCAAGATCGCCCTGTTCTGTAATCTGCGCGAAGAATCCGTCGTGCCCGCATTGGATGTTGATACGATCTATCGTGTCCCCAGCAGCTATCACGCCGAAGGCTTGGATACCCAAGTCTGCAAGCACTTTGGACTTGATGCGCCAGCCCCAGACTTGACCGGTTGGGATGAGGTTGTTGAACGCGCGGTGCGTCCCGAAGGCTCTGTTACCATTGCCGTCTGCGGCAAGTACACGGGCCTGCTGGATGCCTATAAATCATTGGCCGAAGCCCTGGCTCATGGCGGCATCGCCAACAATGTGAAGGTCAATATTCGCTGGATTGATTCGGAAATTTTTGAACGCGACGACGCAGCCCAGCATTTAGAAGACGTGCATGGTATTTTGGTGCCCGGTGGCTTTGGCGAGCGCGGATCAGAGGGCAAAGTCGCCGCAGCCCGTTTTGCCCGCGAACACCAAGTGCCTTACTTCGGCATTTGCTTTGGCATGCAGATGGCTGTGGTTGAAGCCGCGCGAAACTTGGCCGGGATCACGGCGGCGGGATCGACCGAATTTGGTCCATCGGAAGAACCTGTCGTTGGCCTGATGACGGAATGGCTGCAAGACAATCAGAAACAGCAGCGCGAGGCTGGCGGCGACATGGGCGGCACCATGCGCCTCGGGGCCTATCCCTGCGTTTTGCGGTCGCGATCAAAGGTGCGTCAGATTTATGACGCAGCAACCATTTCTGAGCGCCATCGCCACCGTTATGAGGTCAATACGGCCTACATTCCGCGCTTAGAGAAAGCGGGCATGGTGTTCTCTGGCATGTCACCCGACGGCATTTTACCAGAAATCGTCGAAATCCCAGACCATCCGTGGTTTATCGGCGTGCAGTTCCACCCGGAACTGAAATCAAAACCGTTTGATCCGCATCCGTTGTTTACCTCATTCATCCAGGCTGCTGTGACCCAGGAACGGCTGGTATGACCGACGTTACACCCAAATCTATCGCCGCTGGCTCCGTCACCTTTGCCAATGACGCGCCGTTCGCCCTGATTGCCGGACCGTGTCAGATGGAAAGCGAAGTGCACGCCATCGACATGGCGGGCGGTCTGAAAGAAATCACCGACGCGCTTGGCATTGGCTTTGTTTATAAATCGTCGTTCGATAAGGCCAACCGAACAAGTGCTGGCAGCAAACGTGGCCTTGGGTTGGATGCGGCAATGCCCGTTTTCCAAAAAGTCCGCGATACATACGGCTGCCCGGTGCTGACGGATGTGCATGAACGCGAGCAATGCGGGCCGGTCGCCCAAGCGTGCGATATTCTTCAAATTCCGGCGTTCCTCTGTCGCCAAACAGATTTACTGATCGCTGCGGGCGAAACGGGTGCCGTCATCAACGTTAAAAAGGGGCAGTTTCTGGCCCCGTGGGATATGAAAAACGTCGCGGACAAGGTCGCCTCAACCGGCAACGACAAAATCATTCTGACCGAACGCGGTGCCAGCTTTGGCTATAACACCCTGGTTACAGATTTTAGGGGCCTGCCAACCATGGCCGCCACCGGCTATCCCATCGTGTTCGATGCGACCCATTCGGTTCAGCAACCGGGCGGGCAGGGCAGCACTTCGGGTGGAGATCGACGCTTTGCGCCGGTGCTGGCGCGCGCCGCCATTGCGGTTGGTGTAGCGGGCCTGTTCATGGAAGTGCACCAAGATCCAGATAACGCCCCCAGCGACGGGCCGAATATGATTAAGTTGAAAGACTTACGTCACATTCTTGAAACCTTACTGGCGTTAGATAAAGTCTCAAAAGCCGATCCGGTCGGCCCTATCACGTAAGCAACAAAGGATACCATCATGACCGCCATTATCGACATCGTAGGCCGTCAAATTCTGGATAGCCGGGGCAACCCGACCGTCGAGGTTGAGGTGGTTTTGGAAACCGGCATTGTCGGTCGCGCTGCGGTTCCATCCGGTGCCTCGACCGGTGCCTACGAAGCTGTTGAACTTCGCGATGGCGACGCCAGCAAATACGGCGGGAAAGGGGTCTTAAAGGCTATCCAAGCCGTGCATTCAGAAATCTTTCATGCCATCGCAGGTATGGACGCCGAAGACCAAGTTGGCATTGATCGCGTCATGATCGAGCTGGATGGCACGGAAAACAAAGCCCGTTTGGGGGCCAACGCTATTTTAGGCGTCAGCATGGCCTGTGCCCATGCCGCCTCATCAGAGGCTGAAATACCCCTGTATCGCTACTTAGGCGGCCCGTTTGCCGCGCATTTGCCGGTGCCCATGATGAACATTGTCAATGGCGGTGCGCACGCGGACAACCCGATTGATGTGCAGGAATTCATGATCCTCCCCGTCGGTGCCTCCAGCATCGCTGAGGCCGTTCGCATGGGATCAGAGGTTTTCCAAACCCTGAAAAAGGCCCTTAAATCCGCCGGTCATAACACCAACGTTGGCGATGAAGGCGGCTTTGCGCCCAATCTGGCTAGCACGACCGAAGCGCTTGATTTTATCTTGCAAGCCATTGATTCAGCCGGGTTCAAGGCCGGTGATGATATCTTGCTGGGTCTCGATGCGGCCTCGACCGAGTTCTATGAAAACGGCAAATACGAGTTAAAGGGCGAGGGCAAGAGCTTGGATGCCGCCGGTATGGTCGAGTATTACGCCAAACTGTGCGCGGCGTACCCCATCGCCACCATCGAAGACGGTATGGCCGAAGACGATTGGGACGGCTGGAAGGCCCTAACCGACGCCATTGGCGACAAGGTACAACTGGTCGGCGACGATCTGTTCGTCACCAACCCAAAACGGCTCGCAGACGGCATTAAAAAAGGCGTTGCGAACTCAATTTTGGTGAAAGTGAACCAGATTGGAACCCTGTCTGAAACCTTTGAGGCCATCGAAATGGCCCATCGGGCAGGCTATACGAGCGTAATTTCCCATCGCTCTGGCGAGACCGAAGACGTCACCATCGCCGACATCGCGGTTGCGACGAACGCTGGCCAGATTAAAACCGGTTCATTGGCGCGGTCGGACCGGGTCGCAAAGTACAATCAACTGATCCGCATCGAAGAAGAACTGGGTGCCGACGCCCGGTATCCCGGTCGTTCAGCGCTGCGATTAAGGTGACATAGAGTTTAATTCCTGAGAGGTCGCCGAGAAAATATCGAAAAGGTGATGAATTAAACTCTATGTCACCTTAATTAATAAGCTAGATGGCGCGGCGGGTTTCCGCACCATCATAGAGCTGATCCAACCATTGCCGGTTGATCCGATCACGGTTCGCGAGAGCTTCGGGTGATCCGCAACGCTGAACACGCGGGATGTGCTCCATGGTCGGGTGCGGATCAGCCCCCCGCACCACCTGAACAAAGCCGCGCCCTTCAGTCTGTTGAACATCAGGTGCTATATAGGCCTGAACGGCAAAGCCAATACGGCGGTGAGGGCTTTGGTTCGGACCCGAAGCGTGGGCGACTTTCCAATGATGCAACGACATTTGTCCGGGTTTAAGCGTGATGTTCACGGCGGCGCTTTCGTCCAGGCTTTCAATGTTCTGGCCGCGCGTTAGAAGGTTATTGTCGCCGAAGGTGTCTATGTGGGGCAAGAAATCACCCTGGTGCGTGCCGGGGATCATTTTCATACAGCCGTTTTCAACCGTGCTTTCGGTCAGCGCGACCCATGCTGTAACGGCCGTGTCGTTGGATAGGGCCGTGTACTTGCCATCTTGGTGCCAACTCACGAAGCCTGGCGACTGCGCATCCTTGGCAAAAACCACGGTGCTGAGGGCCAAGATATCGGGGCCGATCAGGTCTTCGACCGCATCAGCAACATTTGTGTGATGCACGATCTCGTCAAAAAAAGCGTAGGCCAAGTGCGCATTATTGCGGTTTTCACCGGCGACGGCAGTCGCATCACGCGCTTCGGCGGCAGCTAAGCGTTCTGTGATTGACGCCACTTCAGCCTGCGACAGGACATCGACGGGAAAGACGAACCCATCGCGATGAAAGGCTAATACCTGATCCTGATTGAGACGTTTTCCCATCAAGCCATCGTAACGGTTTCTTAAAGATTTCAAAGCATCGTTCGACCAGAGTTTTACAAAGATAAGGCACTGCCTAGAAACGGCTGTGCCGGTGCGGGCAGAATGCGAACGCAAACACGAACGATGAAACGGTTACGCGCGGCCGCGAGCCCTCTTGCTGGGGTTTTGGTTGCCGCATATTTTGTTTTTCACGCCGTTAATGGCGATCACGGTCTGGTGGCTCTTTGGCGTATGGAAAGCTTGCTCACCGAAGCCAATGTAACCCACGCCGCCCTGGTTCATGAACGCCAGGTCTTGGCCCATCGGGTCTACCTGTTGGAAGACAGCAGCCTTGATCCAGACTTCTTAGAAGAACGCGCCCGTCTGATGAGCGGCCTTGGCCGCGCCAACGACATTGTCATTTTAACCGTTCAGTAAGGTTGGAATTATCCAACCGGGTTGGGCGAGTCGGCCAATGTGGTCGTCATTCAAAAAAGGGGATTATCGATGCAAAGCGCTTTAGCCGAAAAAATTAACGGCCCGTTTGTCTCTGCTGACGTCATCGAAAGCGACGCGTCAAAACCCGGAACGGTGTCATCCGATAATCTGCCAAAGCTGATTATTGCAGCAACGCGGGCTGAGGGATTCCTTGGGTTAGAAACATCGCGCAACGAAAAAGGCGCACCTATCACCCGAACCTATTGGACGGACGCCGACAAGGCGCGGATGTGGTCAGAGCTAACGGGAACCCATCCCATCACCGAGCAGCACCGGGGCAGAGCACCAGCCACGGCGCGCGCGATGCGGGTTAAAAAAGCGATGGCGAACCTGATTCCGACACCGCAAAAACTTGTTGTTGGTGTTTTGGGCAATCGCTGGGATTAGGCACAAGTACAAAAAAAACACTTAGATTCCAATCTCGCGTCATCATAATTAACTGAATATATGTTAACTTATTCAAATAACTGAAAAATAGCGGCAAATTACCGCGCCTCGACTTGTCAATTTGAACACGGCTCGCTACCTTCTCGATTAATGGAAGGTCGTTAAGTGGTGTGCCTACGTCCCACACGCCATGTTCGCCGGAAGGCAAGCTGACCTCAACAAGGGGCTTGATAAGGGAAGCAACATGGCGAAATCCGCTGCATCCAAACGCGCGTCCGTACCAAGTCCAACGACAAAGTCTGCTGCCGCAAAATCCAACGAATTGCAAAAATCTAAGGCCAAAGCACCTAAACCTGATGCCGATACGATGATGCATTTGTATCGAGAAATGTTGAAAATTAGGCGCTTCGAAGAAAAAGCAGGTCAGCTTTACGGCATGGGCTTGATCGGTGGTTTTTGCCATTTGTACATCGGCCAGGAAGCCGTTGTTGTTGGCATGCAAGCCATGGCCCAGAAGCAAGATACCGTCATCACCAGTTACCGTGACCACGGCCACATGCTGGCCTGTGACATGGACCCAAAAGGCGTCATGGCAGAACTAACGGGCCGTTCTGGCGGATATTCCCGCGGCAAAGGCGGTTCCATGCACATGTTCAGCCGTGAAAAGAATTTCTATGGTGGCCACGGCATTGTTGGCGCTCAGGTTTCATTGGGGGCCGGACTAGGCTTTGCCCACCGATACAAGGGCGATAATGGCGTTGCCATGACGTACTTTGGCGATGGTGCCGCCAACCAGGGCCAAGTTTACGAGTCCTTCAACATGGCCGCCCTTTGGAAGTTGCCCGTGATCTTTATCATTGAAAATAATAAATATGGTATGGGCACTTCTGCCGCGCGGGCCTCTGCGGTCACAGAATTTGCTGATCGCGGCATCGCCCACGGCATTCCGGGCATGAAGGTGAACGGCATGGATGTTTTGGATGTCCGTGAAGCCGCCGCCGAAGCGCTTGATTACTGCCGGTCTGGCAAAGGTCCGATGGTGTTGGATATGGAAACCTATCGCTATCGCGGCCATTCGATGTCGGACCCGGCCAAATATCGCTCTAAAGATGAGGTCTCGAAAATTCGCAAGGAAAGCGACCCTATCGATACCCACCGCGATAAGATTCTCTCACAGAAAATCGCCACAGAAGATGACCTAAAAGCGATTGATAAAGCAATTAAAGCAACAATGACCGAAGCGGCTGAGTTTGCTCAGTCTTCACCAGAGCCTGACGAAAAAGAGCTCTGGACCGACATTCTACTAGAAGCCTGAGGGGGAGACGAGAGAGATGGCTATTCCCGTCCTAATGCCGGCGCTATCGCCGACGATGACCGAAGGCACGTTAGCCAAATGGTTGAAGAACGAAGGTGATTCCGTTGCCAGTGGCGATGTGATCGCGGAAATTGAAACCGACAAAGCAACCATGGAAGTGGAAGCCGTGGATGAGGGCATCATCGGCAAGATCACGGTTCAAGAAGGCACTGAAAACGTTGCCGTCAATGCGTTGATAGCGGTTATTTTGGAAGAGGGCGAAGACGCCTCGGCTGCGGATGCGCTTGTTGGTGGTGGTGGCACTCCAGCAGCCTCCGAACCAGTACCTGCGACAGCCCCAGAACCATCGGCGCCCACTGTAGCACCCGCCGCCGTTGCCTCGGCTCCTGTCGAGCCGGACTACAGTGGCCCGATGAAAACCATGACGGTTCGCGAAGCCCTAAATTCTGCCATGGCCGAAGAATTGCGCCGCGACGAAAACGTCTATTTAATGGGCGAAGAAGTCGCCGAATATCAAGGTGCCTACAAAATCAGCCAAGGGTTGCTGGAAGAGTTTGGCGAGCGCCGTATTGTTGATACGCCGATCACCGAACATGGTTTTACCGGCTTGGCCGTTGGCTCCGCCTTCTTAGGGTTGCGGCCCATTGTCGAGTTTATGACCTTTAACTTTGCTATGCAGGCGATTGACCACATTCTGAATTCTGCCGCGAAGACGCTTTATATGTCAGGCGGTCAAATGGGCTGTCCGATTGTGTTTCGTGGTGCCAACGGTGCCGCTGCGCGCGTTGGGGCCCAACACAGCCAGGATTACACCAGTTGGTACGCGCATTGCCCGGGCCTGAAAGTGGTTGCGCCGTATTCGGCAGCCGACGCGAAAGGCCTGTTGAAAAGCGCCATTCGCGATCCGAACCCGGTCATTTTCTTGGAAAACGAAATCCTGTACGGAAAGTCTTTCGAGGTGCCGGATGATCCAGATTGGACCATACCCATCGGCAAAGCTAAGATTGAACGCAACGGAACCGATGTTACCATCGTGACGTTCTCAATCACCGTTGGTATTGCCTTGGAAGCCGCTGAAGCTTTGGCCGCCGAGGGCATTTCCGCAGAAGTTATCAACTTACGCTCAATCCGCCCGATGGACACAGACGCGATTATCCAATCGGTCCGCAAGACCAATCGCTTGGTTACGTTGGAAGAGGGCTGGCCAACCTGCGGCATCGGATCTGAGATTGCCGCGCTGGCCATGGAACAGATGTTTGATGATCTCGATGCACCGGTTATTCGCATTGCCGGTAAAGATGTTCCGATGCCGTATGCTGCGAACCTTGAGGCTTTAGCGCTCGCCAAGCCAAAAGACGTGATCGAAGCCGTTAAATCCATCGTGCCAGCCACATTGCGCTAGATTGGGGAGACACGACATGCCTGTCAAAATTCTCATGCCCGCCCTGTCACCAACCATGACAGAGGGCACTTTGGCCAAATGGCTGAAAAAAGAAGGTGATGAAGTCGCCAGCGGCGATGTGATCGCCGAGATCGAAACCGACAAAGCAACCATGGAAGTCGAGGCTGTCGAAGAGGGCACCTTGGGTAAAATTTTGGTTGCCGAAGGTACCGAAAACGTTGCCGTGAATTCGGTTGTCGCCTTGTTGTTAGAAGAGGGTGAAGATGCGTCTGCCTTGGATGGCGCCATTGAGGCGGCCCCCGCGCCTAGGCCTACCGTCGAATCCAAACCGGCAGAACCCGACGCACCGACGACGCCTTCATCGACTCCCGCTCCGGCGGCAACTCCTGCACCCGCAGCACCATCCGGCTCGCGGATCATCGCCAGCCCGCTGGCAAAGCGCATTGCGAAGGACTCTGGCGTCGATCTTTCAACCGTGAAAGGGACAGGGCCTAAAGGTCGCATTATCAAACGCGATGTCGAAGCTGCGGCTTCTGCGCCCAAGGCCGCGCCATCCGCCGCCGCCGCTGCGCCCGCCAAAGCCGCCGCGCCGTCGATGGCTGGTATGCCAGAAGCCGAGGTGATCCCTAACACCAACATGCGCAAGGTGATCGCGCGTCGCCTCTCTGAGTCCAAGCAAACCGTGCCGCATTTCTATCTAACGGTGGATTGCGAACTTGATGGATTGTTGGGTTTGCGGAAGCAACTGAACGATCAAGCCGATGGGGCCTATAAGCTGTCGGTGAATGATTTCATCATCCGTGCCTCTGCACTGGCCCTGAAAAAGGTTCCAGCCGCAAACGCCATGTGGACCGATGACGCCATCCACATGTTCAAATCACAGGATATCTCTGTCGCCGTCGCCATTGATGGCGGCTTGATTACACCGGTCATCCGCAATGCAGGGGCCAAAGGTTTGGCCGAGATTTCGTCTTCCATGAAAGAACTCGCAGGCAAAGCCCGTGACGGGAAGCTCCAGCCAGAAGAATTCCAGGGCGGCACATTCTCAATCTCTAATTTGGGTATGTTTGGCATCAAAGACTTCGCCGCCATCGTCAACCCACCGCAAGGCTGCATTTTGGCCGTTGGGGCAGGGGAACAACGCCCTGTTGTGAAGGATGGCGCACTCGCCGTCGCGACCGTCATGAGCGTAACACTATCGGTTGACCACCGCGTGGTCGATGGGGCCATTGGCGCTGAATTTCTTAAAGCCTTCAAAGGCTTGGTTGAAAACCCACTGACGATGATGTTGTAGGCTGATGCCTGCCACAAAGGTCAATTTGGCAGACAAATTTGCGACGTTCGATGAAGCGTGGCGACCTAAGGTTGTTGCCCAGCTTGATGATTACGAGGTGAAAGTCGTTAAGCTAGACGGCGATTTTACCTGGCATAAACATGAGGATGTCGATGAGATGTTCTTGGTGACATCGGGGTCCATGTCGATTGATTTTCGCGATGGGTCCGTTGACCTCGGGCCGGGTGAAAGGATTGTGGTGCCGCGCGGGGTAGAACACTGCCCACGGGCAAAATCAGGCTGCGAAGCCCTGTTGATCGAAAAAGCGGGCGTTGTGAACACCGGTGACGCAGAGCCCTCTGCTCTGACCGCTGGTCCGCTTGATGTGATTTAATGAACAAGGAGAGCCACAATGGCTGAAACGCATAACTTTGACGTTGCCATTTTGGGAGGTGGCCCCGGCGGGTATGTCACCGCGATCCGGAGCGCCCAATTGGGCCTGAAAACTGCCGTGATTGAACGCGAGCACATGGGTGGTATTTGCCTGAACTGGGGCTGTATCCCCACCAAAGCCCTGCTGCGCTCCGCTGAAATCTATCATTACATGCAACACGCGGAAGATTACGGACTTTCTGTTAAGGGCGTATCTTTTGATCTTGCGAAGGTTGTCGGTCGTTCGCGTGGTGTCTCAAAACAGCTCAATTCTGGCGTCACGCACTTGATGAAGAAAAATAAGGTTGAGGTCTTCATGGGGTCTGGCACGCTGAAAGGTGGCGGCAAAGTCGATGTCGTTGAGAAAGGCGGCAAAGCTTACAGCGTTCAAGCAAAGCACGTGATTGTCGCCACGGGCGCGCGTCCGCGGGCACTACCGGGATTAGAGCCGGACAAAAAACTTGTTTGGACCTATTTCGAAGCCATGGTGCCGGACGCGATGCCGAAGAAACTTCTGGTTGTTGGCTCTGGGGCTATTGGCATCGAATTCGCTAGCTTTTTCAACACGATGGGCGCTGACGTGACTGTGGTTGAAGTGATGAAACAGATCATGCCGGTCGAGGACCCAGAAATTTCCAAAATGGCCCGCAAGAGTATGGAAAAGCAGGGCATGAAGATCATGACCGAAACCAAGGTCACAAAGCTTGATAAGGCCGCAAACAGTGTGACGGCGACGATTGAGACCAAAGATGGCAAAACCCAGCAGATTACGGTGGATCGGGTTATTTCTGCCGTCGGTGTTCAGGGTAACATCGAAAACATTGGCCTTGAAAACACCAAAGTCAAAACCGACCGAGGCTGCATTGTCGCCGATGGCTGGGGCCGAACCGACGAGCCTGGCGTCTATGCCATTGGCGATGTCGCCGGGCCGCCCATGTTGGCCCACAAAGCCGAACATGAAGGCGTGATCTGCATCGAAAAAATTGCTGGCATGGACTCGCACCCCATGGACAAGCTGCAAATTCCTGGGTGTACTTATTGCCATCCACAAGTTGCCAGTGTTGGCCTGAACGAAGTGACGGCCAAAGCGGCTGGGTATGATATTCGCGTTGGCCGGTTCCCGTTCATCGGTAACGGCAAGGCAATTGCGCTGGGTGAGGCTGACGGCCTGATTAAGACGATCTTCGACAAAAAAACCGGGCAATTACTGGGCGCACACATGGTCGGTGCCGAAGTCACCGAACTGATCCAGGGTTACGTTGTTGCCATGGGCATGGAAACAACGGAAGAAGAGTTGATGCACACGGTGTTCCCGCATCCGACCCTGTCAGAAATGATGCACGAGTCGGTTCTTGATGCCTATGATCGCGTGATCCATATGTAATTAGCGCGAAACTTTCGCGCGAAAAGGAGTTGTGATGGCCCAGTCAGGTGCCTTACGTCACCCCGAGAAAGCGAAAAACCCGGATCGCCCGTCACCCCGCAAACCGGATTGGATTCGCGTTAAAGCCCCGGTTTCAAAGGAATACGGCGAAACCCGTCGGATTGTGCGTGAGCATGGCTTGCACACAGTCTGTGAAGAAGCCGCATGCCCCAATATCGGTGAATGTTGGACGAAGAAACACGCGACCGTCATGATCTTGGGCGATATCTGTACCCGTGCCTGTGCGTTCTGCAATGTCGCCACCGGCAAACCGGGCGCTCTGGATCTTATGGAACCTGAAAACACAGCCATGACGGCGGCCAAACTGGGCCTGAAGCATATGGTCATCACGTCAGTAGACCGCGATGACCTAGATGATGGTGGCGCATCGCAGTTTGCCGCGTGTATTCAGCGCGTTCATGACATAGCCCCTGGTACGACCGTCGAAGTTCTGACGCCGGACTTTCGTGGTAAAGCAGGTGCGTTAGAGACCGTTGTTGAGGCGTCTCCCGACGTTTTTAATCATAACATGGAGACCGTGCCGCGCCTGTATCGTGATGTTCGCCCAGGTGCCCGCTACGATCATTCGCTCGATTTGTTGAAGCGCGCGAAGGCGTTGAAACCCGATGTCTTCACGAAATCGGGCCTTATGGTTGGTTTGGGTGAAACGGACGATGAAATTTACGCCGTCATGGACGATATGCGCGCCCATAATGTTGATTTCCTAACCATCGGACAATATCTGCAACCAACGCCAAAGCATGCAGTTATCGATCGGTTCGTGACCCCGGAAACGTTTGAAATGTATAAAAAAGTTGGACACGAGAAGGGCTTTTTGCTGGTGGCATCGTCGCCGCTGACACGGTCCAGTTATCATGCGGACGCCGATTTTGAGCGCCTGCGTGCGGCCCGCCGTGCTAAACTAGCCACTGCTTAAACGAGTCGCTTCGGAACCTGTCCCACGCCTATGCCCCGCCACGCCGAGATCAAACACCTACCATTCACCCAAGAACAAATGTTCGATTTGGTTGAGAAGATTGAGGATTACCCGATCTTCCTGCCATGGTGTGTTGCCAGCCGCATTAAGCAAAGAGACGCAAAATTAGTCGTCGCTGAACTGGCAATCGGCTTCAAAATGTTCCGTGAACGATTTACCTCACGCGTCTTGTTAAAGCGACCGCATGAAATTGAAGTACACTATGAGAATGGCCCCTTTAAGTATCTGACAAATAAATGGATTTTTATGCCTGATCCAAATGGTTGCCGGGTTGATTTTGAAGTTGATTTTGAATTTCGATCGCAGATTCTGGAGGCTGCCATCGGTGCCGTCTTTGAAGAAGCCGTAAAACGCATGGTCAATGCGTTCGAAAAACGCGCCCACACGATATACGCTAAGAATGGTCCGAACCTTGCGTCGGCCAGAACGCCAATTGCCCGCCGTGCATCTGGTTCAGCCCGCCGCATCCGACAGTAGTTCAAGGGCGCGGTATACCGTCGCCGCGCGTACCGCAGAGCGGTCGCCTTCGAAAACGTGATGCTCTGAATGGGTTGGTTTATCGCTGTGTGCTAATCCGAAATGCACCAACCCAACCGGCTTTGCGTTTGTTGCGCCGCCAGGCCCGGCAATGCCGGTAACGGAGACCGCGACATGGACCGGCGCACGAAGCAGGGCACCTTCAGCCATCATGCGCGCGACGGGTTCGGAGACAGCCCCGGGATTGGCCAAAATGTCGAGCGGCACCCCCAACATTTCGTGTTTTGCTATATTTGTGTACGTCACAAATCCCCGCTCAACCACGGCAGATGATCCGGCGATTGCGGTCAGGGTCGCGGCGATTAAGCCGCCGGTGCACGACTCAGCCGTCGCCATCATCCAACCGCGCTGCTTAAACCGTTCCAAAACCGAATTGGCCAACGCGTCAATATCGTTGTCGCTTACCATGATAGGCTCCAAACACCCGGCCAAATGTAGACTTGAATAGCGATCAATGCGACCGCGCCTGCGACTCCCGCTAAGACATCATCAAACATAACCCCATGACCGCCAGCAATGTTCTGATCAGCCCATGAAATCGGCCAGGGTTTTAAAATATCAAACAATCGAAACAGAGCGAATCCCAGGACGTAGAGGACAAAATCGGGGGCCGGAATGACGGCCAGCACCAACCACTGCCCCACCACCTCATCAACCACAACAGGCCCAGGATCATGCTCGCCAGACCCGGCCATGTAACCGTTGGCGGCCCAAACACCGGGGAAATAGAGAATCACCGCAGCGCACGCTAAGGCAATCGGCCCACCAAACTCGTGAAGGACCCAGGCAAAAGGTAAGGCTGCAAGAGATCCCCATGTGCCAGGAGCACGCGCCATCAGGCCCGCCCCAAACCATGTGGATATCCATACACAAGGCATTGAAAATGTTAAGTTTTCTGGAACTGGTCTGAACACATTATTCGCCTTGCTGTTCGGGTGATAGTAAAACCATCCCTTCGAAGGGTGTCTAACCCAATTCTACACTTGAATACAAATCAGACAGTAGATACCGTCAACGCGGTTCGATACGACCCATAAAAACATCGATATTATAATGGTCTGTATCTAAGGCGGGAAAGGGATCACTCGGTAAATGCCACGTTTGGCATCGGGTGCGTCCGGTAAAAGTAAGACAGGGGTTAATAACGATGCCGGTAAACAGACCGACACGCGAGCTGCCGAACTTCGCACGACGGGCGCTTGATTATCTGTTTCCTCAGCGTCAGGTGGTGGTTCGTACAGAAGGCCGCCTTACGCACAAAAATGTTTCTCAAAGCACCCAAGTCGCCTTCGCGGTTGGTCTGGTAGCAACCGTAGGCTGGTGTGCCTTTGCAACAGTCAGCTTTGTTTTGCATGACCGCGTGATTGAGGTCAAAAACGGCCACATTGCCAATGCCCGGCTTGCGTACCGTAGTTTATTGTCTGAGGTTTCAGAGTATCAAAACCGGTTCCAATTGCTGACCGGAGACCTTGAAAACAATCATGTTTTAATGCTCGATCTGATTGAGCAAAACGCAACGCTTCAAAGAAATCTCAGCAATGTTCGCGAAGAGCTGCAAAGCACCGAAGGCCAACGCCAACAGGTGTTGCACGCCCGCCAAAACCTTCGCACTGAGCTTCATTCCATTGAAAGTCAGCTTCGCGAGCTTGCGGGCCGAAACTTCTCGTTAAAGGGCAATTTGGTGAATATTGAGACCAATCTCCAAACGGCTTTGGGAGAGCGCAATATTGCCATGTTGGATGCGTCTGTTTCGAACCGGCGAGTTCAAGCCTTAGAGCGCGAACTCAGCAAAATCCAAATATCTCAGCAAGAAGTCTTTGCCCGTCTGACGGAAGAAACAACGACGACAATTCAAGATATGGAACGAGTGGTCGCGATGACTGGCCTAAATGTAGACCAAATCATCCCGAAAGATGAATCGGCTCAGGGCGGTCCATTTGTTTCTGCATCATCAGCCACAACAGAGGCGGGCGAGGAACTGGCCAGTAACATCGGTCGGTTGGATCATCTGATTGATCGCTCGAACAACCTCGATCAGCTTTTGAGAAGCTTGCCGCTCGGCATTCCACTTGATGCCTATTCCATCACCAGCCAATTTGGCAAACGCAAAGACCCAATGAATAAACGGTGGGCAATGCACTACGGCATGGATTTAGGGGCCCCTTACAAAAGCAAAGTGCGGGCGACAGCCCCTGGCGTGGTGTCACACGCGGGCTGGAAAGGTAAGTATGGCAAATTGGTCGTGATTGACCATGGTTTTGGCATCAAAACTCGTTTTGCCCATTTGAACAAAGTTTCCGTTAAGAAGGGACAAACGGTAGATTTTCGTGATATCGTTGGTCTCTTAGGAAACACTGGTCGTAGCACCGGTGCCCATTTGCATTACGAAGTTATCTACGAGGGTAAACCTGTGAATCCAATGCGTTTTGTTAGTGCGGGGCGGCATGTTTTCCAAGTCGAAGAATAAAAGCGGCGTATCCTCATCGGGGGCAGTCATTCTTCCTGCGGCTCCTCCGTCGATCATTAGCAGAGATTTGCGGATGGTTGGTGATCTGCATAGTGACGGTGAGATTCAAATTGATGGCGGCATCGAAGGCGATATTCGTTGTATGTCGCTATTGATTGGTGAAACGGCTGATATTCGGGGCGAAATTGTCGCGGATAGTGTTGTTGTTCATGGTCGATTGACCGGACAAATCAAAGCAAAGGCTGTTAATTTGGCGGCCACCGCCCATGTCATTGGCGACATTTTGCATGAGGACTTATCAATTGAGACGGGCGCATTCTTAGAAGGCCACTGCAAACGGATCATCGAAAAACCGAAAGTTGAGGCACCTGCGAAACTAACGCGACCCGACGCCAAACCGACGACCGTCGCGCCCAAGGTTGATGCAACCGCCGTCAATAAACCCGCTGCGGCTGCGGCAAAAGCCTCTTAACCATCCTGTTTGGCCCTCAATAACGCGCGGGCAAACATGTCTGCATCAACGTTACCGCCAGAAATCACGGCGACAACGGTCGACGTTGGATCAATACCTGCATAATCAGCAAAAGTTGGAGCCAATGCTGCGGCCAGGGCAACCGCGCCACCGGGTTCAGCAACCAATTTTAAGCTTTCATAGGCCACCTGCATGGCCTGAAATGCCTGGTCATCTGTAACAGATGTGGCTCGCACATCCCGTGCCTGTAAAATAGGGAAAGTAATCTCTCCAGGCATTGGCGAGAGCAGGGCATCGCAAGCCGATGCGCCGCCCGCTGCAACGCCTAACCGCTCACCTGCATCCAAAGATCGAACTGTATCATCAAAGTCCGATGGCTCGACGCCAACCACTTGGGTCTCGGGGCTGGCGGTAGAGAGGGCCGTTGCGACACCCGAGGTCAAACCACCGCCGCCACACGGCACAAATACGGCATTGGGCGTCACGCCGATGGCATGACACTGCTGGGATATCTCCAGACCAACCGTACCTTGTCCGGCGATGACCGATACTTGATCGTAGGGCTTCACCAATGTGAGGCCTTGGGACTCAGAAAGGTCGCGACAAATCGCCTCACGATCCTCGGTGTTGCGGTCATAGAGAATGACGTCAGCGCCATATGATCGCGTGTTATCGATCTTCAATCGCGGCGCGTCAGCGGGCATGATAATCACCGCCGGAACGTCAAACATGCGGGCAGCCAACGCCACGCCTTGTGCATGATTACCCGATGAAAAGGCAACGACTCCCTGCGCGCGCTGAGCCGCAGGTAATCCGGCCAGCGTGTTGTAAGCGCCCCGAAACTTAAAGGACCCCGTTAGTTGCAGGCATTCGGGCTTCACCAAGAGCCGACGCCCTAATTGCTCATTGAGCAGCGCAGATTCCAAAAGCGGTGTTTCCCGCGCAATCCCCTTCAGGGTTTCTGCCGCAGCGATGATCGCATCAAACGAAAGAGGTTTTTCAATCGACACAGTCGAGTAGCGCCTTAATCGCGCCAATGGATTCTGGCTCGCCCAAGCTGGGCGCGTGCCCAACGTCCGGCACGGTTGCTTGAATAAAGTTCGAATGCTTTGCAGCCATTTGGCTTAGTAAGTCAGCGGTAAACAGATCAGATTTTGCGCCGCGAATGCAGGCAACTGGAATATTTTTGAGCCCGAGAAACAGTGGCCAGACATTAACAACGGACGGCGCATTCTTGTCTTCCAGTGAATCGCCGATGGCTGGATCAAAATCAAAGACGATGTCGCCATTGGATCGTTCTTTGTAGCCGCGCTTGGCAATCGCCAGCCATTCATCCTCGCTGGTGGCTGGAAAATCTGGAAACCATCTTTTGATGTGCTCAATGGCTTGCGGCCACGATGTAAACAGCGGCTTGGATTTGATGTACCCGGCAACGTCTGAGAGATCGCCCATGCGAATAACAGGCCCAACGTCATTGATAACCGCACCAGCCAGCACTGTCGGCACAGCGGCTGACATCGCCATCGCCAGCAGTCCGCCCAAGGACGTTCCAATAACAATGACATGGTGGATGCCCGTAACGATCAGCAAATGGCGCACATCATCCATATAGGTTTCTGGCGTATAATGAGAGGCTTCTGAATCGTAATCCGAAAGCCCACGCCCGCGATAATCCAGACAAATGACCCGATGCCCGAGCCCCGCAACCCAAGGCGCCAATCCATCAAAGTCTTTGCTGTTCCGGGTCATTCCTGCCAAGCACAGCACCGTAGGTTTGTAAGAAGCGGATTCCGCCGATGGATAATCGCGGTAGGCCAACATCAGGCCATCGCGCGTGCGGAAGAATTTTTGTGCAAATGTCATTCGGTCCTCGAGCGTTGCAAGTCTTGGCTTAGGGCTGACGCAACCTCTGTTCCAGACCACAGTGCCCGGTAAACCTGAAGGTTCTCCATAACCCGCTGAACGTAATTACGAGTCTCGCGAAAAGGGATTTGTTCAACCCAATCAATGCTGTCAATTGCAGGATCGCGCGGATCACCGTATGCCTTTATCCAGGCGCGTGATCGGCTTGGTCCAGCGTTGTACCCAGCCAAAGCCAGAATATACGAGCCGTTGAAATCATCGATCAGGCTTTCAAGGTAGGCTTGGCCGAGTTTCAGATTATACGCTTTATCAACCGTTAGCTTGCTGCGGATATATTTCGTCTTAGTCTGCTTGGCGACACGCTTTGCCGTTGCTGGCATCAATTGCATCAGACCGCGCGCACCGGCTGAACTAATCGCCGCCGCTCGAAACAGACTTTCTTGGCGCACAACAGACAGCACCAAGGGGGGTTCCAATGGCGGTGCGCCAGTTAGGCTTGGGTAATCAGGGGGGTCCAACATAGGCCACCCGGCAAGCGGCAAAACAATGCCATCACGCAGCGCACGTTTGGCGGTCGCAACAGCGAGATCGGTGCGATCAATGGATCGGGCGAGGGCGGCAAGCAATGTGACATTCTCAGCCGATGTATTGTCTTCGACCAACCCAACAAACAATCTGCGGAGACGTTTTTCTCCGGTGCCAATCGACGACAGCTTCTCGATACCCCGGATAAGCGGTTGATCGCGAAAAGCGGCCACGGCGGCATCATCGATCCGGGGTATTTCCGGAAGCCGCAACCCTCCCTTGCGCCCCAAATGTTCATGGGCCAATTGACCGTAGTAAACCGTTGGATGGTTCGCTGCTGCCGTAAACTCAACGCGGGCGGTTTCCCCGTCACCCTTGGTCTCTGCCGCACGACCAGCCCAATAAGCAGCGCGGGCCAAGCTGACCGGTGTCGAAACAGCATCGGCTAAATTCTTGAAATGGATAAAGGCTTGCGGTGCGTCCTCTAAAAACCGAAGGGCGACCCAACCCGCGTACCATTCGGCCTCTGCATAAGCGGAACCGCCAGGCGTCAATCCGTGCCAAGCAGAGAGACGGTAGGCATCAGTGACACGCCCCTCGCGCAAGGCCCATCGCGCCAAGATGGCGTGCTCTTTCCAGCGTTCTTCAGCGTACAAAAATGACTCATTGGCTTTGAGCTGAAGCAAGTCCAGCGCGGCAGCCTCACGGCCTTTCTTGCGCCGCCATCGCATCCGATCAAACACCAGGCCCGGGTCATTGCGCAGCGATTTCGGCACTTTCGAGACGGCACGGTCAACATTGCCCCGGTTATAGCGCAGCAGATACCGTGCCTCTGCCAACAATCGCGCATCCCCTTTGGCCCGGTACATGGCCCGCTGCGCCGCTGAACGAGGCCCCTGCCAGAGCACGCGTTGCAACCGGGCCGCATGATCAGAAGCCCGAATTTCGCCACGATATCGGGCCAAATAGGATTGCTCTGTCGACTTATCAAACTTGCCATCCACCCAAAGCAGACGGATGGCCTGTTGATGGGCCTTGATACCATCGCGAACCACCAACGCATCTAAGTGCCGAACTTTGCCTACCGTCGTGCCGGGAGGATTGGCCTCAAACCACGCCAATCGATCGGCAAGTGGCATGCTGACATCAATTTTGGGTTCGATCAGGTTTCGCAACCGGTTTCGACTTGGAAGAGTGGAGTAGGTTTCATAAAACGCGATCATGTCGCCGCGCTTCGCGGCCTTCGACGCAAACTGATAGCTCATCCATTGCAAGACCAGGCGCAGATCATCGTCCGAAACCTGTGACGTCCGTTCCAAGGCGCGCTTTGACTGACCCCGGTCAATTGCCTTTAGCGCCGCAACCGCCATGCGCTTGTCAGCGCTTGAAACTGTCAATTCCGGCGCAGCGGCAGCAGGCATAGGTACGGCTAACCCGATCACGCAGGTGGCCGTCAAGATTATCGCGCGTAAGCTACGAATCACCGCATCGTTCCATATCTGGTTGAACAAGAATCGATGGCGTATGCTAGCCCTTCGAATGATTCACTCGCAACAACATGCACAAAACCAAGTGACACAAGCCTGTGATGCGTATCAAAATGGGATGCTTCTACGGCTTGCCGGGATGGTTGCTTATCAGTATGGTCTGCCGCCCTGAACAACTGATCAAGAGTCATCTACTCAGGTTGCATTCCATTTTTTCAGCCAATTGAGGCCCCTCATGTTTCACGGATCTATGCCCGCTCTGATTACTCCGTTTACCGATGATAATCGTATAGACGCGGCTGCTTTCAAATCGTTCGTGAATTGGCAAATTGACGAGGGCAGCCATGGCCTAGTGCCCTGCGGCACGACCGGGGAATCACCGACGTTGTCGCATTCCGAACACATGTCCGTTGTTGAAATGTGTATCGAAGCGGCTGCGGGCCGGGTTCCTGTAATCGCCGGAACTGGTTCAAATTCAACATCTGAGGCCGTGACGTTAACCCAGCATGCCCATAAGGCAGGGGCAAATGCGGCATTGGTTGTCACGCCATACTACAACAAGCCCACTCAAAACGGGCTGTATGCCCACTTTAAGGCCATTCATGACGCGGCTGATATTCCAATTCTGATTTACAACATCCCAGGGCGTAGCATTGTCGATATGACCGTCGAAACCATGGCGCGGTTGGCAGAACTCCCCAACATTGTCGGCGTTAAAGACGCAACGAATGACCTAGCGCGCCCCGCCCGCACGGCAATCGCTTGCGGGACTGATTTTTGCATTTTGTCCGGCGAAGACGCGACAGCCGTGCCATTGCTGGCCGGTGGTGGCCATGGCTGCATTTCAGTGACAGCCAATATCGCGCCCCGCCTGTGCGCCGACGTCCAAAACGCCTGGACTGCGGGCGATATGGCATCCGTGATGGCGCATCAAACCCGGCTGATGCCTGTTCATGACGCATTATTTTGCGAAACCAGCCCTGGCCCGGTGAAGTATGCGGCCAGCCTTTTGGGCAAATGCTCCAGCCGCGCCCGGCTGCCAATTGTTGAAATCGACGACACGTCCAAAGAACAAGTCGAGGCTGCGCTGCGAGGCGCGGGCCTTTTGAATTGATCGGACCTCTGCCATGGCCGCTAAGAAAAAGGGCGGGAAAAGCAAGGTTGTAGGCCGCATCGCTGCCCAGAACCGACGCGCCCGCCATGATTATTTCATCGAAGAGACGATGGAAGCTGGTATTATGCTGAAGGGCACAGAGGTCAAATCGATCCGTGATGGTCGCGCCAGTATTAATGAGTCATACGCTGCGGAACAATTCGGCGAGATTTATTTGGTCAATGCGCACATTCCCGAATACGGCCACGCCCCTAAAATGGCGAACCACGAGCCAACGCGCGCCCGAAAATTACTGCTGCACCGCCGCGAAATTTCCAAATTACTTGGAGCGATTAAGCAAAAGGGGCGCACAATCGTTCCCCTTTCTATCTTTTTTAATCCGCGTGGTTTGGCCAAGGTCGAACTCGCCCTTGCGACCGGTAAGCACACCTTCGATAAGCGCCAAACAAGCAAGGATCGCGACTGGGGACGGCAGAAGTCTCGGTTGTTGCGTGATAAAGGGTGAACCGACCGCCTCGTAAGTCCGTACGAACGGTATGATGATAAATTCAGACTTCCCGACATACGGTTCTCGATTCCGCTGCATGGCAATGGGATTGGTCAGTGGATTGGTTCTGATGACCGCGACGTCAATGCCCGCTTCAGGAGCCCAACAGTCAATGGTCAAATCCGCACACGACTTTTCGTTCTCGACGATTGATGGCGACCCTATGTCGATGTCTCAATTCGCTGGCAAAGCCGTTTTGGTGGTCAATACGGCATCAAAATGCGGATTTACGGGCCAATACGCGGGCCTGGAAGCACTCTGGGACGCCTACAAAGACAAAGGGCTTGTGGTGCTGGGTGTGCCATCAAATGATTTTGGTGGCCAGGAACCGGGCACGGAAGCAGAGATTAAACAATTCTGTGAGGCGAATTTTGATGTGTCCTTCCCGATGACGGCAAAAACCGTGGTGAAGGGGCAGGGTGCTCATCCTTTCTATGTCTGGGCCAAAAAAACAAAAGGCGGCTTGGCTGCGCCAAAATGGAACTTCCACAAGTACCTCATCGGGCCTGACGGAACCCTGGTTGACTGGTTCGCGACCACCACTGGTCCCAGCGCTAGCAAAGTGACCAAAGCGATCGAGAACGTCCTGCCAGCCCAATAGCTTCAGAACACCCCTCCAGCATTGCCCATTTGCTGCCGCGCGTTTAACGTTCGGGCATCACCCCCCTCATTGACGATGACAAAAAGGACGGCACCATGGATAAACCCCTGCTTCATTTGGTTTTTGGGGGCGAGGTCGAAGACCCAAGCGGTCTCGATTGGGTCGACTGCGACAATTTGGACGTGATTGGCATTTTCCCAAACTACAAATCCGCGCTTGATGCGTGGCGCTCCGCCAGCCAAGCCCACGTTGACGACGCCAAACGGCGCTATGTGATTGTCCATTTGCACCGAATGCTGGACCCGGACCACGATCACAAGGGCTAGTCCTTGAGCTTCTTCCCATCGAGAGTTTGGGCCGCGTCCGCACCCTGTTTTGCGTCTCGCGCTTTTTCGGCTTTCGTGCGGCCAAATTTAGCCCGGTTTTGCTCTGACATCGCCTGCTTATCGGTGCGGGCCTTGGTTTTACGGGCTTGCCTCAGGTTGACGATCTCCGCGCTCATGCTGCGCGATCCGCAATCGCATCAATAAAGACCGCATCGAACATCGCTTCTGTTAAGCGGCCCGTGTTCGTGTTGTAGCGCGAACAATGATAGCTGTTCACCAGCGTTAGGCCGTTTGTCAGGCGATGACAGGCTTGATGGGCGAATGGATAGGCCGATTTCTTCTCACCCAGGGCCGCCAAGATCGCGCCGTGCGAAAGCCCACCTAGGGCAAGGAGGTGAGTCAGACCGACCTCGTGCAGCGCGCTGATTTCATCCACAAGGAACGGTCGGCAGGCTTTGACCTCAGCGCCAATCGGCTTGTTTTCTGGTGGCACACACCGAACGGCATTGGTGATTCGGCAACCGACCAACGTCAGGCCGTCCTTTGGTGATTGCCCATAGGTTCCCACTGCCAAACCATGTTTCAGCAGCGCCGCATACAACAGATCGCCCGCCGCATCGCCGGTGAACGGCCGTCCTGTTTGGTTTGCGCCTTTAAGGCCGGGTGCCAACCCGACGATGAGAAGCCAAGGCGCAGGGCTCGCCTTCGGTGGGGCGAAAGACGGAACCGGTGCATTGTGAAACGAGGGATAGGCAGCTTGATTTTGCTCACGAAAACCAACAAGGCGAGGGCACAACGTGCAATCTCGTGCCGGCCCCTTCAGCCGAGACTCAAACACCGTCGATGCGATCAAACATCGCCTTCGGCGAAATCAACGTCGTCATCATCAAATTCTTCATCGTCAAATTCTTCATAGTCTGCAGCCCCAGCCGGTGTTGTTTCCTGGCGCGGCGGGTGGCTGGTTGCGGCCCGGGCAATATCATTTTGCAAGTCACGCAACTCGACAAACACGTCGGCTTGGCGACGCAAATCATCGGCGATCATGGGAGGCTGCGAGCGGACGGTCGACACCACGCTAACGCGCACGCCTTTGCGCTGAACGGATTCAACCAAGCGGCGGTAATCGCCATTTCCCGAAAGCAGAACGATGTGATCCAGCTTTTCCGCTATTTCCATCATGTCGACGGTCAACTCGATATTCATATCCCCCTTCACGCGGCGCCGACCTTGGCTATCGGTGAATTCTTTGGCGGGCTTCGTCACCATGGAGTAACCATTATAGTCCAGCCAATCGACGAGCGGCCGAATGGGCGAATAGTCTTGGTCATCGATCAACGCCGTGTAATAAAACGCTCTAATTAGTTGACCCTTGGTCGCAAATAACTCCAGCAATCTCTTGTAATCAATCTCAAAACCGAGCGCCCGCGCGGCGGCGTACAGGTTTGATCCGTCAATAAAAAGGGCAACGCGTTCCTGCGGATAAAACAGCATGGGGTTTTTCCTTTTAAAATGGCACAAACTAATCACAACGTTCTGGGCGGCCTGGGTTATACAAAGGTCCGATTGATCCAGCATTGTGTGCTATGATTGGTATTGAAGGATGCCCACTGGGGCAAGGGGAGAGTTAGCATGAGAGGTTTTGAGAAATCCGGCTGGGATGGCCGAATTTTCATAGGCTTAGGGGCCAATGTACCGCTTTGGTATGGCATGCTGCCGCGTGCGACCATTGGTGCCGCATTGGTGATGCTGGAAGATTGTGGCATCCGCATCCATCGCCGCTCGAGTTGGTATGCCAGTGCGCCGGTTCCTTACGATCCCAATCAGCCTGATTTTGTAAATGGTGTGGTCGAGGTCATGACGCGCATGCCCGCACGAGAGCTTATGGCGACGATGCTGGGAATCGAGGCCGCTCTGGGCCGCGTTCGCAGCATACCCAACGCGCCGCGTACCATTGATATGGATTTACTCGCCTATGGCCCGATGGTGCATAACGCGGAATACGAAGGCGATGTGATCGTGCCGCATCCACGCATGTGTGATCGTGCTTTTGTCATGACACCCTTGGCTGAAATTGCGCCGGACTGGGTTCATCCGCAAACCCACGGGACAGCATCGGCCTATGCCGTTGGCTTGGGCAAAGATGATCTTAATATAATGTATGATGGCGGTGGTGCTTTTGGCACGGAATGGTCTGCCGCCGCAGCTTAAGCCGCGACCATCTTGCTTGCCAGACGCCAGACATCTGCTTATAACCCGCGTTCGCTTCTGAATCACCCATACTTTTGAGGTCCATATGGCTCGCGTCACCGCCGAAGATTGTGTCGAGAAAATCTCCAACCGCTTTGATCTTGTCATCATGGCTGCGCAGCGTGCGCGATCTGTGTCAGCAGGGTCGGAAATTACCGTTGACCGCGATAACGACAAAAATCCTGTCGTCGCGCTCCGCGAAATTGCTGACAACACAATCGAATTACCAGAACTGAGAGAATCCGTCATTCGTGGCCAACAAAAGCATGTTGAGATGGATGAGCCAGAAGAAGACGATGTTGACGTGCAAGCCATGCAGCGCGAGCTTATGGGCGACATGCCGACTATCGACGATGGCGCTCGCGACGAAGAAGGCTTGCCTGACGGTATGGTTTTTGAAGATGATGTTGCAGCAATGGATGAGGGCGGCGATATTATGGCAGGACCTGCAAGCGACAACGCAGACACCGCCGCCTAAATTTTTTCTTTAGAATAGGCTGTCTACACTGCGTTTAGCCTGAAAACGAACGCACGTAGGAAACGCCGATGATCCGCCAGTACGAACTGGTCGAACGCGTAAAAGCGTATGATGCCGACGCCGACGAAGACGCGATTAACCGCGCCTACGTGTTTGCGATGAAAGCGCACGGCTCGCAGACCCGTGCATCTGGCGATCCGTATTTTTCTCATCCATTGGAAGTTGCTGGGATCCTGACCGGCTATAAGCTCGATGCGGCTTCTATCATTACTGCGTTGCTGCACGACACGATCGAAGATACGCCGGCAACTTACGAAGAAATTCAGAAGTTGTTTGGTGATGAAGTGGGGCGCCTGGTCGACGGCGTCACAAAGCTAACGCGGATGGAATTTCAAAGCGATCAGGCGAAACAGGCCGAAAATTTTCGCAAGCTTGTTTTGGCGATGTCCGAAGACATCCGGGTTCTGATGGTGAAACTGGCCGACCGCTTGCACAACATGCGCACGCTTCATCACGTCTCAAAACCGGAAAAACGCCGCCGGATTGCCATGGAAACCATGGATATTTATGCGCCACTGGCCGAACGCATCGGCATGCATGAAATCAAAGACGAATTACAAGATTTGTCGTTCGCTGAGTTAAACCCAGAAGCCCGCGATTCCATCATGGCGCGGCTTGCGTTTCTGCGCGAGCAAGGCGAAGAACGCGTTCCCCGAATTGTCGAAGCTCTGAAAAACACCCTGACCGGTGGAGGGCTGTCTGCCAATGTCACGGGTCGCGAAAAAATGCCGTACTCCATTTTCTTGAAGATGCAGCAAAAAGAAGTGGGGTTTGAGCAGCTTTCAGACGTTATGGCTTTCAGAGTATTGGTCGATGATCTGCACGATTGCTATCGCGCCTTGGGCCTAATTCATGCGTCTTATGCCGTCGTCCCCGGGCGCTTTAAGGACTATATCTCGACGGCAAAACCAAACGGATATCAATCCCTGCATACGGGCGTGATCGGCCCAGAAAAACAACGAATCGAGCTGCAAATTCGAACCCACCAGATGCACGAAGTGGCGGAAAACGGTGTCGCCGCCCATTGGGCCTATAAACAAGATGGGGCCGCGAAAGAAGGCTCGCGTTACCGATGGCTGCGCGAGCTACTGGACATTCTAGAACACGCATCGGGTCCAGAAGAATTCTTAGAACACACCAAACTTGAAATGTTCCAAGATCAGGTCTTTTGCTTTTCCCCGCGTGGAGATGTGATTGGGCTTCCGCGCGGCGCAACACCCGTTGATTTTGCCTACGCGGTCCATTCGGAAATTGGTGATCATTGTGTTGGCGCAAAGGTAAACGGTCGCATTATCCCGCTGCGCAGTGTTTTGCAAAACGGCGATCAGGTCGAAATTCTGACATCAAAGGCGCAATCACCGTCACCAACGTGGGAACGGTACGTTGTGACGGGCAAAGCCCGCGCCAGAATTCGTCGCTATATTCGCAGCCAAGAACGGGAACAATACGCCAAGCTTGGCCTTTCCATCTTAAACCGCGCTTTTAAAGAAGAAGGGTATGCGTATACGGACAAGGCCGCTACCGAGGTGCTATCCACCTTCAAACAACAAACAATCGATGATCTCCTCGCCCTGGTCGGTGCAGGTACTGTATCGGGCAGAGCCGTCTTGGAAGCCGTCGTGCCTGGTTTGAAAAACCAAACCTCATCAGACAAAGTCGTTCCCTTATCAAAAGCGCGCCAAGCACAAACGCCGAACGAACACGCAGTTTCGATTGACGGTCTTATTCCAGGCATGGCGATGCATTTTTCTGAATGTTGTCACCCCTTACCGGGGGATCGCATTGTTGGCATTTTGACGTCCGGTCAGGGAATCAATATTCACACAATTGATTGCCAAGAGTTAGAGAGCGTTGCCGACGAGTCTGACCGCTGGATTGATCTTGCTTGGTCTGCCAAGCGAGACTCACAAATCATACACGTGGGGCGTGTTGCCTTAACGGTCGTGAATGCACAAGGCAGCTTGGGCGAACTATCAACGCTTATTGCCCGGAACGATGGCAACATATCAAACCTGCAAATTACAAACCGATCTGTCGATTTCTTCGATATGACGGTTGATATTGAAGTGCGTGATGTGAAGCACTTAACCAATGTCATTGCGGCGCTTCGCGCATCCAGCGCTATCAATACGGTGGATCGCGCACGCGGATAGATGAATAAACAAAAACGAGGGATAACAAGTCTTTCGTTTTGCCGACTTATCCCTACATTACAGTCACCATGTTCAAAAGACGCATCACACACACCGTTCTAGAGCGAGCAGCGACGTTTCTATGGCCCCGGGCAGGTTGGAAGCGGACCGGACGTTATTTGATGCATCGGCTGGCACGCTTACCAGGAACACCGTATTCATTGGCGGCAGGTTTTGCTGCGGGTGCCGCCGTTTCTTTTACGCCACTGGTTGGTTTTCATTTCGTTATGGGAGCCATTGTCGCCTGGCTGCTACGCGCTAATCTTGTTGCCAGCGCCATCGGAACAGCGGTCGGCAATCCTTGGACATTTCCGTTTATTTGGCTCTGGTTATACTCATTTGGCCATTGGATGATTGATTTGGTTGGCATGAATGGGGACGACTATGAGGAAAGTCCGCGTTTTGCTATTATTTTTTCTGACATGTTTCAGGCAATGATTATGGGAAACTGGGGGTACTTGGTTGAAACGGCGGGTCCGGTCATCGGTCCGATGCTTTTGGCCAGCGTTCCAACGGGCATCGTAGTTGGTCTTGTTATTTATCGGACGTTAAAACCGATCATTTCTCGCTACCAATCCAGGCGCCGCCAAGGCCATCGTCGCCGGATATCCGAGAAAGTCGGCCTTCAAGCCGCTGGCGAAGCGAAACCATGACGTCCCCTGCACCAGCGAAACCCTTGCGGCTCGGCGTGAACATCGATCATGTCGCGACCATCCGCAATGCGCGGGGTGGGTGGCACCCAGAACCGATACGCGCTGCGAAAATTGCTTCGGATGCCGGTGCCGATGGAATTACGGCTCACCTGCGCGAGGATCGTCGGCACATTGCTGACGATGACCTCGATCATCTGATGAGCAGCTTGGCGATTCCACTGAATCTGGAGATTGCCGCGACCGATGAAATGCTAGCTATTGCCCTGCGGCACAAACCTCATGCGGCCTGTATTGTGCCGGAAAAGAGGGAAGAACGAACCACTGAAGGTGGTCTAGACGCCGCAGGGGGACACAATCATTTGGCCTCTTATGTTCGGGTGCTCAGCAATGCTGGTATTCGTGTTTCGCTGTTCATTGAACCCAGCCGAGTTCAGATTGACGCTGCCAAATCATTGGGTGCGCCGGTTATCGAGCTTCATACCGGTGCGTACTGCGAATTAGACGGCGAAGCCCGCCAGGCCGAACTGAAACGCATCATTGATGCCGCCAATTATAGCACGTCGATTGGCTTGGAATGCCATGCCGGACATGGGCTTACATTTGAGACTGTTGGCGAGATTGCCGCGATTGACAGTCTTGCAGAACTTAATATCGGTCACTTCTTGATTGGTGAGGCCATATTTGTCGGCTTAGACCCGGCCATCCGACGGATGCGGGTGCTTATGGATCAGGCCCGCAGCGACCAGGAAGCGTAGCCGCGTGATTATCGGCCTCGGCACGGATTTATGTGATATCCGACGGATCGAAAAGACACTCAATCGGTTCGGTGATCGGTTTATACAGCGCCTGTACACCGACCATGAACAGTCCCGCGTTAAACGACGACAACAACCAGCCCCTGGGTATGCCCAGCGATTTGCAGCAAAAGAAGCCTGCGCCAAAGCACTAGGCACCGGATTTCGAGACGGCGTTTTCTGGCGCGATATGGAGGTGCTAAACTTTCCATCCGGCAAACCCTATTTAACCCTTACAGGGGGCGCTTTGGCCCGATTAGCGGCTTTAACGCCGAAAAACCACACCGCACACGTGGAATTGAGCCTCACAGACGAATATCCGCTGGCACATGGTATCGTAGTGATTTATGCCGTGCCAAGTGTCTCTTAACCTTAACATTTCAAATTATTAGGATAATGCCTTGCGTGGCTCTGGTGGATTTTTCGAACTCGTGAAGACAGTTTTTTACGCAATTCTCATCGCGCTTGCCGTTCGGTCGTTCGCCTATGAGCCCTTCAATATTCCGTCCGGGTCAATGAAACCGACTTTGTTGGTTGGTGATTACGTTTTTGTTTCAAAGCTGTCTTATGGCTACAGCCGGTATTCGTTACCGTTTAGTCTGCCAATTTTACCGTCTGATCGTATCTTTTTCACAGAACCAGAGCGCGGCGACGTTGCCGTTTTCCGCAAACCCAGCGACCCGACAATGGACTACATCAAACGCATTGTGGGTTTGCCGGGTGATTCCATTCAAGTGGTGGACGGTATTTTGCACCTGAACGGTGAAGCTGTGAGCCGTGAGCCCATTGGGGAATTCGTTGACACGACGCCGTTTGGTGGCGTCGAACGCGCCCAGATGTACCAAGAAACGTTCGCTGACGGCACAACCCATGTCATGATTGAAGAGGGCGACAATCGACAGCTCGACAACACCCGCGTCTATACCGTTCCCAAAGGACACTACTTCGGCATGGGCGACAACCGTGATCGCTCATCTGACAGCCGGGTTCGCGAGGTTGGCTTTATTCCGCGCGAAAACCTCATTGGCCGTGCTGAAATTCGGTTCTTCTCCATCGATGGTAAAGGCTGGCAAATCTGGACATGGCCGTGGGCGGTCCGCTGGAATCGGTTGTTCAGCGATATCAAATGACAAACCCGGATGCTCAACCTGATCCTTATACATTGGTCGCCGAGATCATCGGCTACACCTTTAAGAATACCGATTACCTGGATTTGGCGTTGATGCATTCCAGTGCCCAAGCAGGCAAAGATCCGTCACAGTCAAATGAACGCTTAGAATTCTTGGGCGATCGCGTCTTAGGGTTGGCAATTGCCGAAATGCTTTTGACCCGTTTTCCAAATGAACCTGAGGGTGATATCGCCAAGCGCTTTACAGGTCTTGTTCGCCGCGAAACATTGGCTGAAATCGCGAAAGATCTGACCTGGGACCAATTTATCGTGGTTGATAAGGGTGAGCGAACCGGTGACAGTCTTGAAGATTCAATATTGGGTGATGCCATGGAAGCGCTGATTGCTGCCATTCATCTTGATGGCGGCTGGGGCCCCGCGCGAGATTTTGTCGCTCGATTTTGGACCAACCGCCTGGACATCGTTAAAACACCACCCAAAGACGCTAAAACGAAACTTCAAGAATGGGTGCAAGCACAGGGTAGTGGATTACCAATGTATCGTGAAATAGATCGACATGGCCCATCGCACTCGCCAACATTTAAAGTTGAGGTACGGATTGATGGCGAAGCCGCACCGGTTTGCGGGTCAGGGCGGTCAAAACGCGCCGCCGAACAAGCCGCAGCAGCTGAAATGCTCGTGTCCATCGGCGTAACCGACGGAATCTTCCCCATTCGATGAACGCTCAACCCGACGTACATGAAACGAAATCCGGTTTTGTTGCTGTCGTTGGCGCGACGAATGCTGGTAAATCGACGTTCGTAAATCGGTGCGTTGGCACCAAGGTTTCCATTGTTTCGCATAAGGTTCAGACGACGCGTAGCCGTATCCTTGGCATTTGCATGACGGAAAACCGCCAACTTATCTTTATTGATACACCTGGGTTGTTTGAACCAAAGCGCCGCCTGGACCGGGCCATGATTGCAGCAGCCTGGGGCGGTGCCGTCGATGCCGACATGATCCTGTTGGTAATCGACACCGTTCGCGGTGTTGATGCCGCCGCTAAAGCAACCATTGCCAAGATCAAAGACCTAAAACGCCCGGCGTTTGTCGCGCTGAATAAGATTGATCTTTTGGCCCGCGAGGCACTTTTGGCTCTGATTGGTCAAGTAAATGCCCTGCATCAGTTTGAAGAAACGTTTCTCATCTCTGCCCTTAATGGCGATGGTATCGACGAAGTGATTAAGACCCTTTCGGACCGTCTACCGAACGGGCCTTACTTGTTTCCCGAAGATCAAGTTTCCGACATGCCCATGCGTTTGCTGGCCGCTGAGATCACGCGCGAGCAAGTTTTCGCCAATTTACACCAAGAATTGCCTTACGCCACAACGGTCGAAACCGAAGACTGGAAAACGTTGAAAGACGGCAGCGCTCGGGTTGAACAAACAATCTATGTCGAACGAGAAAGCCAACGATCGATTGTGTTGGGCAAAGGCGGCAGTCGCGTGAAAATCATTGGGGCAACGGCCCGCGCAACGCTGGAGGAAATTCTTGAACACCGCGTTCATCTCTTCCTTTTTGTCAAAGTTCGGCCAAAGTGGGGGGATGATCCCGCGCGTTACCGCGAATGGGGCCTCGACTTTAACGCCTAAACGAGCCTCTTAATGGGCTCAGTAAAGTTGCATGGCACGGTTTAATGGAATGGCATGATGACGCAATTGTTCTATCGGCTCGTCGGCATGGCGAGACGTCAGCCATAGCCACGGTCCTAACCCGCGATCATGGGCGCCATGCTGGCCTTGTGCGCGGCGGCAGCGGAAAACGCGCACGCGGCGTTCTCCAAGCTGGAAACCGCGTCAGGGCGTCGTGGCGGGGCCGTTTGGCCGAACACTTGGGCACGATGACTGTCGAGCCGATTGAGGCCACAGGCGCTGTCCTGCTCGGCGATGCAGACCGACTTGCAGCCCTCAGTGCAGCCTGCGCCGTCGCCGAAACGGCCTTACTTGAGCATGAACCGGTTCCAGCCTTGTACGATGGCCTGTGTGTTCTTCTGCAAACCCTTGCCGAGGGCACATCTTCTTGGCCCAGCGTTTATGTTAAATGGGAACTAGGATTGTTGGAAACCCTGGGTTTTTCGCTTGATCTATCAACCTGCGCTGCGACCGGCGTGCTAGATGATCTTATCTATGTGTCACCGAAATCCGGGCGGGCGGTTTCCAGCGATGCGGGGGCACCGTATCATAACGTCTTGCTGCCATTGCCTCGGTTTTTAGGTGAACAAGGCACAACCGGGAACGCGGCGGAAATTTCGGCTGGCTTGCGCCTAACGGGATATTTCCTAGGTCGCCACGTCTATGCCGACCGCATCCCCATGCCGTCGGCGCGGGCGCGGCTGGCAGAACGTGCGCGAAAACGCGCAGAGCAATCCAGCGCATAGAAAAAGACAGCGGGGTTCGTCTCTAGTTGTTTGACCTGCCGCCGTTTCGGAATACTATATCCAGTAGGGTTTCGACCCTAACCATGCCCCATGTTGCGATAGTTTAAGGCAAACCATGTCGGACGCTGCCGAAGTCATTGATGATGCACGCCTTTCAGAGGCCCTGAGCGAACGCTATCTGGCGTATGCGCTGTCGACCATTATGTCACGCTCGCTGCCTGACGTGCGCGACGGCCTAAAACCTGTCCATAGGCGGCTGCTGTTCGCCATGCGGCAACTCAAACTGGACCCATCATCTGGCCCCAAAAAGTGCGCCCGAGTTGTTGGTGACGTTATTGGTAAGTATCACCCCCACGGTGATAGTGCCGTCTATGAGGCCTTGGTGCGCTTAGCGCAGGATTTTGCCCAGCGATATCCACTCGTAGATGGCCAAGGAAATTTTGGCAACATCGACGGCGATAACGCTGCCGCCATGCGGTATACGGAAGCCCGCTTAACGGCCGTTGCTCAGGCCCTGATGGAGGGCATTGATGAAGACGCCGTCGATTTCCGCGAAACCTATGACGGTGAAGATTCCGAACCCGTTGTTTTGCCATCGCGTTTTCCAAACTTGCTGGCCAATGGATCAGCCGGTATTGCCGTTGGAATGGCGACAAGCATACCGCCACATAATGCGGGCGAGCTGTGCGACGCCCTGTTGCACCTGATCAAACACAGGAATGCGACCTTCGAGAAGCTCATCGAATTGGTGCCCGGACCAGATTTTCCGACGGGCGGTATCTTGGTCGAAGACCGCGACCAAATTATCGAAGCCTATCGGACAGGACGTGGCGGATTTCGAATGCGGGCCCGCTGGGAAACAGAAAAACTGCCACACGGCACGTGGCAAATTGTCGTCACAGAAATCCCTTATCAGGTTCAAAAAGCCCGCCTAATTGAGCGTATGGCCGATCTGCTGGCCAATAAGAAACTGCCGCTGCTGGCCGACGTCCGCGATGAATCGACCACAGACGTCCGTATTGTTATTGAGCCAAAGAACCGCACAGTCGAACCGGATGTCTTGATGGAACAGTTATTCCGCCAGACCGACCTTGAAAGCCGTTTTAGCCTCAATATGAATGTATTGGGGGCCGACAACACCCCACGGGTTATGAATTTGCGAGATGTGCTGCTGGCGTTCTTAGATCACCGCCAAGAAGTCCTTTTGCGCCGCAGCCGACATCGCCTGGGTAAAATCGAAGCGCGTTTGCATATTCTTGAAGGCTTCTTGATTGCCTATTTGAACCTGGATGAAATCATCCGGATCATCCGCGAAGAAGACGATGCCAAAGCTTCGTTAATTGCAACCTTCAAACTGTCTGATATCCAAGCAGAAGCCATTCTGAACATGCGGTTGCGCCAGCTGCGTAAACTTGAAGAAGTCGAAATTCAATCCGAGCACACAGCGCTGGAAAAAGAACGTAAGACCCTAAAAAGCCTGATTGGCGACGACGATCAGCAGTGGCGGGCGATCGCGGATGATCTACAGACTCTCAAAAAGGAATTTGGCCAAAAAACCAAATTGGGTAAACGTCGCACCGATATTGGCACAGCCCCGACCGCCATTATTGTACCGCTGGAAGCCATGATTGAACGCGAATCAATCACCGTGGTTTGTTCAGAAAAAGGCTGGATCCGCGCAGTTAAGGGGCACGTGGAAGATACGGACTCTTTGAAATACAAAGACGGCGACGGTCCAGGTTTTGCGATGCACGCAGATACAACGGAAAAGCTGCTGATCTTTGCGACAAACGGTCGGTTTTATACCATCGGCTGCGATAAACTGCCGGGTGGGCGGGGTCACGGCGAGCCCGTTCGTTTGATGGCAGATATGGGCAACGGTGTCGACGTTGCCACGATGATGATCCATCAGGCTGGGCGCAAACTGATTGTCGCTTCTGATGCTGGCAGGGGATTCATTATCTTGGAAGACGATGTTATAGCGCAAACCAAATCAGGCAAACAGGTTCTGAACGTCTTGGGTGACGAAGAAGCCAAAGTTTGCGTAACCATTCGCGAAGATGCGGATGCCGTTGCTGTGATTGGTGATAACCGTAAACTTCTGATTTTCAGTTTAAGCGAACTGCCAGAAATGAGCAGGGGTCGTGGTGTTATTTTGCAACGCTATCGTGACGGAGGTCTGCGCGACATAACCACTATTCGGTTAAAGGAAGGTCTCGTTTGGACAACCGGCGCTGGGCAGAGAACTGAGACAGATATTAAAGAATGGATCGGTAAACGGTCCCAGTCTGGACAACTTCCACCGCGCGGCTTTCCAAGGTCGAGCCGCTTTTCTTGACCTACGGTGTAATCCAGTAGATTTTGCGTTACACGTTTCATCTTACCTGCCGCCAGGAGGCCGCCATGGCATTTGCCACACCCGCACCCGTTTTGATTGATCGCCTTTGGTCTGCTGACACGCCGAATGGTCGGTTGGTTCGAATGGTAACACTCGCCGTCATCGGTTCTTTGATCTTGGCTATTTCCGCGAAGATCAAGATTCCCTTAGAGCCCGTTCACGTCACCATGCAAGTGTTCGTCATTCTGACAATTGGTGCGACGATGGGAAGCCGTTTGGCTGTCGCCACTGTTCTGTTGTATTTGGCGCAAGGCGCAGCCGGGCTACCGGTGTTCACAGGAACGCCTGAAAAAGGCATCGGTTTGGCTTACATGATGGGCGGCACCGGCGGATATTTGTTGGGATATGTCTTTGCCGCCTATGCCGTTGGCTGGCTGGCAGAACGCGGCTGGGATCGCTCTTTCTTTTCAGCGGGTGCTGCGATGATTGTTGGCGTTGCCTTGATCTACATCCCGGGCGTCTTATGGCTTGGCGGCTTGTTCGGTTGGGATAAGCCGATCCTCGAATGGGGTCTGTATCCGTTCATCGGTGCTGATTTGTTAAAGGCAGCTTTGGCGATGGCTGTTATGCCCATCGCTTGGAAATTGACAGGCAAACGCCACTGATTGATCTGCGTTCCTACCTGCTAGGGTCTTGGCAACTCGCCCGCGCGATTGAAGATCGGCGGGCGATGCAGTCAGGCACCCTGGTTGGGACGTGCTCGTTCACCGACCAAGAAGATTATCTATACAGTCAAGAAGATGGCGTTATGACCCTTGGGAATCATAGCGGCACCGCCCATCGGGCTTACAGATACTATTTTGACCAAGCATCAATCGCGCGTATCACCCATGGCGATAATGCCCCGTTTGTGACGGTTGACCTAACGCACGGCGCTGGTAGTGCTCGTCACCACTGCGGTGACGACCTTTACACGGGCAATTTTAGCATTGAGAGCGACACAGAGTGGCGGCAAGAGTGGACCGTCATGGGGCCTTCAAAAGACTACAAACTCATCAGTCGATATTTGCGGTCTTAACGGACAGACATCGGGGCTTCTTGGCCTTGATAATCCTGCTGGCCATTTGCTTCATAGGCTTCGAAATCAACCCATTGCGTATCAATGCAGATCTCAAGTGGCTTGAACTTCGCCTTATAGTCCATCTTTGAGCAGTTGTTAATCCAATAACCCAAATAGACGTGCGGCAGTCCAACGGACTTAGCGTGCTCAACCAACCATAAAATCATGTAGCTGCCCAAACTGCGTCGATCCAGTGACTCGCTAGGATTAAAAAAACTGTAAACGGCAGAAAAGCCATCTCTGACGCGGTCCATGAGACAGGCTGCCATGAGCTGACCGGTTGCTTCATTACGAAATTCTACGACGAATGTATCAACCGGCGTATCTTCAATCAGAGCCCGAAAATCAAGCGAGTCCATGCGCGCCATATCACCGCCAAAATGCCGGGTGTTTTGATAGTCGCGGAACATCTCATATTGTTCGTCCGTCGCGGCTGCCGGAACAATTTCTGAAATCAGCGTGGTGTTTCGTTTTAAAATATGTCGCTGAGATCGTGATGGTTGAAAGTCATCAACCCGAATTCTAACCGCTTTGCAGGCATTGCAAGCGGGACACGCTGGGGCATAGATAATTCCGTGACTGCGACGAAAACCAGCAACAGAAAGACGGTCATGCAAAACTTTAGCATCACGCCCGACCAACTCCGTCACCAACCGGCGCTCAACTTGCCCGTCCAAGTACGGACAGGGGAGCGGTGCCGTTGAAAAAAAGAACCGGGTATTGGCGATAGGCTTGTGTTTCATGATCTCTTCTATGAAGTGGCAGCAAATAATAACCGCGCCAACGCATCTGCGAAAGACTTGGTATCAACTCAGCGTATTATAGCCCCTACCTGTTTAGATGTCTGTTTCATCCATCGCGGATAAGTGCTGGCTCATTGCTCAAGCGGGTCCAGGCTCTCTGTGATACTGCGCATGAGATCATTGATCGACTCTTCAATCTCATCAACGGCCGAGGGATCAACCGGTGCTGTCTCACCTTCGACCGGTGGCACCAAAGCACCGCTTTGGGCTGTGGGCTCGGTCATGGGAGTTTCTTGGGGAGTTTCTTGGGGTATTTCCGGCACGGCGTTTGGCATTTCGGGTTCTGAGACGAGGTCGTCCTCTGGCAAGGCAAACAAATCCGTCTCTTCAATGTTTGGAGAGGACATCATGGACTCAGACTCTATTGGCACATCGCCAGCCTGAATATTTTCTTCTGTCGGTTCCGCGATTGTATCAGCAGGGACCTCTGGCACCCTCAAATCTTGAGCTGTTAACGGAACAAGCAACTCGGTTGCGACCGGCGCGCTTGGTGTTACCGAAAGGTTTTCGATCAACGGCGTTGCCCCACGATCAATAACAAGGTTAGCCGACGGAAGAGTGGCTTGCGGCAACGATGGCGGCACAACAGATGGCGTTAGAGCCAAGGGAAGAGCCGGTTCCGGGTCTGAACTACCAGGCTCCCGGGCCGGGGCGTACTGGCCCGTCGGCATCAACATCAAGGTTTTAGTTTCATCTGCGCCATGCAAAACAGCTCGCGGAATATCGAGACGAAAATAAAGACCGTTCCGCCAATCTTCCATTAAATCATCGTAGTGTTTCGAAAAAATATTACCGGACTGTCCGGTTGCAATCGCGAACCGAGACCGCCCCAAGTCAACCAGATCGTAGATGGCTCTAAAACCAGCACCGTGAATGGCGTCAAAAGGACGTTCACGATCATTGATTCGAACAGCCGCCCGGTTAACCGTATAGCTGCCGCCATCCACATCGATGGATAGATTGGCAAGACGGTTTAAGATCGGAATACCGGAGAAGACAGGGTGATCAAAACGGGCACGGTGATCGTCCCCCCAACGCCAGCGAACAATGCCGCTTTCGTGCACATTAACCAATCCCTGAAGTGATTCGGTAAAGGCGCGGGCAACCATCTCGTCACAGGTTTCGCGCTGTTCAGTTGTCACATCATCACACCACGCTTTGTCACGGGTTAGAACTCGGTGAATGAAGCGAGGACGTAATCGCCAATGGCTCTCAAACAACGGCCCCAGATCGTCAGCGTAGATCAATCGATTCAGATGCTTTAGCCAGGCATAAAAAATCAATGGCTCCGGTCGCCGCCTGATCATAGCGCCATCCCAACCCTGCAAGAGGTTTTGCGCAGCCCGGATTCGAGCGCTGATTGGCTCAACAGACTTCAAGAACGGTAACAGTTCAACGGCCATCAATGATGTTGCATCGCGCTGCGCCTCTGCCGCCGTATCAGGCGATTGTGGGCGGTTGGCCATCATTTGATAAATACGCCGAGCGCGATAGGGCGGTGCCCAATCGTCTGTGATGAAGTAGGGGTAATCGTCACCGACAATCTTGTTGTTTGCCGTGACAATCCGATTACCTGGAGGATTGATGGCGTTGGGCAGATCGTTGAACGGAATATAGCCTGTCCACTGGTCTTCTGCCGCCCAACCGCGCGCCGGGTACCGCCCGTTGTGGCCTCGCCGGATGGGGACACCACCCGCTGCAACAAATCCAATTTCGCCCCCCGTTGTGGCAAACAACACGTTCTGCTGGGGGGCATGGACATCACGCAGCGCGCTTAGAAACGCGACGGTGGTCCTGGCATTGCCCAGCTTAAACAAGGCCTCAGGTGTGCGGTCATCTTCATCCAAAAAGGCTGCCCGCAGAGACAGCGTTCCCCCTTCATCAACCGACGCAATATCTGTTGTTCCTAAAACATCGGAAATAACAGGCCCACGTTCTGTCCCCCGGACAATGATTTCAACATCGTCGCCCCCTTTAACGGCGATCAACTCTCGTCGCGTGGTGAAAGACTTGAAGCCCGACGCCGAGAGATAGGTCGATGCATCATCGCCAAGGCGTTCCACAAAGACGTCTTGTTGATCCGTTTGTGTGGTCGTTAAGCCCCAGGCAATGGCACCGTTGTGTCCCAAGATGATGAACGGCACACCTGGGGCCGTTGCGCCGACTTGTTGGCCTTTGGGTGTTTCAATGCGCACCAAATACCACAAAATGGGGGCTGCGAATCCAAGGTGTGGGTCGTTCGCCAAAATGGGACCACCCGTTCCAGAGAAATTGCCGCGAACTGCCCAGGCATTTGATGCCCCCATCGGAGCTGCGCCCAAATCACCGGCATCACCCAAGACATCCAGCATGGCATCTGCAACCTGCTTATTGATGCGCGGACGAACGGTCGAGGTTTCGACAGGTGTGATATCTGGATACCAAAAGGCATCGGTCCGCTCTCGCCCAAGCACCTCAACAAGACGCGAGCGCGCAATCTCATCTCTGAAATTACCGCTGAGGCGCATCGCCATGACTTTAACCCACAGCAAAGAATCTGTCGGCTTCCAGGCTTCTGGCTCAAATCCCAATATTTGAAATTCTGCGGGCAGGGCACCGCGATGCTGCATGATCCAAGCATTAACGCCCGCCGCGTAGCGATCTAAGACCGTGCGTGCCTCTGGCGACAGCAAAGCGTATTGCCGTTCCACGAGACGCGCAAACCCAAGCGTGCGCATCAATCGATCCGTTTTTAAGGTTCGCGGCCCAACAATTTCTGACAAACGACCGCTGGCAAACCGGCGCATCGCTTCCATTTGCCATAAGCGGTCCTGCGCATGGACAAACCCGAGGGCAAAATTTGCGTCAGCCGAATCAATCGCAAAGATGTGCGGAACGCCACGCGGGTCGCGGGCAATTTCAATTGGTGCCGTTAGGCCGTCAATGTTGAGGATACCATCACGGGTTGGCAACGATGAGTATATGACATAGCCAATGATGATGCCGGCGATCAGAACGACAGCACCGATGACTATGCCAAACCAACGCACGGCTCGACCGATTCCCGTCCAAGGGATCGATGCCAAGCCTTGTTTCAGTGAACCCAAAACAGCCATGTATACTCCTTGCCTTCCAGTGTCATAGCCGTTCGTTAAGCAAGCGGCAATCAACGCCTTTTAGGCGGTCTTCACACGTCTGGTGAACCGTTCTCCGGCAGGATAGACTGGCTGCCTGTTTGACCCTCGACATAAAGGCAATGCCGTGCCGAAAGCCTCTGATCGCCATTTCAAAACCGTGCGCGACGTCGTTTGTGCGTTAGAACCCAGTTATCCAGTTTATTGCCTGCGGCCCGATGCGCTGACGAAATCTGCCCGATACTTCCTGGATGCCTTTCCAGGACGGGTCTTATACGCGGTCAAATGCAATCCGCATCCAACGGTCCTAAAAGCATTGCACAAAGCGGGCATTCGACATTTTGATACGGCGTCGCTGGCCGAAATCGCCTTGATCCGCGAGATGTTCCAAAACGCCGATGCCTATTTCATGCATCCGGTGAAATCGCGCTCGGCCATTAGGTCGGCCCGTGAGGTCTACAACGTTGATCATTGGGTCGTCGATGATCAGGCTGAACTGAAAAAACTCATCGACACCAATGATCGCGGTGATGGGCAAGTGTGTCTGGTGCGGCTGAAGACCCAATCGTTCGGTGCGATTTTTGAGCTTTCTGATAAGTTTGGTGCCGAAGCTGACGATGCCATTGCGCTGCTAAAAAGCGTCGAAGCCGCAGGATTTCAGCCCGGTCTCGCGTTTCATATTGGCTCGCAATGCCTGAACCCAGAAGCCTTCAAAGCCGGCCTGGAAATTGTTGCCGACGTTCTAAGCCGGGCAAACGTCGATATTCATTATCTTGATGTTGGCGGTGGATTTCCGGCCGCCTACGACGGGCACGATACGCCGCCGCTAACGGCGTTCGTCGAAGCGATAGAAGAAGGGCTAAAAGCCATCAAACGCAGGGGTGACTGCGTTGTTATGTGCGAACCGGGGCGGGCGCTGGTCGCCAATGGGTGCTCACTTCTGACCCAAGTTCATCTGCGCAAAGGAAACCGCCTCTATATCAACGACGGGATTTATCATAGTTTATCGGAGTCGGTGGGTGGCGGGATTCGCTTTCCAGCCCGTATGGTTCGCAAGACAGATGGTCCCGTTGGAGACCTAATGCCCTTCACGGTTTATGGTCCAACCTGCGACAGCCACGATGTGCTCAAGCATCAAGTTAATTTGCCGCGTGACATCGGCGAAGGGGATTGGATTGAATTTGGCCAAATCGGTGCTTATTCCAATTCCATGACGACCCAATTTAATGGCTTCTTCCCAGAGACTTATGTCAGTGTCGATGAAGCGCCCTTGTTGCCGGGGCCCATGTAACGAGATGGCTGCGCCACGTCTTGCCTCTTTGCGCGTCTTGGGGCCAAGCAGCTTCTATGGACTCGCCTTTGCCGATTGGGCTGCAAACCCCGCAAGCGACCACAAAACAGACGTAATCTGCGTCCACGGCCTGACCCGTAACGGCCGTGACTTTGACCCGCTGGCGCAAACCTTGGCACATGCAGGCCATCACATCATCTGCCCCGATATGCCGGGCAGGGGACGCAGTGACTGGCTTCCCCAGGCTGCGGAATACAGTCTGCCGACCTACATGGCAGCATGCAGTGCCTTGCTCGGGCATTGCGCAAACGACAATAACAACAATGCTGTTGATTGGATCGGCACTTCAATGGGTGGATTGATCGGCATGGCCTTGGCCGCAATGCCAAACAGCCCCATCCGTAAGCTAATCATCAACGATATTGGGCCGTTTGTGCCCCATGCATCTTTGAAGCGGATTGCCGACTATGTCGCCGATCAGCCAACGTTTACTAATGTTAACCAAGTCGAGGCGTTTTTGCGATCCCGGCACGCCCCCTTTGGGCCTGTGTCTGATGCCTATTGGCGGCACCTAGCGAAACACTCTGCCATTCAATCAGAAGGCGGAACGTATACGCTGACATATGACGCAAAGATTGCCGAAACCTTTGCTGAACTTGCCACAGCGGACCTCGATCTATGGTCCGTATGGGATCAAATCCAATGCCCGGTTCTGGTCATGCGGGGCGAAGACTCTGACATTTTGCCCGCGACCGTTGCCCAAGAAATGATCAAACGTGGACCAGATACGACCCTGATGGAATGGCCAGAAACCGGCCACACACCGGCTTTGGAGAATGCCAACCAAATCACGACCCTTCGAAAATTTCTTGAATAAACGGTAAACGATCTGACGAACGACTTGATTGAAGGGGTTATTTTCCTCCACCCTGGGGCTAACCCGTATACCCAAACGTGCGCCGTTACAGTAAACAACGGTTAAGGTATCCTGAAAACATACGATAAAGGAGTGTTTCGCTCATGGCCCAAGATATTGCTGTTGCCGAAACGCGCGACGTTGCTCTGCTTTCGGAAGACAACGAAGAGTACGTTACGTTTCAAATTAATGGTCAACTCTTCGGCGTTCCGATATTGAAAGTTCAAGATATCCTAAAGCCAGAAAACATCGCTCCCGTACCACTTGCACATTCTGCCATTAAGGGATCGATCAACTTACGGGGACGTATTGTCACTGTGATCGATGTTCGCGAACGCCTGGGCGTTGGGCCGAACACCGACGAAAAATACGATCCAATGGCCGTCACGGTCGAGTTAGACCATGACCTATACACATTGTTGGTTGATACCATCGGCGATGTTGTCAGCCTGAATGACGAACAATTCGAAAAGAACCCAAGCACGCTGGACCCCATGTGGCGGCAGTTCGCCAGTGGTATTTTTCGGCTGGATAAAAGCCTTATGGTGGTTCTTGATATCGACCGTTTACTTGACATTCGGTACGAGCAAGAAGCCAAGGTAATCTGACACACGCCCTCGATTTGAGGACTTACCCAGCCAACAACACCGGCCATGCCACATTTTCGATTAAATCACGAGTGACGCCGCCAAAAATGCGCTCACGCATTCTGCTATGGCTGTACGCACCAATCACAATCATGTCGGTTTTGTAAGCGTACGCCTGATCCAACAGAGTGTCAGCAACACCAGACTCTCCTTCAGGCACGCTGACAGCACCGACATCAAACCCATTGGCGACCAGCGTTTCCGCAAGGGCCTCTGTGCCAACATCTGTCTTGGCCGACTCGTCGATCCCAACCACCACGACATGGTCCGCTGCGGAAAAGAACGGTCTGGCCATCGCTACGGCACGAGCGGCCTCGGCTGAGCCATTCCAGGCCAGAACAATCCGTTTACCGATGGTTTCTTGCGGCAGCGTTGCAGCCAACAACACCGGACGACCGCTGTCACTGACGGCAGCATCAATCAATGCTTGGCGGTTTGGCCCCTGGTCATCACTGTTCCGTGCCAACACTATCAAATCGGCAATGCGGCCCAACCGGGCAACCGAAGCATCCGGTATGCCGACAAGTTCACTAAACCGCGCTTCTAAGCCGTTAGCTTCTTTTTGCCACGCTGCAAAGGCCGCTTCGGCGGTTTTACGACGCCCGGCAACCTCGTCTTCCGCTTGCTTTAAGATTTGCGTGATCATCGACGCGCCATAGCCGTCCCCGGCGAGCGGAATCATGTCAATCGGGTCGCGATGCATAAATACAACATCAACACGAGCACCCGCCGTAACGGCAAGCCGAGCAACCGTTTGAAGTGCCGGCTGATCTCCTGCGTCGCCGAGTAGGGGAACCAAAACGCGTTTCATGACACCACTCCTTTTTTAGATGATAAATGAACCCTGACACGCCCTGGCTCCCGCCGCTTTGATCCACCGCAACTTGCACCAAAAAGCTGACAGGTGGTTTACGCTGTGTTGTCAGACTGTGGCCCTAAAACCCCGATTTACCCCCGGTCAAAACAGGCATTTTTAACGTAACGTTTTGTTTTAAAACAAAATATGCGTTTTTGAGTATGGTTTTGTCAGCAATTGTCAACAGGGGTAATTAAGGTGACACAGAGTTTAATTCATCCTCTTTCTAACCTCGCACCATGCATCGCCCGAGAATTAAACTCTATGTCACCTTAATTCCAGGCACGTCTTGTCATTCGAGAGTTATCTCGTTCGCCTTAAATCCTATTCACCGTGTCAAACAGCCCGGCGATAATCTGCCGTGATGGGGATATGGGCCAAAACATAGGATTATCAAGATAAGTATAGAAAATATATTATTGTTATTCTTCAATAAGTTAGTTAATGATTTTCAAACAATCTTATTTTACCCTCCCTTAAACTGACCCAACAAGGAATTATATACTAATGTGCGGTTATGGTTTGAACAGAGACGCACGGAAGTCACGCGGTGACAGGCAAGGCAGAATCCGCTATCGACACTGTTTGGATGTATTGAATGTGCCTTACACAGGCCGAACCGAAAGGAGGGCCTTGTGAAATTAACGGATGAACCCAATTGGCACTATCTGTTGCGCGATTTTCTGAATCTTTATCAGAGTGGGTCCGCCGGTGGCAGCACAAAAATCAGATCCCACCAGCGGGACGTCCGCCATGCGCTGGGTAAAATTATTGAGTCGAATCCCACCATACAACACGAGCAGCCGTTCAATTTGCCTGTCTGTAAGCATTTAGATCGCGCGCTTACATCTGCCAGCGGCACCGGGACAACAGCGTTAGCGCGCTCTATGGCAACGATCCGCAGTCAATTGACCTGGCGTTATGGGTATGACCGCGTTCCGCGTGGCCTGAAACTCAAATACGGATACGCAGAAGTTATGGGACCCAACGGCCCCGTTGTTTCCAATGATCTAATCTTGGGTTTTGTTCTATTTGCGCCAAAGACAACCTATCCCGCCCATAGCCACAAAGGCATTACCGAGTCTTATTATTGTTTGAGTGGTCATACGTCCGAAAACGACGTCGGTGTTTCTGCGCCAGGATCCTTGATCTTCAATCCACCGGGGCAAATGCACCGGATTACAACGGCAGATCGAGAGCCCTGTCTTTTGGCCTATAGTTGGACAGGATCACGCGAGACGCTTGCCCATCAGAAAATGTCATTCTCAAAATCTTAGCTCGATTGTGCATAAAGCCTCCACCATTGGGTAGGGTTTTGCCCCGCCATCGGCGTTGTTGCAGGGGAAAGCCAGGCTGTGGTACCACCTTCGCTTCGCGATAGACGGACGCAGCCTGTGATACTGGCTGTGCTTTCATTTAAATCGGAGACCTGTGTTGGGAACTATTGCCATAGCCTGTGACCATGCAGGTTTACCGCTAAAACAAGAATTGCTAGAGGTGCTGGAAGCCGAAGGCCACACGGTGGTCAACCTGGGCACCGATACGCCAGACAGCGTCGACTATCCAGATTATGCTCATGCCATGGCTGCCGCCTTAGCCGATGGCCGGGCAGAGCAGGGCGTGCTGGTCTGTGGTTCTGGTATTGGAATCTCCATCGCCGCGAACCGTCATAGCAACGTGCGCGCGGCGCTGGTCGATGGATCACTGGCCGCTGAAATGGCGCGAAAACACAACGATGCGAATGTTGTCTGCTTTGGTGCCCGGATGATTGGCCCGGAAACGGCGAAGCAAGCTATGTTGACGTTCTTGAAGACAGATTTTGAAGGCGGACGTCATGCGCGCCGCGTTGAAAAACTAACAAAGCCCAGCCCATAAAACGGCTGCTCACCCCCCTAAAGACGATCCCCAGAGAGGAAACACCGATGGCTTATAAAACGAAAAAATTGGAAGCGTTCTTTAACGAAGGCTTGGCGACGCGCGACAAAGCGGTGATGGGGTCTATCAAAAACGAGCTGAAGCGCCAGCAAGACCAGATCGAATTGATCGCTTCTGAAAACATTGTCTCTAAGGCCGTGATGGAAGCTCAAGGGTCCGTCCTGACAAACAAGTACGCCGAAGGCTATCCCGGACGTCGGTACTATGGCGGCTGCGAATATGTCGACGTGGCTGAAAACTTGGCAATTGAACGGGCCTGCAAATTGTTTGATTGCACCTATGCCAACGTGCAGCCGCATTCCGGCGCTCAAGCCAATGGAGCCGTGATGATGGCGCTGGCCAAGCCTGGCGACACCATTTTGGGCATGTCATTGGCCGCAGGGGGGCACCTAACGCACGGTGCGGCGCCGAACATTTCAGGCAAATGGTTTAAGGCTGTTCAGTATGGCGTTCGCAAACGCGACAGCCGCATTGATTTTGCCGAAGTGGAAGCCCTGGCAAAACAACACAAACCGACGGTAATCATTGCCGGTGGATCTGCGTACCCACGTGTCATTGATTTCAAGCGTTTCCGCAAAATAGCTGACAGCGTCGGCGCTTATCTACACGTCGACATGGCACACTTTGCTGGTTTGGTTGCCGCTGGTCTGCATCCAAACCCCTTAAAATACGCCCACGTTGTCACCACAACGACACACAAAACGTTGCGCGGTCCACGCGGTGGTATGATCCTGAGCAATGATCCTGACCTTGGCAAAAAGTTCAACTCAGCCATCTTCCCCGGCACCCAAGGGGGCCCGCTGATGCACGTGATCGCCGCCAAGGCCGTCGCCTTCGGGGAAGCATTGCGCCCAGACTTCAAAACCTATTCCGCGCAAGTCATGAAGAACGCCGATGCACTCGCTAGTACGTTGGTCAGCGAAGGCTTCAAAATTGTCTCAGGCGGGACTGATACGCACTTGATGTTGGTCGATTTGCGCCCGAAAGCCGTGACCGGCAACATCGCGGAAAAGTCTTTGGACCATGCCCGCATCACCTGCAACAAGAACGGTATCCCGTTTGATCCAGAAAAACCGATGGTTACGTCAGGTATTCGCCTCGGCACGCCAGCGGGGACCACACGTGGCTTTAAAGAAAAGGAGTTCCGCCAAGTTGGGCGCTGGATTTCCGAGGTTATTGAAGGCTTGGCAAGCAACCCAGAAGACAATTCAAAGGTCGAAAAGAAGGTTGCTAAAGAGGTGCGTGATCTATGTCGGACATTCCCGATCTATCGTGGGCGTTGACGCACAGGATGTAGCGTATGATAAACACCCTTTAAGGGGAGATGTTGTATGCGATGTCCATTTTGTGGATTTGAAGACACCCAGGTAAAAGACTCACGCCCGACAGAAGAAAACGCGGCCATTCGCCGTCGTCGATTCTGTACGAAGTGTAAGTCGCGGTTCACGACATTTGAGCGTGTCCAGTTGCGCGAATTGACCGTTGTCAAAACGAATGGCGATAAGTTGCCATTTGATCGCGAGAAGGTTGTGCGGTCGATGAAGATTGCGTTGCGTAAGCGTCCGGTCGAAGAAGACCAGATCGAGCGGATCGCCAATTCGATTCAGCGTAAACTAGAAACCCTGGGTGAGAGTGAGATACAGACTCAAGCCATTGGTGAGATGGTTATGGATCATTTGGCCGAGCTTGATCCTGTTGCCTATGTTCGGTTTGTGTCGGTGTACCGGAACTTCCGTGAAGCCGATGATTTCAAGGACTTCATCGGAAATCTGGGTGACGACGAGAAAAACTAAAGCCGAAACAACAATGGCCGACGCGCATCATATGGCGGTGGCGCAGAGGCTTGCGACGCGCGGCCTGGGTCGTGTTGCGCCCAATCCGGCGGTTGGGTGTGTTATTGTCTCTGAGGGCCGTGTTGTTGGGCGAGGGATCACGCAACCCAGCGGACGCCCGCATGCGGAAACCGTTGCGCTTGATCAGGCTGGCAAGGCTGCGTCTGGGGCAACGGTTTATGTCACGTTAGAACCCTGCGCCCACACAGGCGAAACGCTGCCGTGCGTCGATGCGCTTATCGCTGCCCGCGTCGGTCGGGTTGTGATCGCCTGTGAAGACCCAGACCCCCGAACAGCCGGCCTGGGTATTGAACGCCTCATCGAAGCCGGTATTTCCGTGTCCGTCGGTATCGGGCGCGACGCTGCCCTTAAAGCCAATGCGGGATTCTTCTTGAAAGTGCGCACGGGCCGCCCGCTGTTTGCCCTGAAAATGGCAACCAGCCTAGACGGCAAGATCGCGACAGCCACAGGCCGCAGCCAATGGATCACCGGCGATGCCGCGCGGGCGAGGGGGCACCTTTTGCGGGCGACCCATGATGCGATATTGATCGGCAGCGGCACAGCCCTCGCCGACAATCCGTCCTTAACGTGTCGCTTGCCCGGCATGGAAAACCGAAACCCCATTCGCCTTGTTTTGGATTCACGCGGACAAACACTAAACGCTGATTTATCCCTCTTCGATTCCGTGGGGCCACCGACCAAAGTGTTTGTTGGCAGTACAAAAATTGCTGCTACCGCATCCTTACCGAAACCCCATCGCGTGATCGCGGTTGATACGGATGACGAAGGACATGTCTCGCCCATTGCCGTCGCAAAACACTTGGCAGAGCAAGGCATAACGCGGGTCTTAATCGAAGGTGGCAGCGGCATTAACGCTGCTTTTTTGCAGGCAGGCCTTATTGATCAGATGCATGCGTTTCGGGCGCCGAAAGTGATTGGCGAAGATGGCCTCTGTGCAATCGGTGATCTAAGTTTAGACGACGTGACGGATGCTGTGCATTTTCAGCGAACACACCTGGAAACCTTAGGCCCAGACGTGTACGAAGCGTTTGATCGTCAAAATCTTCTCGGACTGTTGGCCGACTAGGGCCGACTGGGACTGCGCTGTTTCATGTTTACTGGAATCATCACGCATGTTGGACACGTACGCAGCCGCACCGACGGCAACGGCGACGCGCGCTTTGTTATTGATGCGCCATTTGATACATCAGAGGTCGCGCTGGGTGCCTCAATTTGTTGTTCCGGAGCGTGTCTTACGGCTGTTGAAACAGACGGCACCGGATTCACTGTTGATGTGTCTGCGGAAACTTTATCGCGAACGACGCTAGGCGATTGGCAACCGGGAACGCCAATCAATTTGGAGCGCGCCCTGAAAGTGGGCGATGAATTGGGCGGTCATATTGTATCCGGGCACGTCGATGGTGTCGGCACACTGGCCTCTGTGACCGAAGACGGTGACTCATGGCGGATTGAAATCAACGCCCCCGACGACCTTAAAGGGTTTATCGCCGAAAAAGGCTCTATCACGATCAACGGTATTTCTCTGACTGTTAACCAAGTCAACGACACGCGCTTTGGCGTGAACATCATTCCGCACACCATGGCAGGGACAACGCTGGGCCAAGCAAACGTTGGCGATACTGTAAACCTGGAAATCGACATGCTCGCACGATATGTTGCGCGCCTTCTTGCAACTCAACGTCAGGACACATAACGCCGTGACCGCTGATTCCCCCCTTACGGTTTCGAAAACTCTCGTCAATTCGGACGCGCTCTCCAGTATCGAAGACATCATTGAAGATGCGCGGAATGGCCGCATGTTCATTCTGGTCGATGATGAAGAGCGCGAAAACGAAGGCGATCTGGTGATCCCGGCGCAAATGGCGACCCCAGATTCCATTAACTTCATGGCCAAGTATGGTCGGGGCTTGATCTGTTTAACCCTGACCTCTGAGCGCATCGAAGAGCTAGGCCTGCCACCCATGGCGAAACACAACGCATCGCGCCATCAAACCGCGTTTACGGTATCCATTGAAGCTTGTGAGGGTGTTACCACCGGCATTTCGGCGTCGGATCGTGCCCGCACCGTTGCTGTCGCGATTGACTCGGCAAAGGGGTCAAAAGATATCGCGACCCCGGGCCATATCTTCCCGCTGGAGGCCCGCGAAGGCGGCGTTCTTGTGCGCGCCGGACATACCGAGGCCGCCGTCGATATCTCCCAACTCGCGGGGTTGAACCCATCTGGTGTGATTTGCGAGATCATGAATGAAGACGGCACCATGGCCCGGCTGCCTGATCTGATTCCTTTTGCCCAACATCACGGCCTGAAGATTGGCACGATTGCCGACTTGATTGCCTATCGGCTGCGCAACGACAGCATTGTCGAGCAGATTGTCGAAACCACGTTTGAAAGCGAATATGGCGGTGCGTTCCGCATGGTCGTGTTTCGCAACAAGTTTCAATATTCTGAACATATTGCATTGGTCAAAGGCGATGTTTCCGGCGACGAGCCAGTCCTTGTACGTATGCATGCCATGAGCGTTCTGGATGATGTGCTGGGTGACGCCCAACCGGGCAAGGCGTTTGACCTGTCTTACGCCATGCGCACGATTGCCGAAGCAGAGCGTGGTATTGTCGTGTTGGTGCGCGAAGCCAACCCGACCTTGGTTTCTGACCGAGTGAAAGAAAAACGAGGTGAGCCCGTCACCAACCCAACCGCCTTGCGCGATTATGGCGTCGGTGCCCAGATTTTGCTGGCTTTGGGCGTCTCAAAGATGATCTTGCTGTCCAACAACACGTCGCGGACTATTGTTGGCCTGGATGGCTATGGCCTGTCTATCGTTGGCCAACAACCCATCGGCCCACACGCTCCGCTGACCTAACTCCACCGAAGGACATTGCATGTCTGCTAAACCATCCATCTTGTTTGTCGAAGCGCCGTACTACGAGACCATCGTCGGCAACATGCGCAAAGGCGCAGAAGCCGTGTGTATTGAGGCTGGTTTTGATGTTCAAACCATCCAAGTTCCCGGCGTTTTTGAAATTCCTGCCGCCTGCGCTTTGGCGTGGGAAGCCGGTGGGGGATCGGTTTATGCCGGCGTGATTGCCCTGGGTTGCGTCATTCGGGGCGAGACAGACCACTATGACCACATTTGCCGCGAAGCGAGCCGCGCCTGCATGGATTTGGCTGTCGTTGAGGGCGTGCCCTTCGGTTTTGGCATTCTGACCTGCGAAAACGAAGACCAAGCTAATGTCCGCGCTGATCCAGCGGGCAAAAACAAAGGGGCAGAAGCGGCTAAAGCCTGCCTCGCCATGATTCACCTTCATCAGCGATTGGCAGATATGGTGGATGCCTCCGCATGACACCTGTCGATGTCCTAGGGGATGAGCAGACCAGCCCCGCCGACCAGCCTGCGAAGCCGGTCAAGCGCGGCAATCGCCGCAGTGCGGCCCGTCTTGCGGCCGTTCAAGCGATCTATGAAATTATGCTGTCAGATGCCCCGGTTGATGCGGTCGTTACTGATTACATGGTCAACCGGTGGGACATCTCAGCCTATAAGACCATTGATCCAGACCTCGAATTTGATCTGATAAAGCCCGACAAAGTCTTGTTCAAAGCCTTGGTTGTCGGCGTCGCTGCGGAAACCCCAGACTTAGACACGGTCATTCATTCTGCGTTAACGGGGAAAACGCCATTTTCTCGGGTTGAAGACCTGCTTCGCGCTGTCTTGCGCTGCGGAACCTATGAACTGACGCGTCGCTCTGACGCTCCCGTCAAAGTCGTGATCGACGAATACGTGCATGTGGCACGGGCGTTTTTCGATGATGATCAACCGGCTTTGGTCAATGGAACACTTGACCGTATCGCAACGACCCTAAACCTAAAAGGCTAAGCGATGGCGACTCCCATTAACACTGGGCGCGCCTCTGAGTTTGACCTGATTGGCCGATACTTTAGACCGTTGGCAACGTCTGATGCGGCCAGAGATCTGCGCGATGATGCCGCCGTTCTGTCGCCCCCATCTGGGCAGAGTCTGGCGGTTACGGTCGATACGGTAACAGAAGGCGTGCATTTCCTGCCCAACACGGACCCAGGCGATATCGCCCGCAAGGCCCTGCGGGTCAATGTTTCAGATTTAGCCGCCATGGGTGCCGTGCCGGTCGGGTACACCGTCGCGCTGTCTCTGACACCACAAGTTGATGAGGCATGGTTGACCGGCTTTGCAAGGGGTCTGCAAGAAGACCAAGAAGCCTTTGGAATGGCTTTACTCGGCGGGGACACCACCTCAACGCCTGGCCCGTTATCTCTCACCATCTCTGCGTTTGGTTTCGTTCCAACGGGTCAGGCTGTGCCGCGCTCGGGCGCCAAACCCGGCGATGCGCTTATTGTAACCGGAACCATTGGCGATGCCGCGCTGGGGTTGTTGATTGAGTCCGGGCAGGGGCCTGATTTGCCGTCATCATTGTCCGCCGAATTGTCAGACCGATACCTGCGCCCACAACCCAGGTTGGGTTTGCTTGCCCATCTCGGCCAAGCCGCGCATGCCGCAATTGACGTATCCGATGGCCTGATCGCCGATGCGGGTCACATCGCCGAAGAATCCGGTGTGGCCATTACGATGCAATCAAGGTCCGTGCCGATGTCACAAGCCGCAGTCGCGGCACTGGAAGCGGAGCCAAACTTGCTAGAAACCATCTTAACAGGCGGCGATGACTACGAAGTCTTGGCCGCGATTGATCCGTCTTCCTTCACCGATGCCCTGACTTGGGCCACATCAAAGGGCGTTCGGCTCACCCAGATCGGCGCCATCGAAACGGGCAACGGGGTGGTGGTGATCGATGCAGACGGTCAACCCATTCAGGTCACTCGTTCCGGCTATCAGCATCAATAAGCCAGCGATTGCATTCGAAGGTGCGGCGGCGATAATAACCATTGTTCACGGTCGCTTTGACCAGATTTTGAGGAACCCACTTCATGCGCATGGTTATGATAGTTTTTGCCTTCATTCTGCTTATCGGGGGCGGGGTTGTCAGCGCAATGAAATGGCTGGAACTTGGACCGTTCGCGCCAAAAGAAGACATGGTAGAAGAGGCCCCGCCGGTTTTGCAGGCTCATTTCCTGGATATGGACCCACTTATCATCCCGCTTTTGCAAGATGGCGGACTGGCCGCAACAGTTCATATCTCTTTAATATTGGAAACCCGTGGCGATGAGAATAAAGCCAAAATCAAAAAGGAAATGCCGCGTTTAAAAAGTGCTTTTATTCAAGACATGTATACCTTTCTGCCGCGCCTGTTGAAGGATCAAGAACGCCTCGATGCCTATGTGCTAAAGAAACGATTCCAATTGATTGCGAATCAAGTCTTTACGCCACCGGGCACAGTTTCTGATGTGTTGATCCAGTCGGTCACGGATCAACCGGGGAGCTGATCTATTTTTCTTTTTTAAATCAGTTTGTTAGATAGCAATTAAGGTGACATAGAGTTTAATTCGACGGCGCGACGCAAGGCAAATCGGTGAATTAAACTCTATGTCACCTTAATTACCATCCCGCCGGTTGCCTTCGGCGGTGTGTTCTGGCAATGTCCGGCCCGATTCCGTGGGGGAACTCCCATTACCTTTACACATCTAAGCCGCTTTTCTGCGTTTTGCTTGGGTGATCCGAATAACAAGAGGAAACAACAAGAATGTCGTCTATTTATATGTATGTCATTGGCTGTGGTGTGCTCGCACTGCTGTACGGCGCTTGGGCCGTTCGCAGTGTTTTGGCTGCGCCAGCGGGCAACGAGCGGATGCAAGAGATTGCAGCGGCCATTCAAGAGGGCGCTGCGGCGTATCTGAATCGCCAATACTTAACCATTGGTATTGTCGGCATCGTCGTTGGTGTTGTCTTGGGTATCTTATTGGGTATGCCGGTCGCCATCGGCTTCTTCATTGGTGCCATTCTGTCTGGCGTCGCAGGCTACATCGGCATGAATGTCTCGGTTCGTGCTAACGTTCGGACCACGGAAGCGGCACGCACCAAAGGCTTGGATGGCGGTTTGGATATTGCCTTCAAATCTGGTGCTGTCACCGGCATGTTGGTGGTTGGCTTGGCCTTGATTGGTGTTGCCGGCTATTATGTCATTCTGCGCGGCATGTTTGATCCCAACGATACCGTTGGCATGCGCCACATTCTAGAAGCGCTGATTGCCTTGGGTTTTGGTGCATCGCTGATTTCCATCTTCGCCCGTCTTGGCGGCGGCATCTTTACCAAGGGTGCTGACGTTGGCTCCGATTTGGTTGGTAAAATTGAAGCAGGCATTCCCGAAGATGACCCCCGTAACGCGGGCGTTATTGCCGATAACGTTGGCGACAACGTTGGTGACTGTGCCGGCATGGCTGCTGACTTGTTCGAAACCTATGCGGTGACGATTGTTGCGACGATGTTGTTGGCAGCGATTTTCTTTGTTGGCGAATCACAAGAACAAATGATGCTGTTCCCGCTGATTATCGGCGCGGTCTGTATTGTTGGTTCAGTTATTTCAACATGGTTTGTAAAGCTGGGCGCCAGCCAATCCATTATGGGTGCTTTGTACAAAGGCTTGATCGCCTCAGCCGTGATTTCAGCCGTTCTAATCGGTGGGTCGATCTCGATGTTTATCGGATGGGGCACAGAATTTGTGCTAACCGATGGCACCACACTGGATGGTATGGACCTGTTTATCTGTGCCCTCGTTGGTTTGGCCGTTACTGGTCTGATCGTCTGGATCACAGAATACTACACCGGTGTTGATTTCCGCCCGGTTAAATCAGTGGCTGCGGCTTCTGAGACTGGCCATGCGACCAACATCATCCAAGGTATTGCCGTCTCCATGGAAGCAACCGCGCTTCCCGTTATCGTGATTTCTGCCGGTATCATCACAGCGTATCTGTTTGCTGGATTGTTTGGTATTGCGATTGCGGCAACCACCATGCTGGCTTTGGCCGGTATCGTTGTCGCGCTGGATGCCTTTGGTCCGGTGACAGATAACGCTGGCGGTATTGCGGAAATGGCAAACTTGCCAGATGACGTTCGCAAAACCACGGATGCGCTGGATGCGGTTGGTAATACGACCAAAGCCGTGACGAAGGGTTATGCGATTGGCTCCGCTGGTTTGGCTGCCTTGGTTCTGTTCGCTGCGTTCACCTACGACCTGGGTTACTACTTCCCAGATGTAGAGGTCACGTTCGCGCTACAAGATCCATTCGTCGTGATTGGCTTGTTCATTGGCGGCATGTTGCCTTACCTGTTTGCATCCATGGGCATGATGGCCGTGGGTCGGGCTGGGGCTGCGGTTGTTGTTGAAGTGCGCCGTCAGTTCAAAGAAATACCCGGCATCATGGAAGGCACGACCAAGCCTGAATATGGCAAATGTGTTGATCTGCTGACGAAAGCCGCGATTAAGGAAATGATCCTGCCATCGTTGCTGCCGTTGTTGGCGCCGTTTGTGATGTATTTCGTGATCAATGCTGTTGCCGGTCAATCGGCTGCCTTCTCTGCCCTAGGCGCAATGCTGCTGGGGACCATCGTCACGGGCTTATTTGTCGCTTTGTCGATGACCGCCGGTGGCGGTGCTTGGGACAACGCCAAGAAGTACATCGAAGACGGCAACCATGGCGGTAAGGGCTCTGATGCCCACCACGCTGCGGTGACCGGCGACACGGTTGGTGATCCCTATAAAGATACATCGGGCCCAGCCATTAACCCGATGATTAAGATCATCAACATTGTTGCGATCTTGCTGTTAGCGATTCTTGCCTAACAGCTTGCTGTTAGCGATTCTTGCCTAACAAACACGATCAATCTTACGAAAAAGCCCGGGCGTTTTAGCGTCCGGGCTTTTTTTGTATCTTATGACGGACGATTAAGGTTACAGACCGCTGCCACCCGCTTTGTTGAATCGACCCAGGTTGCCTAAAATCTGATCCAGAACGGTCACATCATTACCAGCGGTTGGAGTCGTTCGTTCGACGGGCTCGACGTTGTGGCTCGCCTCAAGGCCAAATCCGGATAGGCTCGCCAAGGTACCTTGCTTATCAAACTTCACGATCAAGATTTTACGATCAACGACTTCCGGCTCAAAAAATGCCGTCGTTTCCGTGCGCTCAGAAATATAAAACCAGGTTTCGAAATCAAAAATAGCGACGGAAGAGGGCGACCCTAACATCTGGGTCACTTCATCACGGCCTGAGATTCCCATTTCAAGGCTTTCGATTAAATCCGGGTCGGGTAGATTTCCGCGTGTGCCAACGCGACTCTCGCACGCAGCTAAAACCAATGGCAACAAGCAAACGGTCGCGCATAGCAGCCGTTTAAGGCCAGATCGGGGTCGCAAATTCTGTGTTTTCATTGGCATTGTCATACCTCGGTATGGATCGCTATGACAAAAAATTCAATCGAAACCTTGCAAGTGAGGCCATAGATTGTCAATTCACCCCGTGCGATACGTATTTCAAGATTTGAACGTTAGGAAGTCCTATGGGATTGATTGATTTTTTTAAAGCACCACCACCATCTCAGATGGACCAGAGCGTAGCGGCGATCTACGACACGGTGATGCGCCAAAGCCGGTCGCCAGAACTGTATCTTGAAATGAGCGTTCCTGATACGGTTGACGGTCGCTTTGATCTGTTGGCCGTACATATGCATATGGTGCTGCGCCGGATTAAAGACCAGGGCGATTCGGCGCAAATCATGGGGCAGAAGTTATTTGATGCCATGTTTCGAGACATGGATACGCAATTGCGCGAAATAGGCATTGGCGACATGGGGATTGGCAAACGCATCAAGAAAATGGCCCAAGGATTCTATGGTCGCATGGAATCGTTCGATGTGGGCCTCGATTCTGAAGATGAGAGCATTCTCTCTGCCGCTCTAGAGCGCAACGTCTACCGTCATGGCCTACCAGAGCACCCAGAGGCTCTTACGCGCCTTGCGGCCTATGTGCGGGCCCAGCACGGACATATAGAAAGTCAAACCATCGACGATATTGTGGCCGGCAAGCTCAGCTTTCTGATGTCGGACAGCAATCCATGACTCCATCCGCCGACAAACTGCTGTTTTCTCATCCCGTGTCCGTTGCAGAGCGCGAGACAGAACTTTCGCAAAGCCTTGACGCGAACCAGCCTCAACGCGATTCGATGGCGGCTCTTTATGGTTTGCACGCCATAGATCAGCTTCGGGGTGAGGTTATTCTAACACCGGGCGGCGGAGGGCGGTGGCTGCTGGAAGGTCAGTTTTCTGCCGTTTATAAGCCTATTTGTTCGGTCACGCTGGCCCCATTTAGACAGAAAATGTCTGACCATTTTGTGCGGCACTACGAGACCGAGGCCTTTGAGGAAACTGATTCCGATACAGAAACTGAGTTTGAGCTACCAGAAGACGACTCGCTTGATCCTGATCCCATCATCGACGGCATCATTGATATCGCCGACGCCCTGGCCGAAGAATTTGCCGTCCGGCTCGATCCATACCCGCGTGCACCGGGGGCTGATTTTAGCGCAGAAATCAGTGAAAATGGCGTCGAGATTGCAGAAAAGGCCTCCCCATTTGCCAAATTGGCCATTTTGAAGGACAAGAAACAATAAAGCTTTCGCGAATTTCGAAGCTTTGACTTGCCCACCACCTTGGTTTTGTGTAATCAACCGCGCTTCGCCCAATACCGATACGGTTGCCCAATGCGGTTAAGGTGAGCCCAACCCGATTGTGTCCCCGTTGAGGGGCACCGGGCTCCGTTAATCGAGAGACATAGAGAGACGAAAATGGCTGTTCCAAAGAAGAAGGTGTCGAAGTCGCGCCGCAACCAACGCCGTTCGCATGATGCGCTCCGCACGATCCAATCCTTGGAGTGTGCCAATTGCGGTGAGTTGAAACGACCTCATCATGTTTGCGGTGCATGTGGCTATTATGATGGCCGTGAAGTGACCGAAGCTGGCGCTGCATAACAATATACCGACGAAACTGCTTGCCGCTTGTAACAGGTAAGGGGAAAACGCGAAACGGCATTTAAACCGTCGCGGATCATTGAGGCCACGGGGACAGCGTTTGTCTGAACGCATTGCTATAGCAATTGACGCCATGGGGGGCGAAGGTGCCCCAACGATGGTCGTTGAGGGCCTTGATCTTGCTCTCGAATTGCTCAGCGGGATCAACTTCATCGTATTCGGTGATGAAGCACAGTTGAAGCCGCTTGTTGCGGCTTCAAGCCGCTTAGAAGGCCATATAACCATCGTCCACACGACCGACGTCGTCCAAGACGCCGATAAGGTCGCACAAGCGATGCGTGGCGGCCGCGAATCCAGCATGCGAAAGGCCATAAACGCCGTTGGCACAGGGGATGCGGCGGGCATCGTTTCGGCGGGCAATACGGGCGCCCTGATGGCCATGGCCAAGTTCGTTCTGAAAACCCTGCCAGGGATCGACCGTCCTGCGATCTCGACGTTTTTCCCGACACAACGCGGTGCCAGTGTGATGCTCGATCTTGGCGCGAACGTCGAGTGCGGTGCCCATAATCTTGTGCAGTTCGCGGTTATGGGAGAAGCTTTTGCGCGAGTCGTGCTTGGTTTAGAACGCCCGACCATTGGTATACTCAACGTCGGGTCGGAAGATCAAAAGGGTGGCCAAGCCGTGCGCGACGCTGCCAGAATATTGCAAGAATCCAAAGACTTGCCAGCTGATTTTAAAGGCTTCATCGAGGGTACAGATATCGGCCTGGGCACGGTTGATGTGATTGTGACTGATGGCTTCACCGGCAACGTCGCGTTAAAAACGGCAGAGGGCATTGCACACTTGTTTGGTCATTTTCTGCGCGAATCGCTGCAATCCTCCGTGCTGTCAAAAATCGGGGCTGTGTTGGCCAAACCGGCGTTGAACCGTTTTAAGGTAAAAATGGACCCTCGGCGCTACAATGGTGCGATGTTCTTGGGCCTGAATGGTATCTGCATTAAAAGCCACGGCAGCACAGATGCATTTGGCTTTTCGAACGCTGTAAAAGTGGCCGCCAACCTGATTCAAAGCGGCATCAACGAAGATATTAAGGTTCATTTCCAACGCATTGCCAAATTGGATGCAGAGGCTCTTGCTGCTGCTGATGAGACAACGAAAGCGCCCGAGTCATGAGGAAGCCTTCAGTGACGGAACCCCGGGCTTACATTGCCGGTTGCGGATCTTACTTGCCGGAAAACTGCGTCACGAATGACGAATTGGCTAAAACCGTCGACACCACCGACGAATGGATTACAACGCGCACCGGCATTCGCCAGCGACACCTTGCCGCACCAGGCGAAAAAACCTCAGATCTCGCCCATGCCGCCGCAGTGAACGCGCTTGAGTATGCTGGCCTTGATGCCAACGATATCGACCTGGTTATCGTTGCCACCACCACACCTGATAACACGTTCCCGGCAACCGCAACCCGCGTACAAGCCATGTTGGGCATGAACAATGGTGCTGCGTTTGACTTACAAGCCGTGTGCTCTGGTTTTGTTTACGGACTTTCGGTCGCCGACAGCTTTGTGCGATCTGGCCAAGCCCGAAACATTATGCTGATCGGCGCAGAGACCTTTTCACGCATCTTGGATTGGGAAGACCGTGGCACTTGTGTGCTGTTCGGCGATGGTGCCGGAGCCGTTGTCGTGCGCAACCTCGACGATGCCCCCATTCAGTCGGAAAAAACCTCTGGCGCGAACCAACGGGGCATTCTATCGACGCACCTGCATTCGGATGGTCGCCTCAACGACTTGCTATACGTCGATGGTGGACCGTCTTCGACCCAGACCGTGGGCCATGTGCGCATGGAAGGCCGCGAGGTTTTCAAGAATGCCGTCGTTAATTTGGCTGCCGTCGTTCATGAAGCCCTTGATGCGAACGGCCTTACGAAAGATGACTTGGATTGGTTAGTGCCGCATCAGGCCAACAAACGTATTTTGGACAGCACCGCCAAGAAATTGGGCCTGGATGCATCACAAGTTGTGATTACCGTTGATCGCCACGCCAATACGTCTGCGGCGTCTATTCCGCTGGCGCTGGACGAAGCGGTCCGCGATGGTCGAATTACACGGGGCGATTTGGTTTTGCTCGAAGCCATGGGCGGCGGTTTGACCTGGGGGGCAGGACTGGTTCGCTGGTAAAGCACCGCCTTCAAATTTTAACGAGTTCTTTGCACGCAAGTCGTTGACGATAAAAGAACATCCGGCTAGGGTTCGACACGAAAGATGAAGAGGGGGCCGCTGCATGACCGAAAAAACGGTCACTCGCGCACAAATTGGTGAAGCTGTTTATCAAGAAGTTGGGTTGTCTCGTAGCGAGTCAGCCGCGCTTTTAGAAAGCGTTCTAACCGAAATGGAAGACGCACTGGATCGCGGTGAGACCGTCAAGATTTCATCCTTTGGCAGTTTCTCTGTTCGCAGCAAAGGCGAACGTATTGGTCGCAACCCGAAAACCGGCGATGAGGTACCGATTTTGCCCCGCAAAGTCTTGGTATTCCGTCCGTCTCAGGTTTTGAAGAATCGCATCAATGGTCGCGAACCTGGTGAAGAAACAGACGACGATTTATGAGTGACGGTTCTGGTAACGCCTCGGGCACCGCCTCGATGCCATCGCCCTCTGCGCCGAAACTTCCCAAAAAATCAGCCCAAGCCTTTCGCACCATCAGCGAAGTCGCGCGCGAGCTTGACCTACCGCAGCACGTTCTACGGTTCTGGGAAACGCGGTTTATTGCCATAAAACCCTTAAAGCGGGGTGGCGGTCGGCGCTATTATCGGCCTGAAGACGTTGCTTTGCTGCGCCGCATTCGCGATCTTTTGTACAAAGACGGCTACACCATCAAGGGCGTTCAAAAACTGCTGGCAGGCGGCGAAGCCCAAGAATCGGTGCCAACCTCAACGCCCGGCAGCAACGACACCAAGGCAGAAATCATGCGCCGGGAATTGGCCGCTGTGTTGGGTGAGCTGAAAGATTTAAAATCCACCCTGAATGATGCCGCAGTTTTGAGCAAAACCTAACTCCTGAAAATTCGTCTTTGCTCTGCCTGATGTCTGCATCCGCTGTTGCAACGGGGGTAGGGGCATCCGTATAGTGCGCCCGCTGCAAAGTGTCGGCGGAGCCCAGATTTTTTTTCGAAGCCCAACGACACGAACGCCAGTCCGGTCGGAGCGTAGCGCAGCCTGGTAGCGCACCATACTGGGGGTGTGGGGGTCGTGGGTTCGAATCCCGCCGCTCCGACCATTATATTTCAAGGAATTAGGGCGGCCAGTGGCCGCCCTTGTTGTTATCTGCGCTACTGTCACACCTACCCATTAACCAGTGACAAACCTTTTCCGCGGCCAATTGATTGAAGTGATTGGGCGAGGGCTGTGGCCGATATTTCGTGCAACCATGTGACAACGGCTGAGGTGATTTCAGGCGCTCGATAAGATCGGTTTTCAACATAATAGTAGCCGACTTCCATCGGCACAGTTGAACACGCGGGAACAAGCAGACCCGATGCCAACTCTGACGAAATGAGCCGCAGCTCAGCGAGGGCAATCCCGCCACCAGACGTCGCAGCCTGGATTGCCATTTCGTCGGTTTCTACGGAAATAATATTGGGAGTCGTGGGCCAATTAACACGTGCCCAAACAGCCCATGATTTCCAATCCCAAAGATCTTCCGTCGCGCCAATCAATCGTGCATGAACAACATCAGACGGTGGTAAATTCCTTACCGGGTATCCCTCATGCAACAACCGAGGCGAACAAACTGGGATGGCTTGCTCTCTAAACAAAACATCGTCGGGATTAGAGGGCATGTCGCGCGAGTAAGACACGGCTAGATCATACTCGCCAATCTCGAGCTCTCTGGGTGACGACTTAATACTCAGGTCCAAATCGACGTTTTCGACAATACTCTCAATTTTTTGCATTTCAGGGACGATAAGCTTTAAAGCAATTGCAGTAAGAACACGTAGGCGAAAAGGCCGCGCCGCAGCGCCTTCGACTCTCACTTGCTCAATAACTTCATCCAGACTTCGCGCCAGTTCATCCAGTGCCCGACTTGTCGAGGCCTGCAATCGGCGGCCCGCCGAGGTCAATTCGATACTTCGGGTCCTTCGCACGAACAGATTAGTCCCGACGGTGCGTTCTAGGTTGGCGATATGCTTGCTGATGGTGCTGCTCGTTACGGAAAGCTCTTTCGCAGCCTCTGCAAAACTCATCCGCCGAGATGCAACCTCGAAGGCACGAAGAGGGTTAAGGGGAATCCGGTGTCTTTGCATGGTGTCGAAAAACTCAATCAATTTCGCATATTAGACGTTTGTAGTTGAACGTCACTTGAAGTCAACCTTGCACAACCGTCGCAGCGCAAATGATGAAACCCAAATTCTTTGATGTTCTAAAATCAAATTAATGAATTGAAATATAAGGATTAATTATGAGTGACCTCCTGGTACTACGATCAATTGATATAGTTCGAGCCAAACCAAGCTATGATTTCATAGAAAAAACCGTCAAAAATACATTGATCGATTTTTCGAATGGGTATGCGTCAAACCCCAGCAAGATTGTTGCTAATCCAGACCCGACATCTATGGCCATCGCCATGTTGGGGCATGTTCCACGCTCACAATGTTTCGGGATTAAAAGTTACGCAGAACGAGCGTGTTCATCGGGCATATCCGCCGGGTCCACTCTTACCTTACTTGATGATCAAACAGGGTTGCCAATTGCTGTTATGGACTGCGATTGGATAACATCAACCCGCACTGGTGCCGTTTGTCTGATCATGGTTCGCGAACTCGCCATTAAACCAAAAAAGGTTCTTATTGTCGGAGCTGGCCGACAAACCCAAGGGATTGTCGCAGCTCTGCTAAGCGCCGAAACAGAGATTGAAGAAGTTTCTGTTCTGACCGCGAGTGACGCCGCGTACAATACGGTGGCCGACTCAGCGGGAACGGTCGCGTCGGTTCACCGTCTCACACGATGCACAAATGTGTTGAAAGCGGCAGCGTTGGCAGATGTTGTTATTGGCGCGGCAGGACCTCAGACCAAGACATCGATCAGCCTCAACATGCTAAAGCCTGGAGCCTTGGCAATTTATGTGGGCCACGGGTTGAGCGCAGATGTCCTTCATGGAGCCGATCAAGTCATCTCAACATCAGACTCACAAATGAAAGTGACTGGTGCCGATTTAGCAGATGCAGACGGAAATCTTCCCAGCAGCGATGCCGAATTAGGGGCTGTCCTTTCGGGTGCCAAACCTGGCCGCACGACCCCGTCAGATATTATTGCTGCATACAACAGTGGCCTTGCCATAACAGACGTTGCGATCGGTCGATACTTATTCGACGAGACCACGAGGCGCGGTGGAGGGTGCAAAGTTGTTGGGTTTACGCCGGTTCCGAATTCACCCCAGATATCTCTGCGGTCGGGCGCGGCGTAATGAACCAACTATCTATGATGGCGCCTGTCGCCGCTCGCCTAAATCTCGACGCCAACCACGCAGCTAGCCCGCGCTTGTCAGCCCTTATGTCCGAAGATGTCGCCAGTCTTCTCGGTCCGGCAAACGCCTTGTTGATGGAACTTGTAGACGGTTTGGGGTCTCCACTTCATATTGTTCTACCAGACGCAATGCTTCACTGCATCAATCAGATCGAAGCGGTTTTCAAGAGCGCAAACGTCCGTGGTCAGACCCATTTTGCCCTAAAAGCGAACAAAGCTGATTCGTTTTTACACGTAGCTGCGTCTGCTGAAATTGGTGCAGATGTTGCGAGTACCGAAGAGTTTGTCGCTGCCATAGCAGCGGGAATATGCCCAAATAAGTTGGTCGTTACAGGTCCGCAAAAATCGCGGGCCTTGCTAACGCTGGCTTTGCGTCATGGTGCCGTCATTACAATTGATAGCGTCGAAGAATTGAGGACTGTTCAAGAACTCACCCCGAATCAATCATCTCATTCCAAACGTCTCCTCATCAGGCATCGCCCTGTTTCTGAAAAAAATAGCCGCTTTGGTATGGATGACGTGGAGGTGTTCCAAGCGATGGAACGCCTCAGGCATGATCATACGTGCAAATTGTTGGGATTCTCGGTCCACCTGAGCGGTTATAGCATCGAAGCACGCGCCTTAGCGGGGCGGGCACTCATTCAGTTTTGCGATTGTGCCGCTCAGATGGGCATGGCAGCGTCCGTCATCAATTTAGGGGGTGGCTGGCCAATGTCTTATTGCAACCCCAATGATTGGCAACAATTCCTTGGCACCGAAACGCGTGAATTCTGTCATGCAGAGAAACAATTTTTAGAGTTCTATCCCTATGCCTCCAACCTATCTGCTGCCACCGCTGTAGAGGCCTGCCTACGCCATCGACTTAACGGTCGTCTCTCGCTTGCTGATGAATTATCCACCCGCGATTTGACACTATTTATCGAACCCGGTCGGTCGCTGCTCGATCAGGCCGGTATCTCGTTGTTCCGCGTTCAAGGCGTCCGACAGGTCTCACATAATACCGGTATCATAACAGTAGAAGGGCAGAGCTTCAGCCTTTCAGAGCAATGGTTCGGCAGCGAATTCTGCCCCGACCCGATCCTGATCCAACGTTGCCCAAAGACGGGACCTGCATTCAGCGCCTCTATAGGGGGCGCGAGTTGCCTGGATGGTGACATGCTTGCTTGGCGACGAATTCAATTCCCGTGCAGGCCAGAGCCTGACGATATAATCGCGTTTGTTAATACCGCTGGTTATCAAATGGATTCAAACGAGTCGCCATTCCATAGACGCAATCTTCCTCGAAAGGTTGCGGTTTGGTCTTCGGATGACCGATCCAATTGGTGTCTCGACAGTGAGTATAAGAACTGCCCAGCAACGCATGGTCTGGAGCCCCTAATATGATTGTCAGCCGCATTACTGATCTCATCGGTGCGACCCCCTTAATGAAGATTGCCTGTGGTGCCCGTGGCTCGCATCTCTACCTGAAACTCGAAAAATTCAATCCTGGTGGGAGTATGAAAGATCGAATGGCACGTGGCATGGTTGATGATGCAGTGCGTCGAGGCGCCTTGAAACCAAACGGGACAATTGTTGAATCGTCTTCCGGTAACACTGGAACAGGCTTGGCAATGGTGGCAGCCGAGCGCGGTTATCGTTTTATTGTTATCGTCGATCATCATGCGGCCCCAGATAAAATTCGAGCCATGCGCGCGATGGGGGCAGAGATTATCTATGTTGACGATGACGAGACGGGTAAATTATCGACGGCGAAACGAGAGGCATTAGCAGAGAAAATTGCCCAAGAACAAGACGATGCCGTTGTCCTCCGGCAACATCGAAATGCGGCAAATAGTTCTTCTTACGTCGATACCCTCGCTGTCGATCTGCTCCGCGAAGTGCCCTCACTGGATACCTTGGTCGGGTCCGTTGGAACAGGTGGCTCGCTGTGTGGCACCGCACACGGCTTGAAACGCCACTCGCCGACTATTCGTGTGATTGGCGTTGAACCTAGGGGGTCTATCATCTTTGGCGGTCCTGGTGGTGAATACCTTCAATCTGGGACAGGCGTTCCCCCCGGAGTCGAAATCGGCACGGTCATCGACTATGGCATCATTGATACCGGGTTCACAGTTGACGACATTGCGGCCTTCAACACGTGCCGGTTTATGGCCCGGCGTTTTGGTCTGCTTGTCGGTGGGTCTGCCGGCGCCGTGATTTACGCCGCTTTATGTGAAACAACAACCATGGGTGACATGTCAAATATTTGCGCTATTGTTGGTGATGGAGGCGAAAAATACCTAGACACAATATTCAATGATGCTTGGATGGATGATCGAGGATTGATTGATCTAAGCGTCGAAGCTGATTTGGCTGTGGCCATCGGAACTGACTATCCAATGCAATTGGCTGCTTAATAATGGATAAAAAAAATTATTTCTCAGATACGAATGGAAAACCCATGATCACCGTAGAGGCACGAGAAATCGTTCGCCTTGCCGTTCCGCTTAGTGTCGCCCAAGTCGCAATCATATTGTTTGGCTTGATCGACACATTGACTTTTTCTTCCTTTGGAATCAGCACATTAGCTGCGGGCGGATTGGGCGTTGCGGTTTTTTCCCTCATCAATATTATCGCTGTTGGTGTGTTGACCGCTGTTGGGAACCAAGTCGCTTGGCTAAAGGGGAAGAACAGTTCAAGTGACCTATCTGCCGTCATCGGTGCAGGCCTCCAAAACGCTTTCTTCGTTGGTTTAGTTCTCTTTTCGGTCCTTGCTATGTCCGAGCCGCTCTTAATCGCCTTTGGACAGGACCCAGCAATCGTTGGGCCAGCAAGTGATTACCTTCTCTGGGCGGGGTTCAGTCTCTTTCCGACTCTTGTCTTCACCGTATACAGAGGATTGCTGACGGGCCTATCCAACGCATTGCCCGTGACGCTGGCCTCAATTTTGGGCGTCGTTATCAAACTTAGCGCGAACGGCATAATTGTCGCGATCGCCGCGCCCGAAGACGCGATGGCTTATATCGGTCTTTCCTCGACTCTCGCCTTTTTTGGAATGGCCGCAGCCCTGTTCATCTACAGTTCAAAAACCTATCCATCCATTCATGCTTTCCGGTCAGATGCCGCAAAACGTAAACTTGCTGGGCGAGAAGGGCTTTCACTCGGAATTCCGATTGCCGGATCATACGGAGTAGAGGCAGGCTTATTTACCGGAGCGGCTTTAATGGCCGGCACGATCAGTGACGTTGCATTGGCTGCGCATCATATCGCAAATCAATTTGTCTACCTTACCTTTATGCTCGCTGTCGGAATATCTCACGCAACCTCAGTTCGTATTGGCAATGCAGCCGGGGCAGGTGATTTCGTCCAGGCCAGGGTTGCCGCAAAAACGGGTCTTGGCGTTGGTATTGTAACGATGACCTTCATGGCGCTGCTATTTGCCTCGGCAGGATCTATCTTGGTGAGTTGGCTATTACCGTCAGAAACGGAGTCGAATGCAGAGGTTGCAGGCCTTGCAACAACGTTATTGTTAATAGCAGCCTGCTTTCAGTGGTCTGATGGCGTTCAAAACATAGCTATGGGAGCGCTGAGGGGTCTCAAGCGCGCAAAGACGACGTTGCTGGGCAATATCTTGGGGTACTGGGTTGTTGGCCTGCCATGCGCTGCCCTAGGGCTCAAATACGCTGAAAACGGCCTTTACGGAATCTGGTGGGGATTGGCCGCAGGATTGACCACAACGGCGATTTTCCTGACTTGGCAGCTTTCTGTAGCGATTCGCCAACAACATCCTGATCAAAAGACGATAACCATTGAGCGGGAGAAGCCCCATGAGCTACTTGTCAAAAATTAGAACACTGAATGACCTGCGTCCCACAGAAGCGACGACGCCTCATCGACAAAAACAAATCATGAACCTGATCCTTCGGGCCGGATTTTGGACGACGCCAATCGTCGTTGATAAAAATTCAGATGTCATAATGGATGGTCATCACAGATACCAATGCGCTCAAGCGCTCGGTTTTCACTCCATTCCCGTCATTGAAATGTGTTACACAACAGTACGGGTTGAGGCTCGGCGCATGGGATTCGATGTTTCGCCATCAGAAATTTATCGGCGCGCGATCTCTGGGGATCTTTATCCACCGAAGACAACCCGCCACATATTTCCTCGTGAGATTGAACCTTGTAACGTCCCGTTATCTGCCCTGCGGGAGCCAGAATGGAACAAGCGTTGCGTTATGGTTTGGCAATCTACTCAGCAGTGTAACGCCAGATCAATGGAAGCCGCAGAGTAATGGTTTCGTTTTGCGACCCCATCGCGTTCCATTTACTCATTTGTCAATCTGGACATATTTACCATTTAATAGCTTAGACACATTAAGCGAATGAGACGAAGGGGTCTGTGTAATGTTGCGTTCAGAAATAACGATGATGCCTGACAAGCGGTCAATTCAAAAAATTCATGACGAGTTAGTGAATCTGCGAAACCAAGCTGCGGATCAAGAAATGGATGTTTCTGCGCATTTTATTGATGTCGCAATCGAGAGTGTCATTCGAGAGTCTGGGGATTGTTCATGGGAACGACTGGATGGGGCACAGTTGACAAACAAAGTGGTCCCCATCCGGCCATAGGTGGCTTATCGTGATAATTCGCGATTTGTGAGTGAAAGAGGGCTAATGCGAATTAAGATGCTTTTTTGCGCGTCTGTTCAGTTTCTTGACCGTCGGCGGTTTCGCTATCTGCAATCCGGCGCATCAGCGTCACCAATTCTCTGCGGACACTCGGAGAGTCAATTTTTACGAATGCCGTTGCCAGATCAAAGGTCTCTTTCCTATTGAAATCACCAACAGTGTCTTGGACATTCGATCCTTGACGGAACGGATGGGTTGTCGCTCCAGCCTCCACCTCAGAAAATAATTCTGCAATCGAAACACCCAAAATTTGAGAGAACTCATAGAGTCGCGATGCGCCAATGCGATTGGCCCCTCGTTCATATTTCTGAATTTGCTGAAATGTTAAACCAACCGCATTTCCTAATTCTGTCTGAGTGAGCTTGAGCTCTTTGCGCCGCTTCCTGACTTTATTGCCGACCAGAACATCGACATCCTGCGGGCGTCCGACTTGAGATTCTTTTTCGTTTTTTCGTCTTGCTATGATGGCCAATATTCTAATCCGCTTTCTTTGATATCATTGTGTAAGATGCAGAGCATGAAATGCTTTTGCCCGAAGGTCAAATTGCACTTTCATCAGCACGTTACGGAGACAACGCTAAAACAGATCAACTGCGCAAAAGAAAAGGTCGGCTTCGAATGTGAAGCCGACCAGAGTTCGTGCTCTTGAGGGAAGGGAGAATTCAATTAAGAACTCCATCCACCTCTAAAACTATAGGAAACGTAGCAAGGTCTCTGTGACCTCAGTCACAGGGGTCCACATTTTTTCAGTGTTTTTTGATAAACGTTGGTTTTGAGCCGTTATGAGCCCAATAAATGCACGGGCAGGGTGTCATCGGCCTTTTCTTCACGGAATCCACACGCCCTAATCAGCGTTTCCAGAACTTGTGGCACATTATTTTCACTGATTCCTAAAAAGAATTGTCCGCCTGGGGCTAAACGCATCGCAGGTCCGTTCGGGCACTGCCCCAAACACACCACATGTTCGACATCGACATTGATGTTGCGCTCGGCAATGCCGGCCTCGACGGCCTTAGCCAGGACTTCACTACCGCGCGACGCGCAAGAGGGGCGATCCACCTGAAATCGACGATTGATGCACACCAGCAACCGTTGGGGTTTTTGCGCCGTGTTCGGTGAATCAGAGGCGTCAGACATACGATATGCTGCTATTCCACATCAAAAATTGCGCGACCCTTGTCGGTGATCTTACAGATCAGCCAATCGGGCTTCATCGGGTTGGCAAACCAAGGTTTGGCCCAGCCTTTGTCCACACAGCTATTAACGGTACGGGCACTGACTTTTTGGCCGTGTTCATCAAACAGCGGTAGTTTGCCGCCGGGCTGAGACAGCCCACGTTCCAACCATTTTGTCTGGCCTTCGGTGGCTTGAGTTGGCACCGACCTTCGGCGCGATGCGGCTGGCTTCATCGGAAGGGTGACTGGGGTTGGTCTTGTGATGGGACCGCGACGCTCTGTGGTTGCATTTTCAACCTCATGGGGACTGGTTTCCACAACACGCAGGTAACTTTGGCTTTTCATCTAATTTTCCCTTCCAGCCGTTCTGCTGAACCGCTAGCCGTTCTGCTAGCCCGCAGACCATACCCTAAGTGAGCGAATCCGCCAACAACGAAGGTTAAATAAAGATTAACGGGCAAATCTGAGCGTGCTACGCCACTCAATTAAAACAATGCAGGAACCATCACGCTGGCAGTCGCCTGAGCCGCAATACCTTCGTTGCGGCCGGTAAAGCCAAGCTCTTCCGTCGTCGTTGCTTTGACATTGATCCGTGACTCGTTGATGCCCAAAATTGAGGCTAAGACAGCGCGCATGGCATCGCGGTGCGGGTTTACCTTTGGCGCCTCGCAGATCACTGTTAGGTCAATGTTGATGATGCGGCCACCGCGCTCGGCGATCAGGTCTCGTGCGTGTTCCAAGAACACCCGGGACGGTGCGCCTTTCCAGCGGGCTTCAGTGGGCGGAAAATGTCGGCCAATATCGCCAGCCCCAATGGCCCCGTAAAGTGCATCACAAATCGCATGAATCCCAACATCGGCATCCGAATGGCCTTTTAGTTTGGCCGAATGCGGAATATCGACGCCGCACAGGGTTACTGCGTTTCCAGGCTCGAACCGGTGCACATCAAAGCCAGACCCCGTGCGGGTTTCCATCGGCGCGAGGCTCATAGCAGCAGACTCCAAATCTTCCAGGGTCGTGAGTTTAATATTTTCCGCAGACCCTGGGACCAGCAAAACGGGAAAGCCCGAGGCTTCGGCCACGGCGGCGTCATCGGTTAGCGTTTGACCAGCGGCGGAACGATGCGCCCCCAGAATATCGGTAAAACGAAAACCCTGCGGCGTTTGCGCCCGCCATAGCCGCGCCCGAGGCACCGTTGTTTCAATAACGTCCAGTGCCTCTGTTTTCGCTTGCTTGATGGTATCGGTGACGGCCAAAGCGGGAAGGGCGCCGCCGTGGTCTCGCGACGCCGTAATGACGGCCGTAATGATTTGGTTCGACACAAATGGACGCGCGGCATCATGTATCAAAACCACGCCGCAGTCGGGGATATCCATCGCAACACTCTCTAATCCCAATCGAACGCTGTCTTGCCGCTCTGCCCCCCCCGGAACCGGCTGTAATAGGTCAGGTCGGTTTTGGTCTGGAATGCATTCGTCATATAGGGCGCGGTCATTGGCATGGATCACGACGCGCACAATGTCGACGTCTGGGTGGTCTAAGAACCGGTCTAACGTCCAGGCCAAGACGGGCCGACCTGCCATATCAACGTATTGTTTGGGCACATCCGCGCCGAAACGTGCGCCCCGGCCAGCGGCAACAATAAGGGCGACGACAGGCTGTTTTGCAGGAGCATCGATGGATGACACGCGAAGAAACCTTTGGCTCAGATTAACAATCGGGCGCTTATGAAACCGGCGAAGCGGCTTGCGGACAAGCGGTAAAGCGGTGTACTCCCTCGGCTATCATGTCAACAAGTCTTTCGCTCGGTCTCGCGGCCCTGGCTGCCCAAGTACCCGCCCTTATTCATGCGTGGCGGCGCACGGCGGCGGCTGCGCCAACCACACTGCCCATGCTCTTGTTTTGGGCTGTCCTTCTTGTCGCGATTGGCGGAACCGGTGGGGCGGTTATTCTACAAATGCTGGATGGCTGGCACGGTGGCATCGCACCAACAGTATGGATTAGCGTCACCGCAAGCCTGATGGTGTTTGGGGTTTGCACCCTGATTTGGCCAGATACGGCCCGGCTCGCGCCATTGATGTTCCCCTATATGGCCATTCTGACGGCCCTGGCAATTTTGCTGGAACTTGGTGGAGACAGGGTGGTTCGCGATGGTATCGGAGTCGATGGGTGGCTTGGCATTCATATTGTTGTTTCTGTCTTTACCTATGCGGTGGTTACCGTTGCAGCAATCGCTGGATTTGCCGCCTTTCTGCAAGAGCGCGCGCTCAAAGCCAAATCGCCAGGCGGGTTCGTGCGGCACTTACCAGCCCTTGCGTTCTCTGATGCCCTGACAGTTCGATTGCTAACGATTGGCGAAATCGTTTTGGGCCTCGGCATTGCCAGCGGATTCGCACAATCCTTTACCCACGGCGGGGGCTGGCCTGACCTTGATCACAAAATGATCCTGAGTGTATCGGCGTTTGTGCTGATTGGCCTGATCTTGTGGAGCCACCACAAATTCGGTTTGCGAGGCCGACGGGCCGCCAGGGGCGTTCTGTTGGCCTATTTGCTGCTTACGCTGGGCTATCCCGGCGTTAAATTCGTTCAAGATGTTTTGCTCTAGAAACCGTCTTCTTCATTGCACATTTCGCCATTTTGCCTAATAAACGGGCAACATTGATGGAGCCCAGGGCATGGACGCCTGTTTGACACCAACCGAAACGGAAATTGAGGCCACAGAGAACGCCCGTGAGGACGCGCCTGAGCGCGGCACGGCGCGAACGGGTCCGATTCAGATTGGCCCGGTAACGATTGACAATAATATTGTGTTAGCCCCGATGTCGGGTGTCACCGATATGCCGTTTAGGCGCTTGGTCAAAAATTGCGGTGTGGGTTTGGTTGTGTCGGAAATGATCGCAAGTGTTGCGATGATCCATGCGGCAAAGCGGACGATGAAAATGTCGAGCCATTGTGCGGAAGAGCATCCTATGGCCGTTCAGCTTGCCGGATGCGAACCCCACGTTGTCGCCGAGGCGGCAAAGTTGAATGAAGATCGCGGTGCCGCGCTGATCGACATCAACATGGGCTGCCCGGCCAAAAAAGTGACCAACGGTGATTCCGGATCGGCGCTGATGCGGGATTTGAAACACGCTGGGAAAATTCTCGATGCAACCGTCAAAGCGGTTTCGATCCCTGTGACCTTAAAAATGCGAACGGGTTGGGACGACGCCACCCGGAACGCGCCTGAATTGGCGCGTATTGCAGAGGATTGCGGCATCCAGTCTTTGGCCGTGCACGGACGAACGCGCTGTCAATTCTACAAAGGATCCAGCGATTGGTCCTATATCCGCAACGTTAAAAACGCTGTCTCTATTCCGGTCTTTGGTAATGGGGACGTCACAACCGTGGATGACGCCAAAGATTTGTTGGAACTCTCTGGTGCCGATGGCGTGTTGATTGGACGCGGCACCTATGGCCGCCCTTGGTTTCCCAATCAGGTTGATCATTTTTTGAAAACCGGTGAGCGGTTGCCTGATCCGTCGCTTGCAGATCAGTACGATATGATATTGGCGCACTATGAAGACATGCTGGAGCATTACGGCGAAGCCAATGCCATCAAGATCGCGCGCAAGCACATCGGCTGGTATTCTAAAGGGCTCACGAATGCGGCAGATTTCCGCTCGCGGGTTAATCACATGGATAATCCAAATGATGTAAAGGCCGCCATCCGCGCATTCTATGAGCCACAGAATGAGCGTGAGGTCTTTGTCGCACGCCAACAAAACTCTGGGGCACAAAATCAAGTGGAACAGGCCGCCGCTTGATGGCCCGCGGCGTCTTGCCTTTCATTCGCAAGTCGAGCCAATCGGTTCCGGCCGAGGCCGTTTTGGAAGCCCTGGATATTCCGATCCTGGTTGTTGGTGACGACGACGCGGTAAAAAACGCCAATCCTGCGGCTGAGTTCTTATTCACAACCAGCGAGCATACGTTGCAACGAGAGGGGTTACGGTCGTTTTTGCCAAGCGACAATCCACTGTTTGCGCTGATTGACCAAGTTCGCAAAGATCGGTCCAACGTTACGGAACACGGCCTGGTGTTGGAAAGCCCACGCATCCCCCAACGACGGGTCAATGTGCAAGCCGCTGCTATGAGCGATACCACCGCCATTATTTTGGCGTTCAAGGAACGAACCATTGCTGAACAAATCGAGCGGCAGCTTTTCCATAAAGGTGCAGCACGGTCCGTCACAGCGATGGCGGCCATGCTGGCGCATGAAGTTCGCAATCCACTATCGGGTATCCGAGGTGCCGCGCAATTGTTAGGTGAAAATGCTGCGCCAGAAGATAAAGACCTTGCCACGCTCATTTGCGATGAATCAGATCGCATTTCCGATCTGGTCAATCGTATGGAGGCGTTTTCAGATACCGGTCCGCTAACCAGAAAGTCCGTGAATATTCATGAAGTGCTCGACCGCGTTCAACGCCTGGCCGTTAGCGGTTTTGCCAGTAATGTTCGGTTCATCAATAAGTACGATCCATCCTTGCCCGCCGTCTATGCGGACAGAGACCAATTGATTCAAGTTTTTCTCAACCTTGTGAAAAATGCAGCCGAATCGGTGCCAAAAGAAGGCGGCGAGATTCAACTGCGCACAGCCTATCGCCACGGCGTGCGCTTTGCCGTCATCGGCTCAGACGCAAGGGTTCATTTGCCACTTGAGATTACGGTGCAAGACAATGGCCCCGGTATTTCAGAAGATATTCAACCTTATCTGTTTGACGCCTTTGTCACGACAAAAACCAATGGTAGCGGCCTTGGTTTGGCATTGGTTGCCAAAATCATCGATGATCATGGTGGTATCATTCAATGTGACAGCACCCGTAGTCGCACGGAGTTTCGGGTCATGATGCCAACGGTTCCATCATCGGCCCTCATACCGAACCAAACATCTGGCAAGGTGCCTGAATGACAACCGCAGCAACCATTCTTATTGCCGATGATGATGCTGCCATCCGCACCGTGCTGACCCGCGCCTTGGTACGCGCGGGGTTTGAAGTTCGCGCTGCGGGCGATGCAGCGACACTGTGGCGTTGGGTTGAAGCGGGTGAGGGCGACCTGGTTATTACAGACGTCATCATGCCCGATGAAAATGGCCTAGACCTTGTGCCTCGGATCAAAAAATTACGCCCATCGATGCGGGTGATCGTCATGAGTGCTCAAAGTACGCTCATGACCGCTGTTAAAGCGACGGAGCGGGGCGCATTTGAGTATCTACCCAAGCCATTCGACCTAGATGAAGTTGTTGATACTGTGAGGCGCGCGCTCGAAACATCGGAAGACTCAAAGAGCGCCGTTAGCGACAAAAGTCCTGACGATGATGAGCCGTTGCCGTTTATTGGCCGATCACCCGCCATGCAAGAGATTTACCGCACGCTTGCGCGGCTGATGCCAACAAACTTAACCGTCCTGATTACAGGCGACTCAGGAACCGGTAAAGAGCTGGTTGCGCGAGCTCTGCATGATTATGGCAAACGGCGTGCCTCACCATTTGTGGCGGTGAACATGGCGGCCATTCCACGTGAATTGATCGAAAGTGAATTGTTCGGTCATGAAAAGGGGTCCTTTACCGGAGCGACGCAACGCAATCTCGGTCGCTTTGAGCAAGCCAAAGGCGGCACGCTGTTCTTGGACGAAATTGGCGACATGCCGCTTGAGGCCCAGACACGCTTGCTGCGCGTCCTGCAAGAGGGTGAATACACAACCATCGGCGGGCGCACGCCGATGAAAGCCGACGCCCGCATTGTCGCGGCGACTCACCGTGACCTTCGGCAATTGATCCGCCAAGGCCAGTTCCGCGAAGATCTCTATTTCCGTTTGAATGTGGTGCCCATCCGTCTGCCGGCCCTGCGTGAACGCCCTGATGATATCCCCGAGTTGGTTGAGCATTTTCTAGGATTGGCCATGCGCGAAGGCCTACCCCGCAAGACAATTACCCCAGCCGGTCTTGACCGATTGAGACGCCATTCTTGGGGCGGCAACGTCCGAGAACTTGAAAACCTGATGCGCCGACTGGCCGCGTTGTACAGCCAAGAAGATATTGGCGAAGACATTATTGAAGCTGAACTGTCTGAACGCGCCACGGCGGACAAACCGACAAATGTTCGCCTTGATTCGGAAGACGAAGGGCTTGGACAAACAGTCGAACGCCGCCTAAAGGTATTTTTTGATGCCCATGGCGGAACACTACCGGCTTCAGGATTATATGATCGCGTCATTAACGAAGTTGAACGCCCGCTGATTAAACTGACACTCAAGGCAACACGCGGCAATCAACTCCGCGCCGCCGAACTGCTTGGCCTTAATCGAAACACGCTGCGCAAAAAAATCAGAGAGCTCAACATTCCGATTGTTCGCGGCGGACCTGGATGACGACATCAACATCATGGCTCAGTGAAATCAGCGTTCGACGGGCAAGCCTGGGACGGCGTCTGGCCATCGTGTTGATTGCACTCGCCACGTTGACTGGCGCGCTGACAGTGGCTGCCTTCTTTAAGGGTGGATACTCGATCGGCACCATCATCGGCCTTCTCAATATCAATATTTCAATTCTTGGTCTTCTCATCGTTTTGGTTGGTATTAAGTTGTTTAGCTTGTGGCGGGAACGTCGGCGACAAACCGCAGGGTCCAGCCTGCATTCTCGCATCGCCATGATGTTTGGACTGGTTGCGATTGTTCCTGCCTTGCTGGTTGCAGCCCTCGCAACAGCCTTTCTGAATTATGGATTTGAAGGCTGGTTTTCCGAACGCATTCGAACCGCCGTCGATCAATCGAATACCGTCGCCTATGCCTACTTGGACGAACACACGCAAAATATCCGCGCCGTTGGGTTTGCCTTAGCGAGTGATCTGGATGCAAACGCCGCCTTCATTCTGGGGGCTAATCGCAATCAAATTGATCAATTCCTGACGGCTCAAGCCGATGTGCGTGGCTTGGCCGAAGCCATTATTCTGGACGGCAACGGACAAATCATTGCCCGATCATTGTTCAGCCAATCATTTGCCTTTGACGACATTGACTCCAAGATGTTGACGGACGCCCGACAGTCTGGCGAGATTATTGTTTCAACCGGCCAAGGCGACGACCGCGTGCGCGCCCTTGTTCGCCTTAGCCGTTTTGTTGATTCGTATCTTGTGGTGGGTCGGTTGATTGATGCCAATGTTCTAGAGCGCGTCCAGCGCGTTGAAGGAGCCGTTCGTCAGTACAACACTTTGGAAACCGAAAGGGTCGGCATTCAAGTGACATTCTCGACGATGTTTTTCGTTGTCGCCTTGTTGATGTTGTTCGCAGCCATTTGGATGGGACTGATCTTATCAGACCGTCTGGCCGACCCCATCAGCACCATGGCCGCAGCGGCTGAACGCATGCGAGAAGGGGACTTTACGGCTAGGGTAGACGCTGTCGGACCTGCCGAATTGGCAACATTGGGCATGGCCTTCAATCGAATGGCCGAAGAAATCGAAGTTCAACAATTAGGGTTGATTGAGGCCAACCGGGCCTTGGATGAAAGACGCCGATTTATTGAGACGGTGTTGGGCGGCGTGACGGCAGGTGTCATCGGCTTGGATGCGGGCGGTCGCATTCAGTTTCCGAACAGGTCCGCCTCGACGCTGTTAGCCGAACCCATCGATACGAAAATTGGATTATTGTTGGCGGACGTCTGGCCAGAAATTGGGACTCAGCTTAATCTTAGCCGTGTACGGCCAGATCGAACGCTTGAAAAAGAAATTAAGTTATCTCGACAGGGCGTGACGAAGACCTTTTTGGTTCGAATTGCCGGTGAACGTTTAGATGATGTCATCGTCGGTTTTGTCGTCACTTTCGACGATATTACCGAATTACAGTCAGCGCAACGAAAGGCCGCTTGGGCAGATGTTGCGCGGCGTATTGCCCATGAGATTAAAAATCCTCTGACACCGATCCAATTATCGGCAGAACGCCTTAAGCGTCGATTTCTCAAAACAGCCGGCGACGACAAAGCAACGTTCGAACAATGCGTCGATACAATCTCGCGGCAAGTCAGCGCAATTGGCACCATGGTCGACGAGTTTTCTGCTTTCGCCCGCATGCCCCAAGCGACAATTAAGCCTTACGATGTATCCAAAGTTTGTAACGACGCCATTTTTATTGAACGGAACCGGACACCCGAAATTGAGGTTGTTAGCCATTTGCCCGATCAAACAACAATGGCGAGTTTTGATCGCGACCAAATCAGTCGTGCTTTGGTCAACTTGCTAAAGAACGCGTCCGAGTCCGTGCTCGCGGCGCAACACAATGGCTTACCCCATGCAAGCCCGGGGCGTGTTGAATTGACTGCTGAAACCACAGTGCGTGAGCCCGGTGGTATCGAGTGGCTATCGCTTTCGGTCTCTGATACTGGCATTGGCTTACCTGCCGAAGACAGAGATCGACTGGTCGAACCCTACGTCACCACCCGTGAAAAAGGGACTGGCTTGGGTTTAGCCATCGTAAAGAAGGTTGTTGAGGATCATGGCGGAAACCTGACCTTAGCGGATCGCCCAGGTGGCGGCGCGGTGATGACCATGATGTTCCCCCGGCATCGACCCGATGATACCAGTGAAGAACAAGCGCCTGGATCATCCCCGGCTCAGATCGGGTAAAATGCAAAAGATTCGGAAACGGTAGGTCATGGCACGCAATACAGAGCACGATATATTGGTCGTTGATGATGAGGCTGACATCAGAATGCTGACGTCGGGCTTATTGGAAGATGAAGGATACGCAACCCGTGTTGCTGCGAATGATCGCGATGCCCTGCATGAGCTATCCAAACGACGCCCCGCCCTGGTGCTGTTAGATATCTGGCTACGCGACAGCGCGCTTGATGGGCTGCAAATTTTAAAAGAAGTAAAACGCCAGCATCCCGGTCTGCCGGTCTTGATGATGAGCGGCCACGGCACGGTCGAAACCGCCGTTCAAGCCATTCAAGATGGTGCCTACGATTTCATCGAAAAACCTTTTAAAGCGGATCGCCTTATTCATTTGGTTGATCGCGCGATTGAAGCGGCACAACTACGCCAGGAAAATGAAGAACTCCGCCTTCGCAATACAACGCCAGACCACCTAACGGGGTCATCTTTACAAATCAAAGACGTCCAAGCAGCGATTGACCGCGTCGCACCGACGAATTCACGGGTGCTGGTGACAGGTCCTTCTGGGACGGGCAAAGAAGTTGTTGCTCGGCTTATCCACAAACGATCACGCCGAGCCCAGCAACCCTTTGTGACGCTGAATTGCGCCGCGCTAGAGCCCTCTCAGGTCGCATCCGCACTGTTTGGCACAGAAGGGTCCGCTGCCCAAGGGGCCGAACGCAACATTGGCATTCTGGAACGCGCCCATGACGGAACCCTGTTCTTAGATGAAGTTTCAGATTTACCTGTCGATACCCAAGGTCGCATTGTTCGCGTGTTGCAAGACCAAGTGTTTCAGCGTGTTGGTGGATCCGATCAAGTGCAGGTCGATGCCCGCGTGATCTCGTCGTCTAGTCGTGATCTGACGGCAGAAGTCGAAGCTGGAAGGTTTAGAGAAGATTTGTATTATCGGCTCAATGTCGTACCTATTCATGTGCCCCCTCTAAGCCAACGGCGCGATGATATCGCTGCATTGGCCACCGAATTGATTGCCCAGTCAGCAAAGCATTCTGGGCGACCATCGCGCACTCTCAGTGCTGATGCCGTGGTTGCTTTGCAGGAGTATAATTGGCCGGGAAATACTCGTGAGCTGCGAAACATTATAGAACGGTTGTTGATTTTAGCCCCGGGTGAGCCGTCTGCGCCCATTACCTATTCCATGTTACCGCCAGAAATTGTTGGAGGCGAAACACAATCAACGGGAAACGGCGATGGCCTGACATCCTTGCTAGCACTTGCCTTGCGCGAAGCCCGCGAACAGTTCGAACGGCAATATTTAGAACGCCAATTCCAGCGATTTGGTCGCAATGTATCAAAGACCTCTGAATTTGTTGGCATGGAGCGATCCGCGTTGCATCGAAAGTTGAAGTCCTTAGGCATTCAGATGGGGGATAAGTAATCGTGTTGCTTTGGCCCATAAGCGGCGTAGGGTCCGCAGAACGCTATGACCAAGGAGTGGGTCAATGAACGTGATCGTTTGTGGGGCTGGACAAGTCGGCTTCCATATTGCGCGCCACCTTGCGCTTGAAAATAATGACGTCACCGTTATTGACCGTGACCCGCTGCTGATCCGCCGGGTATCGGACACCTTAGATGCAACAGGGGTCGTTGGGCATGCGTCGCATCCGGATGTTTTGGAACGCGCCGGTATCAGTGATTGTGAGTTGTTTATCGCCGTAACCTATGCCGACGAAGTCAACATGGTTGCGTGCCAGGTCGCGCACTCCTTGTTTGGCGTAACAACCAAGATCGCACGGGTTCGCTCGCAGGCCTATTTGCATCCGATGTGGGCCAACTTATTTTCTCGCGACCACATGCCAATTGACGTGATCATTTCACCCGAGATTGAGGTGGCCCGGTCTATTGCCCGTCGCCTGCAAGTGCCAGGTGCCTTTGAAATCATTCCGCTTGCTGACGACAAAGTGCGTCTTGTCGGGGTTCGATGCGGCGATGATTGTCCGGTGGTTAATACGCCCCTGCGTCAGTTAACCCAATTGTTCCCTGACTTAAACATCGTGATCGTTGGCATTATCCGCGATGGCGACCCCATTGTTCCAATCCCCGACGACCAATTGTTTATCGGCGACGATGTCTATTTCGTTGTTGAAGCCGGACAGTTAGGCCGTGCGATGTCAGCTTTTGGCCACGAAGAGCCGGAAGCACGCCGGGTTCTCATCTTTGGTGGCGGCAATATTGGGGCTTTCTTGGCCAAGGAAATCGAAGCGCATCATCCATGGGTTCGTGCGAAAATCATCGAGTTTAATAAAGAGCGCGCTGCATTCTTGGCGGGTGAATTGTCGGACACAACGGTCATCCAAGGCAGCGTTCTGGATCAAGAAATTCTTGATGAGGCCGATGTTGAAGGGACCGAGACCGTTGTTGCTGTCACGAACGATGACGAAACGAATATTCTGGCCTCGCTGCTCGCGAAAAGATCTGGGGCCAGCCGGACGATTACATTGGTTAATCAAACCAATTACGAAGATTTGGTTGCCTCGCTCGGCGTTGATGTTGTTGTCAGCCCGCGAAATATTACGGTTTCCACAATTTTGCGCCATATCCGGCGGGGCCGCATTCACTCCGTTCACACCCTGCGTGATGGCTTTGGTGAATTAATCGAAGCTGAAGCGCTTCAGACCTCAGAGTTGGTTGGCCGAGAACTCCGAACCGTTGATCTACCAAGCGACGTCTTGGTTGGCGCTATTGTTCGCGATGAAAAAATGATCTATCCGCGCGGATCAACGATCATTCAGCCCAATGATCGGGTTATTATGTTCGCTGCTGCCGAGCAGGTGCGAAAAGTTGAGAAAATGTTCTCTGTTCGGCTCGAGTACTTCTAGGAACCTTTCTATCTTGCCCCATCTTCCGACAGCCAAGGCCATCCTCTTTGATTGGGATAACACGCTGGTTGAAACCTGGCCGGTCATTCACGCCGCAATGAACGGAACTCTAGTCGAATTCGGCCGCCAACCCTGGACCCTGGAAGAAACCAAGACTCGGGTACGAAAATCCATGCGAGATGCCTTCCCAGAACTGTTTGGCGATGCGTGGGAAGCGGCAGGCGAGGCGTTCTATCGCCATTACAGCCGCATTCACTTGGAAGAATTAATCGTTCTGAAGGATGCAGACCTCTTGCTTCGGTCCATTCAGGCCGCTGGCGTTCCGATGGGTGTCGTCTCTAATAAAAATGGTGGGTTTCTGCGCAAAGAGGCCAATCATCTCAATTGGACGCCTTATTTTAGTAAGCTTGTCGGCGCAACCGACGCAGAAAACGATAAACCGGCCCTTGATCCCGTGATGCTGGCCCTCGAGCCCATGGGACTATCCCCCAGCACTGACATTTGGTTTGTTGGTGACGCCGACATTGACCTAGCGTGCGCCCGTAACGCCGGACTAACCGGTATTCTGGTCCGACCAGAAGCACCGACTACGGACGAGTTTGACGGCCATAGCCCTGACCGTTACTGTCCGAACCTATCGGCTTTACTAGCGGCGTTTAACGAAGGTTAGACTTACCACTTAGAGGGTCGTACACAGAGGATCACATCACCAATACCGAGTGCGGTGGTTTTGGCGGCTCGAAGGTGGTGCCTCAACTTAATAAATATGGGAAAACCAAGGGCCGAAGATCATGTCCGGAGAAAAATCACAAAACGTTCAGGATGTATTTCTGAACCACATTCGCAAAAATAAATCATCGGTCACGATTTTTTTGATTAATGGTGTCAAATTACAAGGCATCGTTACTTGGTTCGATAATTTTTCCGTGCTTCTGCGCCGGGATGGTCACACCCAATTGGTCTATAAGCACGCGATATCGACCGTCATGCCATCTGGTCCGCTGCAATTGTTCGAACCGACCAAGGATGAACAGGCTGAAGTCTGACCCTACTAGCCCGAAGGCGAATAAGCAGCCGGATACAACCCCGGCTTTTTCGCTCGACCGCACTGAATTTGCAAAACGACTGGCAGACCCTGACGCGGGCGAAACTCGCGCGGTTGTGCTTCATCCTGATTTGCCTTTTCATGGTCAGGGTGGGCAAAAGGCAGCCAGCGTTGGGTTTCTAAAACGCACGGCGGAAGCGCGCCTGACCGAGGCCGTTGGCCTCGCCGAAGCCATCAAACTACAGATTATCCATTCATCCGTTGTCGCTGTTTCTAAAATCCGACCCGCAACTTTAATTGGGTTGGGAACCGTCGAGGCGATGGTGGCTGACTTTGACGCGCAGTTCGGTCCGCACAGCATTGACGTTGTGGTGATCGACGGCACTCTCACACCCGTGCAGCAGCGAAACCTTGAAAAGGCCTTTGATTGCAAAGTCATAGATCGTACTGGGTTGATTTTGGAAATCTTTGGTGCTCGGGCTCGAACGAAAGAAGGCCGGTTGCAGGTCGAGTTGGCTGCGCTGACCTACCAACGATCACGGTTGGTTCGCAGTTGGACTCACTTAGAACGCCAACGCGGCGGGCAGGGCTTTATGGGCGGCCCCGGTGAAACCCAGATTGAGACCGACCGTCGCTTGATTGATGATCGTATCGTTCGGCTTAAAAAAGACTTGGGCTTGGTTCGTAAAACCCGCGGATTGCACCGATCTGCACGCAAGCGCGTTCCGTATCCCATTGTTGCGCTGGTTGGCTATACCAATGCCGGAAAATCCACACTCTTCAACGCGGTGACAAACGCCGACGTGCTGGTTGAAGACCAAGTCTTTGCAACCCTCGACCCGACCATGCGGTCAATGATCCTGCCATCGGGGCGCACGGTCATTCTATCGGATACAGTTGGTTTCGTCTCAGACCTGCCGCATGAACTGGTTGAAGCCTTCCGGGCAACCCTGGAAGAGGTCGAAGAGGCTGACTTGGTCATTCACGTGCGCGACGCGGCGCACCCGGATGCCGATGCCCAGCGGTCTGATGTCTTGGCCGTCTTGGACACGATTGGCATTCGCGGCAATGAAGCTAACACGTCCACGCCAACGCCAATGATCGAAGTTTTCAACAAGATTGACGATATGACTACCGACGAGCGCAGCCTGCTTCAGGCGCACCTCAATAGGTCCGACACACCGGCCGTGATGATTTCCGCTTTAACAGCAGCAGGGCTGCCAGATTTCTTAGCCCAAGTTGAAGAAGCCTTGGATGCAAATTCAGAAACTCTGGACGTTCGCATTCCCTTTTCAGACGGCGAAACCTTGGCCTGGGTTTATCGCAACAGCACAGTCGTTGAACGGGCTGATGAAGAAGCAGGAACCTGCCTTCGAACGCGTATGTCAGCGCTCGACAAAGCCCGTTTTGAGCAACGGATTGAACAAGGACAGGGCGCAGGAGTTACCATCACCACCGCCCCAGCCTAAACAACCCAGTGTGGTGGTTCTGAAGTTCGCCATATCATTTGCAGCAAACACCGAAACGAGCTTCGGAGCACTAGCTTGCCAAAGGCCTGAAACGGCGCTCTACTTGTAGATAAGAGGTAAAGACGTCCCGCAACAGAATGTTGAAAGAGTCCGATGGCCAACGCCGAAAGCCAGCGCCGCTGGCGCCAGAAACACCGGCTTATTAAACGCCAATTGAACGTGATGGCTCGTGAAAGCGTGCACCATTCGCTTCATGATGTGGCCACGACCTTTAATCTACGAGGTAAGGGAGAAGCCGTCTCATTCTCATCCTTTGTCATGCGTGGCCTGTTGCAACGGGCGGATCGTGACGGAAAAACGGCTGAAATGCTAAAAGACCTCTCAGAAGCTTATCACCGCGACCGCGACATCAATGGTAACTGATCAAGTCTATCGGTTTCTCTTTTCATGATGCTTTCTCGGCCTTCGCCCAACATGCATCAGGTTGCCGACGCCATCAGGGTAGCCGCCCAAACCGAAGCGTTGCCTCGGTTCAAAAACCTGCAAGACGGCGACATCCGCGAAAAAAAACCTGGCGATCCAGTCACCGTTGCCGATCTCGCAATGGAAGAAGCACTGCGGGCATCCTTAGGAGCTATTTTACCCAGTGCTGCCTTCGTCGGCGAAGAGAGCTTCGAAACCGATCCCCATTCCATTGACGTCATAAAAGATGCCGATGCAGCCTGGATTGTCGATCCCATCGACGGCACCAGAAACTATGCGGCAGGGGACCCATGCTTTGCTGTGATCGTCGCCTTTGTCTCCGCAGGTGAAACCGTCATGGGCTGGATTCATGACCCGGTTAACAACACCATGATGACCGCCGAGAAGGGGGCAGGCGCCCACTTCAAAAACAAACCTTTGCGTCCAAACCTCACGCCACAATCAGTCGGATATGTGGCCAAACGCTTGCGTGAGCGTATGTCTGCCATCGCTGCGCCAGCCCCATGGACAGCCACACAACCACCGTTGCCGCTTCGCCTCGGCTGTGCGGGACAAGAATATATGAAATTGGCGACTGGAGAGGCCCTTTTCGCCCGATTTGGTGGCCAACCGAAGCCGTGGGACCATGCCGCTGGCACCCTTATATTATCAGAAAGTGGCGGCCATCACGCCTTAACCGAGCCTGAATCGGGCCCATACCATCCAGGAAGAGGCGTTCGACCTGGGACGCTCCTCTGCGCGGCCAATAAACCTACTTGGGAAACGGCCCACCAATGGATCAACGCCGCAGATTAGACCACCGCCATCTAGGTTGTAGTGAAGAATTAATCATTTGATCCAGATTGCGATAGCAGCGATTTGTACAAATCCCATATAGTTTTGGATGTGTTTATCATATCGCGTGGCCACGCGTCTGAACTGTTTGAGATGGC
>Ga0222663_1000054_pt1 | contig 91855 bp, 99 predicted proteins | sample AntAcemetagen602_FD_179852 | JGI IMG/M metagenome (GOLD analysis project Ga0222663, IMG submission 179852) | Saline water microbial communities from Ace Lake, Antarctica - #602 | ecosystem: Environmental > Aquatic > Non-marine Saline and Alkaline > Saline | place: Antarctica: Ace Lake... | reverse complement strand
GCAGATTTACCGAGTAATCAGCCCATTGGGGCATGAATTAACCATGAAACCATCACAAAGTGGCTTCATATCAGGCCATAGTCGGTCTAAACTTTGTAGAGAAGGGCATTTTTCGAGGTGCCCTGTAATATGTAGGGCCGTAACCTTAAATGTCTGAAAAACCTGTTGCATGAGGCTTCTCATAAGCTTTTGCTTCTCAAGAATCAGAACATTCAAGCCGGAAATATCATAAGACGGCAGTGACCGTCCCTGGCCCGGAGGAGACACTGATGTCATCGGAAAAAGCTCCAAAAAAAACTTAACAGAACATATCGGCACTGTACGTGTCGTTATCACGGCTTCCTAGGATATAACCCTAGGTCGGCTAATGCGAAACTGATACATAACAGGTTACGGCGTTTGAGTCAGCAAAATTGGCTCTAACCATGGATAAAAAGGCCGAAGCGCCCGATGGGCGGTATCCGGTCGCATAAAAATCTGCGCCGTTTCATTCAACATTGCTGCTGATACGCTGAATGTAGAATTTGAAACAGCCACCACATCTGCGCACCGCAAAATATGAAAATCAGGCAAAAACTCTGCGCCCGGCACTTGAATGTTTAGGTCTTTTGCCGAGAGTGGATTGAAGTTTGAAAACTGCTCAATGAGCGCTGGTGCATCTGTCGCCACATACAAGACCGGGCGGTCCAATGTTGGCCAAACATCAGCCAGCCACTGCAAATACCAGTCCTCTGGCGCAATCCAAAATTTACCGTACCCAAAATCACCCCGTCGTAAATGAAGGGCGACAAGGGTGCCCGCCCCCATCCGGACCGTTGCTTCCACCTTATCCAGCGTTTCAGCCAATCGGACACCGGGGCGAAAGAAGTTTCGAACCACATCCCGCTTATCAGCTACGCTCGCCCATGGTCCGCAGAAGTATCCAAACAGATCGACACCCGGCGCAGCAGGACCCGTTAGCAGATCGAACTCTTCCTCCGAACGGCGGGGCATCGAGCTCGTAGGCATCGGATCATCAAGGTCAAATAAGTCTCGACCAATCCAATCCGGACACTCGGCCTGCGCTCCGGCCCGGGTGGCGTAAAGCCTGAGGGCGGCATACTGCAAAAGCTGATTTCCGAACCGACCTTCACCGCCCAACGCCGTGAAACTGACTGCCGAAAGGCTGTTATCGGAAAGGCGTGGGGCCGGTGGTGGCCCCAAGTGATGACGCAACAACAACAGCCCGCGCCGGGTGAAAACGGTCGCGTCGCCCGGACGAATGGCGATGGCGCGATCATAGGCCGTAACCGCCTCTGCCCCCTTGCCCAAATGTTGGTAAAGTAAGCCAAGCGTTAGCCAGGCCCGAAAGTTTTGCGGATATGCGCGTACCGTGTTGACCAGTTCAGCTTCTGCTTGGTCAGGCTGTCCGATTTGAAGCAGCGATTGTGCCGCTGTAACCCTCGCATCAACATCAGATAGGGCGTCAGAGGAAGACATCAGCAACGTCGACTGAATTGCGGTTGCCAACCGCATCAAAATGATCCGCCAACCATTCTTCAGCCCGCGCAAAACCCAAATCGTGCAAATAAATCAAGTACGCAGACTCGGCATTCATCTTGCTGGATGCCGTATGTGCAGCAAGATCTGCACCACCGTCGATCATGTGAACGAACGTGCGTTTGTACCCTTCATCAGATTTAAGAGCGCCGCTATCGAGCAATCGATTAACAAAACGTACCGCCCGCATTTCCCGCATCAATGTGCTGTTAAACGTAATCTCATTGACGCGGTTGATGATGTCACGGGCCGTGCTGGGCACCTCTTCACGAACCAATGGATTAATCTGCACGATTAAGACGTCCGGCGTGCCTGACTGATACGCTAACGGATACAAGGCCGGATTGCCCATATAGCCACCATCCCAATAGACCTCTCCTTCATATTCCACGGGCTGAAACATGAACGGTAAACAGGCGGACGCAAGAATGGCGTCGCGGCAAATTTCTGACGTATCGAAGACTTTAATTTTCCCCGTCCGAACGTTGGTCGCTCCGACGAACAGCTTGATTCCACTGGCATGGCGGACCAGATCAAAGTCAATCAGATCATCCAAGATTGGCCCTAATGGATTAACCGCAAAGGGATTGAGTTCAGCCGGCGCGTACAGGCGGCTCAGCATATCAAACCAGATAAATCCGGGTGATGAATCGAGCCGCCAATCTTCGGTCATGCGTTGCAAGGGGGAGCGTTGAAACGGGCTGAAGAGGGCCTCGACGCCGACGCGGGTCCAAAACGCCTTCAAAGCAGCGATGGCGCCGTCATGCCTCCCTTCCGCAAAACCGTGTGCAAGAATGACAGCGTTCATGGCACCGGCGCTGGTGCCCGAAATCGAGTCAATCTCTAAACGCCTGTCTTCCAACAAACAGTGCAACACACCCCAGGTGAAGGCGCCGTGGGCTCCCCCACCTTGTAAAGCCAAATTGATCGGCTTGGCTTTAGGCATTCGCAGACATCACCATCATCGCGCGGTCCACCCACCATCAACAGAGATCGACGTGCCGGTGATGTTGGCCCCAGCCTTAGAACACAGGAACACACAGGTCTCGCCAATCTCTTCAATCTCAACAAAGCGTTTGCTGGGCTGACTGGCCAGGATGATATCGCGCACAACATCGTCCTTGCTCATGCCGCCGTGTGCCGCTGCCTGGGAATCAATTTGTCCATCAACCAACGGTGTCTTAACGAACCCTGGGCAAATGGCATTGCAGGTAATTCCTGTTTCTGCCAACTCAAGCCCCACTGTTTTCGTTAGGCCTAACACGCCGTGCTTCGCGGTGACATAAGCAGACTTATAGGGCGACGCAACCAATCCATGAGCCGAGGCGATGTTCACAATACGGCCATGATTTCGGTTTTTCATGCTTGGCACCACAGCTTTGATGGCGTGAAAATTTGAGGTCATGTTAATCGCGATGATCGCGTCCCATTTATCTTCCGGGAATGTATCAATGGCCTGGACGTGCTGAATGCCCGCGTTGTTCACCAAAATATCAACCGGGCCAAGGACTTCTTCCGCATCGGCGATCATGGCCCTGATTTGCGCGGGCTTTGACATATCAGCGGTGGAATAAGCAACATCCACTTTGCATGAGTTTGCCAGATCGCTGCGAATTTTCTCAATCTCAGCGGCGTCACCAAATCCGTTTAACATAACGTTCGCACCGGCCTGAGCGAGGGCGCGGGCAACACCCAACCCGATGCCGCTGGTCGAGCCCGTGACAACAGCCGTCTGTCCTTGAAGTTTGCTCATCTAACTATTTGTTCCTTTAAGTCTTGCGGTTCTTGGCGACACGTTCTGCCATGATACAAAGAATCTCCCACATCATGGTTGCACCAACCAACGCTGTGGCACCGGACTGATCGAACGGGGGTGACACCTCGACAACATCAGCGCCAATGATGTCGAGCCCAGCCAGACCGCGCAGCATTTTCTGCGCCTCATGGGTGGAATACCCGCCGATCTCTGGTGTTCCCGTACCCGGGGCATAAACCGGATCAAGCCCATCCACATCAAAGCTTATGTAGGTGCGCCCCGTCCCAACAACACGGCGGGCTTCGGCAATGACCGCATCGACGCCAAGATCAAAGTATTCCTCAATGGTGATGATACGCATGCCTTGGTCATACGCCCACTGGTAATCAGTCGGCGTATATTGGCCACCACGGATGCCAATCTGCACCGTGCGCTTCGGATCAAGAACGCCGTCTTCGACGGCTCGGCGAAACGGTGTGCCATGGGTATACGTGTAATCACCAAAATACCGATCAACCGTATCCGAATGGGCGTCAAAATGAACCATGCCAACGGGCGCCTCTTTCGCGATGGCCCGCATGATTGGCAAGGTGATAAGGTGATCACCGCCTGCGGTCAGCGGTAAAGCCCCAGCGGCGTGAATGCCTTCATAAAATGTTTGGACCCGGTTCATGGTATCTTCCAGGTCAACAGGATTGACCGGCGCATCGCCAATATCGGCGCACCGGGCAAGCTCATAAGGGCGTGTCCCACTAACCGGATGCACATTGCGCATCAACGTTGAAAGATCGCGCATCTGCCGTGGGCCGTGCCTCGCCCCTGCCCGGTTGGTTGTGCCGCCATCCCACGGGACACCCGCCAGGGCGATTTCAACCTCTTCCGGCGCTGCCTGTGGCAACCGCATGAACGTCGCAATACCTGCAAAACGTGGCATGACGTTGCCCGATACGGGGCGGAATCGCTTTTCGTTGGTTCCAGAATCGCTCATAGCTAATTTCTCCTGCGGCAATCGATAGGATAAGGCTGTCATTGTCGATGCCTTAACCCCAGACTAAACTACGTCTGACCTCCGAAGAAAAGAAAAGTGAGAGTGCTTTGGTTCCGTTTATTCCGTCTATTGCCCGATACCGCACATGGATTGCTCTCGCCTTTGCAGCAATGGCTGCCGGCGTGGCGTTGCCGTTTGTCCGTAATTTGGACCAGGTTCAGATACCCGGCATCCCAGAGCCGTATATTATTGGCCCGTCAGATCCGTTTGTCGCGGCTGTTATCTGCTATTTGGTCGTCAACTTTCTGGCCAAGCGATTCTTTAATTGGATCATCCTGAAGGCACGTATTTCCCTGAACCAGCGTTAAACAGCCACCGAATGCCGCGCGGCCCGCGCATGCAAGTAGGTATCAAACGCTGACGCCACAACCCGGACCAAAACCATACCTTTTTCGGTCATGCGTACCATGCCGCCATCCAACTCGACCAAACCCTCTATGGCCATCGGAGCCAATTCATCAAAAGCCAGGGTAAAGTGATCGGCGGGATAACCGTGTGAGCGCGCCAATCCTATGGCGTCAACAAAGCCATCACACATCAGGCGTTCGATCACGTCAGAGCGCACCAGATCGTCATCCTGAAACGCCAGTCCCTTCGCGACAGGTAAAATACCATCGACCACGGACCGCGCCCAGGCCCCGGTTTCAGTTGTGTTCTGGATGAACCCTTGCGGCATCCGACCAATCGACGTCGCCCCCAGCCCAATCAAGGTACCCGCTGGATCAGCCGTATAGCCTTGGAAATTACGATGAAGCGTTCCCATGGCAGCGGCAACCGCAAGACTGTCCCCTTCCAGGGCAAAATGGTCTAGGCCAATTTGACGATAGCCCGCGCGGCACAGCGCTTCTGCGGCAGCGGTTGCCTGATCCAACCGTTCTGACGCGCCTGGTAGCGATGAGTCGGGAATCATCTGTTGTTTCTTTGCCATCCATGGCACGTGCGCATAGCCAAACAAGGCGATCCGGTCCGGCGTCATGGCAATACAATCTTCAACCGTGTTGGTGATGCTGCCGACAGTCTGATACGGCAGGCCATAAATCAGATCAAAATTGATCGCCTGGATACCCGCGCCGCGCAATCCACCAACGGCTTTGGCAACCATCTCTTGCGGTTGGATGCGGTTAATAGCGGCTTGAACCTTCGGGTCAAACTCTTGCACACCAAAGCTCGCTCGGTTGAAGCCAAGCTCTCCCAACCGCAGCGCCATTTCTGGCGTTAACGTGCGCGGGTCGCATTCGATGGCGATCTCTGCATCGGGTAGAATGTCAAAAGCGGCCCGAATAGCGCCTATCACACGGGCCATATCATCGGGTGATAGGGTTGTTGGTGTGCCGCCGCCAAAATGAATGTGCGCAACGGGCAAGGTGGTCGGCAGTGTTGCACGCACAAGCTCAATTTCTTTCAGCAGTACCTCAACATAGTCCGCAACCGGCTCGTACTTTGCCGCTAATTTCATGTTGCAGCCGCAGTACCAACAGACTTGCTTGCAGAACGGCACATGCACATACAAGGAAATCGGATCAGCCGCATCCAACGACCCCAACCACGTCGCGTATGTTTCTGCCTCGATGCCTTTGCTGAAATACGGTGCTGTGGGATAGCTGGTATAGCGCGGAACGGCTCGGCTCATGTATTTCGCAACAACGGAGTCCATAGTCTGCATTCCTTTCGGTGATCTAGGAATGCAGTTTATGGATGAAACCAAAGGGCCGCGTTGACCGAGGTCAATTCAGTTTTCTTCGCTAAAGCTGATTGTTAGTCGCTGCTGCCACCCACATCGCCGCCGCCCATTCCACCCATGCCCGCCGCTTTGATCTTCTTGTCCGTGTTATACTGACTCAGCGAGTAAACCGCGTAAATCGCTGCGGGCAACCAGCCGACCACAGAAATTTGCAGGATCAGACAGATGATGCCCGTGATCGGGCGTCCAATGGTGAAAAATAGGACAAATGGTAACAAAATCGCCAAAAGAAAACGCATGATGGAAGGCCCTTTAATCCCAGAATCGATAATGAAACCATGCCATCGAAACGCCTCGTGATCAAACGACGAGAATACTCAGTGCGTCAACGATCCGGGCACCTATCACAACCCTTGCCACTGGGCTTTGCATCTTGATACTGCGCGCCCATGCGTGTTGATGACTTTGATTTTAACCTTCCCAGCGAGTTAATCGCCCAGCACCCGCCCGAACAGCGTGATGGCGCGCGGCTGCTGCATGTGTTTGGCGGCGCCTTGGCTGACAAAACCATCCATGACCTGCCAGACCTTTTGCGCAGCGGTGATCTGCTGGTGTTGAACAACACGCGCGTGTTGCCCTCTCGGCTGATCGGCAAACGCGGCGATGCCACCAACCCCGGCAAGCCAGAAACCGTGACCGTCGAACTGACACTGCACAAACAAGAACCAACCATCGGCGTTTATCCAACTGTCTGGAAAGCCTTCGCCAAACCAGCCCGCAAAGTGAGCCCCCGGGATCATATTGTCTTCGCCCCTGGCTTTGCCTGCGATGTGTTGGCCAAGGGCGTGCCGCCCTTTGAACACGGCGGTGAGGTCACACTTGGCTTTCGCATGACGCCTGATCAGATGATTGAAAAACTGAAAACGCACGGTGCCATGCCGCTGCCTCCTTACATCAAACGCGATGGTGATGATTCAGCGCCGGAAGATGAAGACCGATACCAGACCGTCTATGCAGCTCATGACGGCGCCGTCGCCGCGCCAACCGCTGGGCTGCACTTCACCGATGATTTGTTTGACCGCCTTGCCGCAAAGGGCATCTCAAAAACCTTCATCACCCTGCATGTGGGTGCGGGAACTTTCCTGCCCGTAGTTGCTGACGATACGGAAGACCACATCATGCACACGGAGTACGCAGAAATTTCCACCGAAGCCGCCCAGGCCATCAACACCGCACGCGCCGCAGGTGGGCGCATTGTCTGTGTCGGCACCACCGCTCTGCGCACGCTAGAGAGTGCCGTGTCTGATGATAGCACCGTGCCTGTGTATGGTGGTGACACGAACCTGTTCATCACGCCCGGCTATACATTCAAAGCGTGTGACGTCTTGCTGACAAATTTCCACCTGCCAAAATCGACCTTGTTCATGCTGGTCTCGGCGTTCTCGGGTCTCGAGACAATGAAAACTGCTTACGCGCATGCTGTAAGCGAAAAGTATCGCTTCTTTTCATATGGTGATGCGTGCCTCTTGGAGCCGAATTCATGACGGGTATTGGTTTTAGCCTTTTAAGGCAATCGGGCAATGCTCGGCGTGGCCGCATTGAAACGGCCCACGGCCCCGTTGAAACCCCGGCGTTTATGCCCGTTGGTACAGCGGCAACCGTCAAGGCCATGCGCCCGGAAGAGGTTGCAGCAACCGGTGCCCATATGATCTTAGGCAACACATATCATTTGATGCTGCGTCCAGGGCCAGAACGAATCGCCCGGTTAGGTGGGCTGCATAAATTCATGAACTGGCCAGGACCGATTCTCACTGATTCCGGGGGCTTTCAAGTGATGTCCCTTTCGGGCCTGCGCAAAATGAGCGAAGAAGGCGTCGCCTTCAGCAGCCACATTGACGGTGCCAAACACATGCTGACGCCCGAGCGTTCCATCGAAATCCAATACTTGTTGGATGCGAACGTCACCATGGTTTTAGATGAGTGCACACCCTACCCGGCAACACATGAGGTCGCCGAAACATCGATGCAGCTTTCCATGCGGTGGGCCGCACGATCAAAAGCGGCCTTCGCCCCGCGCCCTGGGTACGGCTTGTTTGGCATTGTCCAAGGCGGTGTTTACCCAGATTTGCGCGAACAATCGGCGAAAGGCTTGGTGGAGATCGGCTTTGACGGCTATGCGATTGGGGGCTTGGCCGTTGGCGAAACCAAAGAGGAAATGGCGGAAACGCTGTCTCATACCCTGCCGCACCTTCCCCAAGATAGACCCCGGTATCTGATGGGTGTGGGTAAGCCCGATGATTTAGTGCGGTCTGTCGGCCAAGGCATTGATATGTTTGATTGTGTGCTGCCGACCCGGTCCGGTCGAACCAGTCAGGCTTTTACCCGACGCGGCACGGTCAACATGCGGAACGCCCGGCACCGAGACGATGATCGGCCGATTGATGCCGATTGCACCTGCCCAGCCTGTGCCTCTTATTCGCGTGCCTACATTCACCATTTGGTGCAAGCCAAAGAAATTCTGGGTATGATGTTATTGACTCATCACAATCTGCACTATTATCAGGAATTGATGGCGGGCATGCGTGCCGCGATAGAAGCAGACACCTTCGCGGCCTTCGCTGCCGATTTTGAAACCCAATACGAAAGCGGCGATATTCCGCCGCTGACACCGCAAGAGACCTGAGCCATGGCCAACGACACCATCACAACCGACCTCAACCACCTTGGCCAGATCTCTGGCTTACCCCATTCGCCCGACGACGCCGTGCTCGATGTGGTTCCAAATCCGCACCCAGATACGAATTATCTCGTACGGTTTGTTTGTCCCGAGTTCACATCCCTCTGCCCGGTTACGGGTCAGCCGGACTTTGCCCACATCGTGATTGATTATGTGCCCGATGCGGGCATCGTTGAGAGCAAATCGCTGAAGCTGTTCATGGGATCCTTCCGTAACCACGCGGGCTTTCATGAGGCCTGCACGGTGATGATCGGCAAGCGTTTGGTTGCCGCTATGTCACCCCGTTGGCTACGAATTGGTGGCTATTGGTATCCGCGCGGCGGCATTCCCATTGATGTTTTCTGGCAGACCGGTGCCCCGCTGGATGACGTGTGGTTGCCCGACCAAGGCGTGGCACCATATCGTGGTCGAGGATAATCGATTTTATCACTTAAAACGATAAATTTATTCGTTTTCATAAATTAATGTCATGACCTATATCTCTCTCCGACACATACCCAACCCACGGAGAATTCCCATGCGCACCACCGTTCCACAGTCCGTTTTTCAAACCCGCGTCCGTAACGAAGCATTAGGCGGGCCAAATCCCTTCGAATGGAAAACAGTAACGACCGACGACATTTTCGCTGGCAAATCGATTGTTCTGTTCGCTCTGCCCGGTGCCTTTACGCCAACATGCTCCACCACGCACTTGCCACGGTACGAAGAACTCTTTGAAGATTTCAAAGCCCAAGGCGTCGATGAAATCATCTGCTTGTCTGTGAATGATGCGTTCGTGATGTACCAATGGGGTAAAGCACAAGGCGCGACAAACGTGCGATTGCTGCCCGACGGTAACGGTGAATTCAGCCGCAAAATGGGCATGCTGGTTGATAAATCAAACCTCGGCTTTGGCATGCGGTCTTGGCGTTATTCGATGCACGTGGTCGATGGCGAGATCAAAAAAATGTTCTCAGAACAAGATTTTGGCGATCTGTGCCCAACCGATCCGTTTGAAGTATCCGATGCCGACACGATGTTGGCGTACCTGAAAGGCTCTGCTGATCAAAAAGCAGCTTAACCTTTCATCTGCCCCCATCCCGCTGCGTCTTACCCCTAGCGCGTGTTTCGTTTTGTCAGAATCGCTTTGCGATCTGACTAAGCGAAAACTCATGCGCTAATTTATTGAAGATTAGAGCAATTTTATCAGCTTAATCGAAACACGCTATTTCTAATTAAGCTGATATTGCTCTAGGCGTAGCGGGTTGGGTCGGTGATGCCTGCCTCAATGAATCCTTTTTTACGAAGGGCGCACGCATCGCAGCGCCCACAATGCGTTCGATCATCAACTGGGTCATAGCAGCTCAGAGTCAGGCCGTAATCGACACCCAATCGGGCGCCTTCTCGCACGATATCCGCCTTGGTCATATCCAGCAGCGGCGTGTGCAGACGCATTGGTGTATTGCCTTCGACGCCTGACTTGGTCGCTAAATTGGCCATGACCTCGAATGCTTTAATGTATTCCGGGCGGCAATCCGGATAGCCGGAGTAATCCAACGCATTCACACCCAGAAATATGTCTGTGGCACCAGAAACTTCCGCATAGGCCAGCGCATAACTCAGGAAAATTGTGTTCCGCGCAGGGACATAGGTAATGGGGATACCATCGCCAATATCGGCAGCGGCACGGTCTTTCGGCACATCGATATCCGCCGTTAGTGCCGAGCCACCGAAGGCTCGCAAATCGAGTTGAACGACCTTCGGGAACGGCACTCGCATCGCCGCAGCGACCATTGATGCCGCTTGCAGCTCCGCTATGTGGCGTTGGCGATAATCAAACGACAGCCCCAGCGGCATATAGCCCTGATCCTTGGCGATGGCCAAAACGGTTGCGCTGTCCAATCCGCCAGACAACAAAACAACCGCTGGATCTTGCGGTGTATCACTCATGCGGTGGCAGGCGTGCCGTTATTGTCGCGGTCTTTGATCATCCACCAGACAATCACCGCGCCCAGCATTTTTGATGCGGTCATGGCAACAACGCCCGCAACAGAGAGGTGGCCAAGAATCGCCAAGAACACGATGGAATCAATCGGCGTGCCGAGCGCACTTGAGAGCAATACCCGTTGGGCGAAGGGACGTTTGGTAAAGCTGTAAACCGCCCAATCGGCAAATTCAGAGATCAAAAACGCCGCAACACTAGCAATAGCGACATAAGGATCAGCCATCCAATAACTCAGCCCACCAGCAATGAGCATGGCGAAGACAATCCGGTGGCCAATTTCTCGTTGGGCAAAATCGCGGGCTACGAAGATGAGACCAACAACCAGCGACATCGGCGGCCACTTTTCGCCGCCGGGCATGTCAACCAATGGCACGACCGAAAAGCCATAATTCACCAGCACGATCAATGCGATGTAGAGAACACTGTATTTATACGTCATGGTATGAGTCACCGAAGTCAGCAAGAAGGTGTGCGTAGCACAATCATTTCGCAGATGCGAGAAGAAGACACAATCATCATCAAGGCACAAATTCGTGACCTGGCTGAAAAAGCTGGGTTTGACGCCTGTGGATTTGCCTCTGCCGCCCCTGAAGGTGGCACCGCTGAAGCCCTACAGAACTTTCTGTCATTGGGCCGACACGGCACCATGGATTGGATGGCCCGCAACACGGATCGCCGCGAGAGCCCCGTTGGTCTTTGGCCCGAGGCCAAGACTGTTATCGCCTTGGGCCTGAGTTACGCACCAGGCCGGGACCCTATGGCAATATTTGATCAGCCTGATCGAGGGGCGATTAGTGTTTACGCCCAGGGCCGGGACTATCATGACGTTGTTAAAAAGCGCCTAAAAACCGTTGCGCGCGCGATTCACCAAAACTGGGATACAGAGGTAAAAGTCTTCGTTGATACAGCACCCGTTATGGAAAAGCCGCTCGCCCAACGGGCGGGCATCGGCTGGCAAGGCAAGCATACCAATGTGGTGTCACGCGATTTTGGCTCGTGGCTGTTCTTGGGGGAAATTTTCACGACCCTTGATCTGGCACCCGACATGCCAGAAGCCGATCACTGCGGCTCATGCGATGCCTGTCTGCGGGCCTGCCCGACGGATGCTTTTCCCAAGGCCTATGAATTGGATGCGCGGGCCTGTATTTCATATCTGACCATCGAGCACAAAGGCGACATCGCCCCAAACCTGATGGCCCAAATGGGCAGCCACATTTATGGCTGTGATGATTGTTTGTCCGTGTGCCCGTGGAATAAATTTGAGGGGGCACCGCAGCACCCCGACCTTTTGCCGCGTGCCGAACTGACTGCCCCCCGATTGAGGGACTTAGCCGACCTAGATGACGCCACGTTCCGCACCCTGTTCGCCGGATCGCCGATCAAACGCACGGGGCGCGATGCGTTTATCCGAAATGTGCTCATCGCCATTGGCAATTCAGGCGATGTAACCCTCTCCGATGTTTGTGATCGACTGATAGATGATCCCGCTCCGACAGTATCAAACGCGGCCCGATGGGCCGTGAATCGCCTGTGTCTTTGATTGGATCACAACGGAAGCTATTGCCACGCCATAAGAAGGCCCCATTTAAGCGATAACCCCCGTCATTTGTGATCAAAGGGAATTATCTCATGCTCCGTGCTTCGCTGATTGCCCTCAGCCTGTCAATCGTAACACCCGCCTTCGCAAACCCAGTGTTTGAGACCAAGGATTACAGGATTCGCACCGTCACGGTCGCCGATGGCCTGGAATTCCCGTGGAGTGTCGCGTTCTTGCCCGGTGGCGGTTATCTCGTCACAGAACGCGGCGGCGCGTTGCGGATCGTTGCCGACGATGGCACGGTTGGCGCGCCAGTGTCTGGCCTGCCCGCCATATGGGCCGAAGGCCAAGGCGGGCTGCTGGACGTTGCCATTGGCCCGACGTTCGTCGCTGACCAGACAATCTTTTTCACCTTCTCAGAACCCGATGCATCCGGCGACCAAGGTGGCACAGCGCTGGCCCGCGCGACTTTGGATGTGGCAGCAAATACCGTTTCAAACGTCAAGGTCCTGTTCAGCCAAACACCCAAAAGCTCTGGAGGGCGGCATTTTGGGTCGCGCATTGTGTTCGGCTTGGATGGCACTGTTTTTATCACCACAGGCGACCGGGGTGAGCGCGACACCAACCAAGACACATCCATCAATCGCGGCCAAGTCATTCGCCTGAACCAAGATGGTAGCATCCCCGCCGACAATCCTTTTGCCAACGGCGGCGCGCTGCGGCCCGAAGTCTGGTCGATGGGTCATCGCAACCCACAAGGGGCCGCCCGCCATCCGATGACTGGCAAGTTGTGGCTGCACGAACATGGCGCGCGCGGTGGTGATGAGATCAACGTGCCACTGGCGGGTAAAAACTACGGTTGGCCCGTCATCGCCTATGGACGTCATTACTTCGGCGGTTCCATCGGTGAAGGCCAAACCAAAGACGGGATGGAGCAACCCATCTATTACTGGGACCCGTCCATCGCGCCATCAGGCATGACATTCTATACCGGCGATGTGTTTCCAAAATGGAAAGGCAGCCTTTTTGTTGGTGCGTTGAAGTTCCAACTGATCGCTAGGCTGACGCTGGATGGTGAGACGATCACCGCAGAAGAGCGCATCCTCGAAGGCCTGGATGAGCGCATCCGCGACGTTCGCCAAGGCCCCGATGGATACCTGTACATCTTGATTGATTCTGGCGATGGCAAACTGATCCGGTTAGAACCCGCAAACTAAAACCCAGTCGTCAGGGCCGTCAGAAGCAATCCACCAGCCGAGGCGATGCCCAGTGTTTTAGCAATGCCCCAATGCCGCCACAGCAACAGTGCGGCGCTGATCGCCGTCAGCACCAAGACCCGCCAATCGAAGGTCTCCCACGTCGGCGTCCACAGATGCACGGGTCCGGCATATTGCAGCGTGACCTCTGTGAACATGACATGCAGCGCGAACCAAATGGTCAGGTTTAAGATCACCCCAACCACCGCAGCCGTGATCGCCGCCAACGCCCCGGTGAGGCGCGGGCTGCTGGAAAGCCGGTCGATGTACGGCGCACCGGCAAATATCCACAAGAAGCACGGCACAAACGTCGCCCACAGCGTGACGGCGGCACCGGCAATGCCCCACAGCCAGCCCCCTTCCCGGAAGGCGGCCAGGAAGCCAACGAATTCAGTGACGAGGATCAGCGGACCGGGGGTAGTTTCCGCCAAGCCGAGGCCGTCCATCATTTCGCCCGCCGTCAGCCAACCAAAATTGTTGACGACGTCTTGCGCCATGTAGGCCAAAACCGCATAGGCTCCACCAAAGGTGACGACGGCCAACTTTGAGAAGAACAAGCCAATGTCCGGTAACACACTATCCGGGGCCAAGGCCCATATGACCAACAGCGGCAGTATCCAGATGCAGAGCCATGCGGCAATCGTGCCCAAGGTTCCACCAGCAGATGTTTCCCGCGACGGCTCTGTTGCCGCTTCGACGTGACCACCGCCACTGAAAAACCCATACACGCCAACCACGGCGATGATCAGCGGAAACGGCAAGGCGAGAAAGAAGATCGCAACGAATGCCAGCCCGGCAATCACCCAATGATGCAGCCCTTTCAGCGCTCGGCGAGAAACCTTCAATAACGCCTCAATCACAATCACAACAACCGCTGCCTTCACGCCCAAGAATAAGGCGTTAACCAGTGAGACATCACCGAACGCGGCATAGATTGACGCCAAAGCCAAAATAACAAAGGCCCCTGGCAACACGAACAACAGCCCTGCTGCCAAGCCACCCAATAGCCCGTGGGTGCGCCAGCCGGAATAGGTTGCCAGCTGCATGGCCTCTGGCCCCGGCAGCAACATGCAGAAACTCAGAGCGTTCAGATATTGCTTTTCTGTCAGCCAACCACGCTCTTCAACAATTTCACGGTGCATCAGCGCAATCTGCGCCGCAGGGCCGCCAAACGACAAAAGGCCTACACGCAACCAAACGCGCAAGACCTCGCCAAACGATGGAACCACTGCTGGCGCTACAGTTTTTTGATCATCCACGGCTCAGGCTCCCTTTGTCTTCATGGGCCAATCATGCGTTTCCGCCGCTGCATCCCGCGCCCAGCGGAAGAAAGCGTCATAAAGCCCCATTGCCGCATCAAGCTGTAGCAGATCATCTTTATACATTCGTGACAGCCCCAGTGACGCAGCCATCAATCCAGCGGACTCGGGTGCCAAGTCATGACGGTTTGTATCAGCACCGCGCACGATGGTGGCCAGTCGCTGCATCGGCTCGGTACCCAAGTCGAATTCCTCAACCATCGTGTCGAAAGTACAGTGTTCACCCCGGTGGCTCCAGAATACACCCTCCACATCGAACGGCACGGCGTTGAATTTCTCAGCAACGTCTAAGACCTCGCTCGGTGCCACAAACAAGATCAACGGATTGGGATCAATGAATCGTCGGATCAACCATGGGCACGCCAGCCTATCAATCTTGGGTCTGTGCCGCGTGACCCAAACGGTACGCCCTGCCGCGTTTACAGCGGGGATCGCGGCAGCGGGAACCACGGTGCCGCCCGCATCGCACCAAGCAACGTGACCACCTTCCAGGCTTTCAGCGTTAATGCCACAATCGCGCAACAGTGCCATGGCGCCTTGGCTAATCTTCTTGCCGCGATGGCACGACACAACAACATGACGCCCCTGTAGCTGGGGCGCTAGCTGACCGACGGTGGCAAACGGGTGCCGGATCGATAGCGGAATAAGCGTTGGATCGGTGGCGAAATCGTCGTCGATCCGCACGTCTAAAACGATGGGGGCTTCGGGGGTACCAATAAGCCGGGTCAACTGAGAAACGGTGATTGTTGATGGTGACGCCATGATGCATCCCTCCAATAAGATTGAAGACAGGATGCGAACCTTGGGCTGACGCCTCACGGGGTGATCGCAAACCCCATAGAGCCCTTATGCGCGATAGTGTGGCGACGGGTCAAGTCTGCGCGAACCGCGCTTGACGCATCAGGCGGGCGCTGTAGGCTTTCACCATGAAACGCTTAGCCCTGCTCGCCGCCTTATTTTTAGCCATCTGCGCCACACCTGCATCTGCGCAACAAGACCTGAAGCCGGGAACGGTGTTCAAGGACTGCGATGAATGCCCGGAATTGGTCGTGGTGCCGAAAGGGTTGTTCATCCTGGGCATGGGTTCCACAACGGCCCGCGCCAAACCGCCCACGCGCATTGCCATTAAAAAATCATTTGCAATTGGCCGGTATGAAGTGACCTGGGACCAATGGGAGGCATGCCGCGCCGATGGCGGTTGCGCGTTTGATCCCAGCGATCACGGGTGGGGCAAAGGCAAGCGCCCGGTCGTGAACGTCGATCTGCCGCGCGTTGAAAATTATTTGAAGTGGCTGAAAACAAAAACGGGCCAAACGTACCGCCTGCCATCGGAAGCCGAATGGGAATATGCCCACCGGGGCGGCACAACAACCAATTTTTGGTGGGGTGACGAAGCGGGTGAAGGCAACGCCAACTGCAAAGACTGCAAAACACAATGGTCAGCAAAATCAACAGCGCCCGTTGGATCGTTCGAAGCCAACCCGTTTGGTTTGTTTGATACGGCCGGCAACGCCTATGAATGGACGGCTGATTGTTGGAACCAAAACCACGAAAACCGCGCCCGCGATCAATCCGCCCGCGACACCGGCGATTGCAAGCGCCGCGTCATTCGCGGCGGATCGTTTTACTATTTTAACAAAGTGGCGCGGTCCTTCTATCGGTCAAAGAACCCGACAGCCGTGAAAAGCTATTGGCTGAGTTTTCGTGTGGTCCGTGATATCAATTAGGTAGGTTGATCAACACCGTCACCCGCCACGCGGTCCGGCAAAGAACCAAATGACAAACCCAATCACGGGCAAGATCAGGATTAACACAATCCAGAGCACCTTAGACCCTGTTGTGGCGCCGCTTTGGAAAACTTTCACGATGGCCCACACATTCAAAACAAGAAGAATCAGGCCTAGAATTCCACCATATTCAAAACCAAACATAAAAAATCTCCGGCTCCAATTAAATTTTCAACATCATCATCAAAAAATGTTTTAAAATCAATGATTAAATAGGCAATCGCAACTTATCAACGGACAGAAATGTGATAAATTTTTCGGCGCTTATTCAAAAAATTTCTAAGCATATTTGGGTTAGCCACTGGTTTATTCCAACCCTTATTTCAATGTTTATGTCTTCGGCCGCCTTTGCGACACTGATCGTTGATCAATCACTGCCCAATACCGCCCTGGCCGATGTTTTGTTTTTGGGACGGATCGAGCCTGGGAGCGCTCAGGCTCTGCTGTCGACGATTGCGGGCTCTATCATCGGTGTTGCAGGTGTTGTCTTTTCGATCACGATGGTTGCCGTCTCTTTCGCCAGCGGAACATTTGGGCCGCGCTTGATTGGCAATTTTATGCGCGACCGAGGCAACCAAGTCAGTCTTGGTGTTTTCATTGGTTCCTTCATTTATACGCTGCTGATCCTACGTGAGGTTCGAAAAGGCGATCCTGCCGTCGACACGCTTGTTGGCACTACGGCGTTTGTGCCCCACGTGTCAGTGACAACGTCGCTGGGCTTGGCGATCATTTGCATGGGATTTTTGATCTACTTTATTCATCATGTTCCAGAGACCATCAATATTGAACGGATTATCGCACGGCTGGGCACCGCCCTAAGAGACGGTGTTACAGGTCGATTTCCACAAAGCATTCCTGACGGTGCCAATGGCCATTCGTCGTTACCAGCCTGGGATGACATTAAAAACAAACGATCCCAAACAGAAATCAAATGCGCGGGCAGTGGTTATATTCAAACAATTGATCTATCGATCCTGTGCAACCTTGCCAAAAAACACGATCTTTTTATTCGCTTACTGGAAAGACCGGGCGCATTTGTCACAACAGAAACCTGCGTCATGCACATCTGGCACAACGCCGATTGCAGCGACTCGATGAAGCAAGAACTAAGCGCATGCCTGGCAACGGGTGACTCTCAGACAATATCGCAAAATGTCGAATTTGTTGCCGACCAACTGATCGAGATTATCGCCCGTGCGCTGTCACCAGGCACCAATGATCCCTTTACCGCGATTGCCTGCATAAATTGGCTGCAAATTGGTATTTTAACATTTGCCCGTGATGAACAAGAAAACCCCCGAGACGCGCAAGCCGGGCGCATTGCCGTGACACCGCTCTGCTTCGATGAGTTCGTCACAACGGTTTTTGACAAGTCCCTACCGTACATTCGTACGGACCAGAATGTCCTAAACCACACCCAAGATATTATGAAGTTTATCGCAGAGACGGTGGAAACACCGGACCAACAGCGGACGGTTAAGATAATAATTAATTCGTTAAAAAAACAGGAAGAAGCCCCATAGCGAACCCGATGACGACGCTTCAGATTAATTACTTATCAGGCTTACTCAGGCCATCCAGCTGTTTTTGCATCGCTTCCAACTTCGACTGTAAATCTTCCAATCTGTCATCAGACGATTCCGGTGCCTTGGTGCTTGCTGGCGGCACGGCTCCGTCTGTTTCGTCTGTTTCGCCGTCTGCGGCACCAGGGAAAGGTGAAAACAGGCGCATGGTGCGCTCGAACATCGCCATGTTCTGCTTGTTCATCTCATCGAAGGCACCAAACGGGTTTATGCCGCCCAAGGTGTCGCTCATGTAGGAGCGCATTTGCTCTTGGTTTTTGGCAAACGATTGCATCGAGCTTTCCAGATAATTCGGCACCACGGATTGCAAGCTATCGCCATAAAAGCTGATCAGATGGCGCAAGAAACCAATGGGCAGAAGGTTTGTGCCTTTGTTCTCTTCTTCAACAATAATATGTGTGAGCACTTGGCGCGTGATGTCATCGCCCGATTTCGCATCGAAAACCGCGAACTCAACACCCTCTTTGACCATAGACGCCAGCGTGTCCAAAGTGACATAGCTGCTGGTCGCCGTGTTGTAGAGGCGTCGATTGGCATACTTTTTAATCGTTACCACGTCAGCGGAATGTTGCGGTACGTTGGTCGCTGTACTGCTTGGGGCCTTGTTCTCGGACATTGCGGCGGTCCTTAAGATCGGCAACAGGTTAATAATCGTCTCTGTTTAGGTAGCTTAGAATATGCTGCACCGCAATGCCTTGTTCGCCAACGCGGAATCTTGACTATTCACCAAATTGAGCCAGATCAAGGCTACAAAAGGTGCCGCATGTCACATGTGCGGCCATCCGGTTGTGCCGATACAACCATCGCCCTATAATCATAGGTACGATCTAATCACGAATCAGTCGCCCGCGTGGCCTCATCATCTGCGGAATACGTGAAGCGACAGACATATTCATCCAGGGAAGAAAGGACACCCTTATGACAGACGTTGTTATTGTCAGCGCAGCACGCACACCCGTTGGAGCCTTCGGTGGCGGTCTTGCCAGCCTACCGGCTCATGATCTCGGCACAATTGCCATTAAAGCCGCGCTAGAACGCGCCGGCGTTGATGCGGCAGACGTGTCTGAAGCTATTTTGGGCCAAATCCTTGCGGCTGGCGCGGGACAAAACCCAGCACGCCAAGCCGCCGTTAACGCAGGCATCCCCGTTGAACGCACGGCCTATAGCATCAACCAATTGTGCGGCTCAGGGCTGCGAACCATTGCGCTGGGGTATCAAGCCATCAAACTGGGTGACAGCAGCATTGTTGTCGCCGGTGGCATGGAAAGCATGAGCCAATCACCGCATTGCCTACACATGCGTAACGGCACGAAAATGGGTCCCGCGGAACTGGTTGATACCATGATCAAAGACGGCCTGTGGGATGCCTTCAACGGCTATCACATGGGCACCACAGCTGAAAACGTGGCCGAGCAATGGCAAATCACCCGTGACGCGCAAGATGCCTTCGCTGCCGGCTCGCAAAACAAGGCCGAAGCGGCACAAGCCGCTGGCAAGTTTAAAGACGAAATCGTCCCCGTCACAATCAAAGGCCGCAAAGGCGACACCATTGTTGAAGCGGATGAATACCCAAAGGCAGGCGTCACCGCCGAAGGTCTGGGCAAACTTCGTCCTGCCTTTGCCAAAGACGGTACGGTTACTGCTGGGAATGCTTCAGGCATCAATGATGGCGCCGCTGCCGTTGTATTGATGAGCGCTGAAGACGCGGAAAAACGTGGCATCACCCCGTTGGCCCGCATTGCGTCGTGGGCAACCGCTGGTGTTGATCCATCCATCATGGGCACCGGCCCTATTCCTGCCAGCCGTTTGGCATTGGAAAAAGCAGGCTGGTCGGTTGATGATTTGGACTTGATTGAGGCCAATGAAGCCTTTGCTGCACAAGCCTGCGCTGTGAACAAAGACATGGGCTGGGATACCGATAAGGTTAACGTCAATGGTGGTGCCATTGCTATCGGCCATCCGGTTGGTGCGTCTGGCGCTCGTGTGTTCGTCACGTTGTTGCATGAGATGCAAAAGCGCGATGCCAAAAAAGGTTTGGCAACGTTGTGCATCGGTGGCGGCATGGGCATTGCTATGTGTGTCGAACGCTAAGACGCGACCACATCCATATCGTTCAATAAAATAGAAAAAAGGGGAACCATCATGGCTCGTATAGCCCTCGTTACCGGCGGCACCCGCGGCATCGGCGAGGCCATCTCGCTGGCGCTGCAAGCCGCTGGTTGCACGGTCGTTGCCACATACGCTGGCAACGACGACGCTGCTGCTGCGTTTAAGGAAAAAAACGGAATTAACGTTGTTAAGTTTGACGTTGGTGACTATGACGCCAGCCACGCTGCTGTTCAAAAAGTCGAGGCCGATACCGGCCCGATTGATATTTTGGTGAACAATGCGGGCATCACCCGAGATGCGCCCTTCCATAAGATGACAAAAGATCATTGGAACGACGTCATTCGCACCGATCTCGACAGCCTGTTTAATGTCACCAGCGCTGTTTGGAATGGCATGCGAGCACGGGGCTTTGGTCGCGTCATCAGCATTTCATCGATCAATGGCCAGAAGGGTCAGTTTGGCCAAGCCAACTATGCTGCTGCCAAAGCAGGCCTAATCGGCTTTACCAAAACATTGGCCGCAGAAGGCGCCGCTAAGGGCATCACGGTGAACGCCGTCGCCCCTGGCTACATCGCAACAGAAATGGTGCGGGCCGTGCCAGAAGAAATTTTAAACACCAAAATCATTCCGCTGATTCCAGTTGGTCGCCTTGGCGAAGCGGATGAGATTGGTCGGTGCGTGGCGTTCTTGGCCGCAGATGACGCTGGGTTTATCACCGGATCGACAATCTCAGCAAACGGTGGTCAGTACTACGCGTAACTGATTAGAATTACATCACGAATCGGGCGCGGCGGCACGGTCTTCGCGCCCGTTTTGTTTTCGAAGGAACGTCAGCACATCATCAACCACATTTGCCGTGCCACCTCTAAATGGTGGGGCCAAGGCTAAGATGATGCCAATATGCCCCGTACCGGGATAGACCGTCACCGTCACGTCTGCGCCGCGCGCACCCAACACGTCCGCCATACGGGTTGTGTCAACCGGCGGCACGGTTCCGTCATTCGCGCCGTGCAACAAAAGCGTTGGCACCGTGTTGGTAATGGCCATGGCTGTGGGCCGAAAATCATCAGGCGCTGGCCATGTTTCGAAAACCCGCCGTGTGGACCGGAAACTCAACAGATCAATATCGTAGGGACCGGCAAGGCCGACCAAACCCGCTATGGCCGTCATTGGCACGCCTGCGGCTTCCAAGTAGCGCCTATCCATCGCTAACAACGCGGCAATGTGCGCGCCAGCAGAATGCCCCATCAGAACGATATTCTCACCCTGCACATCGTATTGTGTGGCGTTGTCGCGCAGCCAACGGACCACGCTGGCCCCGTCGTGCACAAAAGCTGGGAAGGTCACATCTGGATAGGTTCGATAATCTGGTACCGCTACGGTGTAGCCTTGGGTTGCAAAGGCTTCGGCTGCAAATCGGTACTTTGCCCGATCGCCGTTTTTCCAACTACCGCCATAGAAAAAGATAATTGTTGAAGCGTTGGCTGCGGGTGTATCTGGAATATACAGATCAAGCACTTGCCGGGGATCATCGCCATACGCCAATCCAGGAATCTGCTGATATCCCGTTTCTGGCACGGTCCAGTTCAGCGCTGTCAGCGGCGAACATCCGGCCACCATCAGCGCGGCGCCAGCCGTCAGCACAAAACGCCGCCGACCGATGGAGCGCAGGGTGTTTGTTTTTTTGATCATACAAGTGTTACGTACCAAACGCTGCCCCAGATTGCTGAAAGCCAACATTCATGGCCATCGCCGATACCATTAGCACTGGAACCACGCCCGCGCTCTATCGACGCGGTGTTATCCTATGTCTTATTGCTGGCGTTTGCTGGTCGACGATGGGCCTTGGCATCCGTTTTGCCCCCGAAGCCACCGTCTGGCATGTGCTGTTTTACCGATCCGTCGCCATGACGCCGATCCTGTTCTTGGTTATTGCTTTCCGATCCGGATGGCAACCGATCCAAACCATTCACAGTGCCGGTCGCGCCGGGGTTGTTGGTGGTATCGGCCTCATCTTCGCGTTCTCCGGCGGCATTTATGCTGTTCAAACAACCACAGTTGCCAACGCCATGTTCTTGTTCGCGACCGCGCCGTTTTTCACCGCTGCCCTGAGTTGGGTGATTTTAAGAGAGCGCGTCCGCCGCGCCACCTGGATTGCGATGGCCGTCGCCCTGATCGGCATCGGCATCATGGTATCAGAAGGGTTTGCCGTTGGCCGCATGGTCGGCAACGTCACAGCTATTGTCGCCGCGTTGGGTTTTGCGATCTTTGCCCTGGCCATTCGCTGGGGTCGGCTGGGGGACATGATGCCCGCCGTGTTGTTGGGCGGCGTGTTCTCGCTTGGCGTCTCTGCCGGGTTCATTCTGTCGCTCGACCTAAGTTTTAACCTACCAACCCAAGACCTAACGGCGATTCTTTTCTTGGGCGTCTTTCAACTGGGCTTGGGCCTGACGCTGTTCACCTTCGGATCGAAACACGTTCCCGCCACCGAACTGGCATTATTGTCACTTACCGAAGTCGTGCTCAGCCCTATCTGGGTCTGGTTGGTGCTGGGTGAAACGGCGACTGTGGCAACGTTGATTGGCGGTAGCGTTCTGATGGCCGCTCTGATTGGCAACGCCCTCAGCGGCATGCGCCGTAAACCCACCCCTGTGATGTAACCTTTTGCGGCGAGTCGCTCATAAAACATGAAAGGCCGCCGAAGGTGGTCGGCGACCTTTCTGGTTCGAAAAATCGGGGTGGTCTGAGGCCGCGTCTCCTGGGCGCGATCTAAGCGGCTGCGGGAACCGACTTTGGGGACTTGTGTTCGATCACCGACATTAGGGTCACCGCCAGACCAGGGCGATTATTTCTTCTTCGGGGCGGGACCGCTTTGTTTTTGACCTGGAGTCGCAGGCTTGCCCGGCTGCGCAGCAGCCGAAGCGGTTTTCGTGGTTTGTTTATTGGTCAACATTTTGGGAGACCTTCGTTAAGAACCGACCGATTGTCGGCATCACCATGAATAAGCCTATATTATATATCTGTATAACGAATTTATTTTATATTATATATCGTAAATATCGATACAAAAGAAGGTTTATTTTATGGACACAGAAACCGCACGCACATTCGTTACCGTCGCCGAAGCGGGAAGCTTTCTGGCGGCGGCAGAGCGGTTAAACGTAACGCAATCGACCGTCAGCGCCCGTATCAAAAACTTAGAGGCTCAACTTGGTCGGCGCCTCTTGGATCGAGACCGCCGAGGTGCCCGACCAACCGCCGCCGGACGACAGTTTCTGCGCCACGCCGCCGTGCTGGTCCGCATTTGGCGCCAGGCTCAGCAGGAGCTTTCATTGCCCGAGACCACCACCCATGTCCTAGGCATCGGTGCCCAGGTCAGCCTTTGGGACGGCCTGTTGGGCGAGTGGATTGGCTGGATGCGGCACCGTCACCCAGACATCGCCTTACGGACCGATGTTGCGTCTGCTGATATACTGATGCGTCAGGTCGTGGACGGCACACTGGATATTGCCGTTGTCTATACGCCGCAAAGCGCACCGGGGTTGGTGATTCAACCGTTGTTCGATGAAGTTTTGATCATGGTAACCGACCAACCGGGTTATCCCCCGGAACCTGGTGTTGATTATGTCTTTTGCGATTGGGGACTGGAATTTCGCACTAGCCACGCCATCGCCTTTCCGGACGCCGACGCGCCGGTCTTGACGTTTGGTGCTGGTGCCATGGGGCTGCCTTATATTCTGCGCCACGGTGGTGCCGGATACTTTCCACGCCGTCTGGCGGAACCGCACATTGCAGATGGCTCGCTGTTCGTTGTCGCTGGTGCGCCAATCTTTCAACGTCCGGCCTTTGTCGTTCACCCCAGACAGGCCGCGACCCACCCGCTCCATGTGGCGGTCGAGGCTTTGCTGAAACTCGCACCGGCAACACAAGGCCTCTGATTAGTGTGGTAGATTCGAAGTTCCCAACATTATTTTGGGCGGTCACTTTCGGGAACTTCAGATTCAGGGACACTAACCTTGCTGCGTCCAACCCCGGGGTGCCATCTCGAACCCATCAAATGAAAAGGCCGGTGCGGCTGTAAACCGAGGCGGCTGATCACCGCCTCGGCTGATGCATTTACTTCTGTCATTGAGGATCTTTAGGCACGGTTTGAAGGAACGATGGACGGTTTGACAGTGTGTCATAAAAGTCCGCCAAAGCCGGGCGTGTTCCGCGCCAACTGGTATCAGGCAATCGAAAGTCAATAAACCCTAATCCACAAACGGTCGCGATTTGAGCCATCGTCAAATCACCAGACAGCACGCCACTGTCGATTTCATTTTCAAGAACATCCATGATTCGATTCATGTTTGCAGTTTGGCGCTTTACCCAACTTGGCGAGCGCTCAGTCTCGGGGCGGCGGCCATCCAACACGCAAGCAACCCCCGCGTTCGTCATTCCATTCGCCAAACTATGGACCCGCATCACCGAAAAGCGTGCATCGCCACTTTCCGGTGTTAATTTCGGGCCTGAATGGCGGCTATCTAGATAATCGCAAATCACCCAGCTATCATAGAGCCACTCGCCATTTTCAGCCTGTAGCGCTGGCACCTGGCCCATCGGATTGTCTTTCGTTAGGTCCGTATCCGGCGCCCAAGGGTTTGTTGCGATGGTTTCAATCACATGGGCCTGTCCCGTTTCAAGGGCCGTCACCATGACCTTTCGAACGTAGGGTGAGGTCGACGAATAGCGTAATTTCATAAAATATCTCCATAAAGGGGGCTAATGAGAGCCTTCACATAATCCGTAACATTGGGGCGCGCAACGGCGGACTGTTTATGCTAACGTTATTGTTATGTGGTCTGATGTTGTTGATCTACGAGACTTCTACGCAAGCCGCCGCGGTCAAGTGGCGCGCCAAATGGTGCGCGCAAAAGCCCGTGACATGTGGCCTGATGTGCGGGGCCAGAGCATTCTGGGCATTGGCTATGCAACGCCCTTTTTAGGGGTCTTTCGCGCAGAAGCTGACCGAACCATCGCCCTCATGCCGTCCGGCCAAGGTGTGCTGCGCTGGCCCATGGAGGGCGCGCCGCTGACGGCGCTGACAAAAGAAGATCAACTGCCTCTTGAAGATCTCAGTATTGATCGCGTCATACTCGCCCACGCGGTTGAAAACGCAGAACACCTGCGCCCCATGATGCGCGAAGTCTGGCGGGTGATGAAAGAAGGCGGTCGCCTGATGGTCGTCGTCCCCAACCGACGGGGCCTGTGGGCACGATTCGAACGCACGCCGTTTGGTCATGGTCGCCCTTATTCGACGGGACAGCTTTCAAGATTACTGCGCGACACGTTGTTTACACCGCAACGTATTGAATCAGCGCTGCATGTGCCGCCGATTGATTTGGGGGTGGTTTTGTCATCAGCTAAGGCGTGGGAACGGGCAGGCCAAAAAATATTTCCGGCATTTTCCGGTGTCTTATTAGCAGAAGCCACCAAGCAGGTTTATGCGCAAACGGCGATCACCGACCGCGCCAAACGGCGCATTCTGGTACCCATTCCTGACGTGATATCCAAAGCCTCACGCGCACGACCGAGCGATCCAAAACGCAACACCCCAACCAAGAGCGACTCGGGCACGACATCTCCTTAAGTTGGCTCTGATGGTCAGGTTTTCTTTGCTTTCTGCCGTGTTGGCGGATAACACTCTGCTGCCCAGACCTCAACCGATGTAAGACCCTAGATCATGTCCAGCGAAAGACCCACCCTTGCCGATCTGCGCAAACGCATTGATGCGATTGACGTTCAACTCCATGACCTGATCATGGAGCGCACGCGCGTGGTCGAGGGCGTTCGTGACATTAAAAAAAATGAGCGCATCAAAATACGCCCCGCCCGCGAAGCCTCTATCATTTACAACTTGATGGAACGCCACCACGGACACTTTCCCCGGCGCGAATTGTTCCGTATCTGGCGTGAGATGATTGTCGCGACCTTGGGCTTCGAGGGTCCGTTTTCTGTTGCTGTTTATGTGCCAGACGACCAACCGGGATACTGGGATCTTGCCCGTGATCAGTACGGCAGTTACACGCCAATGACACAATTTGATAATGCAGCCCGTGTTGTCGAAACTGTCCGTGACGGTGATGCAACTGTGGGTATCGTTCCCATGCCAGCGCGTGATGAGGATCGTCCCTGGTGGCGACACTTATCAAACCAAGCGGCAGCAACGCCGCGTGTTATTGCCCGGTTGCCCTTCGCGGGCCAGGGCAATGCTCGCGGAGCCCCTGTTGATGCCTTAGCCATTGCCGCCGTTAAACACGAAGAAACTGGCCGCGACATCACCTGTATCATTGTCGAAACCCCAGACACAGTTAGCTTGGATGGCTATGAAGCCCGGCTTCGAGACTGCGGCCTGAACCCGCACCAATCCATTGTGTGGACCGATTCAACACGCAGCGGTGTTCGGTTGTTCTTCACAGAGCTTTTCGGTTTCATCGATGCTGGAACCGGAGCGATGAAAGGTATTGCCGACGCATTCGGTAGCGATGCGATTGCCTTTCATGCGGGTGGCTATGCTGTGCCGATTTCTGATTCTGAGTTAAATAAGCTCACGTCCAATACCAAAAAAGCATTGAAGAGTTCCTGACAATGGCCCCGCCCAAACCGCAATCTGGTATTCTTAACATCGCCCCCTATGTTGGCGGCGACTGCGCCGTTGAAGGCATCGATCACGTGATCAAGCTCTCATCGAACGAGGGCGCGCTCGGGCCAAGTCAAAAAGCAATTGATGCGATTACCCAATCAGCCTTAGACGTTCATCGCTACCCCGATGGCGGTGCGTCCGCGCTGCGCAACGCTCTGGCCTCTCGATTTGGTTTGAATGCTGACCGCATTGTGTGCGGTGCGGGGTCCGATGAGATCATCTCATTGTTGATCCACGCCTATGCCGGACCGGGTGATGAAGTTCTCTACAGTGCGCATGGGTTTTTGATGTATTCCATTTCGGCGCTGGCAGCCGGGGCAACACCCGTTACGGCACCAGAAACCAATTACACGGCAAACGTGGATGCGCTGCTTGCCGCCGTGACCGACTCTACCAAGATGGTATTCTTGGCGAACCCAAACAACCCGACAGGTACCTACCTGCCGGACGCCGAAGTGCGGCGACTACGCACTGGTTTGCGCGATGACATTCTGTTGGTTCTCGACGCGGCTTATGCGGAATACGTCACCCATGAAGACTATGATGCTGGCGTAAAGCTGGTTGAAGAGACCGACAACACGGTTATGACGCGCACGTTTTCGAAGCTGTATAGTTTGGGGGGTGCGCGGCTGGGTTGGTGTTATGCCCCAGAAACTGTCTGCGATGTTTTACACCGCGTACGCGGTCCGTTCAACGTTACTGCCGCAGCGTTATCGGGCGGCGAAGCCGCTGTGGGTGATATAGAGTTTGAACAGCGGGTTCGCGATCATACCATCGAATGGCGAGAATGGACGGCAACACAATTGCGCAGCCTTGGTCTGCATGTCATCGACAGCGTCGGTAATTTTTTGCTGGTCCGTTTTGATAGTGATGATGCAGACGATCTTGGTAACGGGGGACGTGGTGCCATCGCTGCCGATGCCTTTTTGAAGTCTCACGGCATCATCATTCGTCGCGTTGCAGGTTATGGTCTACCTGATTGCTTGCGGATCAGTATCGGCACCGAAGATGAAATGCGAGCGTTGGTTAAAACGCTATCGGACTTTTTGGAATGACATCGGACGTCCCTCTGTTTGAACGGGTTGCCTTCATTGGTTTTGGCCTACAGGGGTCAAGTATGGCCCATGTGATGCGCCGGGATGGCCTTGCGTGCCATATCGCCGTTGCCGCACGAACCCCAGAAACGTTGGCAACCGCAACTCGCTTGGGCCTGGCTGATAGCACCCATCGTGACGCCGCCGATGCGGTGCGCGATGCGGACTTTGTTGTTTTAGCAACCCCGATTGGAGTCTTTGGTACCGTCGCCGAACAGATTGGGCCTCACCTGAAACCTGGAGCCATCGTCACTGACGTGGGCTCGGTCAAAGTCAGCGTGATCCGTGATGTGCAGCCGCATATGCCCAAGGGCGTTCATCTAATTCCGGGACATCCCATGGCCGGCACAGAGCATTCCGGCCCAGAATCCGGTTTCCCAGAATTGTTTGAGGAACGCTGGTGTATTCTAACCCCCCTTCCCGGCACAGATGGTGACGCCCTCAAGAAAGTTGAAGACTTCTGGAAAGCTGCTGGTTCCATGGTGACACATATGGAACCCAATCATCATGATCGGGTTTGTGCGGTCGTATCGCACCTGCCCCACCTAATTGCCTATACAATCTGCGACACCGCCGATCATTTAGGCGACGATTTGAAGCAAGAAGTCTTCCAGTTCTCAGCTTCGGGGTTTCGCGACTTCACGCGCATTGCCGCTTCTGACCCAACCATGTGGCGCGATATCTTTTTGCATAATCGTGAGGCCGTGCTGGATATTCTTAATCGCTTTGATGAAGACCTCACCATGCTCAAGCGCGCTATTCGGCAGGGTGACGGCGATTTGTTGTTTGAAACGTTTACCCGTACCCGCGCCATTCGTCGGGGCGTCATCGACGCCAAGCAAGACAACTAAGAGGCCCGAATGATGGAAGCCGTTCTGCAAAGCCTGATGATCGGTTTTCCTGTTCTCATGCTCCATTCCGCCGTGACCTTTGCCATCTTGGTGGTCGGCATGCTGATCTATCTTTGGATCACGCCACACGATGAAATTACCCTGATCAAAAGTGGCAATACAGCCGCCGCCGTTTCATTTGGCGGGGCCTTGGTTGGCATGGCCGTGCCCCTGGCCTTTTGTTTGGCCGCAAGTGTCAGCGTTTGGGATATTTTGGTCTGGGGCGCGTTGACGGTTATCTTACAGATTATCGCCTATCGCGTGACAGACGCGGTGTTGCGTGATTTGTCCGCCCGCATTGACCGGGGCGAAATGGCATCGGCCGTATTTATGGTGTCGGTTAAGTTGGCGGTCTGTGCGGTGAACGCCGCCGCCGTTGGCAGCTAAGACAGGCGCTGCGGCGTGCGCGGCCTAGACAAACTTGCCATTGCTGTTCTGATTATTTTGGCCATCATCGGTCAAATTTTTCGCGATGGCCTTTCCCTGCCCGATGGAGAACGATCCCCCCGGCGGCCCGCGCCGCATGCGTTCCAAGACGCTGCCCCAAAATCGCCCAACGACCCGTTTACCCAAATACCAAGCCGTTCAGCCGCCGCGCCAGAATCGCGTGCGCCTTTGGTGCGTGAAGGTGTTATTGACGTTGAACCCCGCACATCAAATGGCACAGGAACAGCTTTTGCCGTCGCCGACGGTGTATGGTTGACGGCACGACACGTGATTGAAGGGTGCAGCAAAGCAGGTATTCAGTATGCGCCCCAAAAGGCGCAAAAGATTGACCGCTTCATCCATCATCCGAATGCGGATGTCAGCTTGATTTTCACGAAGAATAACCCCGCAGCACTCACTTTGGCAGAGACTGACGATACCCGCGACGGGTTTCACATCGGTTTTCCGCAAGGCTCACCCGGTGCCATGCATGGTCAGCGGCTGGGCAACACCAAACTGCGATACACAGGGGCCTATCGGGTTCGCGAAGTGGTCACGGCCTGGAGCGAGGTATCGCGTTTGCCCGCCGGTGATGACTCACTTGGCGGCATGAGTGGTGGCCCGGTGTTTGACAGTGCCGGGCGGGTCATCGGCATTGTCCTGGCGGAATCACGCCGCCGGGGCCGGACCTATACAGCGACCCCAAAAACCATCGCTGAGATGATGAATCAGGTCACGAGATCAACAAACACCCGCGCTGTCACAGCATCGCCGGATGGAAAGTCGTATGGTGCACTGGCGGAAAACTTGATCGGTGGAAAGCAGGTGTCGCGGGTTTTGTGTATCGGGCCGTCTTAGGGTCACTCAGGCCATCGGATCGCTGTGAGACGGGCAATACGAACGGGACCAATGAACACGCCACCGTCTTGCACCGTCAGCGGTATCTGGATGGTTGGTCTGCCATCATCACTTGGTGTCGATGGTAAAGCGCCCAGAACGAACCCAATGAGTGCCGCGTCACCTGGGGCGACCACGCCGCGTGCCGCCATCGCATTCAAGGTTTCATTGTAGCCTGTGACGTGTAGGCCAAAGGCCCCCTGCGGTTGCAACAATCCATCTAAAGCCAGTGTGCCATCGCCACTTAAGGCAAGGGCTCCCTTCTTGATAACCACCGCATCAATATCAACAATGCCGCCATCGTCCCGCCACTGGGCCAAGGCGACGGCCTTTGGTGGCCATCCCCGCAAATCAAGTGGTCCCGTCACAGTGCCCTCGGCTGATATCTGTTCAAACCGATTACCCAATTGAGACGCGATAGCCGCCTTTTCGGGCAGCACCAAATTGGTCAGCGATGCCCTGAATCCAGCAGATAGAACGGGGTCAGCCCGCAGGTTTTGGGTCAACACAAGGTTGGCGGATTGTGCCGTCCATCCACTGCCGATGAGACCAGCGGCACTCAGCGATAGGTGTGGTGTCTGCGCCTCTGACACGTCAATCGTGCCATCCAGGGTTTTCGCATCCACTGTCATGTCACCATCCGGCCCAGTGATCCGGTGCTGACCGGGCATACGGAAGCTCCAGGTGTTCCAGTCCCACGGACGAACAACAACAAATACGGGCGCGCCGCGCCACACAACGCCTGGCGCAATCCCACGCGGACGCTCGCAGCCGATATGGATAAGTCCGGGAAATCCCGACCGGGTCAGCGCTGAATCACATGAAACGCGCGATGGCTGACCGGCTTGGGTGTCCAACCAGTCCATGGCTTGGGTCATGGTGACGTGCGCCGCACCAAACCACACAGCGGTCCAGGTCGCGATGATGGAAACGGTGATGAACAACAACCGACGCATAAAGGGGCTAAATGTCATAAAGGATCGACTCGGTGTTTGATGAAGGGCCAGCAAGGCGGGTACGGTTAGGAACGCATCCGTTTGCATCCGCACCATACGACCGAAAGTTCTGATAACCAATGACGTCAGAGACCCCCTCCATCAAATCTGCGTCAGAAGCAGACCCAACCCTTTGGGTCCGAATGGGCCCAGCCGTGTTTGTTCTGCTGTGGAGCACGGGCTTCATTGGCGCCAAGCTTGGCGCACCGTATGCCGAGCCGTTCTCTTTCTTAGGTGTTCGGTTCGCCATCGCATCCGGCTTGATGCTCGGCATTGCGCTCGTCTTGAAAGCGACGTGGCCAAACAGCATACGCACATATGGTGAAACCGCGCTGGTTGGCATCTTGGTGCACGGTCTCTATTTGGGCGGTGTGTTCTGGGCGATTGATCGCGGATTGGCCGCCGGAACATCGGCGTTGATTGTCAGCGTCTATCCCCTGCTGGTCGGCGTGCTTGCGGGGCTTGTGCTGGGCGAAAAAGTATCAGGACGGCATTGGTTTGGTCTGGTTTTGGGCTTCATTGGCGTGACCATGGTGGTTTGGGACCAGGTTAAAATTGATCCTGACCAATGGCCTGGCGTTGCGGCGTGTGTGATGTCTTTGTTTGCCGTCACAGCGGGAACGCTGCTGCACAAACGGCTGGGCACACGCATTAGCCTGAGTGCCTCACAAGCCGTTCAGCTGGCTGCCGCCGGATGCATGCTGGGGATAGCCGCTTTTGTGTATGAAACCCGGGTTATTGTTTGGTCTGGCGAGTTCATCTTTGCCATGACGTGGCTGGTTTTCGTGTTGTCGTTGGGTGGGTTTACGTTGCTGTATGCGCTGATCAGACGCGGTGCTGCCTCCAAAGTATCCAGCCTGTTTTATTTGGTGCCCCCGTGTACCGCCGTGGTTGCCTTCATCTTGTTCGATGAAACCCTGGGCACGAACGCACTGGCTGGTTTGTTGGTTGCCGCTGCGGGCGTTGCCTTGGTCACCCGGCAACCCCCAGGCAACCCAGCAGCGAACAAACCCACATGATGGAAATTCCCAAAACCTTGAAAGACCAGGTCGCCCGCGATGGCCTGTGGGTGTTCGCCTATGGCTCGTTGATGTGGCGACCCAATTTTGAGTACAGCGTCATGGAACCAGCCCGTCTGTATGGCTATCACCGCTCGCTGTGTATTTATTCGACGGCGTATCGCGGAACATACGAAAGACCCGGTCTGGTATTCGGCCTGAATGCAGGCGGCTCATGCCAGGGCTTGGCGATCAATGTCGCGCCCAAAGATGTGCCAGAAACCATGGGGTATCTTTATGAACGAGAAATGATCACCCGCGTCTACCGGCCGAAATGGTTGCCCGTGCGCCTGCAAAACCGGACAGAGACGGCCTGGGTCTTTGTCGCCGACCGCAACCACGAACAATATACTGGCCGCCTTAACGTTGAAGAGCAGATCACCCTGGTGAAGCAGGGCTGCGGCAAGGCCGGTCCGTGCATCGATTACCTACGCAGTACGCTGGAACACCTGCATACCCTCGGCATTCGTGACCGCACACTAGAGGCGGTTGTGAGAGGTGTGGATCAGGACAAAGTGTGACTTTGACAAAACGATAAAGACTTACAGTTTGTTACTCTGCCGCAGGTATTTCACATACCTGACTGTTATTCGAATAAGTGTCCCAAGAGATGTTATAGTCCTCTGCTTCATTTCCCCAGGCTGACCAATTTTTCCGCTTCCCTCTCGCGAATATTTCTAGGTAACTTCCGGGACTACATGCTTCAATCACATCATACAATTCATCCGGTTTTCGACTATGTTCTCTTTTCCGCGTAGCAAGAAAATTTACTTGGCGACGCGCAGGGGAGAGCGTCCGTGCATTTTTTCCGCGAACACCAAACAAAATCATTTCAGTAACATTTCTAAAATAAAAGCCAACGCCTCGGCCATCGGGACCGCCATCTTTTCGAATTTTGTGCCAAATCATATTTGTTTTGTATTCAAAACCCCAAGCATGCATCACCTCCAAACCGAGAGGTAAAAGTGCATTGGGCACCCACAGATAAAGATGAGCGGGAGTATCGCAAATATCACCAATAGGCAGAGATTTAATATCTGCCAGCTCCATTGTTTGATACCGTGACAGCCGTCGATGTTCCGGAGCCATTTTTCCTGTACGGTTTTGAAATCTCCAAGGCGGATCGGCTAGAATGGTAGAAAACTTACTTCCTGCAAGATCTGAACGAAAATCTTCGATTGGGTCACGTTCAATTTTCATTCGGCCAATCCTCAATTTGTTTTGGGGTAATACCAACCACCAACACAGGACACCCGCCATTTCTCCCTGCATTTAACCTATATAGTAACTTGCCCATCCAGGTTGTGCTTGCACCATATTTTTGTTTTGTCAGCTGAACTTTCTCATTCTGAGGATCATACTCTCTTCCATCTTTCTTAAGAGCCGGACCCAGAGCCTCAAACACAGGATTAAGTGACTGACTGCGTGTAACAAGTATTGCTGCGTCAATGACGCCACATTGATAAAATGAGGCAAAGGCATATAAATCTCGATCAAATGTCTGGTCCTTACTATTCCATTCGAGATCAAATGCAACCCTACCTTTTACATAATCAATTTTGTGGCCATCCAGGTATCTTTCTCTTGTAACAGATTCTTTATTTTTTTGAAAAATAGGTTTTCCGCCAGCTTTTTCACCGACTCTGTGTTTCCATTCTTTCGTAACAATATGATCACCATAAACAGATGTCTCATTCCAACCGCTAGGCCTGAGAGACTCTGAGAACGCTTTTGGTATCAACGATTCATTACCACCCGGAATACGAATCATCTGTGTTGTCAGTCTAAACGTCCGCAATGCTTCCAAAATGTCAGTAAACTCTTCGGTTCGCGTCTGCGACAAAATTACTGCTGCATTCTTGTAACTATGTAGCTCATAGTTATTGAATATGTCGGCAGGGATTAATCGCTCAAGGACCTCTCTTGGATCTGCCGATTCATTCGGGCTATCGGCAATATCTTCATTATCTTGGTCGTCTTCAGGATTATTTGGCATATTCTTCACCCACACTTGGAATAACCGCACGATGTGCAGGTATCGCAGCCCTCTTGGCGCATCAGGCTGGGTTGGTTGCATTTTGGGCAATAGCGAAACAAACCTTTTGCCGCCCCCGTGCGCCCTGCCGGACCATCGCTGGACGATGTGGATTTACCCCGCGCGGTGGGGTCTTGGGCTGATCGAGGAGCCGGTTCGCCGACGGCAATAACGCTCATTTCCCGATCATTATCATCGGCTAATTCGCCAGGGCTTCTAAGGAAGCCAATGATCAACATGTGCCGCTCGATCACTTCGCCAAGCGCCGCGAGCAACGATGGGACATACCGCCCGCCCATCCAATGACCGCCGCGTGGATCAAAAACGGCCTTCAATTCTTCAACCACAAACGACACATCGCCGCCGCGCCGGAACACGGCGGAAATCATGCGGGTTAAACCGACGGTCCAGGCGTAATGCTCCATATTTTTTGAATTGATGAAAATCTCAAACGGGCGGCGGCGGCCATCTTGGACAATGTCGTTCAAGGTGATGTAAAGCGCATGTTCGCTTTCTGGCCAACTAACTTTATAGGTCGCACCGGGCAGGGCTTCCGGGCGGTCTAAGGGCTGCGTCATATAGACAACGGCCCCTGCATCACCCGCATCAATGGGCACGGCAGACGGTTTCGCCGGTGCATCAAACGGCAGTTCCGGTTCAACCGGTTGCGAATCGCTCGCCTTGCTATCGGATGAAACCGACAACACAGACCCGGTTACGTCGTTGGGCCGATAGGTCGTGCAGCCTTTGCAGCCCAAGTCATAAGCTTGGATATACACATTCTTGAAATCATCAAACGCAATGCTTTCCGGCACGTTGATGGTTTTAGAAATCGAGCTATCGATGTACTTTTGCACAGCGGCTTGCATCACCACATGATCGCCCGGTGTTAGACCCTGGGCATCAACGAAGGCATTTGTCAGCTTGGCGTGCTCACCAAACATACGGCGATACAGCCGGAAGGCATAATCAGAGACTTCTTCGTCGCGGCGTTCGCCATCAGGCATCAAAACGCTGCGGGTGTAATTAAAGCTAAAGACCGGCTCCAGACCCGACGACACATTATCGGCGAACAAGGAAATTGTGCCGGTTGGCGCAACAGAGGTTAGCAACGCATTACGAATGCCATGTTCGGCAATGGCGGCGCGGACATCGTCATCCAAAGTCGCCACTTTACCCGCTGCCAAATAGGCCTCGGCATCGAACAGCGGGAACGATCCCTTTTCTTTCGCAAGACTGACGGAGGTCAGGTACGCGGCTCGCTCAATTGTCTTCAACCACATCTCTGTAAGGGCGACGGCTTCTGTGCTGCCATACCGGGCACCGCACATAATCAGGGCATCGGCCAATCCGGTGATACCCAAACCGATACGCCGTTTGGCGCGGGCCTCGATGGCCTGGGCCTCCAGCGGGAAGTTCGACACATCGATGACGTTATCCATCATCCGCACCGCATCGCCGACCAACTCGGTTAGCTCATCAGCGCTGATTGCCGCTTGTTCGGTAAAAGGCTCTGTCACCAGCTTGGCCAGATTGACTGACCCCAACAGGCACGCCCCATAGGGTGGCAGCGGTTGCTCGCCGCAATTGTGTACATACAATCCGTTGGCATCGAAGGCGTTAACGCCCGGCACTTTCACATCGAACACCGGCGCACGACCATCCGGCAGAACAGAGGCAACACGGGCAACAAACCGTTCGCGGTTCGGTTTGCGTTTGTGTTGGGCGAGCAATCGGCCCAATGAAACCCGCTTATCCGTATCGTCAAAGCCAATTTCAGATTGATAACGGCCAACGTTTTCACGCGCCAAGGTGAGCGTGAACTGTCCGCCGCGCGGACGATGGGTCGCCTTATCCGTATCGCCCACGTTTTCCGTATCCCAGGTGCCAATGGCTTTGGTTCCTGAGAAAACATGACCAACAATGCCAAACCGCGCCAACATGCGCTGCATGCTATCGACCAACATTCTGGATGGGCTGCTCAATCGGATTGAAATGCCAGCCCGTTGATTGCCGTCAATGGTGGCCAGGGCATCAAATGCCGCACGCAAGAAGCCACGCTGAAACGCGGCGGAGGTCTTTTCCAGCTTAGCCGGCAAGGCGGGTCGCCCTGCTTGCATGGTTTCTGCCGAAATGCCCATGGCCTTTAATGTGGGCGCGACACCGGATAAATCCAGCCGCGACCAGCCATCTAAGCCTGCCGTCCAATCGCCGCTGTCCGGTTTACCGCCCAGGTCGCGGGCAATGGTCGAAACCCGCTGCATGGCATCAAATTGCCCTGGCCACGCAATACCCCCGCCCGCAACAATCTTGCCCGTTTCAACAGCAATGGTCGGATCATCCGATTCGAACGCGCCCGATGCGATGGCAAAACCAGCAAGATAGCCTTCGTCATAACTGAGGGGGCCATCCCAATCTTCGGCCACCCGATGGTCATGAACGACAATTTCATCGCCGGGTTTAAGCTCGCCAGCAGGTCGCCAATCAACCTCTGTTTTGTAGCGGGTGTGAGAGGTCACAACGCGCACCCGGTGATCATTGGTCAGGCGAAGCTGCAAACCTTCATCTGTCCGCAATCGCACCACGGGCTTAATGCCAGTTGGGAAAAAGCCCTCTGCGCCCGATTCATGCGCGGCACCATCCACCACCGCGCGGAACCGTTTGCCCACCAGATCGCCAACTTGGCGCGGGCCTTCGGTTGTTTGCACCCAGGTATCTGCTGTGACGCACGGGTTGGTGCCGTGAATGGTCTCGCAGTACGACAGATTATTCATGCGATTGATGCGATCAATGAAAATGACGCCCGGTTCGGCAAAGGCATAGGTGGCCCGCATAATCTTGTCCCACAACGCGCGGGCCGGAAGGCTTTTATAGGTCGTGCCGTCAAACATAAGCTCCCACGGGGCGTCTTCTTTAACCGCCTGCATGAATGCATCGGTGACTAAGACCGACAGATTGAACATGCGCAGGCGGCCAGGCTCGCGCTTGGCTTCGATGAAGGCCTCAATGTCCGGGTGGTCACACCGCATCACCGCCATCATCGCACCGCGCCTTGATCCGGCGCTCATGATTGTGCGGCACATGGCATCCCAGACATCCATAAAAGACAGCGGCCCAGAGGCATCAGACCCAACCCGGTGAACTGCCGCTCCTTTGGGCCGCAGGGTCGAGAAATCGTACCCAATTCCCCCGCCTTGTTGCATGGTCAGCGCGGCTTCTTTTAGGCCATCAAAAATACCCGCCATATCATCAGGAATGTCGCCCATGACAAAACAGTTAAACAGGGTGACGCGACGCCCAGAACCGGCACCTGATAGAATTCGACCGGCTGGTAAAAACTTAAAATCTTGCAACGCCTTGAAAAAACGCTCTTCCCAAATTTCGGGATCGGCCTCAACCGCGCTAAGTGTCTTCGCAACGCGACGCCATGAATCGTCCAGCGTTTTATCCACAGGATGACCATCCAGCCCTTTTAGCCGATATTTCATATCCCAAATCTGCTGCGAAATTGGGGCAAGTTGGGTCATAATTCGCTAATCCGGTCTAAATAAAATTATTCTGTTAGTCTTTGATGCCGCAACGTCCTCTGGCATCCCGTCCAAGATCTGTCCACCCCATTGGGGAATAGGGCCCATATGGAGCGGATTTCCTCGCGTTTCACCTCCAGACCATAAGCACGGTGTATTTTTGGGTCAAGAGTAATGTTCTTGTTATGTTTCCAACTTTGATACACGTTTGATTCAGGCGCTTTCTTGAGCAATGCCAAACGCTTCGACATTTCATCCACGCCTGTTGATGAAATAGACTTTTTGGGTAAACCTTTTTTAGCGCCGTCACTTAATTTGAACCACAGAGTTTTCCACAGCTCCGCATCCAATCAAACTTGTCAGCTTTCTGTAAGTATTTGAAAAATAAGAGATTCAGAGGGTTGGATCGATGGTTCTGGCGTCGTCAATCAATCGCTGTGAGGCCGTTTCAATCGACTCTTCCAACTGTGTCATGAAGGCTTGTCGATCCAAGCCTGGCAAAATTGGATCTTGCACCTCTAAAACGATGGTCCCCGGCCGCTTTAAATACGTATGAGTTGGCCAAAACAAGCCTGAATTCAGCGCGACAGGGACGACAGGAATTCCAAGCGTCTTATAGAGCGAGGCGACACCAGGGTGATAGGTGCCTTTTTGACCAACTGGCAACCGAGTGCCTTCTGGAAAAATGATAATCGAACGACCCGCTTTCACAGCGGCTTTCGCTTGAATGGTCATGTCCTTCAGGGCTTTGGTTCCAGCATCCCGGTCGACCGATATGTTGCCGGTCTTGCGGGCGTAGAAACCCCACATGGGAATATCCGTTAGTTCTTTTTTCAAAACAAATGACGGATCTTTGCGGATCAGGTGGATGATAAATGTTTCCCATTCCGATTGATGCTTCACGGCGATGATCACCGGGCCGTCGGGAATTTTCTCAACACCGTCAAACCGATCACTCAGTCCACAAAGCACCCGCAATAAAACACGGGTCATCTGCGTCCAGGCACGAATGATGACCAAGATATAGCGCCAGCCAAACGGCAAGACGATCCACATCCAAAAAAGATTGAAGATCATGACGCCCCGAGAAATAACCAGAAATAAGAACGAGCCAATAGCCCTCATGTGGCAGACCTCATGAAATCCATACCCGCATCAAGGCCATTGCGCACACCTGCCAACAGAAACTTTGTGTACTCAGTCGCAATCAAAGCGGCCGTTCCTGGCCACATCCACCATGTATCTTGTTTTACGCGATTCGAAAAAACCGGTGCCGGGATGATATCCACATCGGGCATCCGATGGCCAAACTCCATCAGGCTACGCGGCATATGATAAGCCGACGTGACCAATCGAATCGTTTGGATGTTGTGCGCAGACGCCCACTCTGCCGTCTCCGTCGCATTTTCGGCCGTATCAACGGCGTTACCAATTTCAATGCGGCCTTCCAAACCATTAACCGTCCCGCGGGTTGTTTCCAAGAGCTGGCGCACATCAATGCCGCGGTAGACGCCAGAAACGAACAGACGGGCGGCACGCCCTTGTTCCAACAAGTTAAGACCTTCCTCTAAACGGCCGGTGCCTCCTGTCAGCACAACAATGGCATCCGTCTGGCGGTTGTCACGGCTGGTTTGTGTTGGCAACTGATCGACGTACCAAAATAATCCTAGCCCCCACGCGGCAATAACAGCACATGACAAAAAGATGGTCGCGATGGCTGTCGTGCGGATGGGTTGTTTTCGGCGCGATGGACGCATGACGCGAACCCTAAATCATTCGAGCAAGTGTTCGCATTACGGTAATGCGCGCGGTCACCATAGCAAGGACAGATACGCCAATGGGCACCAAGGCTAACGCTATCCAATGCCAAACCGTTAACCGCACCTCGGGCATCAAGTCCGCTGGCACATCGCCAACCAAGGCTTGCGCACCGTACAAGGCGGGCACCGCCAAGGCCGCACCAATCACCCCACCTTGTAACCCCAACAGCAAGGCGCGGCGGGCAAACTGCCTAGCCACATAGCGGTCATGCGCGCCAATCAGATGAAGCACTTCGATGGCTTCTTTATGAACAGTTAGCCCTGTGCGTGTTGTAAAGATCACGGTCCCAATGGTCGCCAACGCAATGAGACCGACCACAAACACGGCAAGGGCTTCGATCGCACGAAACATGCGCAGCAATCGATCTAACCATAATCGGTGGTCATCAACACCAATTCCGTCATGCAGGGTCGCCAACCGGCGTGAAAGCGCGGCGGTATCAAGCGCCTCATCTTGATTGATGGTCACGTCAATAAGTGTCGGCAATGGTAAATCGGCGGCATTTGCCGCGCTGCCCAACCAGGGTTCCAACAGCTGTTTGACCCGATCTGGCGACACAATTGCCGCCGCTGTCACGCCCTTAGTCGATCTTAACGCTTTTAGAACCGACTCGAGAACCGCAGTTTCAATGGGGCGCACATCACCGTCCGGGCTAATATCTGGGGGAATTTCGACGGTTAGTGTCGCCGACAACCCCCGGTCCCAACGTTCCGAAAGTCCAGTCAGAACCAATGCACCCGCCATCGCGATAATCGCCAAAAACACCATAAAGGCGATCAACCACGGCAAAAACCGACCCAATGAGTCTCGTTCTAAGGGCAGATCCGTGCGTCCAAACATCATCGCAATGACTAACCTAAATCAGCGTGCGGGGATCAACCACCGCCTTTACATCGTCCGGCGGTGCCGTTCCCACCTGAATCCGCTCAGCCGTCCCTGCCCTGCTCACGCCCGTTCCGACACTTAAGCCACCGGATTGGGTCAACCGCCCAGCGTTCAGGGTCAGACAGGGGTGCCCAAGGCGATCAACGAGAGCTTGATTATGGGTCGCAACCACCACTGTTGTACCCATGCGATTCAGCTCTTCAAACAGGTGCATTAAGCGAATCGCCATGCGGTCATCGACGTTTCCCGTCGGCTCGTCAGCAATTAACACCGATGGACGGTGCACAATGGCCCGGGCAATCGCGACTCTTTGTTTTTGTCCACCAGACAATGTTGGCGGCCTCGCTTTCATGTGATCTTTTAAACCAACCCAGGCTAAAAGCTCACTAACATCCGTTTTGATATCTGATTCGCGGGCCTCGGCCACCCGCAGGGGCAAAGCAACATTATCGAAGACAGAGAGATGATCCAGCAGCCGAAATTCTTGAAAAACGACACCAATTTCGCGTCGAACCTTCGGCATTAAATTTCGGGACACCGTCGCAATGTCTTGTTCAAAAAGGGAAATTCGCCCTCGCGATGGCCGCAATGCCAAATACGCCAATTTAAGAAGCGACGATTTTCCCGCGCCGCTTTCACCCATCAAAAAATGAAAGGATCCAGATTTTAAGGTAAACGAAACGTCTTGAAGGACTTCTGGCCCCATGTCATAGCGCAAGCCAACGTTTTCGAATCGAACTACAGATTGCACGCCCGCACTCACTTGACCTACCATTTATTACCTCATCCGCCGTGCCAAAGAATCTGGTCACCGTGCTTGCTACCCTACCTGATCGCAGCCTTACTTGCCATGGTTCGAACAAATTGCCTATAAAAGTAAAAAGGGGATTCGGTCCCAACGCCCATGCTGATTACTTGTCCAAACTGCCAAACGCAATACACCGTCAGCGCCCAGAGTATGGGACAAGGACGAACTGTTAGATGCCACAGTTGTCATAACACGTGGCGTCAAGCGCCTGTGGCGAACCAACCCGGCAAACAGCAGCCGCGAACGGCGCATGGCGCGTTCCCGCTGCCTGGACTAATGCCTGGGGCCTTTAGCCCAGGTATGGCACCGCCGCCGGGGTATGGCTACCCACCTCCACCCGGAGCGCAACCAGGCCCACCGCCCGGCTATCCGCCTAACATGTGGGGAGCCCAACCAGCATCTTCCGCTGCGGCACCAGAAGCACAGCCCGCGGCTGCGCCAGCACCCGCCTATCAAGAGCCCGAGCCCAAAATCGATCAAAGCTCCTTTGAAGAAGATGATGATGACGGCGACATCTTTGATACGGAAAGCCTATTGGCTGAAATCGGAGTCGAAACCGACGCGCCAGAACCAGAGCCCGAAGTTGACCGCACACCCGTCGTGCCAGATGACGATGATCTTACACTGGATTCGGTCGACGATGACGAAGACGACGAAGTCGCAACCATGTCGCAATCTGAATTGGACGACATGTTCGGCGACGACGACATACCGGCCATTGCGTCTGTGGTTGGCGGCGGCGGTGACGATGACGATGACCAGTACGACGATCCAGATGACATCCCTGATCTGGATGACGATGACATTCCGCAAAGCCTAACGTCTGACCTAAACGGTGGAGAGAGGCAGAAGAAGAGCGGCGTTCTAAAATGGATTCTGATCGTCTTCTTGCTGCTGCTGATTGGGGCCAGTGCCGCTGGATATTTCTTGCGCGATATGATTATGGAAATGGTGCCGGAAACGGTGCCGGTCTACGAAATGATCGGACTGGGTGAAAAACTAGCAGCTGGATTTGATATCCGAGACGTTACATCAGAACGCGTGACCACCGCCGGTGTTGATACGTTGGTTGTTAAAGGCCTGATCGCCAATGTATCGGGGCGGGTTCGAACGGTTCCTCGCATTCGGATTGATCTATTCGATGCGAATGGGGAATCGGTTCAAAGCACAATAACGGACCCTGTTCGTATTGAATTACCGGCTGGCGAGAATGCCGAGTTCTCAGCAGGCATCGAAGCTCCGTCGCCCCTGGCCCGTCGTTTGGAAGTGACCTTCGTTGAACGGCCCAAGGCGGACGCTGCGGCGCAGTAGCGTTATTCAGCCATCACCTGTTGATACCGATCATTTTGCAGCCGTTCGATCAGTGCGATCAGGCGGATACTGAAAAATAAAAATCCAATCCACACCGGCACTGTCACAAGCATCACCACAAGATTATAGGTTAGTGAGTCCGCAATCTCTGGCGACCATAGAAAAACGGAAAGATCGACTATAGCCACACCCCAGACACTTAGATAGAGACGCTAATTTCGACAGGCCAATGATCAATAGACCCAGAAGTGTGCCGACAACGGTTAGGCCGATACACGCCATCAACAGTCGAGCAGCCAACCAGCCGGACTTGGTGGTGGGCGTGAATGTCGGAAACGTCTGGCCTGACATGAACGAACACCTTTGATCTACAGCGACCAAAAGCATCATAATTCATCCAAAAAAAACACGTAAAAGTGCAATAAACTTTGCTTATTCAAACCGCTTGAGCAGACGATCAATATAATCACGTTCCATTTCGGGGCGGGTGCGTTCACCAGACCGGCGGCGCAGTTCGCGCAAAATTTCATGGGCCCGTTGGATTTCTGACTCGCCCGGAACCCGTACAGAACCATCATCTATATTGGCCCCTTGGAAACCGCCTTGGCCGCGGCCAAACGGATCGGTCTGCGATCCTGGCCGCTGCCCCATGCCGCGACCCATGCCCTGCCCAGCTTGCGACATCGCGCCAAAGCGCTGGCCCATTTGCTCGGCGACGCCATCCATGGCTTGCTGCAAGTTAGAGAGCGCGTCACCCTGATTGCGCACCGCACCCGGCATGTTGCCGTCTTGCAGCGCCTGTTCGGCCCGGCGCATCGCCCGTTCCGCGTCACCGAGTTGCGGCGGGAACCCGCCTAAGAATTCGTCGAGTTCCAGCATCATATCGCCCAACATGCGGCGCAGCTGTTCCTGAGAGAGCTGTGGGCTCTGGCCCATCTGGTCACCTTCGCCGTTCGTGCCCGGGCGCGATTCACCACCACGCTGCTGGCGCGATTGTTCAAACGTCTGATCCATCAACTGCTGCTGACCTTGAGACAGGGCGCGCAGCCCATCCATCATTTGCCGTGCACGGCTCATGGTTTCGGCCATCTGCGAGCCACCTCGAACCGCTGACTGAACCGATTGCAGCATTCGGCCAAGTTCGTTCATGACCTGGCGGGCTGCATCCATATTGCCCATGCGCATCAACTCACGGGCGCGTTCGACCATGTCACTGAACATGTCGCCATCCAGCACTTGGGTATTCGGATCAAGCGGCGGCTCAATGCCGTTTTCCCGTTCCATTTCATCGCGCGCGGCTTCTAAGAACTTATCCAAGCTGCGCATCAGATCGTCCATCAGCTGTTCCAGCATTTGGGCATCAGCATCGCTTTCCATCGCCTGTTGCAGCCGGTCTTGGGCATCCAACATTTCACGTTCAGCCAGGGCGTATTCACCATCTTCAATGCGAATTGCTAGGTCCCACAGCAAGCTCTGCACCTGCCGGATTGCAGCCAGGCTGCCATCGTATTTCAACCGTGATTTCGCGACGCGCATCCCCAAAAAAACAACCGTATCGTGGTAGAATCGGGCAGGCCGCAGAGAGAGTTCATCAATGGCCTCGGCCACGTTGGTGATGATCATCGGCGATGGTTGAACCAAATCCCGCCGCGCATCAACCAACGCCTGAGCCACCGGGTGATTAAACACACGGAACGGCAACACCATCGGGAAATCTTCGGTGACGCCCGTTTGGCCGCTACCATCCGTCGCCTCAAGCGTCACCAAGACCTGCGTTCCAGCCCACATGTGGGCGGAATAATCACGCACCGGGCCGCCCGTTAACGTTTTACCACGCTTGCGACCCATCGGCAGCGTCGTCCTAATTTCGGTCGTACCATCTGGCAACTCTGCGCCATCCGCATGACGGATCACAACGGCGAGACCGACAATGCCATAGTCATCATTCGCAACATATGGCAATCGTAGCCGCGGCCCCGTCGCAGCGGGCGGTGCCGTGTATTCGACAACCGGCGGGCGATCTACGAGGACGCGAAGGGGCCACGTTACAACAGGCTCTCCATTCGAAAGAATGATAATCTTGCTCGGCTGCGCTTCAGCCGTCTCCCCCGCCGCCGTCAGCACAACAATGCCCTCTGCCCGATAGGCCGCTTGCGGCACGCCATCTGGGCCATCTGACGTATCAACAGGCTTCCCCAACACATGAAAGACAGTCTCAGTCTCAGCAATTCGCAGCACAGGCGCGTCGCCGCCAACAATTCGCGCCAGCACCGCACTTCCGGCGGGAACGTCTAGCGGTTGCTGCGGCGCATCAGCGCCATCTTCAACCGGCCAAGTTCGCGTGATCGGTGCGGCCCCCGTATAGGCAGGCGGCGTGATCCACAGTTGGATACCCGTTATCTGTTTTGCCGGGTCCGCCAAAATTGGACTGACGGCTCGGGCCAACCGATCAAACGGATCATCACTCCACACCCCAGCAATCCCAACCACGAGAGCCAAAATTGCAATGGCACGCAGCGCAAAAGGGTCCCGATACGCCATGTTTGGATCAGGCGCGCTGACTTGTAGATCAGAGACCCGCGCCGATGTCTGCGCTTGATGTGCCGCCCATAAAGCTTGCGACACGGCGCTTTCTTTACCAACCGCCAGTGTGTCCGATAGGGCTGCCAACGGTTGGTGGGCAAGGCCACTGTCTTCTTCAATACGGCGGCGCGCATCCGCAGTTCGAACCGGTTCCACCCGTTGCCAACCGAGATGCACGGCACCGATCAAAGCAGCAGCAAATACGGCAAGTATCAGCGCATGAAGCCAGCCCGGCATGAACGAGAACAGATCGGCGAAGGCGGCGCCTAGAAACAGGAAAACAACACCAAGAGGCAACCATAGCGCGGGCCAAAGGCGTTCCACCACCAGCGCACCAGTCGCGCGGACCAGCGCTCGGGTGACATGGCGATGGGCAGCGCGGTCACTCATCCATGCACTGCCATTTTGGACGCATCGCGGACCAACCAGTCCGGCAGGGTTTCCCACTCCAGTTGCTGATCGACCGTCACCCGGTCGCGAACAACTGCAAAGTTTGCGCCATCCACCAGAACCTCTGGGGCCAACGACCGCGCATTATAGGTTGAGGCCATCACCGCGCCATAAGCACCCGCGCTGCGGAACGCCAACAGGTCGTTTTCCTGAACCGGCGGCATGGCGCGACCCTTTGCGAAGGTATCGCCGGTCTCACAAATCGGACCAACGATATCAACCAAACGGCTCGGCGCATGGTCATCGGGTTGGCGAACCGGAACAATGGCGTGATAGGCATCATACAACGACGGGCGGATCAGATCATTCATGCCCGTATCGAGAATCACAAATGTACGGTTTTCGCCTTCTTTCACATAGGCAACCCGGCTGAGCAGTAATCCTGCATTGCCAACAATCAAACGGCCTGGCTCCAAGACAATTTTGCAGCCCAATCCGTCCAAAACCTCTGCCGCCATTTTACCGTATTCTGCGGGGCTCGGGATCTTTGCGTCAAAATCCGCATCATTGCCATAAGGGATGCCAAGCCCACCGCCCAAATCAATCCGCCGGATATCAATACCGTCGCTGCGCAATTGTTCGGCCAAGGCCCGAACGCGCTGATAAGCAGCACGGTAAGGGGCTAAGTCTGTGAGTTGTGATCCGATATGAACGGCAATGCCGATGACGTCGATGCCGTCCATGGCCTCTGCATCATGATAAATTGCCGGAGCCAGATGGATGTCGATCCCGAATTTGTTTTCGGCCCGGCCCGTGGTAATTTTCGCGTGCGTCTTGGCGTCTACATCCGGGTTGACCCGAATGGCGATGGGGGCCTTAACACCCATGCGCATTGCGACAGCATTCAGACGCTCTAATTCCGGGCGCGATTCGACGTTGATCTGCATGATCCCAGCCGAAAGAGCGGCTTCCATCTCAGTCTCTTCTTTCGCCACACCAGAAAACACGATGCGGTTAGCGGGCACACCGGCCCGCAAAGCACGTTTCAGCTCACCAGCTGAAACCACGTCCGCACCCGAACCCATCTGTGCCAGTGTCGCAATAACAGCCAAGTTTCCGTTTGCCTTAACCGCGTAGCAAACCATCGCATCCAAGTCTTTGAAGGCATCGGCATATACCTGATAGTGACGACGAATGGTTGCTGCTGAATAAACGAAGGCTGGGGTGCCAACCGCCTGAGCGATGGTTTCCAAGCTGACGTCTTCAGCCATTAATATGCCGTCTTGATACTGAAAATGGTCCATACGTTTGGTCTTCTTTGCATCAAACGACCGCCTCAAAAAAAGGCCGTCTGCTCTACGATGATTTTTTCGGTGCTGGATAGACCTTCGGAAACTGAGTGCCCTCAGGGTGTTTTAGTTGGCCTTTGCGGCCACACGCTGCCAAGCCACCGACAACACCAATGCCGGTCACACCCAGCATCAGGGCGCGCAACAATCCTCTGCGTGATAGAGACATCTGGACCACGGTCAACCCTTCCTTCATGACACCTTACTTACCAACATAGGGGTAGGGCCTCTGTAAATCACCCCCCAACTTATGCCTTACTTTGGTGGCTCTTTAGGGCAAAAATTGGGCACGTGCCGCCGTGATGGCCTCTTTGACCCGAACCGGCGCAGTTCCGCCAAAGCTGGTGCGGCTGGCGACGGACGCTTCAACACTCAAAACATCAAAAATCGCGTCCGTAATATCGGCGTGTTCAGCCTGCATGTCGGCCAAGGGCAAATCAGCCAAGGTGCAGCCCGCCTCTTCGGCCCGTTTCACAACCCGCCCCGTCACATGATGGGCATCACGGAAGGGCAATCCCAATTCCCGGACCAACCAATCGGCCAAATCTGTCGCGGTGATAAAGCCTTTACCAACAGATCCGCGCATGGCATCGGGATTAAAGGTGGCGCTCTCAATCATGCCGGTCATAGCCGCGACCATCAATGCCAACGTATCAGCCGCATCAAAGACCGGTTCTTTGTCTTCTTGCATATCTTTTGAATAAGCCAGCGGCAGACCTTTCATGGCCGTTGCCAAAGCAACGAAAGAGCCAAAAATCCGCCCGGTCTTGGCGCGGCTAAGCTCGGCGGCGTCCGGGTTTCTTTTTTGCGGCATGATTGAACTGCCCGTCGAAAAGCTGTCGGACAGGCGCACAAAGCCAAACGGCTCTGAGCACCAGATCACGATTTCTTCCGCAAGGCGGGAAATATGCACGCCCGCGATAGAGGTCGCAGCCAAAAACTCGAGGGCAAAATCCCGGTCTGCTACCGAATCGAGCGAATTGGCGGTTGGTCGGTCAAACCCCAACGCTTTCGCTGTCATTTGCCGATCAATAGGAAACGGTGTTCCAGCCAACGCGGCGGACCCCAAGGGGGATTCGTTTAGCCGCACGCGGGCATCGGCAAACCGGCTGCGGTCGCGGCCCAGCATTTCCACATAGGCCAGCAGGTGATGACCCAGCGTGACCGGCTGTGCCGCTTGCAAATGAGTGTAGCCAGGCAAAATGGTATCAGCGTGTTGTGCAGCCTGATCTAACAACGCCTTTTGCAACCCCTGCAATCCCCGGTCGGTGCTATCCAACGTATCGCGCACCCACAATTTGAAATCGGTGGCGACCTGATCGTTGCGCGACCGTGCTGTATGAAGCCGGCCCGCCGCATCGCCGATGATGTCTTTGAGACGTGCCTCCACATTCATGTGGATGTCTTCTAACGCTCGCGAGAACGTGAACGTTCCCGCAGCAATTTCGCCGGCAACCTGATCCAGACCTTTTTGGATGGCCGTGCCGTCTTCAGCACCAATGATGCCGGTCTCAACCAGCATCAAAGCATGGGCCTTAGATGCCTGAATATCTTGGGTCGCGAGACGTTGATCAAAATCGATGGAGGCGTTGATCGCTTCCATGATCGCCGATGGTCCGGCAGAGAACCGCCCACCCCACATCGCACTGGTTTGATTGGACGTTGGCCCGACTATCTTGTTTTCTGTGTCATCGGTAGACATATATTTTCAATCCGCTTTTGACTGTGCATGCACTTTCATCAGCTTTTTAGTCCGTGACGGCAACAAAAGGCAGCAAAATCATGCTTCGAGCTTTGCATCCATCCAAACTTCGGTCTCGACCTCGCCTTAATGCCGCGCTTCTTTCGGTCTTTATTCAGCTTATGAGTGTTAGTGGCGCCTTGGCCGCTGCCTGTGTTCCGCCAGACGGCCTGTTTCAGACCACCCGCACCCCGGCAGCAGATGCGCCGGTCCCTGCCAGCCTGGAAACGGTCGTTGATGTCGATGGTAATGAAATCTCAATCGCCGACTTTGCCGGCCGAGGCGTGGTCATGAATTTCTGGGCAACATGGTGTGCGCCCTGTGTTCATGAGATGCCAACGCTGAACGCGGCGAAGCCCCTTTTGGCCGACGACGGCATCGACGTGATTACCATTTCTGAAGATCGCGCGAAGGCCACAACCATTGCCAAAGTGATGCAGACCAATGGATGGACCAACCTGCCAGTGATCCTTGATCCTCAGTCGCGCCTGATTCGCGACCTGAAAGGCCCAGGCCTGCCGTTCACAATATTGCTAGATTCGGAAGGCCGAGAAGTCCTACGGGCCTTAGGCATTGCCGAATGGGATTCTGAAGAGATGCTCGCGTTTCTGCGGGCCTGCCTGAAACCCACAACATCATGACGTCGCACCGTGAGTGACGGCAGCAACTTTTTTAGTGGCTGGAAAGGCCCCCTTCTGCTCGCCGCAGTGCTGGGCGTATTGGTTGTGTTAGCCGGATGCGCCGCACCAAAAAAACACTGGGTACACGCGACCGTCCCGGAAGCTGAATGGCAGCTGGATATCCAGTTATGCGCCTCAAAGGCGCGAAGAGCAGCGCAAAAAGGCGCAGAAGAAAGCTTGGCCAGCCCCTCCAGCAGCGGGTCCATCGATACGCCGAGCATTATCGATCAAGCCGCGATGCAACGGTATGAGAAAAAAGATCGCAAGACCCTGATAGCCCAATGTTTACGCAAACTGGGATATCGACAGGTCCCAAAATAAGCGCGCGGATTAAGCGTTTCTGTAAGCAAAAACGCCCGGTAGCGAACCACCGGGCGTCTTCTTCATCTCGATTGCGGCAACGTATTAGGCAGCGCGGCGTTCGATATCATTCGCGATGCGAACGTTGTCGATGATTGGATCAGCCAAACCACCAGCAATGCGCTGGAAGTAACCGCTGATCAGCTTTTCAACAACCGTGTTCGAACCGGTTTCCATACCAATATCGCGGCGCAGATGCGGGCTTAAGCCAGCCAAAGCGACATCAGCATTGTGGCTATCCATCGTGGCGCGAAAGGCGTCAACAACGCTGCCAACATAGGCCGCAAACGATTGGCCAGGGACGCTTTTCATCACAGAGGCTTCAACGTCGTAACGTGACAAACCGATATCGTCCATCAACCGATTGCTCATGCTGCTGAAACGAGCAGACAAACGGCGGCGTTCAACCATGCGGCCAAGCGGCGCGAAAACGGCTTTGGCAACACCAGAAACACCCGTGGCAACGTGGATGTTACGGGCAGTGCGTGCAGCGTTAATCAGCGAGTCGCGATTGGCGGCCCGCTGCTGGGAAACAGAAACACCTGACGAAGCAGCGTGGATCATGTTTTCATTCACAGCGGTCATTGTTCTTCTCCTAGTATCAGGATGGTTTTTCATCCTGCGTTTCGATGAATGAGAGATAGGTGGGTTCGGTCCAAACGAATAGCGCTGGTATGGAAGTTCTGATATGCATGAAATGCATGACAAATGGTGATCCGCCTGCGTGTGACGGGAATCACATCTAAGTTGCTGGCATAACAACGGGGCTTTAGGGTCTAAAAATGGATATCTTGACGGCAACAGGAACGAAAAACGTGGCTGATACTCCCACTTTACTGGGCGATGACGTGCTCAACACTTTGTTAAAAAGTGCTGGAACGACCTTAAAGTCCGGTGATGTCCGCGATCTGATCGCCGGTGTCACTGGCGCGCCCGCACACCCGACGGACCCAGACGGTTGGATCAATCTTGTTGCGCCGCGCCCATCCAAGGCCTTGCGCGAACACTTAATCGCGCTGCACGCAGAGACATTGGCACGCGCTGCGGCTTTAACACCCCTGCCCATGTCAGACCGCGTGTCTGCCCTGCGTGTGGAGCTAAAGGCCCGAGGCATCGATGGCTTTGTCATTCCACGCGGCGACGAACATCAGGGCGAATACGTGCCCATGCGGGCTGAACGGCTGGCTTGGATCAGCGGTTTTACCGGATCTGCTGGGGCCGCCATTGTGCTGCGCGATCAAGCGGCCATCTTTGTCGATGGGCGCTATACCCTGCAAGTTGAGAACGAAGTCGACACTACCGTGTTTCAGGTTTGCCATCTGATGAACCAGCCTCAGCACCTCTGGCTTGCTAAAGTTCTAAAGAAAGGCGCCAAACTTGGCTTCGACCCATGGCTCCATAGCGAGCATCAAGTTGCCCGCCTTCGCAAAGCCTGCACGGATGCGGGCGCTGAGTTGGTCGCCGTTGAGACCAATCTGATCGATGCGGCTTGGGACGATCAACCGCCGCGACCGATTTCTCCGGTTCGTCCGCTGTCGCCCACTTATGCCGGACGCCCAGCCGGTGACAAACGCCGTCGGATCGCCCAACACATCCATGAGGCGGGCACCGATGCTGTTGTTTTGTCGGCACCTGATTCGATTGCTTGGCTGTTGAACATCCGGGGTGGCGATGTTGGCTTTGCCCCATTGGTTCTGTGTTTTGCCATTCTGCACCGCGATGCGATTGTCGAGTTGTTCATTGATGACCGCAAATTAGGCGCGAATGCGCGCAATGCCTTGGGTCAGGGTGTCACCGTTCGCACCCCCGATGCGTTGGGATCAGCGTTAGATCGCTTGGGACGGCGCAAACGCCGTGTCGCCATCCAGGCCGAACAAACGCCGCTGTGGATTGTTGACCGACTCACCGTTGCCGGTGCGCAAGTACAACGTCAACCCGACCCTTGCACCTTACCGAAGGCGTTGAAAAATAAGACAGAGCGCGCTGGCATCCGTGCTGCGCACGTGCGCGACGGTATAGCCCTTTGCAAACTGCTGGCATGGTTGGATGCCCGCGTCCCCCGGACCCAACCAACAGAAATGCAGGTTGCCAAACGCTTAGAGAACTTCCGTCGCGATGATCCGTTGTTTCGCGGTCCCAGCTTTCCAACCATCGCAGGGGCCGGACCAAACGGTGCGATTGTGCATTACCGAGCCACAGAAAAATCTGATCGCCCGCTAAAAAAGGGCTCATTGTTCTTGCTGGATTCAGGCGGTCAATATCCAGATGGCACCACGGATGTCACCCGCACCGTCGCCATCGGTCGACCAAAAAAAATCATGCGGGACCGGTTCACCCGCGTCCTAAAGGGCCACATCGCCGTCGCCCGCGCGATTTTCCCCGAGGGAACAACAGGGGCCGCGATGGACCCGCTCGCCCGCCGGTCATTGTGGGAAGCGGGCGTTGACTATGACCACGGAACAGGTCACGGCGTTGGCCACTACCTTAATGTGCACGAAGGCCCGCAGCGCATCAGCCGCACCGCCGGTGATGTGCCGCTAGAACCCGGCATGGTCGTCTCGAATGAGCCTGGATACTACAAAACGGGCTCTTTTGGCATTCGGATTGAAAACCTTGTGATGGTCGAGCGCCTGGGCAAACCAAAGGGGGGAGAGCGTTCCATGCTGGCGTTTGAAACCCTAACATTAGCACCGATCGACCGGCGATTGATTCAATCTTCCCAATTAAACCGCGAAGAAACCCAATGGTTAGACAGCTATCATCAACGTGTCTTGAAGGTAATCAGTCCTTATGTGGATGATCGAACACGTGCGTGGCTGGAAAAAGCCTGCCGACCCGTTGCCAGCAAAAAAATTGTGCCTGAGCCAGCGGCCTGATTCTTTACGTCTTTTCAACACTTTGCTTGAATGATGTTATTATCCAAGCAAGCCGCATGGCCATTCTACACGGCAAATCGCGCGGCGGGAGGACGCAATGGGACTGTTTTCAAAAAGCAATACGTCACAAGACGCAAAGTTTGAGCCAACATGGCCGCCCCAAGATCCGAATTGGGCCCGTACACCAAAGGGACGATTTAACAACCTGATCACGTTTGATCCGGCCCAAGCTGGGTTGGATGGCCTGTCCGGCGTGTTTGTCGTCTGGCATGGCGGTGTCAAACCGCACTGGGTCTACGTCGGTCGTTCCGATAACCTCGCCAGCGCTATCGATAGTATTTTGGATAACGAGGACGTTCTGAGTTATCATCGTCGTGGTGGGTTGTTCGTCACCTGGTCGACCATCAACAAAGGCTATCAAGATGGTGTGGTTCGTTATTTGAATCAAACCATGAAACCAAATGTTGAGAACACGGATATCGATGAGACCGTGAAGCCGGTTGCGGTAACGGTGCCCGGTGCCAAGGATCACAAAACAGAGGCCGCCCCTGCGGGTTAATCATGGAACATCTATAAACGTCTAGCCCCTCTTGACTCGACCCTTGGGTCCGGCCCGATAAAGGTCTGTCATAACCGAATTGAGAGGCTTGCCATGATACACGCTGCCGCGCTCCTATCCCCATCAGAAGCCTCAAAACAACTTGGCGTCTCAACAAAAACTCTGCGCGTTTATGAACGTCATGGACTCATTAAACCGCGCCGTACAGCGGTTGGCTGGCGCGTCTACGGCCCCACGGAGATGGCACAAGCCGCAAACATTGTCGCCTTACGCGCACTTGACCTCAGCTTGGCCCAAATTGCCAACATCTTGAACGGTGATCTCCAACGCCAGGAATCGACGCTCACCTCGCACAAGGCCGCGCTCGAAGAAAAGGTCCGCCGGCTCACCCAGGCTGCCCACAAAATTGGCGCGCTTTGCAATGGTGTGGCTACGCCAAAAGCGCCAATGGCGCGCCCGATTGAAACCGCCATCTCATTTGCCCTGCCTTGGCCATGGGGCGGTGAGCCCTTCGAACTTGGCACTATCAAACCCATCACCTTTATTACCGGTCCACTGGGATGCGGCAAAACACGACTGGCGGGGCGGATCGCAGATACCATACCCGGCGGCCTGTTCGTAGGTTTAGACAGAGCGTCGACTAAAAAATCACCAAAGCCAGTCCATATTGATAAGATTCTAGGGTCGCTGATCAACAACGGCGCAACCGAGTCGCCCGCGCTTTCCGTTCTGCTTCAAGTTCTGGCAACAAACGAAGCAAGGGTGCTGGCCATCGATATGATCGAAGAAGAATTAGACCAGTCAACGCAAGAGGCTCTGATCACCCATCTGCGAGCCACGGCTACCATGCGATTGCCGTTGTTCCTGATGACCCGATCCACCTCAATCTTGGACATGGCATCAATGGGGCCAGACGAAGCCCTTATCTTTTGCCCGGCCAATCATAGCCCGCCTTTCCAAGTTCAGCCGTACCCTGGGAGCATTGGCTATGAGGCCGTCACAACATGCCTCGCGCCTCCTTGCGTGCGGGCGCGCACCAAAGGCGTCATCGCTATGCGGCCCGAAGTGGCTTAAACGCGCTTACTCCGCTGCTTCGGCTGGTCGGTCCTACTCGCCGCCCAATACTTGAAATAACGTGCAGTGTTACGCATTTGCCCCATTGGGAGGGGCCCGATAAGGTGCTCCGCACCGTAACGGGGCTTCTTGCCAATGATTGACACCATGACTCTACCATTGATTTTACTCGCGGCGTTGATCGCAACAGCGAGCCCTGGCCCCGCCACCCTCGCGATAGCCGGAACGTCCATGGCATCTGGCAGACGTTATGGCCTCGCCGTCGCTGCTGGAGTGACGACTGGATCATGGTCATGGTCGATTGCTGCGGCTCTTGGTATGGGTGCGGTGATGTTGGCCCACACGTGGGTGTTCGAAGCCATGCGATACTTCGGCGCTTGTTACCTTCTTTTTCTGGCTTTTAAATCTGGACGCTCTGCGCTTTCTAGATCAGGGCCGACAGCCAAGGTGGTTGCCGACACGTCGTTGCGCAGTGCCTACACCAAAGGGCTGACCCTACATTTGACCAACCCGAAAGCAATTTTGTTTTTTGGATCCCTCTTTGCCGTCGGCATCCCCCCGGGGACTCCGTTTTCCTCGCTGGCCTTGGTCGTCGCCGCTGTGGGCATCCAGAGCTTTTGCGTGTTTCATGGCTATGCGCTGTTGTTTTCCAGCCCGCCCATGGTTACAGGCTATCAAAGATTACGGCGCTGGTTCGACGCTATATTCGCCCTCGCCTTTGGTGCCGCAGGCCTGAGAATACTGACCGCACGTTTCGACTGAGCGGCGACGTTTTACTCCGCTGCTTCGGCTGGCAGGCCTTCAATGACCGTAACGATATCTCCCATAATTACGTTCAGATCAAAATTCTTTGGCGTGAAGACCCGGGCAACGCCAGCAGCCTTTAAGGTTGCCGCATCGTCATCTGGGATAATTCCACCAACCACAACAGGTACGTCGGCGATGCCTTCTCGGGCCAGACCAGCAAGCACATCTTGGACCAACACAACGTGAGAGCCAGACAGGATCGATAGCCCAATCACGTGAACGCCTTCTTCCAGAGCCGCTTGTACAATCTCATCTGGTGTGAGGCGAATGCCTTCGTAAACCACATCAAAGCCCGCATCGCGGGCGCGAACGGCAATCTGTTCCGCACCGTTGGAATGACCGTCCAACCCAGGCTTACCAACCAACATTTTCGGGCGGCGACCCAGCGTCGTCATCAGCGCCTGAACCCGTTGTCGGACCGGATCGATGTCTGTTTGAGCGGCACTTGAAGACACACCCTGCACGCCAGTCGGCGCACGATATTCGCCAAAAACGCCGCGCAAGACTTGGCCCCATTCGCCGGTTGTCACGCCCGCATGGGCGCACGCGATCGACAGCGGCATAACATTGCGACCTTCTTTCGCCGCTGATTCCAAATCTGCCAGTGCCGTTGCAACAGCCGCGTCATCACGGCTTTCGCGCCAGGCATTCAAACGCTCAATCTGTTCCGCTTCCGCCTTTGGATCAACCGACATGAACTGGCCATCGCCGGCGGTCAGGGGAGACTCTTCCCCTTCAGTATAGGTGTTCACACCGACAACTTTTTGCGCACCACTTTCGATGTCGACCAAGCGTTTGGCGTTCGATTCAACCAAGCGCTGCTTCATGTAACTTTGCTCGACCGCCTGCACAGCACCGCCCAAGTCCATGACATTCTTCAATTCTGCCAGAGCTTCTTCTTTTAACGCGGCAACCTTCTTTTCAACCTCATGGCTGCCAGTGAAGATATCACCGTACTCCAACAAGTCTGTTTCGAAGGCAACCACTTGCTGCATGCGCAACGACCACTGCTGATCCCACGGACGCGGCAGTCCCAAAGCTTCGTTCCACGCCGGAAGTTGCACAGCGCGCGCGCGGGCATCTTTTGACAACACGACGGCCAGCATCTCAATCAAGATGCGATAGACGTTGTTTTCCGGTTGTTGTTCGGTCAGGCCCAGGGAATTCACCTGCACACCATAACGGAACCGGCGTAGCTTTGCGTCTGTGACGCCATACCGCGACTGGGTGAGTTCGTCCCACAAATCAACGAAGGCCCGCATCTTACACATCTCGGTGATAAAACGAACGCCTGCATTCACAAAAAAGCTGATCCGCCCGACAACTTTCGGGAAATCTGCATCGGCCACTTGCCCGGTCGCTTTGACGGCATCCAGAATCGCAAAAGCTGTGGCCAACGCATAGGCCAGTTCCTGTACCGGCGTCGCACCGGCTTCTTGCAAATGGTACGAACACACGTTGACCGGGTTCCATTTCGGCACCTCGGCGACGGTGAAGGCAATGGTATCTGCCGTTAGGCGCAGACTTGGTTCTGGCGGAAAAACATAGGTGCCGCGCGAAAGATATTCTTTGATAACGTCGTTCTGAACCGTCCCCTGCAACTGCGCCCGGTTGGCTCCTTGGCGTTCGGCCGCAGCGATATAGAGCGACATTAGCCATGCTGCGGGTGCGTTGATGGTCATCGATGTGTTCATATCGGCCAGCGGAATGCCGTCAAATAATGTTTGCATGTCGCCTAAATGGCCAATTGGCACGCCAACTTTGCCCACTTCGCCCTTCGAAAGAATATGATCCGAATCGAGAGCGGTCTGTGTCGGCAGATCAAACGCGACCGAAAGGCCTGTTTGTCCTCTTGCTAAGTTATTGCGATATAAGGCATTTGATGCCGCAGCGGATGAGTGACCAGAGTAGGTTCTGAACAACCAGGGCCGATCCTTACCCGGTGTTGATGCGGGTTTCTCAGGTCCATCGTTTTGTTTTGCAGTGGCGAGATCAGCAGCCATTTTTCAAACTCCAATGATGTAAAATTGTCGATTAACACTCTAAAAAGAAATAATATTACAAATATTACCCATAAAACTATCTGAAATCTATCATTTTGTGCGTTGCGAAGAAACCTTCAAAACGCTACCGTCCGATCTCGCTGTTTGAGGGAACAGCTTTTGACCATGTGTTTCGACCGCCCAAGGCCGACGGAGAGGCTGGGCATACTGGGGAACAGGAGACCAAAATTATGACCGACGCCGCCGAAGTAATTGAACTACGACCTGGCCAAGTAACCAAAGACTTATACGACATTGGTGAAATTCCGCCACTGGGTCACGTCCCGAAAAAGATGCACGCCTGGACCATCCGGCGTGAGCGTCATGGCAATCCCGACACCGCCATGCAGGTAGAAGTTGTTGATGTCCCCATTGTGGACAGCCACGAGGTCCTGGTGATGGTGATGGCCGCTGGCGTCAATTACAATGGCGTCTGGGCGGCCCTTGGTGTTCCGATCTCGGTCTTTGATGTTCACAAGCAAGATTATCACATTGCCGGTTCAGACGCGGCAGGAATCATTTGGGCCGTTGGCTCAAAGGTGAAGCGTTGGAAAGTTGGCGACGAAGTTGTCGTCCACTGCAACCAAGATGACGGTGACGACGAAGAGTGCAACGGTGGCGACCCGATGTTCTCGCCAACCCAACGCATCTGGGGTTATGAAACTCCAGACGGCTCATTCGCGCAGTTCTGCAATGTTCAAGCACAGCAATTGATGCCGCGCCCAAAACACCTGACCTGGGAAGAAAGCGCCTGTTACACGCTGACCCTGGCGACCGCCTATCGCATGCTGTTTGGCCATCGCCCGCACATTTTGCGGCCCGGCCATAATGTTTTGGTTTGGGGGGCATCGGGTGGCTTGGGTTCAATGGCCATTCAATTGATCTCAACCGCAGGGGCCAACGCCATTGGTATTATCTCAGATCCGGACAAACGAGATTTCGTTCTGGAACTGGGCGCCAAAGGCGTGATTAACCGAAAAGAATTTGATTGTTGGGGCCGGTTGCCAGAGGTCAGCGATACCGAGGGCTATGCCGCATACATGAAAGAATGCCGCAAGTTCGGCAAAGCCATCTGGGAAACCACGGGCAAGGGCAACGACGTCGATTTCGTCTTTGAACACCCCGGCGAAGCGACCTTCCCGGTCAGTTGCTTTGTTGTGAAGCGTGGCGGCATGGTCGTGTTCTGCGCGGGCACAACTGGCTTTAACATCACCTTTGATGCTCGGTTTGTTTGGATGCGCCAAAAGCGGATTCAAGGCAGCCACTTTGCCAACCTGTATCAAGCATCACAGGCCAACAACCTGATGATCGAACGGCGCATTGATCCGTGTATGTCAGAAGTGTTCAGTTGGGACGAAATCCCAACCGCGCACATGAAGATGCACGCGAACCAACACAAGCCCGGCAACATGGCCGTGCTGGTTCAAGCCAAGCGTCCTGGTCATCGCACGTTGGATGATGTGATCGCAGGTTAAGGAAACACCATGGACGGCGGAACAGGCATGACCACCACGCCCCAAATCGACAACCCCATCGGCGTCTGCCAGGCGGCCCTGCCCGCCGCAGAGCAGGTGCTGAACACTGTTCGCCGTACTGTTGGCGAGCGGGTGGCACCCGGTGGGCGGATCGATGCGGCGGCGTTGGAGGTCGAGCAAACCGCCGCCCATGGCTTTGCCTGGCTGGCAACCTATGTCGAAGCGCTTCGGCAAATGTTGGGCTGGGCAGAACGCCTTCAGGCTGATGGCAAATTCCGCGATGTTGACGCGTTAATTCTGCAAGCCGCCTTCGGTGAATATCTCGCGCAAATTCAAGGTGGCATCGCCATGAGTCAGGGCGAAATCGTTCGCCCCCATGATATGGGGTTGGATGCTGACGCCTTGGTACCGCTGTCCTCGCCTGAGGTTCAACATCTCATCCGCTTTGGTAACACATCTGCCGTACGCATGGCGATTGCCGAAGCCGTCACCGATGGCTTGGACAGTGGCGATTATGGCTCCATGGGCCATGACGATGATAGCCTCGATATGGTGCGCGAGCAGTTTCGCCGGTTCGTTATTGATAAAGTCGAACCGTATGCCCACGAATGGCATTTGGCAGATGAGTTGATCCCCGACGCCATCATCGCTGAAATGGCCGAACTCGGCGTCTTTGGCCTAACCATCCCCGAGGAATGGGGCGGATTCGGCATGAGCAAGGCGACCATGTGTGTCGTCACTGAAGAACTGTCGCGGGGTTACATTGGTGTTGGCTCGCTGGGCACACGGTCAGAGATCGCTGCCGAACTGATCCGCATCGGCGGCACGGAAGAGCAAAAAGAGGCGTACCTGGGTAAAATTGCCTCGGCTGAAATTCTACCAACCGCCGTGTTTACCGAACCAAACACTGGATCAGATTTAGGCAGTCTTCGCACCCGCGCTGTGCGGAACGACGACACCTATTCAATCACCGGCAACAAAACATGGATCACCCATGCCAGCCGCTCTGATCTGATGACACTACTGGCGCGCACCAACCCAGATGAAGCCGGTTATCGCGGCCTTTCCATGTTCTTGGCGGAAAAGCCGCGCGGCACCGAAAGCAACGCTTTCCCTGCCCAGGGCATGAGCGGCGGCGAGATTAAAGTTTTGGGCTATCGCGGCATGAAGGAATACGAACTCGCGTTCGAAGACTTCCAAGTGCCCGCGAACCGCTTGTTGGGCGAACAAGAAGGCCAAGGCTTCAAACAGCTAATGGCCACGTTCGAAAGTGCCCGCATCCAAACGGCGGCGCGCGCGGTGGGCGTTGCCCAAAACGCCATGGAACTCGGCCAACGCTACGCCAAAGACCGCATCCAGTTTGGTAAAGCCCTCTATGGCTTCCCCCGTGTTGGCGGCAAGATCGGCTGGATGGCCGTTGAAACCATGATTGCGCGCCAGCTTACCTTATTCTCGGCCCGTGAACGCGATTCGGAACGGCGCTGCGATATTGAGGCTGGCATGGCCAAACTGCTAGGCGCTCGGGTTGCCTGGTCCAATGCGGATAACGCCCTGCAAATTCACGGCGGCAACGGTTATGCCTTGGAATACGCCATCAGCCGCGTGCTGTGTGACGCCCGCATTCTGAACATCTTTGAAGGTGCGGCAGAAATTCAAGCGCAAGTGATTGCGCGGGGATTACTCGCTGGGCGGAATTAGATTGCGGCGGCGGCGACCGCCTCAACCTCGACCAAAAAATCTGGATGGGTGAACCCGGTTACGCTGGCGTATAATGCCGCAGGGGCATGATCACCCAACATGGTGTCGCGAACGGTACGATAGGACTGGATCGCAGCCTCGCTGGGGTCGGCTGAAAACACGGTCAACTTCACAATATCCGACCGCGTCATGCCGACATCTTCCAGCACAGCAAAAAGATTGGCCATGGCTTGCTGCATTTGGGCATGAAAACCAGCAAGAACGACACCACCCCGATCCATGCCAAGCTGGCCTGAGACATAGAGGGTGCGCACATTGGGCTCGACCAAAACGGCCTGTGAATAGTTGGATGCCGATGACGCGATGGTCGATGGATTGATGGTCCGAAGCACGGCCATGCTTAGGCCCCCGCTGTGCCCATTTCTTTCACGGGGCAGACCACTCGAATTTCCACCCGGCGATTTTTCGGATTGGCAACATTGTCTTCGGTATTGATGGCCAAGTCGCGTTCGCCCAAACTGACCGACGGTTTAAGCACCAGCTTTTCAAGATCGGCATCCCCTTGGAAATAGGATGACAAGCCATCGCGCACCCGTTCCGCCCGACGGAACCCGATTCGCTCATTCACTTCGGATGGACCTAACCGATCCGCGTGACCAGAAATGTGCAGCACACAGCCCGTGCGACCATCCACCTCTTTGCGAATATCGTCGCGGGCTTTTTCAAGGAATGGTCCCAACCAAGAGCCGCCAGTGTCGCCGACCTTTTTGAACGGGATAATCACGGTCGCAGCCTGATCCAATAACCCAGTGGGCAATTGTGCACGACCGTTCGCGGGGGCCGGTGCTGCCGTCATTCCATCCGTCATATCCCGAAGCTTCGCGATCAGGGGTTCCAACACTTCGGTCCGTAGATTATTCAACGCATCGGCATCGGCTTTTGCCGCCTCTTCCAACGCCGCTAAGCGTGTCAGGACCTCGGTGTTCGATCCGCCACTGCCAAGGTCGCCGCCATCCATAACGCCCAATCGTTCAGAAATACTGCCAACTTGCGTCGTCAATTCCTGGGATTGAATTTCAAGGCTCACCAACGCTTGGCTGGTAGACGACACTTGCGGCTTCACCAAGAACCAGTAACCAGCCCCGATGCTGCCAACAGCCACAACGGTCGCAAACACCGCGATCAAAAAGACGCTTGCGGCGGAAACACTGGATGGGCCGGATGACGTTGGTCTATTAGCCATGATGCACTCCTAGCATTCAATGAATCAGCACGTTAGCACGGCGAAGATTCACAGATGGTTAACAGGAATGGTTCAGGTGAAGGGGCGCGAAACTAAGCCGTCAGCCGATTATTCGACCACTTAACCCCGGCAGCAACAACCTGTTCGCAATGCTTGGCCAAGGTTTTTCGATTGGTAAATTCCGCTGCTGAAACGGGCGGATGAAAAACCACATCGACCCAAGCCCCCCTTAGGCCAAACACCCCCAATAGATGATCGGCCAAAGTCATGTCACCAAACCAAGCATAATGTGCCCGCGACGCGCCAACCAACGGTCTGCCATCTTCATAGCGCGGATAGGCAATGGAAACCGGCTGAACCAATGCCGGTGGTTGGCCTTCCTTGGCTTCGACCGCGCCAAAGATAGAGCTTTTGAATGGCAGTACGCGGGCACCATCGGAACTCGTGCCTTCTGCAAACAAGATCACGCTTTCTCCAGCATCCAACCGCTCGCCGATGGCGTTGCGCTGGTCTCCAGCGCGCGCCGCCCGTCGATCAATGAACACAGTTCGCTGTAGCTTGGCCAAGAACCCAAACAAGGGCCAGCCGCTGACTTCAGACTTCGCAACAAACGTTCCAACAATCACCGATCCCAAAACCGGAATGTCCAGATACGAGACATGGTTAGGGCAATAGACAACAGCCTTGTCCGTGACCGGCGCTCCCTTCACGCGCACCTGCAAGCCACAGAGTGCCGCGGCCGCGCGGTGCCACATCTGAGCCACATGGTTACGAGGCCCCAGCCCAAAAGGCATGGCGCAGACATAAACCACGACAAGGCAGAGGGTCATAAGAATAAAGCTGAGGGCGCGTACAGTGGCCCGGGGAACAGACATCCGGATTGGCCGGGTGTCGTCTAAGCTGTCCCAGAGGGCTTGTAGTGGCGCTGGTACTTCTCCGTTAATTTTTTTGTCTCCACAATAATACAAACATCTGTCGTGTTGAACTGATGATCAATAACCGCACCATCACCAACAAATCCGCCGATCCGCATGTACCCCTTCAATAAGGGTGGCAGGGCTGCAAGAGCTGCCGATTCATCCAAGTCTTCAGCGGGCAAGCGCGACATCTCAACATAAAGATCGTCTAATGCGCGCGGCCGCAATTCATCAGGTGCCAGATGTTTGTGGTACAAATATGACAACGGCGCCCGCAAAGCATCCGGTTCTGTTCCATGAAAACTAGCACAACCAAACATCACGCCACATTGATGGTCACGCACGTATTCCGCAATACCCCGCCACAACAACTGCATCACAGCGCCTTTGCGATAATCGGCATGAACGCAACTGCGGCCTAATTCGAGGATTTCGCCTGGATAATTGATCAAAGCGGACAGATCGTATTCTTGAGCAGAGTAAAACCCACCTGTCTTTTCGGCGACACTTTTTCTCACCACCCGGTAGGTTCCAACGATGCAGGGGATGCCATTTGATTTCGCCCGATCGATCACCACAATGTGGTCACAGATGGAATCGAAGCCATCAAAATCACGCTGGGTCCGCCGCATTTCTGGTGATGGCGCTGCACCCAGCTCATCGTAAAAAACGCTGTATCGCAATGCTTGGGCCGCATCGATTTCGTACGACGTTTCTGCCAAGCGAACTTCAAAATTCTTGTAAGAGAGAGTTGCCACAGTATTGCATCCCGCCGATGTCTAAAGCGAAATTCAGATCCGACTGCAATCGATCTCTGGGATCACCCCTGACATCCAGCCGATCCAGTTGATGGCATAACACCGATTCATCCTCAAATGAAGTTTCTTTAACGAAAATGTGTACGGACTGTGACACCTTTTTCGCCTCAGAATTTCCTAGCAATTCCATCAGCAACAAACGGCAAGGCGAAATAGAGCCCGGCATTCAGCACAAAAAAACCGCCGCCAAGCCAACACCCAATACTGGGTAAGGCTTAACGACGGTTTGATTTTTTAGCAACTATTCATCGCCTGACATAACCGGCCTTCAGCTACTCTTTCTTTCCAAGACAACCAATAAAGGGGAGCCTCTTGTGAAAAACCAAGGCCATCAAATCAAAACAGCCGACAATTCCCTAGTGTCCCAAATGATACGAACTTCAGATTCGGGACACTAGCGCGTTGGAACCGGCGTATCGGTTGAATAATCATAGAAACCACGACCAGATTTGCGTCCGTGCCAACCGGCTTCAACATACTTCACCAATAACGGGCATGGGCGATACTTGGTATCGGCCAAACCATCGTGCAGCACATGCATTACGGCCAAGCACACATCTAAACCAATGAAGTCAGCCAATTCCAACGGTCCCATGGGGTGGTTGGTGCCTAGCTTCATGGCCGTATCAATCGAATCAACGTTACCAACACCTTCATACAAGGTGTAGACAGCCTCATTAATCATTGGCAGCAGAATACGGTTCACGATAAACGCGGGAAAATCTTCTGCATTAACCGGCGTCTTACCCAGTTTAACAGCCATTTCACGAACGATTTTATAGGTATCATCATCCGTTGCGATGCCGCGGATCAGTTCGACCAAATCCATACGCGGCACAGGGTTCATAAAGTGCATGCCAACGAAACGGCCCGGACGGTCTGTCTGAGCGGCAAGGCGTGTAATGGAAATCGACGAGGTGTTCGACGCGATAATCGCGTCCGGCTCAAGATGCTCGCACAGCGCCCGCAAGATCGATTTCTTAACGTCTTCGTCTTCGGTCGCAGCTTCAATTGTAATGTGGCAACCAGATAGGCCTTTTAGTTCCGTACCCGTCTTGATGCGCGCCATCGCCGCGTCTTTGCTGCCCGCTTCGATAAGGCCTTTTTCAGCCTGCCGATCCATCGACTTGGCGATGTTCACCAACGATTTTTCAAGTTGCTCGGCGTTCTGGTCCATAATAAAAACATCAAAACCAGCCAGCGCGCAGACATGCGCGATACCGCTACCCATTTGTCCGGCGCCAATAACGCCGACTTTCGAGATCTCAAAAGACATGCACATTCCTTTATTGTTTCTTCCCGCCCACACGAATGTCGGGCTTTGACCCCTCAAGACATAAAATCATCTTCAATTTTTTGCAGTTGCGAAAGTTGCGCCAACGCGCCCCATCAAAACCGCACGCAATCCGAGCTATAACGCGGCTCGCCCTCCTATTGCAGCGCAACAATGATCCAAGGGTTCTGGCTTGTCAATCCAGTTGAAACAGACATGAAATGAAGATGTTGCACGCCTGAAACAAAGAATTTTTAGCGGTTTGCGCCCCCATGTTCGCCGGGCGTCCACAAAACGTCGTCAGCACCATTGTTGTTCATCCGGCGTGCCATGACGAACAGATGGTCTGATAGGCGGTTAATATAACGCATCGCCGACTCGTTGATGGCGTCACGCCCGGCCAAGATGGTCATTTCACGTTCTGCACGTCGGGCGACCGTCCGGGCCAAATGCAAATAGGCCGCAGCGGCAGAGCCGCCCGGCAACACAAAGGACGTCAGCGGCTGAAGGTCCGCATTCATCGCATCAATTTCGGTTTCGAGACGATCAACCTGAGAATCCGTCACGCGCAACGCACTGCTGCGGCGCTCATCACCTTCTGGGGTGCAAAGGTCTGCCCCCAAATCAAACAGATCGTTTTGAATACGTTCGAGCATGGCATCGTCGTCACCTTTGGTATGCAAACGAATCAAGCCAATCACGCCATTCGTTTCATCAACCGTGCCATAAGCCGCAACCCGCACATCATGTTTAGCAACCCGCTCGCCGCTGCCCAATGATGTTTCGCCAGCGTCGCCGCCTTTTGTGTAAATCCGTGTCAGTGTCACCATTGTCTTTGAATCCGAATCTTAAATTGAGAAGACTTAGCTGGCAGCACTGATGACAGCCGTCAAGGCCAACAAACCAAGCGCAAGAGCCTGCAACGCAACCCGCATCCGCATCAGCTTGTTCGAGTTTTCCTTATAGAATCGCCCGTGCACCGCAAACGATACAATACCGACCACAACCACAACCAAGGTGGCGAGCATCGCTAAAATCATAAGAACGGGGACGACATCATTCATCGGTTTTTCCTATCGCATGAGGGCATCAGCGTCTAGTGTCCCGAATCTGAAGTTCGTATCATTTGGGACATCCGCTTTTCGAACGTCAGATTCGATCCGGACACTAGCAACATAGTGATCTCGTGTGGTTTTGGATTCGAAGTTTCCTAAAGTGATCGCCTCAAAAAATGCGGTGAACTTCGAATCCACCACACTCATCCACAGCAGAACAAGCATGCCGAATTGCGACCTCAAAGGCTCGCGTAAAATCAACCCCGTCCATCAGTGCGGAGGATTGCATCGCAGGGCGCAGGGACTGCCGAAGGGCAGCGCGGTGCCCTGGGTTCGTTGCCAAACTGGCGGCCACACGAATGAAGTCATCATGGGAAAACGTGATCAATTCTGAAAGACCGACCGCGCCAAGCAAACTGCCGCCAACCCGTGCCGCATGGACATCGCCCATCCGCGTGATAACCGGTACGCCCATCCAAAGCGCTTCGCAGGTGGTTGTTGTGCCGTGATAGGGAAAGCTATCGAGCGCAATATCGATGTGACGGTAAGCGGAAAGATGGCTGCCGTCTAAAATCCAACCGCGCAGATCAAGCCTATCCGATGAAATGCCGCGATCCGCAAAACACTGAACCAAAAGCGCTGTAACGCCTTCATCCGATAGGGGCTTGGTTTTTAGGAACAACCGGCTTTCCGGCACCGCGCGCAAAACACCCGACCACATATCCAAAGTCTCGCTGGAAATTTTCGCCAGATTATTGAACGATCCAAACACAACCGACTCATCAGTTGGGCGTTCTGACACATCTGGCGCGTCCGATGGGGCTTGATAGCAAACGAACGGTCGATCCAATCGGACCAATTTTTCTACATGCCATTGCTGTGTAGCAACAGGGTCTGTCACTGCATCAACCAGCCGCACGTCCATCATTGGCAGGCCTGTTGTGTTTGGATACCCCAGCCAACTGACCTGAACAGCGGCAGGCTTGCGGGCAAAGATACCCAGCCGGTTGCCCATTGTGTGACCGTTTAGATCGACAAGAACATCAAGGGCATCGGCGCGAATCGCTTCCGCCGCTTGGTCATCCGTCAGGCCGACCAATGATCGCCACCCGGATGCATAGCCTTTCAAGCGTTCGGTGACATCATCTTCCAAAGCGGACGCAGCATAACCGTAGATCGCGATGCGCTCTGGCGGCAGCGCAGCCCACAGCGGTTCTAAAAAATAGCTCACAGAATGCCGGCGCAGATCGCTCGACACAAAGCCAATCCGCAAAGGGCGGTCCGTGTCACTGTTCGCCGTTTTTAAGACGGAAGGTGCGGAAAACTGTGCCCCAAAAGAACGCGCAAAAGATTCCGTTCGTTCAGCACCCGCAGCGATCATGTTCAGCGTATACAGTCGGTTGCTCTCAATTCCCAACCGTTCTGGCGAGGGTGGAGGTAAGACATTCAGCGCCGCGTCATAAAGCGTTAGTGCATCATGTGCGCGCCCGGTTTCGCGGAAAATTTCCGCCAGATTGTTCATCGCCTCGCCATACCCTGCACTCAACTGTAAGGCCCGATTGAAGCAGGCCACAGCAGCAGAATACCGGCCCAAGCGCCGTTCGATTGTTCCCAAATTATTGTGGCCGAACGCGTTATCAGGAGCCAAGGACGTCGACGTTCGAAATGCCTGTTCAGCCGCTGGAATATCATCCAAATCAGACAGCACATTGCCGAAATTGCTCCAGGCCTCCGCAAACGCGGGTTCCAACGCCACCGCTTTTTCGAAGGCGGTTTTGGCGTCTTGAAACCGCCCAACGGTTCGCAAAACCGTTCCCAGGTTTGATAGCGTTCGAGCCTGATTTGGTTGCCGTTTCAGCGCGTCGTCGAAGGCAGCGATAGCCTCAATATTTTTGCCGAGACCCGACAACGCGACACCCAGGTTGGCTGGAAAGCTCGGCTCGTGCGGCGCAAGGCTGATGGCTGCGTGAATCGATGCGACCCCCTCATCACCACGCCCCAATCGGCAGAGCACAATGCCCAATAAATTATGCCCAGCCGCGTGGTCTGGATGGCTGGTCATCAAGTTCCGACAGAGCATCTCTGCCCGCGCGAGATCGCCGATCTCAAACGCTCGGTGAGCCCCATCAAAGTCAGCCTCCGCCGCCTTATTGATGGATTGGTGAAGTGTCGGACCCGGCTTTGTCGCCTTCCGGGCCTGCTTTTCTGCTTTGCGGCGTTCTTTTCGGTTCACGCGCTCTCTTCGTCTTGGGTCAATAAGCGGTTGGCCGCGCTCACCAGGGCCGCAAGCGACGCATGAACAATATTCGCATCACAGGCAACACCAAACAGCGATTTCTGCCCGTCGGCTTTGACCTCAACAAAGGCGATGGCTTCGACCGTGGACCCTTCGCCGATGGCCCGCTCTTGATAATCGACAACACTGAAATTAATACCAATTTCAGCCGATAACGCCTTCACAAAGGCATCAATAGGCCCATTGCCCGCTCCGCTGATGTCAATCTGCTGCCCGGCCTTCGTCAAAACCGCCGTCAACCGCCGGACTTCTGACGCATGGGTGTCGGGAATGGTTGTATGATCTACGAATGTATATGGATCATTCCGGTCCAGGTACGTTTCTTTGAAGATCGCGTAGATATCCGCCGACGTGAGTTCTTTGCCCGTGTCATCGGCCCGGGCTTGAACAATATTGGAAAATTCAATCTGCAACCGGCGCGGCATGGTGATGCCATAATCAGATTCCATCAGATAGGCGATGCCACCTTTCCCTGATTGGCTGTTCACCCGAATGACGGCTTCGTAGGCCCGGCCTAAATCTTCCGGATCAATTGGCAGATACGGCACGGCCCATTCGCCAGAATTTGAGGTCTTCATCGCGGTCAGACCTTTCTTGATCGCATCTTGGTGCGATCCAGAAAACGCCGTGAAGACCAGCTCACCCACATAGGGGTGGCGCGGATGCACCGGCAACTGGTTGCAGTATTCGGCGACCTCGCGGATTTTATCCATATCGGTAAAATCAAGATTTGAGACGATGCCTTGGCTATACATGTTCATCGCCAACGTCACGACATCAACATTGCCGGTACGCTCACCGTTGCCAAACAAGGTGCCTTCGACCCGGTCTGCGCCCGCCATCACCGCCAGCTCTGCCGCAGCAACGCCGGTGCCGCGATCATTGTGCGGATGAACCGACAAACAAATGCGATCCCGGTGATTTAAGTTTCGGTGCATCCATTCAATCTGGTCGGCAAACACGTTGGGTGTCGCCATTTCCACCGTTGCCGGCAGATTGAAAATGATTCGATTATCGACCGTGGGTTGGATCACATCCAAGACGGCGTCGCAGACATCTTTCGCATAATCCAATTCTGTGCCCGTAAAGCTCTCAGGCGAGTATTCATAACTCAGGTGCTTCACGTCGCACGTCACCGACAGTTTTTTAATCAATGCGGCGCCATCGGTGGCAATTTTTTTCACACCGTCGCGATCCGAATTAAACACAACCCGGCGCTGCAAGGTTGATGTCGAATTATAAAAATGAACAATCGCCCGATTAGCCCCAGCAATAGCTTCGAACGTGCGTTCGATCAGGTGATCGCGGCACTGCACCAACACTTGGATGGTGACGTCTTCGGGGATCATGTTTTGCTCAATCAATTCTCGGCAAAAGTCGAAATCCGTTTGCGACGCCGAGGGAAAGCCAATTTCAATCTCTTTAAAACCAATCTCGCACAGGGTTTTGAACATGCGGCGTTTGCGTTCCGGCCCCATGGGTTCGATCAGCGCTTGGTTACCGTCGCGAAGGTCAACCGAACACCAGATCGGCGCTTTGGTGATAACGGCAGAGGGCCAAGCGCGATCTGGCAAATCAATCGGCGGAAAGGCTTTGTATTTCTGGGTCGGGTCGACGACGCCTTTTTTCAACGAATCGGGCATGACTTTGAACCTTTATGAACGCCTAACTTTGCGGATTTATCGGCGTTTTATGAACCGTTCCCCAAAAAAGGCAATGCCAGAGGATTGTGAATGGATGAACGGTTGAGAGAAAAAGAGAGGTGCAACGGCGCGCGGACGCGCAAAATCCCGACGTCCCTTAGGACATCGGGCCGCTAAGCAGGAAGCCGAGAAGGCCGAAGGGGTTCTTGACGTGTTGCATAACGAGGAAAGTATTGCGGATCGGCGCAGGCGTCAAGGGCGAGAGGCTACCCCATCTGCTTCGCCGCATTCGCATGGTCTTCTAACTGCACCCGCAGGGCATCAGGAAGCCGCAGCGCGTCACCCAATCGGTCCATATATCGGCGTTCTTCTGGTGTGTCCGTATCAATCGCTAGGGCCGAGGCCAGGAAAATTTCAGTCGCTTGTGGCTCATCCTTGGCCAACGTCGCAATCGCGATCGGGTCACTCGCCGCGCGCATTTGATCAAACAGAAACGCCTTTTCGTCCGACGCCAACGCCATCGCGTCAATTTGCTCGGCAATGCGGTCATGTTCTGAGGCATCAATATGCCCATCGGCCTTTGCCGCGCTAATCATCGCCCGCACCAATGTCAGACGCAAATCATTGCCTTGATGATCAATCGCGTGGGCCGGATCAAAGCCGCTGTCCGCAGGGGGTGTTGGTACAGCCTGGGGTGATGACATCGCACCCGCTGTATTCGTCTGGTTGGCCTTGTAGTCTGACCACGCCTTATAGGCCAAGCCACCGACCACGGCGAGGCCGCCATAGGTCAAGGCTTTGCCGCCAATCTTGCGGGCCTTTTTGCTGCCCATCAGCATCGCAACCACGCCACCGGCAGCGGCACCGCCAGCCAAGCCACCAGGGAAATTACTCATCAACCCCGATGCCGCTTGGGCGACTCCGCCGCCTTGGCCGCTGGCCTGATCACCGCCTTGTGCCGTCGAGCCTAAAAATCCGCTGAGTAGATTGTTGATGTTCATGAGTCCGCACACTTCCCTGATAGAGGTTCTCTAACCCACCATGTGTGTGATTTTTCAGCATTTACAATGCGTCTTAAAACGATTTTCGCCGCAATCATAGTTGGCAAAGCGGGCAGCGATGCATACAACGTTCAGGCACGCGTAATGCATTGGGGATGCACCGGGTTTTAAGAATGCTTTTTGAATGACCAGTATGATCAGCTTCAAGCTCAAAAAACCGTGACGGCTCGTGATATCTTACTCTAACACACTCTCTTCAAAGTCAGCCACGTCGAGCCATGCCGGATTAATCTCAACGCCCCAACCCGGTCCTTCGGGAATCTGTGCTTTGCCATCGGTGATGTGGAACGGGTCGCCCAAGAACAGGCCATCTTGCCACGGGTAATAATCCAAACCTTCGATAGAGAATTCCAGATACTTGCCCGCGTTCGGCATCGCGCCCAGCGCGTGCATAGTACAGATCGTGACCAACGATAAATTCGCGCAGTGCGGCGTGCACGGCAGGCCCGCCTCTTCGGCCATTTTGGCCACTCTCATAAACCGCGTGAGCCCGCCCATATACATCACATCGGGCTGAGCAATGTTGACGGCGCGCATCTCGATCATCCGGGCCCAGGTGGCGAGGTCACAATCTTGTTCGCCGCCGGTCACGTCTAAGGATAACGCATCCGTCACTTGTTTGGTCTGGTCCAACTCCCAATAGGGGCATGGTTCTTCAAAATGGCTAATGCCTTCGGCTTCGAGCAGTCGGCCAACCTCAATCGCTCGGGCGGGCGAAAACCCAGAATTGCCATCAACCAGTTTTGCGACGCCGTCGCCCAATGCGCGGGCAACAACGGGCACCACCTGCTCCGTGCGACCGGGCCATTCGTCCACATCGTTTCCGCATTCCGCGCCGACCCGCCACTTGAAGGCATCAAAGCCTTTCTCGTCGCGCAAGGCACATAACCGCGCGGCTTCATTTTCAGGGATGATGTCACGCTTCATCGAAGACGCATAGGCCCGGATCAGCCGAGCTGTCCCACCCAGCAATTCAACAACAGGCTTATTTTCAACGCGACCCCGTAAATCCCACAGCGCCGTATCAAGCCCCGCCATCGCCCGTAAAAGGTATGAGCCGGGGTATTTATGCTCGCGCCGCACAATCAGGTCGACCAAGGCATCTATATCGAAGGCGTTCGCGCCCAACGCCCAGGGCGCAATTTGCCGATGAAAAATGGTGCAGGTGATGTCTGCATTGTATGTCGAGACTTGGCCCCACCCAATATCACCCGTATCAGCTGTGACCCGAACAAAGCCAACAAACTCATTGGTAAAGGTTTCCAGCTTGGCAATTTTCATGAACCCGTCTCCTGTATCAAATCAGCGGCGCGCAGCCCGACCATAATGGCCGCAGCATTCAGATTTCCCGACAGAACCGTTGGGAAGATCGAGGCGTCGGCAACGTGAAGTCCGTCAACGCCATGAACCCGAAGCTGCGGATCAACCACCGATGCCGCCACGTCCGCGCTCATCCGACACGTCCCACATGGATGAAAAACCGTCGAAGACCGATTGCTAATATCATCCGCCAGCGCATCGTCATCCGCCGTAATCAAGTCAGGCATCAATGCACCATCAATCACCTCAGCCAGCGGGGCGGCTTCAGCCATGCGGAACAGCAGGCGCGTGCCTTCGACCATTTCAACCATGTCATCAGGGTGCGAAAAGGAGTTGGGGTGGATCAACGGCTTGTCGCCAGCAACGGATGAGGCAAGGCTCAGGTGTCCTCGGCTTTTTGGACGGCACGACGACATACCAAGCGAAAAGGCTTGAAACGGATCTGGGTTCATCAACGGACGTTCGCCGCCATGGCCGTTCGCGGCGCGGGGAATCTGCGTTGTCGTCAGGGTTTGCAAATACAGTTGGATATTCGGTCGATCTCGCAAGGGTGACGACCGAACAAACCCACCGGCTTGATTGATGCTCAGGCCCAACGGCCCGCACCCGGTCAGCAAATACTGCATCCCGGCCCAAGCCTTACCCCACCAGGGCCGCAGAGCTTGGTTCAGGGTTGGCACCCGGCTGCGATGCGCATAGCCCATGCCCAAATGATCTTGCATATGGGCACCGACGTTCTTGTTTTCCTGAACCACATCGATGCCAAACTTCTGTAACGTCGCACCAGGGCCAATGCCCGAGCGTTGCAAGATGCAGGGGCTTTCGATGGCCCCGGCACAAACGATCACACCGGCGTTGGCACGATAGGTAACAGGCTTGCCATTCTTGGTTGCCTGAACACCCACGGCACGTTTGCCTTCAAACAATATGTGATCGGTCAGCACGTCTGTTTCCACACGCACGTTCGCCCGCTTCATCGCTGGGCGCAAGAATGCGCGGGCAGCAGAAAACCTTTTGGCATCGGGACCGATGGTGAGTTGTAGGGTGCCAACGCCTTCTTGGGTTTCACCATTGAAGTCTGTGTTGTGGGGAATTTGTACGTCACGGCCAGCGGCAATAAACCGCTCACACAGCGGGTGCAACCGGTCTGAAACATCCGCCACATGTAGGGGGCCACGGCCACCCCGCCAATCATCGGCACCGGCCTGATTGGTCTCCATCGCTTTGAATGTGGGCAATACATCGTCAAAGCCCCAACCGGTGCAGCCCTCGGCCTTCCAATCATCAAAATCAGCGGCTTGTCCGCGAATGAACACCATGGCGTTGATCGAACTGGACCCGCCCAACACTTTACCGCGTGGCCAATAATCGGTGCGCCCGTTCAAGCCCGGGTCAGGGGCTGTTTCATAACACCAATTCACTTTGGGATCAAAGAACAGCTTGCCATAACCAAGCGGCACATCAATCCAAAACCGGCGATCGGAACCACCCGCCTCCAACACCAACACGCGGTGTTTTCCAGATCGGGATAAGGCCTCGGCCAGGGCACACCCAGCAGAGCCAGCGCCTACGATGATATAATCTGGGATATAGTCTGACTGCATCTAAGAATCCCCTGCCCACATCGCATTTACGCAAGGACAGTTGCCTGGAGCAAGCACCGTTATTTGTTGCTATTTGGGCAGTTGCCAGCGGGCCTCTTTCATAACGGTTTTCGCTGCCTTTCGCATCAGGGGTAACGCAAGCCGAACCAAGGCTGGGTCCAAGTCACGGCCGACAGCCAGCGCAATGCGGCGATCTATAACCGGCGACGTAATCGGCCGGGCGGCGATCTCTGCGCGGGCGACCTCTTGGCCGATGTTGGAGTAGGGCATAATCGCAACGCCGTCTCCCTCTGCGGCCAACGCGATCATGGCTTGGCTGATTTCAACGTTCCGGGCGATGGTCGGTTCCACGCCACACGCCGCGAATGCGCGATCAATCAATCGGCGGAACGCCAGGGTCTTCTTTGGCAACAACAACGGCATCGTGGCCACCGCTTTCAGTTTAACAGCGGTGGTTGCCGAGCCAATAACCTCAGGGCGGCCAATTAAATACATCTTCTCCGTCGCCAGTGTCTCAGCGCGAAGCGATGGGTGGCGTGGTGGCTCGTAATAAATCGCCAAGTCCAAAACGCCGTCAGTCAAGCTCTGCACCGCGATATCAGACCGCTCTTCGAAAACATCAACCCGAACATCAGGCACGGCAGCGGCGAAGCATCGTAAAACGGCAGGCACCAAAAACCGCCCTGTATTCAACGGAATCGAAATGGATAGCCGTTGCTGCGGCACCGTGCGCTGAACAGTGGCCGTCACCGTTTCCAGATTAGCCAAACAGGTGCGGGCGAACGCTTCGACCTGCTTACCCGCCTGGTTGATCGCCATGCCACGCCCGGTTCGGTCAAATAAAGGCCCACCGAAGGCTGTTTCTAGCCTGCGAATGGTGCGACTCAACCCCGGTTGAGCAACGCCCAATCGCACAGAGGCCTGCGACAGGCTGCCCGCTTCACAAACGGCCAAGAACAGGCAGAGATCATCAAAGGTCATAACTCAAGATATATCATATTTAATATATCTGATTGCAAGTCTTACATTGTTATGTCGACCTTATCTTCGGGTTATGATGGCATTTCATAATCGGAGCCTGAGACGCCATGGCCACAGCAAGTCGCCGCAAAGGCCGCGCCCAAAAGATTGACGACGCCATTGATCTGCCAGGGCCGCAGCCGTTCCATCATGCCAAACGCGCGTTCGCGCCGGTTGATATGCTCAGTGAAGATGCCATCCAAACGGTGCACGACCGATCTATGGAGTTGCTTGAAACGCTGGGCCTGGAATTCATGAGCGAGCAAGCGTGGGATATTTTGGAAACCAACGGTTGCACTGTTGACCGCAGCACCGGCATCGCAACCATGCCCCGCGAGGTGGTAGAGCATTGGATCGCCAAAGCACCATCGGTTTTTACCATGCCCGCCCGTGCGCCAGAAAAATCACTGATCATGGGAGGCGATCATATTGTGTATGGATCGTCGTCTGGCCCACCCAATTCCATGGACTTGGACGGCGGTCGCCGCCCCGGCACCCAGGCAGATTTTCGAAGCTTCGTAAAACTCAGTCATATGCTGGGGTCTGTTGGGATGATGTCCGGCCACATGGTTGAGCCCATCGACGTGCCGGTAAATACCCGCCATCTGTGGAGCGTCTATGACTGGGCAACGCTATCGGACAAAGTGCACCGGGTCATGACCATTGGTGCCACACGCGCCGAAGATGGCTTGGCCATGACCGCCATTGCCCACGGCATCACCCGTGACGAGCTCTGCCAAGCGCCGCGCACTCTTAGTATCGTCAGCGCCAACACGCCCCGCCGCATTGATGGGGCCGTGATTGATGGGGCCTTGGTACTTGCGCGCAATGGTCAAGCCATCGTGGTGTCATCGGTGGCGTTTTCAGGGGCGATGGCCCCGGTCACGCAATCGGGGACCATGGTTCTGCACAACGCGGAAACTCTCGGCATGATCGCGTTTTTTCAAATGGCGGCACCCAGTTGCCCGGTGTTTTATGGATCATTGGTCACACCCACCGATATGCGCACCGGTGCACCAGCTATGGGGGTTCCGGAATCGGTAATCGGCACCATTATCGCCGGGCAACTCGCCCGCCACTATGGCATCCCACAGCGAACCATGCCGGGCTCTACGTCCAACGCGGTTGATGCCCAAGCGGCTTATGAGACATCGTTCTCACTTTGGGCCGGCATGTTGTCTGGCGCGCATTTAATGATGCAGGCCCATGGCTGGATGGAAGCCGGACTAACGTGCAGCTATGAAAAGACCATCCTCGATTCAGAACTGATTCAAATGATGAACGCGCTCGCCCGCCCCATTGATTTTGATGACCTAGATGACGTAATGGTCGCCATCAAGGAAGTCGGACCGGGTGGACATTTCCTGGGCTGCGACCACACCATGAGCCGCTATAAAACCATCTTCCATGCGCCGATGCTGTCAGACTGGCGACCCTATGAGTTTTGGCAAGACGCTGGCGCGCCAGACACCGCTCAGCGAGCCAACACCGTGTGGAAAGACTTGTTGCATCGTTACACCCCGCCGCCGATGGACCCGGCCATCAACGAGGCCTTGCTGGACTATATCGCCCGGCGCGAGCGCGAGATTGGCTCATCTGATCTTTAAGGACGAACCGCGATGTTTGCGGATGTCAGCAAAAGCCAAAACCAAGACCACGGCCATGATAATGCCGCCGCCAACAAAACTCGCGATCGGTGGAATATCGGCTAAAACCAACCACGCCAATAGAACGGCAAACGGTATTTCTGCCGTACCAAACAATCCAGACTCGGCGGCCGAAATTCGTTTGGTGCCTTCTGTCCACAGCACATTGGCCACAGCGAACGCCACGGCAAAAATTATCAGCAACGGAATATCGCGCTGTGCAACCGACAAAGGCTCTGTAAAAAACCAACTGAGGGCAAAGAGTTGCAACGCCGACACGCCACCGGCCCACACTGCGGAAATGCCCGTGAACCGGCGGATTAGCACCATATAAAGCGCATTGCCGAATGTCATAAGAACCGCAACGCCATCCCCGGCGAACGTGTCACGCCCGAGACCTCCCGACACAACAATCCCAACACCCACCATCGAAAGGCCAGCACCGACCAACGTGCGCCGGTCACAAGACTCGCGCATCACAATCCATGCCAAGGCCGCCGCCATAAAAGGTGCTGTGGCATAGATGATGGCGACGTTCGCAATGTACGTCATCTTGAACGCTAAAATGAATACCAGACTGGATGCCGCACCAACGCTTGCCAGCAACCAGCCGCGCCAACCCAAGCGAAATTTGTCCGGCTGGCGCTCTGTCACCGCAACATAAGCAGCAATCAGAACGCCACCGATAAGCCCGCGCCAACAGGCAATGGTCCAGACATCCGCCACGATTGCTTTGGTCAGAACACCCGACACGCTGAAGACAAAAGCCGACGTAATAACGAGGCACGCGCCGATGACCGTATCGCGAGACGTTGGCATAAAGCATTCCTAATCAATAATCACATCGGCCCAATGTTAGAGAATGCCTCCTGACTTCATCATGTCAGGAGTGATAGGGTAGATTGTCGATAAGGAGCCAGAAACCATGAGCCGTTCGTTACGGATGTTTGACATCATTCAGGTGCTGCGCGGCACCACAAAACCGCTGACCGCGCAAGCCATGGCCGAGCGGCTCGAGGTTACTGTGCGCACGGTTTACCGAGACATCGCCGCGCTACAGGCCCTGCGCGTGCCGATTGATGGGCAAGCCGGTGTTGGCTACATTCTACGGCCCGGCTTTGATCTACCACCGCTGAACTTATCCGCAGAGGAAGCAGAAGCCGTGATTGTCGGCCTAGCAATGCTGGGACGCACGGGCGATGCGGGCCTGCAATCTGCGGCCCAGAGTGCGGGAGAGAAAATAGCCGCCGCCTTCGCCCATGATGGCCGCGAGGTTTTGGCCGAATGGCCGCTGTATGCCTCAACCTGGACCACCGTTTCCGTGCCACCCGAACACGTTCAAGCCCTGCGAGAGGCTGTGCGCGACGACCGCAAGGTTCGCATCGACTATACCGATGCGGAAGGTGAGATCAGCACGCGCACCATCTTGCCCGTCGCCGTGCTGTTTTACATCGAGGTGATTGTTGTGGCTGCCTGGTGTGAATTGCGGGAAGACTTCCGGCACTTCCGTATTGATCGCATGACCACCTGTACGCCGACCGATCAAACTTTTAAAAACCGCGCAAAACGCTTGCGCGCCGACTGGCGCAAAACCCATCAGATGCCGTAAGACCTGATTGATCTAAACCGGCACGCTATACAAAATGAAGTCAGATTTTGGCTGATAGGTGTCATACAAGCGGCGGCCCACATAGTTGAAATCCTGCGTCAGCCATCGCACGTTCGTCAGGCCTTTTGATTGGGCAAAGGCAATCACGTGATCGATCATCGCGCGGCCAATGCCGCCGCCGCGAACGTCCGGGTTCACATACAAATCACTCAGATAACACACCATCGAGCCGCCCAAGGATCGATGCATCAGTTGATACTGCGTGAAGCCAACAATCTTGCCGTCCATCTCTGCCACGTCGCACCAAAAATTATTGTGCGGATCAAAAATCCAACCCCAGACCGCTTCAAAGCCGCCGTCGGGAATTGTTGTTTTGTAAAACTCGGCATAAGCGGTGAAGAGGATTTCCCAAGTGGGGCGATCAATGGGGGCGAGCGGTCGGATGGTTGTGGTCACGGCGTTGGTTCCTGTATCTCGGGTTTCGGTCGGTTGCCCACACTACCCGATCATGACAGAGGTCATGTGATCGGGAATATCCAGATCGGGCAAATTCTTCGGGTCAGGGATCGGCGCGCCCATGGTTGTGGCCATGGGGATCACACCGGCCCAGATTGGCAAGGCGTAATCTTCGTCATCGTCAACCGGGCCGCCATCACGGATTTTGGCCGACCCTTCCGCAATGGGCATCGACAGCACCGTTGTTGCCTTAACCTCTTGAGCATTCATCGGGCGCAACAGGTCCCATCGGCCTGGATACAAGCCTTCGACAAAATTTTTCAGGCGCAATTCTTTCTCGTCTGTGTCTTCAACCTTTTCCGCTGTCCCAAACAGCATAACGGACCGAAAATTCGCTGAATGATGAAACGCCGAGCGAGCCATGACCAAGCCATCCATTAGAGTCACAGATAGGCAAACCTGCGTGCCGACAGATTGACGCAACATCCGACTGGCGCTGGACCCGTGCCAATAAACCCGGTCGCCCTCGCGCCATTGCAGGGTGGGTGTGACCATCGGTGCATCATCAATCACATACCCCACATGACAGAGCGGTGTAGCATCCAAAATGGTGTTGATGGTGGTGCGGTTAAAATGTCCGCGTTCATGGGTTCGGCGTAGTTTTGATCGTTCAGTCATGTCGAGGGTATCGTTGGGCATGTCAGGCGTCTCCGGTTTAGGCGTAGACGCTAATCTCAAAATGGCATATTAAAAATATCCACTTTATGACTTTTTTATCAGGCCACTTTTAAGATGACAGATGCGAACTTTTTGGCACTCGGTGTTGACCGAACAGCGACCGCTTCTTTATCGGATCAGCTTTATCAGGCCTTGCGGGACAAGATTTCGACGGGGGCTGTCAGTGCAGATGCGCGCCTTCCCGCCAGCAGGCCACTAGCGCAAGAGCTTGGCATTTCTAGGGCGACTGTTGTCACGGCATACGATCAACTGATCGCCGAAGGCTATGCAGAGGCTCGTCATGGTTCTGGTGTGCGCGTCTGCGACATCGGCGCCATGGCGTCGAACCCAAAGGCCGCCTCGTCATCCCATAAAACAACCTCCACATCGCGCCCCCAACAAACCCAAACGTTTCGCCCGGGCCAACCCGACATGCGACTGTTCCCGGTCAAAGAATGGGGCCGCACCGTTGCCCGCGTTGCCCGCAGCCAGACCTTTGCCATGGTTGATGGTGGTGGATTTGGCGACCTTCGCTTGCGCACCGCAATCTCTCAGCACCTGGCGGAATGGCGCGGCGTGACGGCCCCACCCGAGCGTATTTTGGTGACGGCTGGATCGGGCGATGCCTTAGAAATCACCATCCGCGCCTTGGCCAAGCGGGGCGATCGGGTTGCATTGGAAGACCCCGGCTATGTCATGCTGCGTAGTTTTGTTGAAAGCTTGGGTCTGGTTCCGCAGTGGTTGGATGTGGGGTCAGCCGGTGCCATTCCACCAACAAGGCGCGCAGACCCTGTGACGCTGTCAGCGAAGCTAACCGTGCTGACGCCGTCACATGAATATCCCATGGGCGGGGCCATTCCCACCGCCACACGGCTCGAATTTTTGCGATTGGCAAAAGCAACCCAGGGCTGGATTGTCGAAGATGATTTCGACAGCGAGTATCGCTATGCGGGTCGGCCGATTCCCGCCCTGGCCAGCTTAGATACCCAAGGTCGTGTCATCTATGTCGGCAGTTTTTCAAAGGTTCTGTCGACCTCAATCCGGTTGGGATTCATGGTTATCCCCGATGCCGTTATGGACGCATACACCCGCACCCTTCGAACCTTTGGGCCACGCGCCTCGGTCACCCCGCAACGCCCGCTCGCCTTGTTTATGGAAGACGGCGGCTTTCATCGGCACGTTCGCCGCATGCGCCGCATCTATGGGCAACGACGGCGGGTGTTCATGAATTTGGTGCACACGCATCTAAGCGATCTTGTCACCTTTGAGGATCATCAAGCCGGCATGCAGGTTGCCCTGCGATTGCCCGATGGAACAGACGATGCCGCCATCGCAGACGCCGCCGCATCACAGGCAGGGTTGAGCGTTCCGCCACTCTCCGCTTTTTGTGCCCGCCCCTTAAAGCTATCGGGGTTACTCGCCGGGTTTTGCAGCTTTACTGAAGAGGAAATGACAGTTGGGATGCCAAAGCTGCGGTCAGCCATAATTAAGGTGACATAGAGTTTAATTAGTTAATGTGTGTGTCACCTTAATTGCCTGTCGCCCCAGCATAGGCCTCCCCGCTGTTATCCCGGGCCAAACAATTGGCCCGCATCTTTGATCCGAATGCCCGCTATGCCAAGATCTATGCCAAGCCATGAAGGGCCGCAAACGGATCCCAATCGGCGTCTTGGTGCCAATCATATTCCGCCCATTCGGCGACTTGCTCGGCCTGCGCCTGACCGTGAAGCCGGGCAATGAAAGCCAACGCCATATCAATGCCAGCCGACACCCCAGATGATGTGAAAAACCGACCATCTTCCACCCAACGCGCTTTCGGTTGCCATTGAACGGTGCGGCCTTGCGATGTTGACCACTCATACGCCGCTTTGTTGGTGGTCGCTCGCATCCCTTCCAGCAACCCAGCGGCAGCTAAAATCGCACTGCCCGTGCAAACACTCATGACAAATTCAGATTGATCCGCACCCACCCGTAACCATTCCAATAGTGTTTCATCAGTTATAACGTGGCGCGAACCCGGACCGCCCGGCACAAAAATGATATCGAATGAAAACCGATCCGCCATCGCCACATCGGCATGGGCAGACAGGCCTTGGCCACTTTTCACCGGGCCAACAGAGTCAGCAACCAACGTAAGGTGAAAATCATCCGACATCATGCCGAACATTTCCATCGGGCCGAATAAATCCAAAAGCTCGAAGCCTGGAAAGATCAATGCACCAACGGTCCTCATCGCTTATACTCCTCGCTCATCATCACGGCCTCACCGTATCAGGAAACGCTCATGGCACATACCAATCCCGTCGCCGTTGACATCCATGCCGCTTTGGATGCCCTACCCACACTGGAAGGCCGCACCCCAGACAGTCCCGGCGAAGACTTATGTTCTGCTTTCGCCACCCTCGCACTGACAGAGACCGGTGGTGTTTTTACCGGCACGTTCAGCGGCGAAAGTGCCTGGGAACGACACAGTCAAGGCGACGAATTGGTTCAGGTCCTGAAGGGTGAAACACACCTGACCATTCTGCACGAAACAGATCAAACCAACATGACTCTATCGGCGGGTATGCTAACCATTGTGCCGCGTGGATGCTGGCATAAGTTCAAGGCAGAGAAACCCGTCTCCTTGATCACTATGACCCCGCAACCAACAGATCACTCAATGGCAGCCGACCCGCGCGAAGAGTAATAGGCTATTCCGAGCGCCGGACTAAGGCCATCCCCAAACCGGTTAGCATCAACAAACCACCCGAAATGCGGTTTCGCAACCGAACGCGCTCTGCCGTTTGAAACAGATGGCGCACCCGGCCACCCAGCACGGCCCAGAGACCGTCTAACAGCGTTGCTAAGACCACGAAAGTCACCGAAAGAATCAGCAACTGCGGTCCCGCAGGCAGGGTTGGGTTCATGAACTGTGGCAAGAACGCTGCGAAAAACAGGATCGACTTTGGGTTCGTAATCGCAATCAAAAAACCCTGACTCAGCAACGACTTATTGCTGCGACGGGTTTCTTCGATCATGCCATCGGACATAACCACAGGCTTGGCGCGCCATTGTTGGATGCCAAGATACATCAGATAGGCAGCGCCAATCAGCCGCAACACGTCGAACCATGCGGCCATCGATGTAAACAACGGGGCCAATCCAAAACCAAATGCAGCCAACAAAATTGCCGTACCAACAGACGTGCCCAAAACGCCGGTCAGGGCCGTCTTGGTGCCATGAGTCATGGAGCACGCAATGACATACGTCACCACCGGCCCCGGAATAACAATCAAGATGGACGATGCCAGGGCGAACGCCGCCCATGTCGTCAGGGGAATAATTTCAAACATACAAAGCCTCCTCAGAATACCTATCAGGATGAAAGACACCGTTTGGACGAAGCGTCAACACAGGACTATTCCTGTTGATAGAGACTACCTATCGCCTGACGCGAGGTAGCCCTAGTCAAACCCGACCCAACCATCGTAAGCCTAGAGTCCAGCGATGCGCGCGTGATGGGCGGAGGCCACCCTTGGGCAGCACCATAGTCAATGTCGTCTTACCGTTGTTTGGTATTCTGTTCGCGGGTTATGCGGCGGGGCGCTTTGGCCTGTTCAATGAAGCCAGCAGCGCGATCTTAAATCGGTTCGTGTTCGTTATCTCGTTTCCCGCCTTGATCATCGTTTCCCTGTCGCGCGTGCCGGTTGATCAATTCTTTGATTGGCCGTTTCTCGGGGCGTTGGGCGGTGGCATGGCGGCGACTTACGCCCTCAGCATGGTCATCGCCCGTTTTGCTTTTCCCGGCAGCTTGGCGCAGTTGGGGATGCATGGGTTAACAGCGATGTATTCCAGCACCGGGTATATTGGATTGCCGTTGTTGCTGATCGCGTTTGGCGACGCCGCGTTGGTTCCAGGCATTATTGGCAGTGTGATTACCGGTGCCATCTTCATGCCCATTGCCATCATTTTGGTTGAAATCAGTAAGGGGCGAGACCAGGGCACCATCAACTTCGCCCCTCTGGTCAATGTAGTTCGCAACCCCGTCTTTGTCGCCACAGGCCTTGGGTTGCTGATCTCTGCGATGGGGCTGACGCTACCGGTCCCAATCGCCACCATGGGCGATCTTCTCGGCGGTGCCTATACACCGTGTGCTTTATTTGCCGCTGGGTTGTTTATGGCGACGTGCACGGTGAAGGGTGACATGCGCGAAGTCAGTTGGTTGGTCTGCGTGAAGCTTGCCATCCATCCTTTAATCACCGCATGGCTGGCCTACGGCGTGTTCGGCCTGGAAGGCATTCTTCCCGCCATTGTCGTTATTCAAGCAGCCCTGCCCTGCGGTGGACCGGTATTCGTGTTGGCGCAGCACTACAACATCTTTGCCGCCCGATCGAACGCTGTTGTTGTGATCTCAACAGCGTTGTCGGTCATTACGCTTACTGCGCTGCTCGCGCTGTTAGGCGTGTAACATTGCTTCTTCAAATAAGGCCCAAGTAAGCGGCGTTTACCAAAACAAAACCGGCAATCATGGCACCAACTAATAAAGCGTCTGTCAGAGAAATAGACATATCAAAGTTCCTTTTTTTTGGCGCCGCAGAGAGTGCGGTGCCTTCGATGGCTCATACGTATGCCCATCTCTCAATTTTTTCAAACTAGATTTATTTGCTTTTAAGTTAAGTTATGTTTATCTTATTTCTATGAACCCAGAACGCCTTCGCACTCTCATCGCCATTGCCGATCATAAGGGCTTTGCGATTGCAGCTGAAAAAATGTTCCGAACGCCTGCGGCCATCTCGCAACAGATGAAAACTCTGGAAGATGAGCTTGGGGTCACACTGTTTGATCGAACAACCCGTCCGCCTCGTTTGAATTCACATGGTCAGTACTTGGCCGAGCGGGCGCGGGTTTTGGTTCACGATTTGGATGCCTTTACAGAAGCCGCGCACAGCCCTGGCGAAATTGCCGGTACCCTGAAGCTGGGCTGCATCAATGGTGTTTCCAGTGATTTGCTGCCGCGCGCCCTTGCGGCCTTAAAGGCACGGCACCCCAGGTTAACCGTCCGCATGGAAGAAGGTATGTCGACGGTGCTGTCTCAGCGTGTGATCCGGCGTGACCTGGACGCGGCAGTCATCACGGAAGTCTCCGAACCGGACCCGGCCCTTCGCAGCCTGCCCATTTTGATTGAGCCGATGTATCTGGTGGCACCAGAAAATACCAAGGCATCCAATTGGCGTGAGGCTCTCGCCTGGCATCCGTTTTTAGCGACCAACAAAAAATCCGGCATGGGGCAACTGATCGACCGAACCCGCAGACGGGCTGGTTTCACAATTGATGATGCAATGGAATTGGATTCATCGGATGCCATCATCGCCCTGGCCCGCGCTGGGCTGGGCGTGGGTGTGGTGCCCGCCGGAAGACTTGCCTGGACCGGTGCGTTGAAACCACCACCAACCAACGCCAAGCCACGCCGCACGGAAGGTATTTGTGTGATGACGTTCGGAAAGCCACACTTACGAAGGCAAGTCGCGCTGATTGAGCGCGGCACGTCAAGCCGCCAAGACCTATCGCACCTGCTTTATGAAGAAATCAAACGGCTGCTATAGGCGGTGTATACATCAATGGTTTTCGCAGCAGCTTACGGTTTTACAGTCGAAGCCCCAATGAACCGCCGCACACATTCGAGCCAAAGCCCATAAGGACGACCGGTGATCAACATAATTGCCGCTGCTCCCAGACTCCCACGAATAACTTCATCAACAGATGCACCACCCATGAAGATAATTGCGGCGTATATGGGCACCTGAAAGCTCAAGAGAGCAATCGTGTCAAATCCGGTTGCTTGAAGTCCACCAGCCCTAAAAGCGCCACTTGAGGTCATGACCCAATCTCGCCATATCCCATATGGTCGAGCCGTTAAAACCATCAAGGGCGCACCAATTATTCGGGCAAGAAGAACGTCCGACCATTCCATTCCAGCAACGTAGCGCTCGTTCAAAATGCCTGTGATTGTAAAGAACACAAGCAAGGCGATGGAGTCAGCTAGAAACGCCCTCATGCCGATGTCCTCTTAGACAATTCGGTTTCAAGTGGACAATTTTGGCAAGCTTTATCATCACACAAACGGCAGACTTTGCGGGCATGGTCTCCATTCTGAATTATCCCACAAAGCATCTTTGCGGCCAGCCGTCCAAAAGATGACCTCTCCTGCTCCGTCAACACTGCGAGTGCGGTTATAAGAACTGATTTGCGTGCTTCTAAGACCTGCAAATAAATTTTCGCGCCTTCTGGCGTTAAAGAGAGACAGATTGCACGTGCGTCTTGTTGTGAACGGCTTCTGATAACCGCTCCCTTATCGCACAGCCTGTCAACGAGGCGAACTGTGGCAGGATGCGTGAGGCCAACGACTTCGCTTAGTTGTCGAATGGACAGATTTTTAGCGTGTCCGATAAGAGCAATGGCAGAGACAGTTTCATCTGAAGGTACTTGCGCCTGCGCAGCTTCAACCAGCTTATCGGTTAAGGCTAGAGCCAAAGCTCCTACAATATTGAAGGTTTCATCGTTTGACATTTTTCATTTTTATATGCACTGCGCATATAAGTCAATGCCGCACAATTTTAATTCATGAAACATGAATCGTTGCAAAAGGAAGCGGCTGATTCCTTAGGGTTGAAGCCCCGCATGATTCAATATTATGAAAAAGGTGAACGGAACGGTGACAAAGTTAAAATTCCAAACTACATCGCCCTGGCCTGCGCAGCCTTGCAATACGGGGTGCGTATCCGCGACGATGACGATGACTCGTTCACCATCGACAGTGCGGAACCATTTTTATGAACAAAACCATTCCTAATGCAGATGTTTTTATCTGCGCCCATGAACAAGGCCAGACCGGCGAAGCCCTGCCAACCTGGGCGTCAGCACGGCCAGGTCTGATCAGCTTTGGCACACCTGCCGAAGACGCGGTACGCCATGATATTGATGGGGTTCCAGGTGGGTTTCATCTGCAAGACGTTCTCAGCAGTGCTGAATGCGATGCCTTAACCCGCATTACAGAAACCATGGGCTATACGTTGGATGCGCCTGTGTCGCTGTCGCATGACGTGCGCCACAATACCAATGTGAATTGGGTGGTTGATGACAGCATCACCGACCCGATCTGGCAGCGATGTGCACCGCACATCACCGAAACGCTACCAACCACAGAGGGCACGTTGCATTCGGCTGGGTTGAATGCACGGTTCCGGTTTTACCGTTACGGCGTCGGTGACTACTTCAAACCTCATAGTGATGGCGCGTGGCCCGGTAGCAAAGTTATCGACGGGCACCTGGTTGCCGATGCCTTCGGTGATCGGATCAGCTGGTTCACGATGCTGTTGTTTTTATCCGATGAATACGACGGCGGTGGTACGCGATTTTATATCCCGGCCACGTCTGAGTCGCCCGCGAACGAAGTGTCGGTATCAACACCCAAAGGATGGGCCCTGGTTTTTCCACACGGCTACCATCCGCTGCATTGCATCCATGCGGGCGAGACGATTACCCGTGGCGTGAAAGACATCATTCGCACTGACATTCTCTTTGCCGAAGTGCCTTAAGATGACAGACGTTCCAAACAACGCCGTCCCTACCGCCGCCAAACAATTGGGCGCGGCGGGCCTCATTCCTTTCGTCGGCCTCGCCATCGCGGGATACTTTGTTGATCCCTACGGTAAGCTGGATGTGACGTTCGCCCTCGCCGCCTATAGTGCCGTGATCCTCTCATTCTTGGGCGGCGTGCAATGGGGCTTCGCCAGTGCACGCGTCGGCACGCCAGACGATATGCCGGTTTCGGTCAAACGACTGGCTCTCAGCGTCGTGCCATCATTAATCGGCTGGGGTGCGCTGTTCCTGGATGACCCGTTCCGCCTGATGTCACTGACGATTGGATTTCTTGTGATGATCTGGATAGACATGGGTGCCGCCGCGCGCGGCGAAACACCCGCATGGTATTTAAAGTTACGCATGCCCTTATCCGCCATTGTCATTCTCTGCCTTGTGATCGCCTCTTACGCCTAACCCCAGGTGGTGACTGGCGCTTAACGCCACTTACCCGCATCGGTCAGACCCAAAGCAGCGAAGTCTTCTGCGTGCACGTCCGCATCCATATCCAAAAAGAATTCGTCTAACTGCGGTGGGGCGACACTGGTTTCAGACAGCATCGTATGGATTTGACCACGGTGATGCACCTGATGTTGAAACAAATGCAGCAAAGTCGCATCCATACGCTCAAGGCTCGTACCCGCCTTTCGAACTTGCGGTTCACGTCGGCTTAGGTCTGCGTCGGCCATCGAGTCGCATACCACAATCAGCCGTGCATCGACGGCGCGCTGTTCACGGTTCAGATCAAAAAAATCGGAGCATGGCGTCACCGGATCATACGCCGCCGGTCCAATGCAGGCACCCTCAAGGCAACTGACATAAAACCAATCAACGGTCAGGATATGATTCCACGTCAGCATGATCGACGGGAAGAAGCCCATGCGCACCGCCATAAATTCAGCCGCGCTCAGGTTGCTGCACGCGGTTAACAACCGATGATTGGCCCAGGCGTTGTTGCGGGCTTGGGCGCGAAAATATCCAACAGCGCTCACGTCTACGGCCCCTTCTTGCCCGTGTCTAATGCTACCGATGGCACCCGAGAACGACGCCGAGTTGTGATCGGTTTAGCCGCCGTGCCGCAATCGCCTTCCATCGCTTCGAGGGCGGCAATACGATCCGCCAGCGGTGGATGCGACGAAAACAGCGCCGACATCTTGCCCGCGTTGATCGCCAGGGCTTTCACCTCGTCCGGCAAGTCCGATGGTTCCGCGCTGCCTTGCAAGCGTTTCAGCGCGGCGATCATGTTCTAGCGCCCCGCTAACGCGGCACCACCCGCATCGGCGCGATATTCCCGCCAGCGCGAGAACCACATCACGATGGTACTGGCCAAAATGCCCAAGGCAATTTGGGAGACAATAGAGACAATGAAAAACGCCGGGCCGTGGCCGCGTTGGGTTTTAAACACCACCCGGTCAACGACATGACCAATGATCCTCGATAGGAACACAACAAACGTATTCACGACGCCTTGGATCAGCGCCAGCGTCACCATATCACCATTGGCGACGTGGCTGACTTCGTGGGCCAACACGGCCTCGACTTCGTCTTGGGTCATCTCACTCATCAGCCCGGTTGAGACCGCAACCAACGCAGCGTTCTTGTTCCAGCCCGTGGCGAAGGCATTGGGTGCTGGACTGTCGAACACGCCAACTTCGGGCATGCCGATTCCAGCGGTTTTGGCTTGGCGGGTGACGGTGTCTACCAGCCAGCGTTCCGTGGTGTTGGATGGCGTCTCAATCACGGTCACGCCCATGGCCCGCTTGACCAAGAACTTCGATAGAAACAATGAGATGAAGGAGCCGGAAAAACCGATGACGGCGGAATAAACCAGCAGCGCCGACAGATCCAGATTCACCCCGTTCTGTTGCAGCAAGCCTTCAAAACCCAACAGCTGAAACATAATCCCAATCAGCGCCATGATGGCGATGTTAGTCAGCAGAAACAGCGCAATGCGCATCATAACCAAAGCCCTTGTTCAAAGATTGATGATCGTTGAGATATTAAATGTGGAGGCCAAGTTACGGATGCAAGGGGCCGGGTTGCCCGTTATCCAAAAACAGTGGCAACCGCCCGTCGGGTGGCCTCAACAATGGTGTCTGCTTCACCGTGGGTTAGGCACAACGGCGGCGCAAAGCCCAAGATATCGCCCTGCGGCATGGCCCGGCCAATCACCCCTTCGGCGGCCAAGGCAGCAGCAACGGCGGGGCCAATTTTCTTTGCCGGATCAAAGAACACCCGATCCGTTTTATCGTCAACGAATTCGACCGCGCACAACATACCTTCGCCGCGAATATCACCGACGTTCGGATGATCGCCAACCGCCGCGCGCATCGCGTCGTTCAGATAGACGCCGGTCTCTGCCGCATTACTGACCAGACCAAGGCTATCAACCAGCTTTAAGTTCGCGACCCCCGCCGCCGCCCCAATCGGGTGCGCCGAATAGGTCCAGCCATGACCAATCGCGCCGAACTCATCTGTGCCTTGTTCCAACACCTTCCACAGCCGTTCCGAGACGATGGAACCGGACAGCGGCGCATAGGCCGACGTCAGCCCTTTGGCAATCGTGATCAGGTCTGGCTTTAACCCATAATGGTCTGAGCCAAACATGCTGCCCAACCGACCAAAACCAGTGACGACCTCATCGGCGATCAGCCAGATATCGTGTTTTTCTAAGATCGGCTGAATAGCCTCCCAGTAACCCGCAGGCGGCGGTACCAACCCACCGGTGCCCAGAACCGGCTCGCCAATAAACGCGGCGATGGTATCGGCACCTTCGCGGTCAATCAGGGCTTCTAGCTCTGCCACGCAGTGGGCAACAAAGTCTGCCTCTGTCATCGCCAAATCATCGCGGCGATAATAATACGGGGCCGTCGTGTGCAGAATGCGGTCCAGCGGCAAATCAAATTTTTTGTGAAACAGCTCTAGCCCCGTCAGCGATCCGGTAATCAACCCCGAACCGTGATAACCGCGCCACCGCGAGATGATCTTTTTCTTTTCTGGACGGCCCAGCACATTATTCGCGTACCAGATCAGTTTCACGTTGGTCTCATTCGCGTCCGACCCGCCCAAACCGAAATACACCTTCGACATGTGCGAAGGCGCGCGGTCCAAGATCATCTTGGCTAGTGTGATCGAGGTTTCAGTGCCATGCCCCACATAGGCATGATAATAGGCCAACGTCTTGGCTTGTTCGGCAATCGCATCGGCAATCTCAGACCGGCCATAGCCAACGTTCACACAATACAAACCAGCAAAACCATCCAAGAAGCGGTTGCCGTCGCGGTCTTCAATGTGAACGCCCTCAGCCCCGGTGATGATCCGGCTCGGGCTTTCGCCCCTCGCATGCTGCGCCAAATGGGTAGACGGGTGAAAGAACGTGTCGCGATCCCATTGGTCAAGTTGATCGTTGGTCAGCATGGTTGGCTCCCCCAGGGTGTTTTCGTTATGAATCAATCACCCTGTATAGCGCCACTGCATCGGGCGTGCACGGTCAGACCGCTTTGGTCGCAACAATGGGGCTTACGGCAAACGTCTGGCTGTTTGATTGGGCCTGCGCCAAAACCGATTCCGCGACCATTTCCGCCGTTTCCGCAGCCAACGTCCATCCCAAGTGTCCATGCCCGGTGTTGTAGAACACGCCCGGGCGTTTACCGGGGCCAACCCTGGGCATCATGTTCGGCATCATCGGCCGCAAGCCCGCCCACGGCACGGCGTGTTCGGTGGAAACGCCGGGGAAGAATTTCTCACACCATTTAATCAGCGGCTTCACACGGTCGTCGCGGATGTCACGATTATAGCCATTGAATTCAGCCGTCCCGGCGATGCGAAACCGATCAACGCCCAAACGGCTGGTCACAACCTTGGCCGTGTCATCCAGCAAGCTAACCCACGGGGCGGCAGCACGGCTTTCATCGTCGTTCAGGTTAACGGTGATGGAATAGCCTTTAACCGGATAGACATTAACCCGGTCGCCCGCCTGAGCCGCCAATTTGCGGCTTTCGACGCCTGCACAAATGACGACGCCATCAAAGAGTTCTCGGCCATTATCTTTATCCGTCACCCAGATCACGACCTTCGAGTTCCCATCATGGGCCACGTCCGTAACCCGGGCACCGTACTGAAATTTCACACCACGGCGCTCGCAGGCTTTCGCCAGTTCAAAGGTATAGCGGTGAATGTCACCGGTGAAATCGGTTGGGGTTAGATAACCGCCCAACACGTCGGCTTTCATCGCCGGTTCGATCTCGGTGATTTCTGACGGCGTTTTGTACTCTCGTTCCAGCCCGCCCTCGCTCAGCAGTTCATTGATCTTGTCCGCGTGATCCAATTCTTTTTGGTCCGTATAAACGTGCAGAATGCCGCGTTCTTGGATATCGAAGGAAAAACCTTCTTTTTCTGCATTACTTTTGAGGTGCTCGCGCGCCGAGATCGCCATCTTCACCGTGGCGACCGTGTTCTTGCGATAGTTCGGGATGTTGGCCATGAACTCGGCCATCCACGAATATTTGTGCCAGCTTGGTTTTGGATTCACCAACAGCGGCGCGCCCGGCTCAACCATCCATTTAATGCCTTTGAAGATGGTTGACCACTTCGTCCAAACCTCGGCATTTGAGGCCGATAGCTGACCACCGTTGGCGAACGATGTTTCCATCGCCGCATAGCGATTGCGATCAAAAACGGTGACATCAAAGCCCCGGTTCAACAGGGCATAGGCCGTCGTGACGCCGGTAATACCGGCACCGATAACAGCGATCTTTTGCATAGACTGTCTCCTCAGCTCCAAACAGTATGGTCAAGCCGCGTCGCCCAAAGCAAACGAGGGACAAATTAGGGTGACATAGAGTTTAATTCCTCCCAGGTTGCCAAGGCATATCTAGGCAGCAACGAATTAAACTCTATGTCACCTTAATTTCATGTCACCTTAATTACTCATGGCGACCTGTGGCCTCACGATCCCGCTCGTATTGCCTTGCGAGTGGAACCGGTGGCAACCAGGACTCCCGGCGGATGGTCCAGCTTTCATAGGTTGGCATAAGGGCATCTCTAAAAATACCCACTCCACTCATTGATCTGATAGAATCACGATATCACAACGTTGAGATTATGAGGACAAAATATGAGCCAGCTTGGATTTTTTGATGTTGCTAATCGCTATGCT
>Ga0222663_1000050_pt1 | contig 96847 bp, 70 predicted proteins | sample AntAcemetagen602_FD_179852 | JGI IMG/M metagenome (GOLD analysis project Ga0222663, IMG submission 179852) | Saline water microbial communities from Ace Lake, Antarctica - #602 | ecosystem: Environmental > Aquatic > Non-marine Saline and Alkaline > Saline | place: Antarctica: Ace Lake... | reverse complement strand
GCTTATTCGACGACGGTGGCGACGACGCCAGCGCCGACGGTGCGACCACCTTCGCGGATGGCGAAGCGTAAGCCTTCATCCATCGCAATCGGTGCGATCAGTGTGACCACCATGGCGATGTTATCGCCCGGCATCACCATCTCGGTGCCGTCAGGAAGCTCGACCGAGCCCGTGACGTCCGTCGTGCGGAAGTAAAACTGCGGACGATAGTTCGAGAAAAACGGTGTGTGACGACCGCCCTCTTCCTTCGTCAAAACATAAGCTTCGCACTTGAACTTCGTGTGCGGCGTAATCGAGCCGGGCTTGGCCAATACCTGACCGCGCTCAACCTCTTCACGCTTCGTACCACGAAGCAGAACACCAACGTTATCGCCGGCTTCGCCTTGATCCAACAACTTGCGGAACATCTCAACGCCCGTGCAGGTCGTCTTCGTCGTCGGAACCAAACCAACGATTTCAATTTCCTCACCAACCTTAACAATGCCGCGCTCAATACGACCGGTCACAACCGTGCCACGACCAGAAATCGAGAACACATCTTCAATCGGCATCAAAAATGGCAGATCTACCGGACGATGGGGCTGTGGAATGTACTCATCAACAGCTTTCATCAGTTCTAGAATCGAGTTCTTGCCGATCTCATCATCGCGACCCTCAAGCGCTGCCAAAGCAGAACCCTTCACAATGGGAATGTCGTCGCCAGGAAATTCATAGCTGTCCAGAAGTTCGCGAACTTCCATCTCAACCAATTCCAACAACTCTTCATCATCAACCTGATCAACCTTGTTCAGGTAAACAACCAGAGCCGGAACACCAACCTGGCGGGCCAACAAAATGTGCTCGCGGGTCTGTGGCATCGGGCCATCAGCCGCGTTCACAACCAAAATCGCGCCATCCATCTGCGCCGCACCGGTGATCATGTTCTTCACATAATCAGCGTGACCTGGGCAATCGACGTGCGCGTAGTGACGGTTCTCCGTCTCATACTCAACGTGTGCCGTCGAAATCGTGATACCACGAGCCCGCTCTTCAGGCGCCTTGTCAATCTGGTCAAACGCGATCGCTTCGCCGCCGCTCGCTTCCGCCAAAACCTTCGTGATCGCAGCCGTCAACGTCGTCTTGCCATGGTCAACGTGACCAATCGTGCCGATGTTGCAGTGCGGCTTATTCCGTTCAAACTTTTCTTTGGCCATTTTGGTCGTCTTTCCGTCTACCGATGATTGCGTCAACCTAAGTCACTTAACTTTTTGATAAACCGCAGTGGGTCTACCCTCGATTTTCTAGCTCCAGCGTATGCTCGCAGCGCATTGCGAAGCCCTACTTTGGAGCGGGTGAGGGGAATCGAACCCCCGTCTTCAGCTTGGAAGGCTATTGCTCTACCATTGAGCTACACCCGCAAATCCAAGTCGTTGGTCTTCTTTGTCGTAATGCCTTTTTTGTTCCTTTAATCGACTGCACACTGGTGGAGGGAGTTGGATTCGAACCAACGTAGGCATAGCCAACGGGTTTACAGCCCGTCCCCTTTAGCCACTCGGGCACCCCTCCTTTTCAGTGCAAACACACGATTACAGCAACGCCCTGCCACTCCCCTGCAACGACCTTTCGCTTATCTGCTTTCGCAGCATCACCGTTAGACAGCAGACAGGATCGCGCCCGGCGATACCGAGCGGCGTGACAGGGTGCGGAACTTATACAATGCGACCCTTATGTCAAACTAAAATCCTGGCTAAAATCCGGGATAAATTCGGGGATCGCGCAATCTGTTACCAAACCGGCATCAAAGCCTTGATAATATGGAAGAAGCATGGATGGTACACCGTCAATGATAACCCGTGCGTTTAGGGTTGTTAGACGGTCAATTAACACGATGTATTTTGCCTGTTTTACTCCCACCTGAAACCAAGGTTTTATACTTATGTCTGATCGCTCTAAAACGCCACCACGGCGACCACGAAGCGGCCCCAAGGGCCCGAAACGCGGGTCTAAAGCGAACCATCAGACCAGCACAGCAAAGCCAGGAGGCCCCGCATCTCACCCGTCCAGTGCAGTACGGGCTGTCTCGCCCAACCATTCCCGTCATAAAACCGGCGAAGGAAAAGGGACCACTTGGTTTTATGGCGTTCACACCGTTCTGGCCGCGCTTAACAACCCAAAACGGGCCGTTCACCGGGTTATTATCTCCCATCAAGCACAGGCCTCCCTGCGGGAGACACTTGAAGCAACGATGGCCGAGACGGACCGCGATCCAGAATCACTTGAGTCCGTTGATCGGGCCGATTTTGATCGAATTCTGCCGGATTCGGCGGTCCATCAGGGAATCGCGGCACTGGTGTCATCCCTGCCCGGAACCCCGCTAGAGGATTTGAAGCCAGAAAGCGACGGTAAAGCAACAAGACTACTGATCCTAGACCAAGCCAATGACCCCCAGAACATTGGTGCCGTGATCCGAACCGCCGCCGCTTTCGGTGCCCTGGCAGTAATCGTGCCTGACAAAAACACCCCGCCCATCACCCCGGCGATGGCGAAAGCTGCATCGGGTGGATTGGAAACAGTGCCCCTGATTCGCGTCACCAACCTTGTTCGGGCGCTGTATACGCTGAAAGATCAGGGTTTTTGGTGTATTGGCCTGGATGCTGACGGTGCAGAACCGCTTTCAACCGCCATGATTGAGGGCGCGTGCGCCTTGGTCATGGGCGCGGAGGGTAAAGGGTTGCGGCGGCTCACGGCTCAGGCCTGCGATTCGCTCGCCTCCATTCCGATTTCGTCCGTTGCGAGCCTGAATGTATCGGTTGCAGCGGCAATTGCCTTATACGAATCAGTTCGTGATTCTTAACGTAAAAATAGTTATGTGGCTAAAATGACGCATCCTTTGGATTGGTCGGCGGATTACCCGCCGGTCCTCCGCCCATGGCAACGACTTGTTGCCCCCTCACCGTTCCGACCGGGTCAGCAAATCGGCCAAAGAACCCACGAATACCGCGCCAAAGCTTGGGTAACAACCAGATGACCAGCGCAGCGAAGACGACAAACAACCCCAAGAAGACGGCAGGCTGAACCACAGCCAGCCAGACACCGGTAATTACCATGACGTCTTCGACCAAGCTGGCGGTCCAGTTTGAAAAGGGTTCTGGCGACATGTTGATCGCGGCGCGACTGGCTGCTTTCGTTGCGTGTGTTCCCGCCGCAATGGCACCGCCCCCCAGCAGGGCCATGATCGCCGTCGCGTCTTGGCCAACCTCACCTTCAGCGAACAGGCCACCAAGGGCCTCGCCACCATCAAGGCCACCCATGGCACCATAAGCCATCAAAGCACCAGCGGGAATTCGGATAAACGTATGCAAGCCATCCCAAATTGAGTCGAGGCCGGGAATCTTATCGGCAAAGAATTCAATAAAATAGAAGACACCTGCCGCAAGCAGGACCACCGGAGAGGTTAGGACTTCCAGGCCTGGCGGCAAGGTGACAACGCCGAAGACATCCAAAAGCCCCAAAACCAGCACGGTCGCGTACAAGTTAATGCCGCTGGGCCACGCGGCACCCAGCCCGATAGTCAGGGTATTGATGAGGTCTGACCCTAAAAGGGTTGAAAATACATCACCGTCCATGCGGCCCGGCTCCAAGTTAGATTTCTAAGGTATGCTTATGTTTGCGGATTCACCAGTCAGGCAAAAGCCCATTGTTCTTCAATGATTCATTGCGCACGTCTTGACACAACGGGCGAAGCGGCGGAAAAGACCGTTCTTGAGTGAATGTTAGATGATGGCGATGCCGGTTTAGCTCAGTTGGTAGAGCACCTGATTTGTAATCAGGGGGTCACGAGTTCGAATCTTGTAACCGGCACCATTCCTTAATGCTACCACCAAATGCTGTGCCATCCCCGAAAGCCTACACAATTCCATCGCATCAACTTTGTGCCATTTGGTTACAGCATCACGTTTTCGCCTCAATTACCTGGACTCACGCGGTCTACAAACGTTTTAATAGAAAAACCGGGGTTTGGGGGTAGCCGTCTCCTCGGAGGAGATGAATTTGTCGGCGCGATCTGCGTTCGACCCAATAATAAATAAAGGAGTCGCACATGTTACATAAATGGGGACGTTTTGGCGTCGTCGCTGGCGTATTGGCTGTATCAGCCTGTGCCAACTACGACATCGAAGGCACAAAAATGATGAAAGCGGGCGATGATTTCTCGACCGCTTTGCAAAAAGAATACATCAAACTGGCGCAAGCAGAAGCTGACGAAGGCGACTGGTCAGACGCTGGCTTCTTTAACGAGAAAGCCCTAGCAGCTGTGAAAGGTGAAAACGTCACCGCACAGGACCCTGCTGAACGCGATATGCCTGCTGATAGCCTGAGCGATGTTAACAAAGCTCGTTCTGCTGTTATCGTGGCTGTGATCACGAATAAGGGTTCAAACCCAACGATGTCTGCGTTCACGCAAGCCATGTACGATTGCTGGATTCAGGAATTGGAAGAAAACTTCCAGCCTGAGCATATTGCAGAATGTAAGGCCAACATGGAAATCGGCCTTAAGGCTCTTGAGCCAAAAGCTGCTGTAGCCCCAATGGCCAAGAAAATGGCACCTGTTCCTGCACCAATGATGGTGTTCTTCGGCTTTGACAGCTTTGATCTAAGCCCATCAGCCTTGGATACGATCAAACGTGCCGCCAGCGCCGCTAAAGACGCCGAAGTTACCGGCATCATCCTTCATGGTCATGCAGACAAATCTGGTAACGTTGATTACAACCGTGGCCTGTCACGCGCTCGCGTGAACGCTGCTGGTAACGCAATCATGGAAGCTGGCGTCGCCCGCAACATGGTTAGCAAAAATGCATACGGCGAAGGTCAGCCGCGCATTCAGACGGAAGATGGCGTTAAAGAGCGCAACAACCGTCGCGTTGAAATTGAATTCGTTCGCCAGTAGTTTATAGCGAACAATCAGTTGGATCAGGGCGTCCCATTTGGGGCGCCCTTTTTCTTTTGCGCTGCGTTTGCACAGCCACCGCCGCAAGCAACCCTGCCCTTCTGTATACGCGGGCTGAAGCTATTGACTTCATGATGATCGCGGCGGCCAAATGACGACATGAATACCCCTTCAACACCTTCCTCTGTGCTTGCCACAAAATCCGTTTTACCTGCCATAGGTTTCGTCCTGCTCGCGAGCCTGCTGTTCACAGGCACAAATACGCAGGCTAAAATTCTCGGTGAGACGTTGCCGATTGCAGAGGTTGTTTGGACACGGTTTGTCTCTCATCTTCTCGTCGTCTTTATTATCGTCCGTGGACGCATTACCGAGACACTTCGCACCGAACGACCCGCTGTTCATTGGGCGCGGTCAACGATGATGTGCATCGGCGTAGGATGCTATTTTACGGGTTTTATTTATATGCCCTTGGCTGAGGCCGGTGCTGTGCTGCAACTCGCCCCTATGATGGTCATGGCATTATCTGTTGTTTTCTTGGGCGAACGCGTCGGCATTCGCCGCTGGTCCGGCGTGTTTTTTGCCTTCATCGGGGCACTGGTCGTTATTCGTCCGGGGTTAGGCGGCTTCGGTCTTGAGGTCTTATGGCCCTTAGCTGGTGCGGTGTTCTATGCGGTCTATCAAATTTTAACGCGGGTTCTAAAAACGGCGGACAGCGCCATGACCGCGTTGTGTTATGCCGGGTTGGTTGGGGCTGTGGTCTCGTCCTGTATCGTGCCGTTTTATTGGACAACCCTAACGGGAACTGAACTCATTTTCATGCTCGGAATTGGGTTTACGGGTGCCATGGGGCATTTAGCATTGATACAAGCATACCGCATGATCGACGCCTCCCTCATTTCGCCTTTCATGTATTTTATTTTGGTCTGGATGACGGCGTCCGGCATCTTAATATTTGACCATGTGCCGGATGGTTTAACGTTGTTTGGCATCGCCATGATTATCCTCTCTGGGGCTTATGTTGCCTACCGAGAGCACGCTGTTAGCAAGGCCGTAACGCACCACCAGCCCGTTCCATCATGACCGTCACGGATACGGAAGCGCCCATTCGGGGCGCACTGTGGCTGTGCGGTGCCATGATTTGTTTTACGATATTGGATGCACAGGCAAAGCTTTTGGTTCAATCCTACGACACCTTGCAGGTCGCCTGGGCACGGTACGCGTTTCACGTTCTGCCGATGGTCTTAATTCTGAACGTGCGGCTTCCCAATGTACTGCGAACAGGTTCTGTCAAACTTCAGATTGCACGATCCATATTGGTCTTGGCTGTTTCGATTTTTTTTATTGCCGGGCTAAAGCATCTACCGTTATCCGATGCCGCAGCCTTGATGGCGCTAACGCCAATCCTCGTGACCGCCCTCTCTGTTCCGCTTTTGAAAGAAACGGTTGGCATTCGACGGTGGGGCGGGGTCATCGCAGCACTCTGCGGGGCGTTGATTGTTTTACGCCCTGGCTTCGGTGTCTTTCAGCCAGCAGCCCTTTTAATTTTGGCCGGTGCGTTCACAAACGCCTTTTTCAATGTCACCACGCGTTTTGTTTCACGGACCGATAGCACAACAACATCGCTTGCCTACTCCGCTGTTGTTGGGTTCATAGTTCTGACCGCTGTTCTTCCGTTTGTTTGGGTTACACCGGCAAACCTATACGATTGGGCGCTACACGTTTCCGTTGGCGTTTTTGGTGCCTTGGCACATCTCTGCGCCATACAGGCTTATACAGCGGCCCAAGCAGGAACCATCGCCCCCTTCACCTATACTAACCTAATTTGGGCAACGTTGTGGGGATACTTATTGTTTGGCGATTTGCCAGATGCGTGGACAATCGCCGGGGCTGGCGTGATCGTTTCAAGCGGACTGTACGTTCTACACCGCGCACAATTGGTCAAGGCGAGCCGTCAATAATAATCGCTGGCAAGCAATCAGCCACTCGTCTCGCGCGTTTTTAGGAAACGAACATCGGGCCAGTCTTCTATTGTGCGATCCAAGTGCCATGCATTGCGTGCAAGGAAAACAGTTTCGTTATCATGGTCATGACCAACAGCGGCGCGATTTGCATCTTCAAATTTTTTTAACGACGCGGCGTCATCCGCGCGAACCCAACGGGCGGCGAAAACTTCGACACGTTCAAAATGAACCGGCACGTCGTATTCCGTTCGGATGCGATCCGCTAAAACGTCAAACTGCAACGGGCCAACAACACCCACAACCCAATCTGCCCCTAAGATCGGCTTAAAGACGCTGGCCGCGCCTTCTTCGGCCAATTGAACCAAGGCACGCCCAAGATGCTTGGCTTTCATCGGATCATCAGGGCGGGCTTTCTGCATCATTTCAGGCGCAAAGCTGGGAATGCCATTGAAGCGAATGGGACCGCCCGACGTCAGACTATCGCCAATTCTGAGCTGTCCATGATTGGGAATGCCAATGATGTCACCAGCCACGGCTTCTTCTGCGGAACCGCGGTCTTGAGCGAGAAACAGAACAGGCGCTGCAATGGTCATCACCTTATTTGAGCGGCTGTGATTAAGCTTCATGCCCCGCTTAAACCGACCGGAACACATTCTAAAAAAGGCGATACGATCTCGATGCTTTGGATCCATGTTCGCTTGAATCTTGAACACGAAACCACTGACTTGTTCATCCGTTGGCTCGACCGTCCCATCTTGAATAGGTTGCGGTCGAGGCTTTGGGGCAAACTCCGCCAAACCGTCTAACAACTCTCTAATACCAAAATTGTTGATCGCACTACCGAAAAACACAGGTGTTTGAATGCTGGCACGGTAGGATTCCACATCAAGGGGCGGACACAGGCCTCGCACCATCTCGACATCTTCGCGCAGTTTAGACACCGCATCGGCAGGCAGTGCCGCATCTAACGCAGGATCATCTAAGCCGGAACATTTGGTTCCTTCATCGGGACGTTCTTCTTTCGCCCGCGACAACAGCACCAAGCTATCTTTATGCATATCATAACAACCGAGAAAGTTGCGCCCCATACCAATCGGCCAACTCGCTGGAGAAACCTCTAATTGTAAGGACTGTTCAATCTCATCCAACAATTCAAAAGGATCGCGGCCCTCGCGGTCCATCTTGTTGATTAAGGTTATGATCGGAATATCGCGCATCCGACACACTTCAAACAGTTTTCGGGTTTGCGCCTGAATACCTCTTGCTGCGTCCAGAACCATAACGGCGGAATCAACCGCCGTCAGCGTTCGATATGTATCTTCCGAGAAATCTTCATGGCCGGGTGTATCAAGCAAATTGAAGGTGTTTGGGCCGTAGTCAAAGGTCATGACTGAGGTCGCGACAGAAATACCTCGTTCTTGTTCAACCTTCATCCAATCAGATCGCGCCCGCCGACGTTCTCCCTTGGCCTTCACTGCACCGGCAAGCTGAATGGCACCACCGAAAAGCAAAAGCTTTTCGGTCAGCGTGGTTTTGCCCGCATCTGGATGAGAGATGATGGCAAACGTTCGCCGCTTGGCGACATCAATTTGAAGATCGGTCATGCTCATGCGCGGGAGGTAACGGACGATGAGGCCGAAGGCAAGCCTTGGTGGACCTAAACGGAATACTTCAGCTGTAATCACCAGGGAAAAACAGCGTTACTGTTGTGCCACGGTCAACAACGCTATCAACTTGAATACGCCCCCCGTGCATATCCATTAGGTAATTGCATATGGGCAACCCTAGGCCACTGCCCTGTTGGCTAATCGTTAGGTCTTCCATACTTCGACTGAACGGATTGAGAAGTTGAGACATTTTGTTATTGTCAATACCGGGCCCCGTATCCGCAATTTCAATAACAACATCACGACGACCGACTGGACGAACAGAGACGGTGACGCGCCCATGCGGTGGCGTAAACTTTGCCGCGTTGCTCAAGACATTTAGAATGACCTGTTTAACGGAGCGGGCATCTCCAGAAACAGGTGGGCACGCATCTGGAATGTTTACGGTGTAGGTGATGCCACGTTTTTCAAACTCCAGCCCCATGAGTCGAGCAATAGATTCAAACAGCTCTTTGGCATCCAAATTCTCTGCTTGGATTTCTTGCTCTCCAGTCTCCAATCGAGACAAATCCAAGACATCGTTTAGAAGCGTTAACAACCGGTTCCCACTGTCGTAAATGTAGCCCGCGTATTCGCGCATACGCACTTTTTCGATATTGTATGTCTCATCCTTCAACATCTCGGCAAAGGCTAAAACTGAATTCAAAGGCGTTCTAAACTCATGACCGAGAAATGCGATGTAATTTGTTTTTGAAAGATTGGCAATTTCAGCAATTTCACGAGCGGCCTGTAGTTCATCACGGGTTCTGTCACGTTCCGTAACGTCTGTGTAGGTTGCTAAATACCCTCCGCCTTCTAAACTGTGGCGGTGGACTTCAAATACGCGACCATCGTGGGCTCTTTGAACTTCTACATCGTCAAAGGCACCCGCGATAATGCGTTTTAACTCGGCCTTTGAGACCTTTGATGGATCACCTGAACCGAAGACGCCCAACTGTGTTAAATGATCAATCTGGCGCTTCAACGGCATGCCAACGTTAACATTGCCAAGCGTCGAGATTAGATTTCGAAAGCACTTATTCCACGCAACCAAATGATGATCTTTGTCGTAGACGCAGACGCCTTGCTCCATGGCATCCAAAGTTGATTGCAGTTGCTCAATCTTGCTGACAAGAGCCTGCTCGCTCTGCCGAATTTTATTGTCCAAAAACGTTCGAGCACTAACATCGACGATTGTACCGTCAATGATGCTGGCGCGACCGTTAGCGTTCATTCGCGTCTGCGCCGTCTCCCAAGAATAAAAAGTTGTCCCGTTCACCTTTCGGCGCACATTTTGAGTGCCAGATAGCGCACTGCTACGCCTTAAAGACTCAAAGAATACGGCTGCCGCTGCCGGGTCTGCAAAGCATGTTGTTGGCGTGAATTTTTGCATGAACTGAACGACAGTCTTGCATCCATGCAATCGTGCCATTGCCGGATTTACAAAGATAAACTTATCGTTCAAGTCACATCTGTAATACCCGTTCTGTGACTCCATAACCATGTCATAGAACATACTGTCTTTTACCTCAGCATGATGAGCAGCGTCACTCAGATGGCTGGTATCTTGCACTGAAGGCGTCTTCTTATTGTTGGGTCTCGTTCGTCTTAGAGACGTTTCACGTCGCATAATTACCCAGGTCCATGAAACTGATTATCCCATCGTGCACATAGATTCTGTCGTTACCAATTCTATTCACGAATGCCGCCACCAGTAGGTCGTATTGATTGAAAACACTGGCTTATAATGCCGCACAGATGTTGTCTCAACGACCTTTTTAATCTGATTGTCCAAAAGATATGTTTTACCGTCAATAAACGCGACCAAAACCGCATGCCCGACTTTCAGATTAAGATCTTTTACGGCGACAACGCGAAGATCCGCATCTTTCCATCCCAGCAACCGAAGAGATAAGTATTTAACAATGGCGTAATCTTCGCAATCGCCAAATCGCTGCATGAATTCGCCCGGACTGGCCCAGTAATCTTTTTCACCCCAGTTTGCCTGATCGACGACATACTTCGCCCCATTCATCCGCTTGTTTACAGCGTGAAGTTGATCAAGCTTTGAAAGACCTTTGACCTTTTTTAGAAAACTCATCCAGTGTTTGTAATTGCAGGTATTCATTTCTTGGGCTTCACAGCCCCCTGCCTTCGCGTTGGCACGTTCTTTCGAGTAGCGCTTCAACGCGGTTAGCCATTTCTTGAATGGCTTCATATTTTTTGATGGCTTTTCGTGACTGTTGAAGAAGCTTGGCGTCGGCGCAGCCGCAAAAACAGGGTCCCCTGGCAAGACAAGCCCGGCCAAGGCACCACCCACTAATGCCAACGCACCTCTTCGGTTATGGTGTTGTTTTTTAACGATCACGCACCGAATCCCTTTCGCTGATTCGCAAGAACATTAGCGGATGGCATAGTGAAATTGGAAGCGATAGCCATCACACCCAGAGCCCAAAATTATCACAATCTTGAGATTGACTGCATAAGATATTGATATCATTTATATTTTTTAGAGTTTTATGCGTTTACGATTGTCTGTTTATCGGGCAATTATGGCGAACGCAAATCGCGGTTTGCGCATAACGCCTCATTCCTTAGGATTTTACATGACAAACAAGACTCTGACCAAGCTATCGCACTGGGTCATGACGTAAAAAAGGACATTTTTATGGCCGACGTGGCCGTTACCGAAAACCCACCCAGGCGTTTTAACGTCAAGGTTATTGCCGCAGCGGCGGCAATTGCGGCCGCGTTAATCGGTGTCGTCACTTTGGCATTTTACTTCGTAGAAGACGAACGCCAGCGCGACATTCAAGAATGGCAAGTCCGTTTGGGAATTGTCGCCGATAGCCGGGCTGCGGGCGTTCGCGATTGGCTGGATGGTAATTTTCTTCCCATTCGAGAACTCGCGCAGAATGCTTCATTGCAGTTGTACATGAGTGAGCTTTCCTTCGCCAATGCCGACGCGAACAATCAACAACCGGCAGAACCGGCGTTAAATGCGTCAGAGCTTTCAAATTTGTTTGGTGATGACATCCTGTCCGATGAACTTTCTGCCGAGAGTGATGTGCCAAGCGAAGAAGAGGCAAACTCTCTGCTCCCTCAGGTCGATAATAGCGGCGCGGCAGAAGCGGGGTATCTTAGAAACCTTCTCATTGCCACAGCGGAGCGCAGCGGTTTTAAACCGCCTGACACTGTTGGTGAAATTGCCGCCAATGTTGAAATTGTGGGGGTGGCCGGTATCGGCCTCGTGGACGCCGAAATGCGCCCGTTGGTTTCCACACCGGGCATGCCGCCGATGAACAAGCGCATTCGCGCAGCCGTTGAACTGGCATTGGATGGCGAAGCGTCCCTGATCGACATTTACCTAGGCGCGGCAGGCGATCCGACCATTGGTTTTGTGTTGCCCGTTTATGGCATTCAGGACGAAGGGGCGACCCAAGGCATCGGTGCCGTTATTGGCATCCGCGTCTTGGACAACAGTTTATTTGAAGCGCTTGAGCAACCCGGCGATACAAACGAAACCTCAGAAACATATCTGGTGCGTCGCAACAAAGGGGTCGTCGAATACCTATCGCCTTTAAAAGACGGAACGCCGCCTCTTAAACGCACATTGGCCTATGACACACCTGATCTCGCCGCAGCCTACGCAATAGAAAACACTGGCGGTTTTGGTGTCTTGCAGGACTACGGTTCCTTAACCGTTTTGGCGACGTCACGCGCCATTGCCGATACGACATGGACCTTAGTCCGCAAGATCAGCCGCGATGAGGCCTTAGCCGATACGGACCGACGCCTTGCGACAATGCTCGGCGTCTTCGTGGCCTTGATCGTCTTCGTTGTCCTGACGCTGCTGTATGTTTGGAAAAAAGGTGCCAGCGTTCGCGCCACCAAGGCCCTACACGACGCGCAAGTCGCACTCGAGCGTTTTACCAATCTCTCCAAATTTATGAAGATCGTCACCGACAGCCAACCCACGCACATCGTCGCCGTCAGCGAAGACACAACCTATACATTCGCCAATGAACCCGCTTATCGCGATGGCGGATTCGAAAATGCCCCCGACATGATTGGCAAATCAATGTCGGCTGTCATGGGGCCATTAAAGGCCAAGGTCTATGCTGATATTCATAAAGACGTCTTAAAACACTTTGAACGACAGAATCATGTTCTGTCTTTTGGCGAAGAAGAGAGCGATGACTTTCAGATCGTCCAGGCAGACTTTGTGCCTTTGCGCGGGGACCGTGATTTTCCACCGGCTGTTCTTACGGTCATTAACGACATTACCGAACTGACGCACGAGCGCCGCCGCGCCGAACGTATGCTGCGTCAATTGATTGATACGCTCGTTAGTGTTGTTGACCGCAGAGACCCCTATTCGGCCAACCACTCAACCCGCGTGGCAGAGGTCGCCAAGGCCATCGCGGTTGAAATGGGCCTCGATGAAAAATTGATTAAGACAGTTGATATTGCCGGTAGCCTCATGAACCTAGGTAAAATTTTTATCCCGCCTGAGCTTCTCACGAAAACGGCTGATCTCTCCCAAAGTGAGCGCAGCCAAATTGCCAATGCCTACTTGGTCTCTGTTGATCTTTTGCAAAACGTCACGTTCGATGGCCCCGTCGTCGAAACCGTTCGGCAAATGGGTGAAACTTGGGACGGGCGTGGCCCCCTGGGATTGAAGGCCGAAGAAGTGCTCATGACAGCCCGCATACTGTCTGTCGCCAATGCCTTTATTGGAATGGTCTCAGCGCGCGCTTACCGCGAAGCCATGTCCTTTGAAAAAGTCGCCGATATTTTATTGGGCGATACGGAAACGCGATATGATCGCAAGCCTGTTACGGCGCTGGTTAATGTTCTTGAAAACCGTGACGGCAAAACGCGCTGGGCGCACTACCGCGAGAACCCAATAGACATTGCGGCACCTGAGGGAGAAACAGCGATCAGCCCGTTCGATGACGGCCCTACTGCACCAAAACCAGAGATTCCAAAAGGACGCCAGGAACTCCAAGACGGAGACTAGAGTCGGGACTAAGCGCTATAGTGCCGAGCCCGTTCCTGGTGCGCCATAAATGATGTAGTGATCCGACATTGTGCCACCTTAGACGCTATCGATGGTCACTTGGATGCCGCCATCCGTTTGCGTCACTGAATACCCGCTATCATCACCATCTTCATTGCGAAGGTCATCGCGTTTGACACCTTCCAGCGTGACCTCGGTATCGGAGTTACCAAAGGCAATAACCGCATCACCATCTTCGTTTTCATTGATGATGAGGTCATCCACATCGAACTCTTGTCCTTCGAAGACCAGGGTATCGCGCTCGAAGATATCAGTAATGATGTCTGATCCAGACTCGGCATCAAAGATAAACGTATCCGACCCTTCACCACCGGTGAGGACGTCATCACCCTCACCACCACTAATGATGTCGTCACCACCATCGCCATAGACTTCATCATCGCCTGCGCCGCCAGAGACGGTGTCGTTATCAGCGCCACCAGAGACGATGTCGTTGCCTTCGCCGCCATCAACCACATCGCGACCGGCTCCGCCGTAGACTTCATCGTCGCCCTCATCGCCGTAAACATCGTCACGACCCGAACCGCCGTTAATGAGATCATTGCCTTCAAAGCCAAAGACCAGGTCATCGCCTGCGCCGCCGGTTAGAATATTATCATCGAAGCCGCCAAAGATTTGGTCATTACCAGCACCACCGTCAATTTCGTCAAAGCCATCGTCTGAGTTGACGATGTCCTGGCCAGAACCGGCCATAATGATATCATCACCGTCGCCGCCAAAGATCACGTCATCCCCGGCACCACCAAAGATAATATCATCACCGTCGCCGCCATCGATGTAGTCGTTACCGAGGCCACCCGACAATGCATCATCATCATCGGTGCCTTCCAAATCGACAGATCGAATTTCCGGCATATCGACAACAACGATTGTCGAACTATCAGCAACACTGCCGTCGGCCTCTTCAGTGTGAGCCGTTACCGTGATGGAAAACTGATCGGTCACATCGGCTTCGACAGCCATCGTCAAGTTGGCTAACTGATCAACCGTTAAATCGTAGCTGCCATCACCATTGTTGGTCCCCGCAGAAAGCGTCACCCCAGCAGGCAGGTTCGAGACCCGAACCGACACTGTTTCAGAACCATCTGTGTCTGTTAGCAAGGCAGAAATTGCCAGATCGAAGACCGTGTTTTCCAGGCCTTGCTCGCCATCACCGACGCCCGCAGTGACGTCCGCCGCATCGGCAATACCAGCTACTTGAATTGTTAAATCCGCTGTTTGAGTTTGAATCGCACCACTCGCCGTTTCTGTTGCTGTCACCGTAATAACCAAAGCAATAGCTCCGCTTACATTGACAGGCGGTGTCAGAGACAAGCCGTTCAATTGACCAGGAGACACGCTCCATGATCCATCACCGTTGTCCGTTCCTGCGGAAAGACTGGCCCCCGCAGGAACGCCGGCAACTGTCACCGATAGAATTTCGGATCCATCCGTGTCTGTCAGAGCCGCAGCAATATCCAAGGCAATGGCCGAGTCTTCATCACCCGTCGCATCTTGAACCGTTAGCGTCGGTGTCGAAGCCACGGAATCATTGCCAGATGAATCAACGCTTACCGTTGTAACTGTTTCAGCCGTATCGCCGTTCTCATCTTCCGTCGATGTCGCCGTGACCGTCAGATCAAATACATCTGGTATTACGGCCTCACCCGGCGTTGAGCCGCTGATCGACTGAACCAGGAAGTCACTGCCCTTGCCAACCGCTTCAAAACGAATTTGATCAAAGCCGCCGGGCACGCTGACTTCTAAATCAAGCGCGCCATCTACGGAACCGGCTTCGGCACTGAAGGACCCCGTTGCAACCTCGACGCCATCTTTCAAGGCAATCCATTGACCCGTTTCGCCTTCCCTAGAGAACAAGGCACGCAAGCCAACATCAAGGTTCGTCATTTCCATACCGTCGAAATCGAACAACAACGCTTCTCCGTTATGATCGATTTCTGAGTCGCCGCCTTTGACACCTATGCCACGCCATTCACCGTTTTTAATGTCACCATCAACTTCGCCAACATTGCCATTCTTATCGATGGCAACAACAGAGAAATTGTGACCGTCAACGGTTTGAGAGAATGAGTCGATCATGTCTTCTTCAGTCAAATCGATACCACTTGGATCACTGGGATCACTTCCCTTGCTTCCCTTGCTTGGATCGCTGGCCTTACTGGCTTTGCTTGGATCGCTAGCATCGTCCGACTCGGAAGCTGACACTCCAGTCCCGCCCATCGCAAATTCCGTGCCCTCACGACTGGCCGTGGGAACTGAAACCGTTAGGTCAGTCAACTGCTCCGTCGTTAGTGTCCAGGTTCCATCGCCATTGTCCGTACCCGCAGATAGCATCGCACCATCGGGCATATCGGCAACAGTAATACTCAGACTCTCTGATCCATCTGTGTCCGCAAGAGAGGCCGTTAAATCAATGGGAATTGTTACAACGCCATCACCCTGAACAGCTAGACCTGATGTTCCCGAAAGAACCGGGGCGTCCGCCACGGCATTGACCGTAACCGGAAGCGTTGCCGTAACAGCAGAAACATCGCCAGAGCTCTGCTCCGTTGCCGTGGCAATGACGGATAAGTCAAAATCTACATCCGAGTCTTTTGGCGGCGTGATCGTAATATCTGCCAGTTGACCAGGCTCTAATGTTACCGTACCGGCGGTGATTTCAAGTGAGTCCGTACCGGCAATAATGACGGCACCATCAGGAATACCCGAAATGGTAACGGCCAGAAGTTCCGAGCCATCGGTGTCACCCAAGGCCGCAGAAATATCCAAAGCCACAGCCGTATCTTCATTGGTGGATGCTGCTTGAACGGTGACGACGGGATCATCAACAACGCTATCCACGCGCACAATGAACGACGTATTAGCAGACGCCGTGTCACCAGAACCGGCTTCGGTCGCGGTGACGACAACGCCGAGTTCAAAGTCATTCGAAGATCCATCTTGAGGTGTGATCGAAAGGCCCTCCAATTCAGCACCCGACAAGCTCCAAGTTCCATCGCCATTGTCGGTTCCAGCAGACAATTGAGCACCACTTGGTACATTTGAGATCATCACAGAGAGGCTTTCTGAACCATCAGTGTCCGTAACGGCCCCAGCAATGTTCAATGGAATCGCTTGATCTTCATCGCCAAAGACCGTTTGCGCCTGAACTGTTGGCGTATCAGCAACACCAGCAACAGAGACGGGCAACGTAACCGTGCTTGTTGCGGCATCGCCGGTGCTGGTCTCTGTCGAAGTAACCGAAACACTCAGGTCAAAATCAACATCGGAGTTTTCTGGCGGCGTAATGCTCAGGCCTTCAAGGTCATCCGGGCCAACAGACCACGACCCATTGCCGTTATCCGTTCCAGCCGACAAAACCGCGCCTTCTGGGACACCGGCAATCGTGATGTCAGACAGAATTTCCGAGCCGTCCATATCAACGAGAGCCGCTGAAATATCCAGATCAATGGCGCTGTCTTCATCGCCAACGGCAGCACCGACGTTCAGGTCCACACCTTGTGACTCTTGGTCAAAGCCATAGGCTGCTGCATTAACAGTCGCTGACACCGTCGCTGCATCCCCATTGGATGCTTCCGTCGACGTGGCAGAGACATCAAACGAGAATGTCTCAACGGCAGCCGCCTCTGGGACAGAGACGGTCAGAGCTTCCAAATCGGTTGGTGCGATTGTCCATGAGCCATCGCCATTGTCGGTACCGGCAGAAACAACCGCACCGTCGGGCAAGTTGTCGATGGTCACAGACAGCGTTTCAGACCCATCCGTATCTGTCAGCGCGGACGAGATATCGACGGGGTATTCAATGACATTTTCTGTACCGGTTGTTGCTTCAAAGGTAATGGCGTTAATCAAAAAGTCATCACCGGCACCCGGAGCACTGAAGATGATTTGGTCGAATGACAGACCATCTTCGGCCGTCATGGTGATGGCTTCGTCAATACGGTCTGTTACACCTGTAACCGTACCTTCACCAACCTTCACGCCATCACTGTACAGTGTAAACGTGCCCTCTTCCCTGCTGTTCATCCAAGCGAAGGCAACATCGGCAGAGCTAACTTCTGTATCGAACGAGACAATGATCTCTTCAGAGATTCCAGCGCCATTGCTAAAGCCCAATTCTGAATTCGCACCAGACGCATTACCGGCAACGCCAAACCCAACGGGGTTTCCATTCAGGCTGATGTTGTCGGTAGAAGGGTCAGATAACGTGCCGTCGCTTTGAAGGTTTCGTGCCGTTACCGTGAACCCAGAATCTGTATTGGCAAACGACGTTGAATCAATGGTGACGTCGACAGTCTCGGCATCGCCTTCTACCAATGTCGGCTCACCAATGCTGACAGACAAGGTTGGCGCATCGGCAACCGCTTCGACACTGACAGGAACCGTCACCGTTGACGTGGTCGTATCCCCTGTACTTTCTTCCGTCGAGGTCACAGAAACGCTTAGGTCAAAGCTCGCATCGGAGTCTGCTGTGGGTATCACGGTTAGACCGTCTAGATCCCCAGTTGATAACGTCCAAGACCCGTCGCCATTATCTGTCCCTGCCGACAACGTGGCCCCTTCGGGCACACCAGCAACAGAAATATTCGAAAGTGTCTCTGAACCATCCAGGTCAGTTAGGGCCGCAGATATATCCAATGCAATGGCTGTGTCTTCGACACCATCACCCGCCGTCGCCGTTAACGTTGGCGCATTGGCATCCAAATCAAGCGGCACAGCCTCATTCAATGTTACTGTGACCGTATCAACATTACTGGTTGCTCCGTCTGCATCGATGACAGAGAACGCAATCTCACGGTCGCCAGGTGTTGGTGGCTCACTATCAAACGTGATGGCTTGATAGACATCTTCGTAAGCTTCGATCGAGGCTTCGCCAGAGAATGTTAGGCTGCCATCTTCACCGACAGTGACAGAAATGCCTGTGCCTTCTAAGACGCTTGGATCAATGCTTAAGGTATCGCCGCCTTCACCACCGATAATCTCGACGGTGCCGCCGGTCAAAACATCGCCATCGATATCTGTTGCATCAAAGGAAGGCGAAATAGCGATTGGTTCCACGTCTTGCACAACGACTGGTTCAAACGAGACCGAAAAGCTAATATCGTTAAAGTCTTGATCGCCCAAATTTGGCAGGTCTTCAAAATTTAGAGCCACACCGTTGTCACCGGACTGACCTGTCGCAACATGGACCTGCCCGTCTGGGTTCAGCGTTTCACCACCAATGGCGTGGTAGACCGCGCCAAATATGTCTTGTTCCGTGCCATCAGCACCAACGAAGACAAGATCAGGCACACCATCACTCATTGTTGCTGGATCACCGTCTTGGGTGCGGAATTCAAACGCCCCCTCACCAAGGCTTGAGAAGTCATTTTGGCTATAGCCATTAGCAATGATGAACGTACCGAATGACTCGCCAGCCGCGAGATCAAGCTCAACAGATGTTCCTGCCGCCAATTGACCACCTGAACCGGGCAACGAGGCATTATCCCAGATAACATCAACATCGGTGATCTCGCCATCGGCACCGATTTTGTAATAGCCAACCGAGCTTTTGAATCCAGCTTCTTCGCCGTCAAACGTGAGGGTGACGGTGTGATCCGCTGCCAATGAGAAATGATCTGGATTGATGCCTTGCTCTGGTATTTCTGGCAAACCAGACAAATCGTGTTCGACGAGGCTTTCAATGATATCGCCTGAAGTATCGGCGCCGGCTTCAACTTCTGGGGCGACATTTGGCGTTTCAAGATTGATGGAAAGCGTTGACGTCGTCGTATCGCCGTCACCATCTGAAACTGTGTAGGTAAACACTTCTTCACCAGCGATGTCGCCACCTTCAGACACATCCGCAGAAATGCTGGAAACGAAGAAATCAGAAGAGTCATCAGGGCGTGAATCCGGGTCATCGTATTCTGCCGCCGTGAACACGACATACTGGAATGCGGTGCCGCCCTCTGTCTCGATGGTCAATTCACCCGCATGCTGGGATGAGAAATCAATCGTGTTGTCATCAATATTACCCTCACCGACCAAATTGCCATCCGCATCAAACGCCTGCCACGAACCTTGCTCGCCCGATGCTTCGTTTTGGAACAGACGCGAAACCGTAACCGTCGCACTGGTGGTTAACCCACCCAAATCAACGGCCAAGGCTTGGCTTTCACCACTGTCCGGATCGTTATTGATTTGATCGGGTGCTGGCAAGCCCTGGTCGCCTTCGTTTTCCACACCCACACCCTGTGCCGTAAAGGTCACGTTGGCATCGGCAAGCGTTGGATCAAACTGACCGTCAGCGTTAAGGAACGACGTTCCCGTATCAAAGGCCGTAAGGGTAACACCCGACCAGGCATCGGCGCCTTGGCCATCTGTGCCCGCACTAACCTGTACCGTTTCGGCGCTGACAGCGGTATCAACCGTATATTCGTAATCGCCCGTGTCGTAGATCTTTAAGGTGCCATTGTCCCCCGCCACTTCGACGAATGTGCCGCCTTCATCGGTCTGCGCCGCATCGGCAAACGAGACCGTCGCATCACCAAAGGTGACTTCAGTTAACGTGCCATCCGTGACCGTATCAGATGCGTCGCCGCCTGAGGTATCCCCAGCGCCCGTAATCACGTTGCCAGTGGCCGTCTGACCAACCCCGCCTTCAACAATATTTTCATCGGCATTCGCGGTTGGGTCCACGTTGATCGTGGCTGTTGTACCCCGCGTTGCAGCAGACCCGTCATTATCTTCGGTTGCGGTCGCACTGACCGACAGATCAAAGTCGGTTGTATCACCAGCAACGGGTGTGATCGTTAGCCCTTCCAACTCGCCGGGTTCCAATGACCATGTGCCATTGCCATTATCGGTGCCCGCAGAAAGAACCGCACCATCTGGCACGTTGCTAATTTCAATCGACAAGGTTTCTGAACCATCTAGATCACCCAAGGCGGCCGAGACATCCAAAGCAATGGCCGTATTCGCATCACCCGAACCATCTTCAACGTTTAGGTCGGGTGCATCGGCGACAGCCGTTACCGTTACCGGCAAGGTGGCTTGCGAGGTCGCGATTTGACCGCTCGCTGTTTCAACAGCACTGGCCATAATCGTTAGGTCGAAATCGTCGTCAGAATTATCGGCTGGCGTAATCGATACATCGCTCAATTGATCGGGCGTCAGGGTGACAGAGCCATTCACCACAGCAACATTATCCGTACCGACCGAAATTGTGGCCCCTTCTGGGATACCTGCAATGGTAACACTCAGGGTTTCTGAGCCGTCTGTGTCCGTCAAGGCGGCGCTGATATCCAAATCGATAGCGGCATCTTCATTGCCGGTGGCAGCAGACACGTCCAAGGTCGGGTCACTGGCCAATACATCGGCTTCGACCGTAACAGAAACAGCCGTGTCCGCAGTGCTGCCGTTCGATGCTTCTGTTGAAGTGGCTGTGACCGACAGATCAAAAGTTTGAGCAGCCGATGGCGGCACCGTCATCGTAAGTTCGCCGAGATCGCCTGTCTCAAAGGTCCAAGAGCCGTCGCCGTTATCAGTTCCGACAGCAAATGTCGCGCCGTCTGGTACGCCCGCAATGGTTACGCCCAAAGATTCTGATCCATCGGAATCAACCAAGGATGCCGCAATCACAATAGGAACCGCAACGCCCAAGCCACCGGCAATGGGCTCACCGTCGCCAACACTCACCGAAAGGACCGGCGCATCTGCAACGGCGGTAACAACAACATCAACGGTTGCTGTGCTGGTTGCCGTGTCACCGTTTGATTCAACCGCCGTTACGGTAACTTCCAATTGCATATCTTCATCAGCATTAGCGGCTGGCGTTACGGTTAAGCCTTCAACGTCCGTCGGTTCAATCGACCAAGTGCCATCCCCATTATCCGTACCAGCACTCAACGATGCGCCTTCGGGCACACCAGAAATAACAATGGATTGAATGCTTTCAGAGCCGTCCGTATCGGTCAAAGCAACGCTAATATCCAAATCAATGGCCGTGTCTTCATTGCCGACGGCAGCAGAAACGGTAACAGTCGGCTGATCAGCAACGCCGGTTACATCAACCGGCAATTCAACAGCCGCACCCAGTTGGCCGGTTTCGCCAATGGCGCGCAGCGTTAGGGTGAAATCTTCATCTGAGTCAGCCGGTGGTGTAATTTGCAGGTTCTCTGCTTGGCTGGCTGGAATAGACGCCGTGCCATCCACAATCAGAATCGGCGTGTCTGTGCCAATCGACAAAACTGCACCTTCCGGAATGCCGGAAATAACCAGCAAAGCAGGATCACCCGCATCATCCAATTCGATACTCAGCGGAATGGCTGTGTCTTCGTCACCAGCGGTGTCGCCAACTTCGATGATGGTGTCGCCTGGATCAATGCCACCCGTGGCACCCACATCCACCGTGAACGATTCAGCATTATAAGCCACGTCGTTGTTGTCATTCAATTCTGTGGTAACAGCGGTTACGGTTAGCACAGGATTTTCGGTGAGACCTTCGGGCATTTGCACAAAGACGCCATCGGCAATCTGATCAGGTGTTAACATGGCAACACCGGCAACCATGAAGACAGGTGGCGCATCTGGATCGAATACACCGTCCGTGCCAATAACCAATACGCCGCCTTCGGGAATGCCTGACACCGTCACGCTCATCACTTCGGAGCCATCCGTATCGGTTAGGCCTGCGCTGAGGTCTAGTTGGATAAAGTCGCCCACGTCACCTGTGACATCTTCGGCCGTCACTGTTGGTGTATCGGCAACGGCCAGAACTTCGACCGTCAACGTCGCAGGGGCACTATCTTCACCCGCCGTCGAAACCGAAACCACGGTTAAATCAAAATCAACATCTGAATTTGCCGGCGGTGTGATGGTCAAATCGTTTAAGTCATCGGGCGTAAGCGACCAAGTACCGTCACCATTGTCTGTCCCGGCAGACAGCACCGCGCCTTCGGGGACATCTTCGATGCGAATTTCAGCAATTTGAGCTTGGCTGGCGTTGCCTTCCGGCGCTTCGCCTTCCCGCACAATGGCCGCAGAAATATCCAAAGCGATTGGCGTATCTTCGGCACCCGAAGTATCCATGACCAAAACCGTTGGATCAATGGCTTGAACATTGATGTGCAAGGTGCCTGAATTGGTGGCCGTATCGCCAATTTGATCATCCGCAATAGATTCAAAAGTGTCGCCTTCAGCCAGCGCGTCCGTGACAGCAACATCCGTATCAATCGAGATCACTGTGATGCCCAAATCAACGTCGGCGTCAGAATTCGGCGCAGGCGTAAAGGTCAGGTTTGCCAACAAGCTAACTGGTACAGTCGTCACGCCATCAATCACAGGTAACTGAATCATGATGCCATCATCAGTACCGGCGTGAATCAGCGCCCCTTCTGGGATGTTTGAAATTTCAACAACCATCAATTCCGTTGGATCGGTGACCGCTGCTGCCAATGAGAACGTAATTGGCACATCTTCATCGGTGATGATCGACGTGTTGTTGTCATTAACCGTCAACTCGGGCGTATCAGCAACGCCGACAACATCAATAAATGTGCTGCCATTTTGGTTGCTGACTGTGCCATCAGCTTCGGTAACGGTTAGATCAAATTCAACAGTGAAGTTTGCTGAATCATTATTGCCCGGCGTCAATAACAAGCCGCCATCCGCTGTTGCTGCGGCAAGATCATCAGCGTCCAACGTCCACAACTGAGTTGCATCATCAAGGGTACCGTGGCTGAGTTGTGCGCCCTCTGGAACGCCTTCCAAAACCAATTCAACCGTCTTGCCGTCGGCAAGGTCCGGCACAGCCAGACCCGAAACATCAATAGCGATGTCAGTATCTTCCAGGCTTTGCATGGTGTCAGAAATGGTGAATTCAAAATCATCAATATGAATGGTGCCAACAGTGGATGCCGTGTCGCCATTTTCGGCTTCAACCGATGTCGCAGTGATGGTCAGGTCGACGCTGTCTGAGCCGCCTTCCGGTGTCACCAGCACGACGTTTTGAATTTGCGTTGGTGGAATGGATACGACGCCATTCTCATCGGGCGTCATGGTCAAGAACACACCCGGAGCGACCTCTAACTGAATTGACATGCCCTCGCCCAGGCCCTCAATCGTGTAGTTCGCAAGATTTTCAGAAGGGTCGGTTGTCGCGCCGGCAATATCCAATTGAATCCGACCATCACCCAAAATGGTGATGTCGCTATCACCCAATTCAAGTGTTGGCGCATCAGCGACAGGAACCACATCCACAAGAATATTTTGTGGCGGAGAGGTTAGCCCCAAATTACTTGTCACCGTTACCGATAAAACAAAGTCATCTGAGAAGTTTTCGGGTGGTTGGACGCGAACGTCTTGCAGTAGGGTCGCCAATTCGGCCGGATCACCACTGGCAATGGTCCAGGTGCCATCACCGTTATCCGTACCCACTGACAACGTCGCACCATCAGGAACGCCTTCGATGGTGGCAAAGGCAATATCGGTGATGCCTGCATCACCCGAAGCGGCTGTGATGTTCAACGGAATACCGTTTTCCGGATCTTCAACGCCAGTGACATCAGCCACTGTTACGTCAGGGTCCAGGCCCGCCGGAACCACTTCAACATTGCCGTCGGCATCGGTGAACATCAGTTGTTCAACGCCTGAGAGGGTATCGGCTTCACCGTTCGGTCCTGTAACCACCAGTTGGTTATCATCGTTCACCGAAAGCGTGTACTCACCGAACGATCCTTCAAGACGAACTGTATCGAATCCGCCGCCGCCGGTGATGACGTCATCGCCCGTGCCACCAATGAAGATGTCATCGCCTAAGCCACCGATAAGTTTATCATCGCCGCCGCCGCCTTGCAGGACGCTACCGGTGTCATTACCGATCAGGGTGTCATTGCCCTCGCCGCCAATGGCGTTTTCAATGCCTTCTAACGTATCTGTAACGAGACCATCGAGCCCTTCATAGGTGGTTGTGCCACCAGACAAATTGATTGTCAGGTCTTCTGCTGCGCCCGAATAAGTAACGGTATCCGAGCCTTCGCCGCCACGATAAATGTTGGCGTCGCCATCGACCGAACCAATGATCACATCGTCGCCGAGGCCACCTTCCAAGATGTCGGCACCGTCACCACCGAACAGAATGTCGTCACCACCGAGGCCTTCGATGAAGTTGGCACCGTCGTCACCAGACAACAGATCATTCAGTTCTGAGCCGCGTAGATTTTCAACACCCGAGAGCGTATCGCCTTCCGCTTGGTTGCCAACGCCAATGCCTGTCGCCAAATTAACTGAAACGCCATTGATTTCAGGGCTGCCGATGATGCCATCTTCGGCGCGCGCGATAATGATATCGTCGCCAAGCTGGTTATCAATGCCTAAAGCCGTCGGCGTGACGCTGGGATCAAAAGTTAGGTCTGAATAATCTGCGGTATCAATACCGTCGCCGCCGATCAATTCATCAGCGCCACCACGGCCTTGCAGAATATCGTCGCCCGCACCACCATCTAAGATATTGATACCGCCATCGCCGGTTAAAACGTCGTTACCAGAACCGCCCAATAGGTTCTCGATGTTGGTCAGGGTATCGCCTTCGGCTTCGCCGCCGGAACCCATGCCAGTCCCCAAATCAACGGTCACACCAGTCGTGTCATTTTCATACGATGCGGTGTCGTTGCCGTCACCACCGTCGAGCGCATCACGGCCCTCGCCGCCTTCTAAGACGTCGTCACCGGCACCACCGTTAAGCTCATCGTCGTCCGCACCACCGCGAAGAACGTCATTTCCGCCTTCGCCGTTCAATGTATCAAAGCCCGCACCACCAGACAGTTCGTCATCACCCTCACTGCCTGTCAGAACATCGTCACCGTCATTGCCTTCAATGGAATCAACACCGCCCGCAACCGTGACATTGTCATCGCCGCCCGTACCCACAACATCGTAATCGACGTCATCTTCCAGCGTGATCGTAACGCCCTCGTCGCCTTCCCCCTCAAGAACGACGGTAACGTCTCCGTCCGCATTGATGAAAACGTCGCCAACGCCTTCTTGGTCTTTGATCTTATCGACGGCTAGCTCTTCTGCGGTCAGCGGTTCCGTTACGACAGGCAGAGGTGCCGGACCTGTTCCAGGACTGGTGTTGACCGGCCCCCCGACGCCAGGCCCCGTTGCCGGGCCAACCTGCAAGGTGTTTTGTGCTTGTTGCGCCTGGGTCAGGCCCTGTTGGTTGTTGGAAGTAACGGTAATCACCTCATCTACGCCTGTTTGATCTTCTTCACCACCCGCTGCGGTTTCGAAATTAGCTAAGTCGTCAACTGAGGCTTCGTCTTCGTAGTTGTCATTACTGCCTGTACCAAAATCGTTGACGTTGCCGACATCATTTTGTGGCAACACTTTCAAGGCGGGGCTGTATGAATCGCGGGTGTCGTTGTCGTTGCCAATCCGGGGTGGTTCAGGGTCTTGGTCCCAACCGCGAACCGACGTTGTTTCATTGGCGTTGTTCATCACAACGCTGGCGGCATCATTGAAGACCACGACCTCACCAATGAAGCCGTCGAGTTCTTCCATCAGTGTAATATCAACTTGATCGCCCTGAATGTTGATACCAACCTGCGTGCCACGAATACCAATCGTCGCGACCGGGGTGTCAATCGTCATGGCGTCGGGGTCGGTCTTGGCAACCTGACCAGAGACGAAAGTGAACACACCTTCTAGGACGGAGAACGCAACCTCGCCCTCTTGGGTTTCGGGGTCGTAGACCATTTCATCCAGGACCATGCGGCCCTCTTCACCCATCGAGAATGATGTTTGGTCGGCCAGAATAATACCAATGGCGCCGTCCGGGCCGGATTCCAGAATGTCGCCTTGGAAGACCTGATCGCCCATTTCCAAAAGTTCACGGGTGCCGTCAATGCGGATGGCCCAAACCTCGCCTTCTAATTCTTCAACCTGACCGATGGCCGCACCGTCGGTGCCGCTGACCGCCTGTCCAATAACACCAAAGCCTTCGAGAGGCGGTAAAACGTCGCCGTCATCGGTGCCCACAGTTACTTGCTGATCGGGAACCGCAAATTCTGCGGCCATGGGGCCAGAGATAACCGCGCCGCCATCGTCTACCAGTTGCGGGGGATTGGGTTGATCAAAAAATCCTTCGACCGTCACTTCCGTGCCGTCTGGCATGGTGAGCACAAGATCACCACCCGATTGCGTGAACGTCGCATCGGCTAAATCAATGCCTTCTGGAAGGGAAACCTCTCCGCCGTTGTTTGCAGAGACGGTGAATGCATTCGCATCCTCGGCACCGGTTGCGGGGCCGTTTAGATCGGTCGTATCAGCCATTTTTCAGTCCTGGCGAGGCGCGTGCCATGCTTGGGCGCGCCGGACTACATCGTTGTTATTTTTCTTCTGTAATCAAATTAGGCCGCAATTTGGCACACCGTCAACCGCTTCATTGATGAAGATCACGCCCCTGCCTCTGTTGTCAGGCCCTGTGATGCGCATCACATAACCAGCAATCAGGCAGCTTTCGCCCCATAATACAGCATAACAACGTGTTTTGCTTCGGCGAAGAATAACCATCGTTCCACAACAACGCCCAACGAGGCCGACAATGCCGCCGCAAACGCCGCAACCATACCAAGCGGACCGGGCGATGAAGCCGCAATAACGCTAAGAATGGCTGGAAACAGAAATAGAGCCATTATGCAGATGCGACGCAGCTTTGCCGCATGCGTCCGAGCCACCTGAAAGCCCATTTCCTTCATCAGATAGTTGGCTTCCGTATGGGGGCCTTCAAAATGCGTCACAGTGCCTAAATGGCCAAGGCCGGTTGCCGATTCAGGCGTGGCCGCACTTTGGGTCGTGTCGATGAAGTGCCAATACCGGCGCCGCACGAAATAGCCAACGATGATGCACACCATCACAGCGATGCTCATGTCTCGCCCCACCGCACCATAAATATGAGACAATGCTGTTAGCCAGATGATTCCCGTCATCGCCGACAACGCAATGTAGTTCGGCACCACATAAGCGTTACACCACTGATGAACGGTTTTTAGGCTGCGATAGATCATGGCCGTACAGAAAACGGTAATGATGGCCATAACAATACTGAGAACCGCAGCAACGGCAAAGATGCCATCGGCGCGACCTTCGACGATCCAACCCCAGGCGAACACAAGGGCCGGCATGAAGGAGACAACAGACGCAACGCCTTCCCGCGATAACCATGATGAGCGCCATTGGCTGAACGCACGCCAAGCCCGTTCTGGATGGCCTAAGTGTGCCATTGATGACAGCAAGCCACCACCAATCATCGCAAGCGACAATCCAATTGTTAGAATGCCAAATGTTTGGTGCGGCAATAGCCACCCAGCCAGCGTTGCAACGGCCAGCCACGCCAGCAAACCATAACCGGCACCGGATGCTGTGGTGAAGAAGATAACGGAATAGGCGGGATGCATTAGCGGCTCAACACTTTATCGATCCAATGCAGGATCGGATTATCGATGGGAACGATGGGTTTCAGTTCGGTCGGACCATCGCTTGCGGCTTCAAAGCGTTTTTGCCGCGGCGGCAAATATTTGTTGGTCGGCTTGTAGTCCATTTCTGGCATCAAGTCATAACCACCGCGCTCTGCGACCAACTTGGAAACGTCCGAATTGGGATCACCCAAATCACCAAAATGGCGGGCACTAGCTGGGCAAGTGGAAACACAGGCCGGAACGCGATCAACGGCATCAAGTTTTTCGTTGTAAATGCGGTCGATGCACAACGTGCATTTTTTCATCACACCCTGATCCGTATCAAACTCGCGGGCACCATAGGGGCAGGCCCAACTGCACAGCTTACAGCCGATACACTTCGCCTCATCAACCAGGACAATTCCATCATCGGCACGTTTATAGGACGCACCCGTTGGGCAAACGGTCACACACGCAGCATCTTCACAATGTAGGCACGATTTCGGGAAATGAACCGTTTGACCGCAGCCACCGGAACCAGGTTCCGGCGTGACTTCGTAGGTGTGGATGCGGTTGAACCAGACACCGTCCGGTTCTTTGCCATAGGGGTCATAGTCGGTTAGCGGTGCCATATGACCGCCAGTGTTCCATTCCTTGCAGTTCACCGCGCAGGCATGACAGCCAACGCAGATATCGAGATCAATCACCAGGCCCAGTTGCTTGGGCGTGCTTTGCGGCAATGTCGTCATGTATCTCGACCCTTGCGAAACATCTCACCGAACCGAGAAATCGGTTTTTGCCCGCCAACGCCGAGGTCAGGCAAGGGATCGAAGGTGGGCGCGATCTCACCAGCTTCGGCGCTTGCGACCTTTTCTACGCGGACACGCAAATCATACCAAGCCGCCTGCCCGGTTACTGGATCAGCGTTCGCGTAGCGATAACCATCGGCGCGCCTAGGCAATAGTTCAGAGATAACATGATTCAGCAAAAATCCTTTTTTGGATTCTGGCGCGTTTTTATCAAGGCCCCAGGTGCCCGATCGTTTGCCGATGGCGTTCCACGTCCAGACCGTGTCATCGTTACAGCCTTCCATTATGCCGGCCTGAACCTTTATCGAGCCGTGATGGCTGGTGATTAAAATCCAGTCGCCATCCTCGACGCCCAACGCCTTGGCGCGGCGGGTCGACATATACATGCGGTTCTGGTTGGTGATCTGCCGTAACCAAGCGTTTTGTGATCCCCATGAATGGTACATGTGCATCGGTCGCTGAGTTAGGGCATGTAACGGAAACTCATCCGCCTCGACCATGTCTTCTTCAAACGGTGCATACCAAATTGGCAGGGGGTCAAAGTACGCATCGACCCGCGCACGGTGCTGTTCCGGGGGCTGAATTTCACCATGGCCCTTCGCCGCCAAACGAAACTTTTGCATCGGCTCTGAATAAAGCTGGAAGATGATGGGCTTTGCTTCAGGGATAAACCCAACCGACGCGGCCCACTCCAGGTATGATTTATTCGCGTGTTTGTAATAACGCTGTTCGTCTGGGAAGTGGTGTGACCAGAAACAGCCGTTTTCGATGTAGCGATCAAGCTGGTTGGGATTGGGTTCGCCAACACCATGTTTTTCACCATCTTTGCCGCGCCACCCGAACAGCGGCCCCGTACCTGGTGCGCGTTCGTGGTTCACGATGTAATCGGCGTAACCACCGGGGTACAGCGGTTTGCCCGCATCATCGACCATGCCGGGCAGGTTCAGCCGGGCACCTAAATCCAGCAACACGGTTTGGAACGGACGCACATCGCGGTCAGGTTCCAAGATCGGTTGGCGGATGGCATCTTGAACGGCATCAGCTTCACAGATCGGTCGGTCCAACAACGAGATACAATCCCAACGCTCTAGGTAGGTTGTATCCGGCAAGATCAGATCGGCATAAGCCACCATTTCTGAGGCGAATGCATCGGAATAGATGATCTTCGGAATTTTGTACTCTCCCGTTTCCGGGTTTTTATCGGTCAGCATCTCCATGGTGCCTTTGGAATTCATCGATGAATTCCAGCTCATGTTCGCCATGAACATCATCAAGACATCCACGGGGTAAGGATCACCCTTCCACGCGTTGTGAATCACCATATGCATCAAGCCATGCGCGGCAATCGGATGTTCCCACGAATAGGCTTTGTCGATCCGAAGCGGGTCGCCATCTGCGCTGACCAAAAGATCATCAGGTCCTTGCGGGAAACCCAGGGGTGGACCGGGCAATGGAACCGACGGCGCGACGTCACCCCGCTTACCGGCAGGCTTTAACCCTGGAGGAATGGGTTTTGGGAATGGCGGCTTATAGCGGAAACCGCCGGGGCAATCGATGCTACCCAACAACACCTGCAACAGGTGGATCGCCCGACACGTATGGAACCCGTTGGAATGCGCCGAAATACCGCGCATGGCGTGCATGGCGACGGGGCGACCAATCATACTGTCGTGCTTACGACCGGCCCAATCCGTCCAGGCAATCGGCAACTCAATTTGCTGCTTGAAGGCCACATCCGCCAGTTCCGCCGCGATACGTTTGATGTGTGATGCCTCAAGACCCGTTTGTTTGGCAACCGCATCAGGGGCGTATTTTGCGTCTGAATATCGTTCAACAATGGATGTGAACGACGGCGATGCTGAGCGTCCATCCGGCAAATCAAAATGTCCTGCCAAGGCCGGTGCCGTATCAATATCATCGGCAGATTTCAATGTTTTGCTGTGTTGGTCGAAGACCAGTGGTCGACCATCTTCATCGCGGGCGAACAAGCCATCATCCGCAGCGCCTGGATCATGAATAACAAGCCATGGCGCGTTGGTGTATCGAATGAGGTATTCGCTGTCGACCTGACCGGCATGGATGAGTTCATGGATCAACGCCATCACGAACAAGCCGTCCGTGCCGGGGCGAATACCAATCCATTCGTCAGCAATGGCCGAGTATCCAGTTCGAACGGGGTTGACCGAGACAAACTTGGCCCCCCTGTTCTTCAACTTGGACAACCCGATCTTGATCGGATTTGAATCGTGGTCTTCAGCGACACCAAACATCAGGAAGTACTTGGCATTTGACCAGTCAGGCTCACCAAACTCCCAGAACGATCCACCGATGGTATAAAGACCACCAGCAGCCATATTGACGGAACAAAATCCACCATGGGCGGCGTGATTGGGTGTACCAAACCGACTGGCCCACCAGCCGGTTAGAGATTGGCTTTGGTCGCGGCCCGTAAAGAATGCCAGTTTCCGCGGATCAGTTCGGCGCACTTGGTTCAGCCAAACTTCAGCCGTATCGAGTGCTTCCGACCATTCTATTTCTTCAAATTCACCGGAACCACGCGGCCCGACCCGCTTGAGCGGTTTGGTCAAGCGGGCTGGGGAATACTGGGTCATGATGCCCGCAGACCCTTTGGCACAGAGAACGCCCTTGTTGATTGGGTGGTCTCGATTGCCTTGGATATAGCGAACTTTGCCGTCTTTTAGATGAACCTTAATGCCGCAGCGGCAGGCACACATGTAACAGGTTGTTGTCTTAACTTCATCAGAAACGTCAGGAGAGAGATCAATTTCCGGTTCGTTCAATGAAGGTGCAGACACAGCAGCAATGGCTCCGTTTAGAAAAGGGCGCGACTCATTTTTCGATACTACAACATTACAGAAATGAGAAAATTAGAACCATATTTGTCACAATGACGCCCAGCTGTTCCCAAAAAAAACGACCGGTCACGTACCAGACGCGCGGGGAAACTCTGCCATAAATCGATCAACAGAACCGGCTTGCAGCATACGAAGTGCGCAGCCGAGCATCTTATCCTCTGGCTCACCAATAACCGGACACTTGTCTTCTGCCATTTTCCGATGGACCCGACCGTCACCAGAACCAACACCACTAATCGCACCGGGCAGGTCCGCTTCACGTTGCCCTTGTTCCACCTCTGGGTCTTCTACTCGGTCCAAAATGACATCTGGTTCAATACCATACCCCTGAATCGTCCGGCCTGTTGGCACATAATAGAGTTGGGTGGTTAGCTTGATCGCCCCTTCCTGGGGAAGCGGCATAATTGTCTGCACTGACCCTTTGCCAAACGAGCGACGCCCCATAATAATGGCGCGTTTGTTGTCTTGCAGCGCACCAGCAACAATTTCAGATGCCGATGCCGATCCGCCATTAATGAGAACAACCATCGGAAGGCCATTCGCCAGGTCCCCTCGAGACGCCCGATACGCACGATCCCGCCGATTATCACGCCCGCGCACCGAAACAATATTGCCTTCATTGAGGAACGCATCCGCCAAGATTGCAGACTGATCCAGCAGTCCACCAGGATTTGAGCGCAGGTCTAAGACCAATCCCGACATGCTGGGGCCAATTTCATCGCGCAGCGCGGCCAGCGCATCTTGGATGCCGTCTTCCACTTTTTCCGTGAACCGCGTGACCCGCACATAGCCAACGGTGCCTTCCGCGCGCCACCGAACAGCCCGCACGACAATAATGTCTCGAACCAACGTTAGCTCTAATGGACTGACGCCTTCGCGCTCAATGGTTAGGACCACTTTTGTATTGGGCCGCCCGCGCATCATTCGCACGGCGTTAATAAGGCTTGCCCCCTCAATAGATTGACCATCAACAGCGACAATAAGGTCGCCCGATTCGACGCCAGCACGGTCTGCGGGCGTCCCTTCAATGGGGGAAACCACTTTCACACCGCGTGGATCGCCGGTGATTTCAATACCGAGCCCACCAAACTCGCCGCGCGTTGCGACCGTACTCTCGCGGTATTCCTGCGGCGTCATATAGATCGAATGAGGATCAAGGTCTTCTAACATACGATCCAGAGCCGCCTCGACCAGCAATTCAGAACGAACAGAATCTGGCTCAGGTGCTGCTTTCATCATGCCAGCAATGGCGCTGTCTATGAGTTTAGGGTCTTCAACGGCACTCACATACTGGGTGCGAACTCGTTTATAGACGTCAACAAAGTGATCAACGGCATCATCGTCGTCGTCGGATGAAAGCCGCAAGAATTCTGTGCTGAATCGATCAATGGAGCGCTGACCTTCGGCATCAAGGGAATAACGGTCCCCTGAGATTGCCCGAACAACAGACCCGATGCCCCCCGAGTCCGGCGCGCACCCGACCATACCGCCAAGAAACACCACCGCAAGGGTTACGCCCAAGGTCGCAAAAAAAGAATGAGGCGAGCGCCAAACGCGCATACGGGCTTTCTCCGTTCGTTTCTTATTCAAGAATACACACGCCGCCGCCCCACCGTGCGAGCGTTATCCCGTTCATATCAACCGTTCGCGTTGATCGCCGCGATCAATTCACCAAGCACCTGTTCTGCCTGATCGTTTTCAACCTGACACGTGCCGGCATTTTCGTGGCCACCACCACTGTACTTCAACATTAATTCGCCAATGTTGGTTTTAGAGGTCCGATTCACAATTGATGCACCAGTTGCGAGAACCGTGTTCAGCTTGTTCAAACCCCACAAAACATGAATGGAAACATTCGTGTCGGGATACAAGGCGTAGATCATAAACCGATTACCGGCATAAATTGTTTCTTCGTGCCGAAGATCTAAAACAGCCAAATTATTATGAACGGTCGTGCAGCGTTGAATTTGATCTTTGAACTTTTCTTCATGCTCGAAGTACAGATCGACGCGTTCTTTGATGTCTGGCAGTGCCAAAATCTGTTCAATCGTGTGCGCCCGGCAGTAATCAATCAACTGCATCATCAATTGGTAGTTTGAAATCCTGAATTCACGGAAACGGCCAAGGCCCGTGCGTGAATCCATCAGGTAATTCAACAAAGGCCAGCCATCGGGCTTTATAATTTCATCTTTGCTGAACTGCGCAGCATCCCCTTTGTCGACCGCTTCCATGATGTCGTCGCCAACGCGTGGGAAGCCTCCCTTACCGCCGTAATAATCATACACCACGCGGGCAGCGCTCGGTGCGTCTGGGTCGATGATATGATTCTCTGGTTTCTCAGCCATCCGAATTGTTTCAGAGAGATGGTGATCGAATGCCAAATGGCAGCCCGGCACATAGGGAAGGTTGGTCGTGATGTCATTTTCCGTAATTAAGATTGTGCCGTCTTGCATATCCTTTGGATGCACAAATTTGATATCATCAATCAAATCCAGCTCTTTCAAAAGAACCGCACACACCAAGCCATCGAAGTCGCTCCGCGTAACTAGGCGAAACTTTTGATCTACAGTCATTGATTCAATCCCAGTTTTTGGTCCCAGCAAAGCACACACCCCCTCAATAATAGCCGAACACGAGCAGGACCCGTTTCGGCATCCCACCTCCATGCCTTAGGAATAGCAGCACAAGGATTTACCCCGCAACCGGATTCCCGCTCATACCGTCTAATTCTTGACCTTTTTCTGACGCATACGCTCTATTTCGCCCGTCATAATGCGCCCACCCAACCAATGCGGCCAACAGCAACGTGCCAAATGCTTGATGCGACGAGGCAATGGGAATGGCCACAACGCTTAATAACGTGGCAATACCCAATGCGTATTGGAGGCAAACCAGCCCCGCAGCGCAATGCCCCCAATACGGCACCCTACCCCGCGACCGCATCCGCCATATCCACGTCAGCAACACCAAGATCACCGCACATGTTGCCATGGCCCGGTGATTGAATTGTACGGTTCGGACGTCTTCAAACAAATTGGCGAAGAATGTGGGTGAATCCCAAATTTGCGACGGAATGATGGCACCATCCATCATGGGAAAGGTGTTGTAGGTTAGGCCCGCATTCATGCCAGCAACGGCACCGCCCGATAGAACCGTCAAAAAAATCCATATCAAAGAAGCCATCGGCATCCCGATTTTTGGCCGCCGTGCCCCCTCAGCCAGATCCAGCGCAGTCCAAATCACCAAAACAAAAACCGCCAGCGCCAACCCCAAATGCGCAACCAACCGATAAGGACTAACCCACGGCTCATTCGAGAGGCCGCTCTGTACCATGTACCAGCCTAAAACGCCCTGGCTTCCACCAAGAATGAGCATAAGGGTTAAGCGACCGGCTAACCGCCAAGAAACCCAGCCACGAACTAAGAAAAAAGCAAACGGCACGATGAAGACGAGACCAATCAGCCGCCCCCACAGTCGATGGATATACTCCAGCCAGAAAATACCCTTGAACTCCGATAGCGACATACCGGCATTGATTTCCTGATACTCAGGGCTTGTTCGATAAGCTGCAAATGTTGCCTGCCATTCCGCAGATCCCAATGGTGGAAGCCAGCCCGTAACCGGTCGCCAATCGACCATAGACAGGCCAGACTCAGTCAAACGGGTGAGGCCGCCGATGATCACCATCACAAAAATCATCGCAGCAACAAACCACAACCAAGCGGCAATGAGAGTCATTTTATTCATTTAGAAATACTCTTAAGCGTTTGAAAATGTTAATATTTTAGTTAAACCAAAGCGGTTAACATGATGCACACGTTTCTTTTTACGCTTATGTAACGCCATGGACCAGCCTGAGAAATTATAATAAATTACATAATTTTTGTGTTTATAAAATATATTTTACATTTAAAATTGACAAAAGAAATTATTTAACCTAATATTTACGTAACTTAACGCGCTGAGAAGCGTAACGTCTACGCACCAAGGAGATGTGCAATGCAAAACCAAGTCGTTACTGCAAACCGCCTATTAGATGGCAGCGTCGTGTATCTGGCGGCCGATGGGTCTTGGACCAACAGCATCAGAATCGCAAATATCGCCCAAGAAGATGCCGCTGTTCAGGGCATGCTGAAATCAGCGGCTGACGCAGAAGCCAGCCAAGAAATCGTCGGGGCTTACGCGATTGATGTATCCGTCGACACATCGTCCGTTACGCCGACAAAGTATAAAGAGTTGATCCGTGCCAAAGGTCCAACCACCCACACGAATTTTGGTATGCAGGCTTTAGAAGACCCAACGACCGCTTATATGAACGGTGTCTAAGCATCCCTTCCTGGGCATGGCATTTTTCGACGGCTAAAGGATTTCACGAATGTATCGTTATGACGAATTTGATCGCGCGTTTGTCAAAGACCGCGTCAATCAATTGCGCGATCAAGTTTCTCGTCGCCTGTCTGGTGGCTTAACCGAAGACGAATTCAAACCCCTGCGTCTTCAGAACGGCGTCTATCTGCAACTGCATGCCTACATGCTGCGGGTTGCCATCCCATACGGTACCTTGTCATCGCGTCAGATGCATAAGCTGGCACACATCGCGCGCACCTATGACAAGGACTATGGCCATTTCACGACCCGCCAGAACATTCAATACAACTGGCCTACCCTTCAAGACATCCCAACTATTTTGGATGAGTTGGCTGAAGTCGACATGCACGCCATTCAAACCAGTGGCAATTGCATTCGAAATGTAACGGCGGATCAGTATGCGGGGGCCACAGCCGATGAGATTGAAGACCCCCGCGTTTGGGCCGAGATCGTTCGCCAGTGGTCGACGCTGCATCCAGAATTCGCGTTTCTGCCTCGGAAGTTTAAAATTGCCGTCACCGCAGCTCCGAATGACCGGGCCGCCATTCGATTCCATGATATTGGACTGGCTATCGTCAAAAACGATGCCGGAGACGTCGGTTTTGAGGTTCACGTTGGCGGTGGATTAGGCCGCACACCCATGGTTGCCCGCAAAATCCGTGATTTTCTGCCGCGCCATCAGTTATTGTCTTACTTAGAGGCAACGTTGCGCGTCTACAACATGCTGGGCCGACGGGATAACAAATACAAAGCCCGGATCAAAATTTTGGTCCACGAAACCGGTGTCGAAGAATTCACCCGTCTGGTCGAAGCAGAATGGTCCGCTGTTAAAGAAGGAACCATTGATCTGCCCGCTGATGAAATGGAGAGGATTGCTGCCTACTTCGCCCCACCCGCCTTCGATGCTCTGTCCAATGATCCGCAAGAGCTCTTCGCGGCCCGCGTGGCCGATCCTGCTTTCGCGGCTTGGGAAAAGGCAAATACCTTCACGCATCGCGCAACTGGTTACGCCATCGTCAACATCTCGTTGAAACCAACGGGGGGCATCCCTGGCGATGCGACATCCGCACAAATGGATGCCATCGCTGACTTGGCTGAAAAATATAGCTTGGATGAAATTCGCGTCACCCATGAACAGAACCTGACCCTACCCCATGTTCGGCAAGCGGACCTGCCTACCGTTTTCAATGTGTTGGTTTCAATCGGCTTTGCGGATGCAAACATTGGCCTGATCAGCGATATTATCTGCTGCCCTGGATTGGATTACTGTTCGCTCGCCAATGCCCGGTCGATTCCGGTTTCTCAACGGATCACCGAACGCTTTGCTGATATGAAGCGCCAGCATGATGTCGGCGACCTAAAGCTAAAAATCTCTGGCTGCATCAATGCCTGTGGTCATCATCATGTCGGCCATATCGGCATCTTGGGTGTCGACCGCCGAGGCGAGGAATATTACCAAATCACATTGGGCGGTAGCGCCGATGAAAATGCCTCTATCGGGAAAATCATCGGCCCGGCGTTTTCCAGCGATAGCATCGTCGATGCGGTCGAAAAAGTGGTCGATATTTACATCGGAATACGTCAAGACAACGAGTCCTTCCTAGACACCTACCGTCGTGTCGGGTTGGCCCCTTTCAAGGAGAAGCTTTATGCCGACGCTGCTTAAAAATGGATCGGTTGCCCATGACCCCTGGACCCAATTGGCCGATGACTCCGCCATTCCAGATCAAGGCATGGTCTTGGTCTCCCTAGATCGGTGGCAAAAAGACCGTGATGCACTGATCGAGTCCGGCCTTACCTTGGGACTTCAATTGGACGCTGGCGAGCACCCAGATTCTATCGCCGATGATATTGGGCTGTTTGATATGATTGCCCTGGTATTCCCGGCATTCTCAGATGGGCGAGCCTATTCCTATGCACGTTTGCTGCGTGAGCGGCATGATTTTGTTGGTGAATTACGTGCGGTTGGCGACGTTCTGCAAGATCAGTTCATGTATATGCATCGCTGCGGCTTTGACGCCTTTGAAGTCAAAAAAGAAGCTGATGTCATTGCTTTTGCAGATGCCCTAACGATTGTATCGTCGGCCTACCAACCGGCCTTGGATGATCGCCGCATTCGCGGTCGTGATGCATCAAACAGAATGGCCGCTTAGGTCATCCGCATTCGACTCTGGACCTAACCGCAGAGTTAAGGCACAGATTGAGTGTTTCTAAATTGGTTTGGATAAGACCATGACACCACCGGTTTATCTTGTTGGCGCGGGTCCAGGCGATCCGGATCTCTTAACGGTAAAGGCCCTGCGCTTAATTCAGGGCGCTGACGTGATTGTCTATGACAAGTTGGTCTCGGACGATATTTTGGCGCTGATCCCGACCGGAACGACCCGCATTTTCGCCGGTAAGACCAAACGCAATCACCACATGCCGCAAGGCGACACGAACGAATTACTACTGTCGCTATGGCGCTCGGGCCGTTGTGTTGTTCGTCTGAAAGGTGGCGATCCCTTCGTGTTTGGCCGGGGCGGCGAAGAAGCCCTTCATTTGGCCAAAAACGGCGTCCCATTTGAAGTAGTTCCTGGCATCACGTCTTCTGCGGGCTGTGCCGCTTACGCCGGTATTCCGCTGACACACCGGGGGCTGTCGCACGGTGTACGCTTCGTCACTGGGCATACCATGAACGAAGATATGGACCTGCATTGGCAGAGTTTAGCCGACCAAGATACCACCTTGGTTGTCTATATGGGCCTAACGACGGTTGAAATTATTGTCGAAAAATTGATTGCGCACGGCATGCCCGCCGACCTGCCTGCTGCGGCGATCAACCATGGAACCCGGCCAGAGCAACGCATTGTTTTGGCGGACCTCGCTGGCCTGCCAAAAGCCATACGTGATGCAGACATCGCCGGACCGACCTTATTGGTTATTGGTCATGTTGTTCAATTGTCCGAACAACTCGCTTGGTTTATGCCCAATTCAGACTCAGACCAAACCCACCATGTCAAAAATAGCCAAACCCTCTGACACCATCGTTTTGGTCGCTGGACATGGATCGTCTAGCACGCCTGAGACGGCAGACTCTGTTCATGAACACGTCGCCAATTTGACCGCGCGCGGTCGGTTTCGTCATGTTGCCAGCGGGTTCCTGAAGCAAGCTCCCTTCCTGAGTGATCGCCTTGCTGCCTTGGACGCGGAGAAAATCATTATCGTTCCGTTCATGACCTCAAACGGCTATGTCACGACGAACCTGATGCCCAAAGCTTTGGGCCCTGCCATGGATGATCCGCGCGTTAGCTTTACCGATGCCATTGGCACGCACCCGATGATTGCACAGGCTGTTGGGGCACAGGTCACGAGCCACTTGTTTGGGGCCAACGTTGCCCCAGTTGATGCCCATCTGCTGATGATTGGTCATGGCACACGCCGCAACCCAACGAATGAGCAGACAACACGCAAGTTTATGTCAAATGTTCAGACGCACTTGCCGAAAGGCGTCACTGCCGACGTCGCCTTTTTGGAGCATGCGCCACTGCTGTCAAATTGGGCGACCCGCACAGATCGAAGAACTATCTTCGCGGTGCCTTTCTTGATGGCTGGTGGCGAGCACGGCCGAGTCGATGTGCCAGAAGGTCTCGGGTTAAACCCCAACAGCGCCTGTGTTGCACCGCTGTTGCATGGTGCGGCTTCTATCGGCCCCTGCACCTTACAAGGCCGCAAAGTTTGGCTGATGCGCGCCATCGGGTTTGACCCGGTCATGTCAGACGCCATCGAAGACCGCGCCCTGCAAGCCTTAGCCGCAGAAAGCGTCGCGGCTTAAACCTCGCGCCCTAAAGCCCGGGCCAAAATCATATAAACTTTTCCCAAGTCCGACGACAAAAGGGTTGCCCGGATCATACCGTCTGCATCGCGAATTTTTGCGTCTGCCAACATGCGCTCGAATTCTGACAAATAACGACCGACGTAGGTGCGAAAATCGCCATCTGATTGGTACTTGTCGGCGATGGACAACAGACGTGTCTTTTCCCGGAAGCCCAGCATCTTACGGACGAAAATCCCCTTCTCACCCTTATTGTAACGGCGCCAATCTTCTTCAGTTATTTCTGTCTCTAGAATTCGATTAAGATCAACGGCGACTGACTGCAAGCGCTCCATGATGAACGTTGCCTGGTGCAAGAAGTCTTCGGTGCCGACTTTGCGTGAGCTTTTATCCAGCGCGTCCAAAATTTTTGCAGACCGTTCAGTTACAGACTGCAAGGTTTTGGTCTGGCGTTCGAAGTTGCGGTAGAGATCACCGGACTGTGCCGCAACTCGTTCTGATGCAGCCGACAAGCTTTCAGCATGGCCGCGTAGGGCTGAATCCCATGATTGCAGATCTTCGATGGATTTTGTCGCCGTGTGCGAGATATCGCTGGTTCGGGTTGCCAATTTCTCACCCAGTGTATCGACTTCGCGCCCGGCTTCGCCCGCCGTATCGCGTAGCTTAGACAAATGGCCATTCATATCGAGGGCTGCATGCTCCATCTTTTGCGCCACGTGGGTCGCAACCTGAGCCGCACCATCCACTTGAGACCGCAGCGTATCGCCGATTTTGACCAAATGCTTAGCGCCATCGTCAGCAATACGTGCCGCACGATCACCGCGCTGCTCCAAAATTTCACCCACTTTGGTCAATCGAGAGGTTGCGTCGTCACCGGCAGCGGCAAGTGTTTGACGTCGCTCATCCAACGTCGCCGATGCTGTCGACATTTCCTCGGTCGCCCGTTTGGAAATACCATCCAATTCCTGCAAGCGCTGGCGCAAGGACTGGCCTATTTCGCGCAGGCTTTCTTGGGTGCGTTCGGTCAGGCCATCAATTTCGCCAGTGCGGTTACGAATTTCAGATCCGACTTCGCCAACATCGCGGGCGGCACGTTCAGCAGACGCAGAGAGGTCTTGCGTGTTTTTATGCAAAGCACTGCCAACCAAGGTCATAAGCTTGGCGGCCCGGTCAACGGCACTTTCGATGGCCATACCCCGGCTGTCGATCATGTCGCCCGCTTCGGTCATACGTTCCGTTGCTTCACCAGACGTTTGCCGCATATGGTTGGTACGTTGCTCAAGCAGGTCACCCAAGGCGCGGATGTGTTTTTCAGCCTGCACATACGTTTCAGAAAGATCATCTGATCTATTGCGTAGCATGTCACCCATGCTATCAAAACGCTCCCCCGCATGATCAAGACGGGCATCCAGGTCTTCGGTATTTGCCCGCATCGACCCGCCGAGGGTTTCTAAGCGCATTGCCGCCCGTTCAGCCAGCTGCGTTGCTGTTTCGACCTCTGTGTGAAGGGTTACGTTGACTTCGCGGACCCGCGCCGATGCGGCATCGGCGACCCGGTCAATGGCATCCTTTTCGGTTTGTAGAACATCGCCCATCCGGCCCAATCGGTCGGTCGCGCCGTCTGTGACCTCGTTGAGAGATTTAATCCGATCATTGACGGATTTCTCAGCAACGGAAAGTCGCTCCTCTGACTCATGAGCTATCCGACCCAATGCCTGAGATCGGGTCTCAAGGATCTCGCCAATGCCATTGATCTTTGCGTGCGCTTGATCGGCAGATGCCCCAAGCCCCTGACTTTGTCGATGCAAGGAGTCTGTAATCAGCGCCATCAGCGCCGCAGCGCGATCAGAGGCTGCCGACATATCTTGAGAGGACCGACCAAGCTCCTCGCTAACGCGGCCAATGTCTTGTGCGGCTTTCTCGCTGGTTCCGCTGACCAAGTGGGCGTTGTCTTCTAACGTTTCGGCAACCGTGCGAACTTTGTCCTGGGCTGTATCGGCTTGGTCGGTCAGGTCACGCAGGTTAGCGCGGACTAACGAGCCAATCTGATTCATCCGCTCTTCGATTCGATCCCCGGCGGTATCAACGTCTTCAACACGCTGACGAACCCTTGATCCAGCCTCTTCCATCACCCGGCTGGACCTGACAGAAACGTCTTCCAATCGCTCAGTCTGCTCGGCCAAGGCCCGTTCAAGGGCGACCAAGTTCTCGCTGGATTGTTGCGCGGATTGCACAACCGTCTCTGCGTTCGTTTTCATGCGGCCATCAAGCGCACCCATATGATCGATTGCGCCCTCAACCGCTGTCTCCAGCGTCGAGAACCGTTTGCGGAGCTCGTCAGAGGTTTTGGCCGCCCGTTCACTGGCTGTTGTGACACCCGCACCAGCCCGTTGCAGAGCATAGGCGGCTTCGTTCACGCCAGCGACACCGCCTTCGCTCGCGCGCGTCAAATCTTCAACTTGTTTATGAAGAATTTCGCCTAACCCGTTTAAACGTTGACCTGCGCGATCCGCTGCTTGGGTCATATCATCAGAGCGTTGCCGCAGTGAATCCCCCACTGCACCAACCCGCAACTGCGCCTGATTGGCAATGCGATTCATCGCATCCGCCCGTTCGCTCAGTTGCGCGGCAACCGACGCAATCCGCTCTAGCGCGCCGTCTGAGACTGCTGACACATCGATGGAACCGGCCTTTAAGGCTTCACCCAGTTGTTCAACCCGTACTAGCACTTTATCAGACACGGCCTGCAAATCAGTCGCGCTATGGCGCAAGTCTTCACCAACAGATGCGGTGCGATCCGCTGCCGCCTTCGCCGTTTCGCTAACCAAAGTGGCTTCACCTCGGAACGCTTCACCAGCTTGGCGTATTTTTTCGACGCCGCTTTCAGCGGACTCACGATACCCGCGTGCCGCCGTTTCAAGTGACGTACCCGCGCGCTCAACCACCTGATCTACGTGCCCGGCCGTATCCAACAGCGTCTTATTCTGGCGACCCAAGGTCGTCGTGATCGCGTTGCTTTGTTCTTCCAAGCGGCGGGCCACGCCGTCCATATCAGCGGCTTGCTTGCGCATCGTCTCGCGGATGGCTTCTGATCTTTCAGAAGCCCGATTGGCCCGATGATCCATGGCTGTTGCCTGGTCATCGAGAACAGAAATCGTCTCATCAAACCGCTCAATGGCCGTGTCAGCCGTGGCGGCAAGGCGCTCGGTACGACTTTGTAGGCGTTCTCCCACCGCATCGGCTCGCTCTGCGGCGGCTTCCGTTAGCATGGTTAGCCGCTCACCTTGGGCTTGCAGCGCATTAACCGACGTGTCGGTGCGCGCGCCCGCAGCATCGGCCGACTCAACCAATTCATGGGCGCGTTCTTTTAAGACGCCAGACATGCCTTCCATACGCGCCGATGCCCGGTCCGCAGCGCCTGTCAAATCTTGCGACTGGCGGAATAAGGCATCGCCAACGGCGCGGGCACGGCCTGATGCCCGATCACCCGCCGATTCGATATCTTCCGTTTGGCGTTTAAGGGCTTCGGCGACCGCTTGGGTACGAAGGTCCGCGTCTTCTGCAACCTTGGAAAGCTCAACCGTTCGGCGGCGCATAATGTCTGCCGCCGCTTCCGTGCGCCGAACAGCGTCGTCCGTTGCTTGCGATAGGTCTTTTGATTGGCGGCGCAAGGCCTCTGTAATGGAGCCCACCCGGGCCTGGGCGTCCGCACTGGGATATATCAACTGGTCTAAGCGATTACCCAATGATGTCGATTGCTGCCGAAGATCACGACCGCGTTCGAACAACGCCACGACCATCCAAAGAAGACCCAGGGGCGTCACAATGCCAGCAGCCAGCCCACCCAGTTCATGGGGCAGAAGGATTCGAACGTTGTTCCAGCCTAATTGTGTTTCAACCACCTCAAAAGAGGCCACCAACCAGGCGGCGCTGAGAAGGGTGCCAAGGATGACCGGAATCTTGAAACGCAGATAAAACGGCGTGACATAAGGCGCAGCCGACGCGCTGACCGAGCCGTCATTGAGCGGCGCAAGTTCAATCTGATCAGCGACAACGCCGCCATTAGAATCAGCACGCGGCACCTCGTCATCAAAATGCGGTGCGCGGATTTCGTTGTTTGCTGTGGCGGTGGGCGTTTTGTCGACCATAGCCTGCCCTTTCAAATTGCGGGTCAGGACCCAATCGAGTCTCATCGCAAAGCGGCAAAAGCCTACCCGCAGGTTTAATCTATGGACAGATCATACCGTATTTGCCCATTTTCACAACGTCCCGACGCAATATCTTGGGGGTAAGTCATCCAACCTCTTAATTGTTGCTCTTTTGGGTGGCGCTTCGCCAGTCCTGAAGCGACTCGGTCATGGCCTTCAGCAATCGCTGTGTCGCGGCTCCATCAGCAACGGCACCAAACATCTGTTTCTTGGCTTGCAAGCGGGAGTCTGCCTTTGCAGACGGGTCAGCAAGGACGCGCGAAACAACGGATTCAACCTCTTCTGCCGACGCCGCATGATCTGCGAATGCACGCCATCGCCAACTAAATCCATGAGGTTCCGAGAGGTGCTTTGCTAGGATGGCCTCTTCGGGGTCGGTCAAGACAACTGGCTTATTGGATATCAATGCGGCGGGAGCTAATCCGCCGTTATCGCCCACAAGACAATCAGCCCGAACCAAGACAGAGAGCGGATCAACAGCAGGATCGTTCATCAAGATCACATTGGGATCGGTTTCGGCCATGCGAGCCCAAGCCTGCATCCATGCTGGTTGATGATCCATGCTGACGGGATGGGGCAAGATCACCAGCACACGGTCGCGCCGATCACCGATCAGCGCTTTGGTCAGCTGCGAGCCAAGAACCAAGGCCGCAGAGAAGGTTGGATCAAAATGGGGTTGGAAAACGATGACGATTTTGGCCGCATCAAAGGGCAGTTGAATGCCCTGCACCGTTCCGTTTATCAGGCCATCTAGTCCAATAGGCCCCGTCAACCACACGTGATCGACGGGCTTACCTGCGGCCACCATCGCCTTGTGGTGCGCTTCCCCAGAGACGGTTGCGGCATCCGCCATCAGGGCCGATTTAAACTCTGCTTCCGTTGGTGATGGCGTCAGGCCTAAATGAACCAGCATGGCATCAGGACAGAGCGTGCGAAGACTTTCTGCCTGATCTTCGCAGAACAGGACAACATCTGGGTTGAAATCCTGCAATTCCCGCCCATCCGCGCTGAGAAGCGGCCAATGACCAGCTTTTTCCAGGGCTTTGAAAACCGGTTTCAGGACAACAAGTTGGCTGCGGCGGCTCATGTGGAGGGCAACCTTTGCGCCGTCTCCCGCAGCGACGCTCGCGCGCCCTACCGCTTCGGCATTCAAACTTTCCTTTGCACCAACCAAAAAAGGATCGGTCGGCGCAGCTTTTAAACCCCTGTCTGCGGCAACTTGCGCCTCCGTCGTGCGTCCAAATGATTTCAAAGCCAAAATCAAGTGATAAGCCGCATCGGCTCGACTGTCATCTAGATCAAGGCAAAGCCGAAGGCACTGTACAGCCTCGTTTGTCGCGCCTGAGCGTCGCAAGGCTGCCCCCAGCAGGTAGCGGCTTTCCGATTCATCAGGTGCGACCTGAACAGCGCGGCGGAACGCATGAATGCTCTCTGCCTCGTGGCCTTGCAAAAACAAGGCTTTACCAAGATTCTGATGCGCCAAAGGCGTCTCTGGGGCGATCGCCACCGCCCGCCGAAAGCTGGCAATCGCGGGTTCCATGCGCCCAGCAGCCGCCAGAACCTCACCAATGGCATTGTTCAGATGCGGGTCATCCCGATCATTCGAAAGCGCCTGACGTAGGTAGAGGGCCGCCTTATCTGTATCGCCGCGTTGCCGTGCATCATTGGCCCGCTGACGTAGAGTTTCTTGGTCTAAGGTTTCGATATTTTCCTCTGGCTCTGAGACGCGCATGCGTTCGGGTTGAGGCTCCGGCTGCTGAGATGGCGTATCTGCAACTGTAGGCACCTCTGTTGACGCTGGTGTTGGCGTTATAGCAGGTGCCTCGGTAACGGTTGCGACAGGAACAGTTTCTTCAGGCCGTTCGGGCGTTACATTTTCTGGCACGTTTTTAGGCTCTGTTTCTGCTGACTCTTCGGGTTTCTGGGCTTTGCACGAAACCGGGTGGTTTGGCTTTTTTTGTGGGGGTACGGGCGGAGCCGTCGTCACAGTTGGGGTTGGCTGGCTTTCGGACGCAGGTTGAGGTGCTTCCACGGGCATTGGTTCGGTTGAATGGAGGATCACTAAACCGACCTTTGCCAACCAAACGAGGCCGCGTTCTGCCTTAGCGTGCTGATCGCGCGGTGTTGCTTTCAGAAGCACCGCAACAGAGACCTTTCCCGCAGCTAGTGCGGTCAGGAACCCAGCCAAGGTATTCGCGTCTGGCAAGGTTGCACGGGCAAAGCCATTCATTTCATAGGACGCAATGGTATCAATCCGCGCCCGGTTCGCATCGGGCAACGCTTCAATCAACGTTGATTCAGTTAATTGATGTGTCGGATAGGCCGCGAACGTGCGAAACGGATCGTCGCGCAACGGGGCTGTCGGACGATTGCCAAGCGGCGCTGCTTCATTGGCAACCGCGCGAATGGACGACAGTTCAGCCCAAAGAGCTTGATAGCGCCGGATAACGACTGACCAATCGTAGTCTTCTGCCGCCCGTTTTCTCGCCTCTGCGCCCATGGTGCGACGCTTTTCAGCACTTTTAAACAAGGCCTCAAAGGCGCTAATTGCCACATTAATATCAACCGCAGTGGCTTGGCTGACATGCCCACAATAATGGTTATAGGCGACGTCCCGTTGATCGGTGACGATGTCGAGTTCGGGCACCAAGGCAATATCCTGACCAGCCCCCGCAGAAGGCATCCACGTAGGGACCAAGAATCCATCTAAACCGTTGCGCACCGTATCGCGGTATCCATCCCAGTCCGTCGCCACAACAGGCAAGCCAGCCGCCATTGCCTCAATAGGTGTAAGGCCAAACGTTTCTTGTATGTTGTCAGAAAGCGAACAGAAAATATCCGCCGCGCGCCAGATACGAAACCGAATTTTGGAATCGCGCCCATCTAAGAATATGGCGTTTACAGACGGGGCAAAGGCCTTTATGCCTTCTTTAAATTGCCGTTCTATGGCCCCGTTCGAGAACCATCCCGCCTGGATCAAATGAACGCGAACCCCCGCGCGCTTCGCCGCTTCTTCCAACGCGATGTACATCGGTAACGGATGGGCTTTGGCGTGAAAGCTGAGACGCCCCATGCACAAAACAACGATGTCGTCCTTACCAATACCCAAACCTTGGCGCAAAACAGCTCTGTCTTTGTCATTTGAGGTGAACTTAGCGCAATCAACACCCAAAGGAATGACCGGCAGCTTTAATCTGCATTGTGGCTGACCGCCATTGCGCTGCATTAGGTAATCCCCCCACCTTTCTAGGACACCCTCGATGGTCGCTTTGACGGCATTTGAGGTGCAAATCAGCGCATCCCATTCTTCCAACGGCGCAGTCATCAACTCACCGATATTTGCCATAACGGTATCTGAGGCAATGGTGTGGTTTACCCCCACCACACTGTAGGCTCGCGTGGCTCCGGTGCGTCGGCGCCAGGCCAACGGCCCCAGTACTGGGCTTGGCAACGACAAGATCGGGGGTATCGATCCGGCCATCATATGCCCAGGTAGCACCCGGTGGCTGGTGCGTGATTTTGTATCCAAGGCTGCAATGCGGGCTTTAAAGTCATCGAAATGGGCAGGAGTCATGGTCTGGGCATAAAACCCATCAACACCGGAATGGTGAACGAAGCCTTCTAGAAATCCCTCACCCGCCGCGTGCCGCCCCATCAAATTTGGGCGTGACGTGTCAACACCATCAGGATGGTGAAACAAAACGGCGTTCTTGCTCACGGTGTTATCAATCCTCATCCACTAGAAGAGATCGGCCACTACCACGGCGCATGCTCAGAGCCGCAAACCCTTCAAACGAACAGAGAATCACAAATTGACAATTTTGTCTGCATCAAAAGCAAACAAATCGTCAACAACTACTAGTAGAAGGTTCAGTAAAGGTGCTGGCCGCCGGTGACCCAAATTTCGTCGCCGGTGATGTATTTGGCATCATCTGAACAAAGGAAATAGATCGTCTGAGCAACGTCAGCTGGCGTTCCCATTCGGGCCAGCGGAATGCGGGGAATAAGCGCTTCATACTCTGGTTGAATCATGGATGTTTCAATCTCACCCGGTGCCACCGCATTCACGCGAATATCCAACTCGGCAAACTCAACCGCCATTTCTCGGGTTAAAGCCGACAACGCGGCTTTTGAAATAGAATAGGCCGATCCAGCAAACGGATGAATCCTGTGCCCAGCGATGGACGTCAGGTTCACGATGCTGCCCTGCCCGCGGTGTAACGCGGCGGCAAACCCTCGGCTCAGTTTCAGCGCCGCGAAAAAATTGATGTCGAAAACCTCTCGCCAGGCATCCATATCCCCGTTCAGAACGCCTAAACGCTCTTTGTACGGTGTTTTCGGTGACATGCCCGCATTGTTAACCAGCGCATGAATGGCGCCCTTGCCGATTGTGTTGTTCACCGTATCGATGAAGTTTAGGACGCTAGCCTTATCAGCAAGATCGGTTGGCACATGCATGGTCCAGTTAGGGTCGCGTTTGCAGGCTTCTGGGGTGTCATCGCGCGAACACGTAATGATCTTCCAGCCGCGTTCAAGAAAGCAACGGGCCGTGTAGTGACCAATACCGCGACTGGCCCCAGTGATGATAACTGTTTTGCGCTCTTCAGAATCTTCCATAGTCTTAGGGTCCAAACTCATTCAAATCATCCATTGCGCGGGAGGGTATTTGGTCGATGAACAGGAGACAAGCCGCAGGAATATCGGTAATCTTTCAAGACTTGGCGACGCATTCATCGGCCAAAGAACCCCCGCGTCCCTTGGGTTCCGCCCCACCCAACTGCGGTGTCAATAACACTTGAATATGCTTTGGTATGTGCTGCGCGTTGATTTCCTGGCATTTGAACCTCTTGGCGGAACGCAATTGTGTGATTTGAATGAGTTTGGTCCTTAGGTTAAGAGATTCGCCCATTCATTCATAGCGCCAACCTGAGTCCGAGTAGCCAATCATGTGTTCACGTTTCGAAATCAACTTAACGCCTCGGGATATCTTTAAGCGCCTCGGCCTTATTGGCGACCCAGAGGCCTTTCAAACAATTGTGCCACGCATCGAAGTTCGGCCAACGGACTCGATCATTGCAATTATGCCTTCCGGTCCGGTCGCCATGCGTTGGGGGTGGGAGGTTTCATTCTCGCCGCGCCCCATGATTAATGCGAGGTCAGAGACTCTGACTGAAAAACCAACCTTTCGGGATTATCTGCAAAACCGATGCTTGATTCCCGCGACGGCCTATTTTGAATGGCGCACGCCAGAGGGTGAGACGAAAAAGCGCCGCAATCGTATTTACGCAAAAAATGAGCCAACGTTGTTGTTTGCGGGCTTATTCAACGAGCAAGACAGCGCGACGATTGTGACGTCTGCGCCCCTAGAGAGCATTGCATACATCCACAATCGCATGCCGGTTGCGCTAACACCAGAACGGGCTGCTCGTTGGATGTCTGACGCCCCGTTTTCGGATATTTCGGATATCTTGATGCCAAACCCAACCATCAACTTTGCGGCGACCGAGGACGTTCCACCGCCGCCAAAACAAGGTGACTTGTTCGCCTCTTAAAGAACGCCCAAGACTTGCTTTGCGCGGCGCACGGTTTCAGATTTGGAGCCAGCCGTCGAAACCTTTACCCACGTCATGTCGCCTAAATCGTAAGCCTCTTGCAGGGTCGCAATGTCAGCGCCCGCATCAGAAACGTTGCCGACCCGTTTTTCAACACGATCAACACGACTTTCTAAGGGCGCCTCCAACCAAAGACCAAGAAATGGAACGCCGCATCGACCGGCAATGTCTTCAAGCCGTGTTCTGTGCGCAGCACTGGCAAAGACCGCATCAGCGATAACCGAGTGTCCTAACCGCAAAACCTGTTCAATTTCATCGAATACCGCATCAAAGGTTCGGATGGTCATGTCCGCCGCATAAGCCTCATCTGGCAATCGGTCCAATCGCCCGACCCCGGCAAGGCGTTTCCGGATCACATCGCTGCGCACAACCCGTGCTCCTGGCACAGCGCCGACATAGGGCGCCAAAGCCCGAGACAACCGCGACTTACCCGTGCCCGACAGCCCACCAACGCCAATGAGCCGCGGAGGAACCGGCTTTAGGGCCAGTTCTGCCTCTGCCAAATACTGACGGGCTTCAGTCACATGGCGCTCGGCCCTCATGGATTCAGACACGTGTGTCGCAGATTGAGCCTCGACATGCGCTCGAATACCGGCCCGAAGCGACATATAGAGAGGAATCAACGGATAACTGGTGATGTCCGTTGTCGCATCAATCCATCGGTTCATCGCCAATGAAGCCAATTCGGCCATGCCGCGATGGCGCAGGTCCATCAATAAAAACGCCAGATCAAACGCCACATCAATTTGGATAAAAGCATCATTAAACTCAATGGCATCAAAGAGAACTGGTCGCTGATTAACCAAACACAAGTTACCTAAATGCAAATCGCCATGGCAGTGCCGGATGAACCCGTGATCAGCGCGCGCCTTTAGCTGTTGCCTCAAATTTTTCGCCGTTTGCCGAGACTGACGATCCAAAGACATGACGGCATCAGCATCAAAGATATTATCTGGCCCCGCATGGTCCGACTGGCACGCTTGGTTCTCGCCTAACACAGCCTCGACCATGGCTCGTGCATCTGCCGATTGCTGAACAGTTGCCCCTTGGTGGACGCGAGCAATCTCGTCAGCGACGTCCCCAACCAGACTTTCGGTCAAGGTTCCCGCTTCAGCCATCGCATCGAAACGGGTTTCAGAGGAAAACCGAACCATCTCGACGAGCCAATCAACCACCTCGCCAGAGCCACCCAACACATAGCCATTTCCGTCATCGGTGACGGATACAATGCCCAGATACAGCATGGGCGCATTTGGCTTGTTCACGGCGAGCTCGCGTTTGCACATGGCGTGACGGCATTCGAGCGTCGAATAATCCAGATACGGGTATTTGACGGCTCGTTTGAGTTTGTAGGCTCGGTCGCCAATCAAAAAAACAACGGACGCATGCGTCTCATGCCGGGTAACGATAGGTTTTTTTTCAGTATCCAATCCAAGACGATCATTATAAATCGTTGGCTGGCTGAGGGCGGCAATCAGGTCTGACTGGTCCTGGCAAACCTCAAAGGCGTTTTCGGGCACAACAGCCTCCGTCAGGCAAAGTCTGCGCGCACTTCATCGACCCCTTCCGGGTCTTCATGAATAATAACTTCGGCGTTCGGGAACGCATCCATAATTTCATACATGACAGCCTCTGATACCTCGTGAACATCATGAAGGCGCATCTCGCCGTCCAGTTCCAAATGTAGTTGAATGAATACCTGCGGTCCGGCTTGTCGCGTTCGAATGTCATGCACGCCATGAACTTCGGAATGAGCGACACAGATTTCGCGAATTTTGGTTCGATCTTCATCTGGCAGTTCACGGTCCATCAGCATGTTGTAGGACTCGGTGCCAATCTCCCAGGCACCATGAAGAATGTACCCGGCAATCAAGATGGCGATCAGCGGATCGGCGATGCCAAATCCAGCCATACTGGATAGAAACAGCGACACGATGACACCGACGTTGACCAAAAGGTCCATCGTGTAGTGCGCAGAATCTGCTTTGATCGCGATAGACCCTGTGCGATTGACAACAAATTTTTGGAAACTGACGAGCGCCAAGGTTAGGACAATGGAAAAAACCATAACCGCATACCCTATCTCCGTATTCACGATCTCGCGGGGATTGAATAGTCGGTCAACAGCCTCGATCAAGAGAAAGACAGCCGATCCCATAATGAACGCAGCCTGGGCCAAGCCCGCCAGGGCTTCCGCTTTGCCGTGGCCAAACCGGTGTTCATGATCCGCCGGTTCCAAAGCGTGGCGGACAGCCAAAAACGACACAATTGATGCTAAGGCATCTAGGATCGAGTCCAACAAGCTGGACAGCAAACTAACAGATTCCGTCGCGCTCCAGGCAACCATCTTTGCAATAATGAGGATTGTCGCAACAGACATGGAGGCATAGGTGGCTCGACGCATCCACTTTCCAGCGTCGATGCGCACTTCTTCTGGCGTTTTGTTAGGTGTATCGGTCATGGGAACAGGTGTTCGGCGGTCCAACCGTCGCCATCAGGTCGATAAACGACGCGCTCATGTAGGCGAAAATCTTGATCCTGCCAAAACTCGATGTAGTTCGGCACGACCCGAAACCCGGTCCAATGGGGCGGTCTTGGCACCTCACCCAACCCAAATTTTGCGGTGTATTCAGCAATCCGTTTTTCCAAAGCAAACCGCCCTGGCAAAGGCCGTGATTGCTCTGATGCCCAAGCACCGATTTGGCTGCTGCGGGCCCGCGAAGCGAAATACTCGTCTGCCTCAGCATCTGGAACCCGTTCAGCAATGCCTTCGACGCGAACGCTTCGTTTCAAGGACTTCCAGTGCAAACACAAAGCCACGTTTGAATTGGCCAAGACCTCGCCACCTTTGCGGCTTTCTGTATTGGTGTAAAAGACAAAACCACGGTTGTCTGCCTCTTTAAGCAACACCATGCGCACCGATGGACGACCATCCGGCGTCGTCGTCGCAAGGCTCATCGCATTTGGATCAACCGGCTCGGACTTCGATGCGTCGGCGAACCAATCGTCAAATTGCTCAAACGGGGCATCCCAAGGATGGGCGGTGGTCATTGTCTGGTCTCTCCATGGTAAAGCAGATTCGTGTAATTACCATCATTTGACCATAATCACGAGTACGCTATAAGCAGTGCATCTCTATCAGATAAGCATGACAATCAATATGTCCACGGAGTTTCGCATGAGTTTACGTCGCATGGTTGCCGTCGGATTGGTATCCGTTGCCCTCGCCGCCTGCGAAGGTGCCCAGCAAAGACCAGGCGAAACGATTGGAACGTTGCTGGGTGCGGGGCTAGGTGCGTTAGTCGGATCGCAAATTGGGGCAGGTAAAGGCAATACCGTCGCCGTCGCTGTCGGTGTCTTAGCGGGTGCCTACCTCGGTGGAAAAGCGGGTAAGTCTTTGGATGAAGCCGACCGCAATGCGGTTGAAGAGATGACTCAAGATTCGCTCGAGAACAATCCATCCGGCGTGCCCTCAACCTGGGATAACCCAGACAAAGACGTATCAGCAAAAGTAACACCAACAGAAACCTACGTTGCTGATAGCGGTGTGGACTGCCGTGATTTTGAACAAACAGTGATGATTGAAGGCAAAGCCGATACCGTTAATGGCACAGCGTGCCGGAATGGTGATGGTCGCTGGGAACTTGTCGAATAACACTCTCGTGTTCTTGCAAGGGCTGGCCATCTATCGTTCAAGATTGTCATACTAAGTCTTTGCAACGATTCCGTAACATGGCTCTCAGATGCGCGATCCCTATCGAATCCTCGGTGTCCCGACCGATGCCTCCCTTGCCGATGTCAAAAAAGCGTTTCGTGACTTGGCGCGTGTGCATCACCCGGATGTTGATCCCAACAATCCCTGGGCAGAAGATGATTTTAAGGAAATCGCCGCTGCCTATGATGTGCTGGTCAATGCTGGCAGGCGCGCAGCCTATGATCGAACGGTTAAAAAATCCACAAAGCCAGACCCCCAGCGAGCCAAGACCAGCCAACAAAAGCCCCGGTCAAAACAGGATGATTCCGCCAAAAAAACAAACGACCGAGCAGAACCAAAGATTGATGGCATTGACATTACCTATGATCTTTCCGTTCCCTTCATGGACGCGGCCTTGGGTTGCAAACGCATCATCGATACGACAAATGGGAAATCCCTGACGGTATCGGTGCCAACAGGATCGCGGGACGGCACCACACTTCGGCTCAAAGGCCAAGGCATGCGCGGGTTTGGTGGCGGCAAAGACGGCGACGCCTTAATAAGTTTGCACGTTGAACCCCACGATCTTTTCCGTGTCGAACCCAACGCCTTAGTCATAGATGCGAATATTACGTTGCAAGAAGCCATTCTTGGCGGCAAGATTGATGTTCCGACCATTGATGGCACCGTTCAAGTGACCATCCCGGAAGGCGCAAATACAGGAACCCGGTTACGACTGAGGGGTAAAGGATTGGCAACGCCAAACAACGGCGAACGGGGTGATCAGATTGTTGACCTAACCGTTGTCTTGCCACCAAAACCTGATCCAGAATTAATAAAATTTGTCAAAAAATGGGGACCCAAGGCGCCCTACACGGTTCGCTAAAGACGCTGTCTAAACCGCCTTTGCTGATTCCGGTAAAACCGCCTCGTGCTCATCTTGCTTTTCAGATTCGGTCAATGGATTTACATTAGTTTGAACCGGATCAGCAATCGCCTTCGTCGGATCTGCCGGTGCCGTTTCTGGGTCAAACAATGTGGCGAATAAGGCCCGAATTGTAATGTCGAGTTCACGTTTTTGCGCCAAGCCCAGGGCGGCGAGACGTTCACCTACGATACCATGCCACCCGTCAGCATCCGTTGTCTCATCCGCATCACGCACAGTTAAACCCAGGGCATCATATAACTCATACAGCGTGACGGTTGAGATATCCCGACACAGAACCCACCCCCGCCGCGAGTTCTCAATCATATTTGCCGTTCGAAGATCAGTCAGCAGCCTATCAATGGCAGCCTCACCAAATCCAGTCTCTCGCAACAGTTTTGTGCGCGGCACAACAGCGCCGTTTAAACTAGCCGTATAAAGCATTGACAGAATCGCAAGCGCCGCCCGCAACCGTTCCGCCGGACGATTGACTTTGCTGCCCGGATGCCCCCCCGCAGATCGCCACTCACCAAAGGCTGCTGTGACAGACGCACCAAATAATACGACCGTCCACGAGGCGTACATCCAGACCAAGAAGATGGGCACCGCAGAAACTGCCCCATAAACAGTTTGATAGGTGGGAAAGCTAGCGATGTATAGGCTGAAAACCTTGCGAAGGGCGGAAAATAGAACACCCGCAATAACTCCGCCGAGCAGGGCACCTCTGGGATTCACCGGTCTGTTTGGCACGATAAGGTAAAAAATAAAGAAGGCGACGATGATCATCAGCGTGGGCAACACACTAGCGAGATCAAGGATATCAAATCCTGAATCGTCAACGCCCAACCAATTTGTCGCCGCAAACAAATATCCTGATAGCGAAAAACTAGCCCCCAGCATCAGCGGGCCAAGTGTGATGAGCGCCCAAAACACCAACAATCGCGGCCCTAATGCTCTGGGACGAGCGACCCTAAAGATACCATTCATCGCCGATTCAATTGTGCCCAACAGAAGAATGGCGGTCAGGGCCAAACCGACAATGCCAACGGCTGAAAGTGTGGTCGAATTACGAACGAAGGTATTGAAGTATTCTTGGGTGGCTTCTGCCGTCGACGGCAGAAGATTTTCGAACATCGCCGCCTGGAATTGCTCGCGCGCGCCCTCAAACACAGGAAATGCCGCCAGCATAGAAAAAGCGATCGCCGTTAAGGGAACAATGGCCAACAGCGAAGTGTAGCTAAGCGACGACGCCACCCGAAGGCAATTATCCTCTTTAAATCGCTCCGCAGCATAAAGTAGAAAACGCCGCAGCGACGGTCCGTCTAAAAGCGCTAAAATACTGCCATTTTTTGGCACGTTAGTTGCTCCTTTGCCGATCATGGCCGATGCCGCGCGTTGACGTAGCCCCGGGTATCATATAGGGGAAAGGCTTCGACGCGAAGCCCATCTGCTTCACTTTCTGATCCTGCCACGTCCGGCAGTGATGTGCGACTTCCAGAGGAAACCTATGACCACTCAATCCACCTTGATGCATGGAAAGCGCGGCCTGATCATGGGCGTCGCCAATGAACGTTCAATTGCTTGGGGCATCGCCGAGATGCTCGCGGCCCATGGTGCCGAATTGGGCTTCACCTATCAAGGCGAAGCGCTTGAAAAGCGCGTGCGCCCGTTGGCGGAACGGGTCGGCTCAACGCTTGTCGTACCGTGCGACGTAACCGACGAAGGCAGCTTGGATGCCACATTTGCGGCGGTCAAAGATGCCTGGGGCAGCATAGACTTTATTGTTCATGCCATTGCGTTCTCTGACAAAGAAGAACTGAAAGGTCGCTACATCGACACCAGCGCTGGTAACTTTGATCGCACTATGCGCATCAGTTGTTATTCTTTCACGGCCGTCTGCCAGAAAGCCGAAGCCCTGATGACCAACGGCGGCTCGATCATCACGCTCACCTATTTTGGCGCCGAAAGGGTCATGCCGCACTACAACGTCATGGGCGTTGCCAAGGCCGCGCTGGAAGCCAGTGTCAAATATCTGGCCGAAGACTTGGGTAAAGCCAATATCCGAATTAATGCCTTGTCAGCAGGACCGATGAAAACCTTGGCCGCCAGTGGCATCGGGGATTTTCGCTATATCCTGAAGTGGAATGAATACAACTCTCCGCTCCGCCGGAATGTCACTTTGAAGGATGTCGGCGGTGCCGGTCTTTATCTGCTGTCAGACCTATCCAGTGGAGTCACCGGTGAAGTTCATCACGTTGACTGCGGGTACAATATTGTCGGCATGAAAGCCGTAGACGCACCCGATATTTCTGTCGCCTAAGTTAGGAGCCACGGTCGGTCATGTCCCATAACACCTTTGGCCACCTGTTTCGTGTCACAACGTTTGGCGAAAGCCACGGCCCGGCGATTGGTGCCATTATTGACGGCTGCCCGCCCAGCATCGCGTTATCCGAGGCTGACATTCAGCCCTATATGGACAAACGCAAACCCGGCCAATCACGGCACACAACGCAACGCAAAGAACCCGACGAAGTGCGCATTCTATCCGGCGTCTTCGAAGGCCAGACCACGGGTGCCCCAATCGGCATTTTAATCGAGAACGTCGACCAGCGGTCAAAAGACTATTCGAACATCGCGCAGTCTTTCCGGCCCGGTCATGCAGATTTCACCTACATGGCCAAGTATGGCATCCGCGATCATCGCGGCGGCGGACGGTCCTCTGCCCGCGAAACCGCGCTGCGTGTTGCCGCAGGTGCCATTGCCCGCAAAGTTTTGACCGATGCCCTTGGGGGCGATCACGCCATTCGCGGCGCTCTGGTCCAACTCGGTGCAAAAACCATCGACCGCGCCAACTGGGACTGGAACGCTGTTGACGCAAACCCCTTCTTCTCGCCTGACGCATCCGTAGTTGCCCATTGGGAAACCTACATGGACGAGATCCGCAAAGCTGGGTCATCCATCGGTGCCATCGTCGAGATCGAAGCGACGGGCATTCCAGCCGGTCTCGGCGCGCCGGTCTACGGTAAGCTTGATGCCGACCTCGCCGCCGCCATGATGAGCATCAACGCGGTCAAAGGCGTTGAGATTGGTGCGGGCTTTGCCAGTGCGGCGCTGACCGGCGAAGAAAACGCCGACGAAATTCGCATGGTCGACGATACGCCGACGTTCCAATCGAACAACGCAGGTGGCGTTTTGGGCGGCATCAGTTCCGGTCAGCCTATCGTCTGCCGCTTTGCCGTGAAGCCAACCAGTTCTATTCGCACCCCGCGTGACAGCATTGATACCGATGGCAACGAGGTTGAGGTTTCGACCAAAGGCCGCCACGACCCGTGTGTTGGCATTCGCGCCGTACCGGTTGGCGAAGCCATGATGGCCTGCGTGCTGGCCGATCACGTGCTGCGCCACAAGGCCCAATGCGGTTAATCACCAAAGGACACCAACCATGCCAATCTTAGAAGACGTTGACGTCGATACGATTAAAGCCTGGGTCGATGCGAATGAAGCCGTGATCGTTGACGTGCGCGAACAAAACGAATGGGACAACGCGCGCATCCCTGGCGCACACTTCAACCCGATGTCAGCCTTTGACCCCGATGCCATTCCCGATCATACGGGCAAGAAACTCGTCATCCAATGTCACCTGGGCGGACGGTCTGGACAGGTTGCCAGCTACCTGGTTCAGAATGGCATTGTCGATGCGGCCTATAACATGACGGGCGGCATTCAAGCCTGGGCCAATTCAGATTTTCCGATTATTCGCGGCAGCGACGACGACTGAGAGTCAACCCTCTCCCTTCACCATTGGCTCATATTCCTTTTCACCATCCTTTCACGTCGCCAATAAGGCGACATTGGGTTAAAATTTGTGTCCTTAGGCTGACACCGTGTTGACGTAAAACTGGCGATTTATCTTAATAAAATCAACTTGATTTATACTAATATACTGTTTTAATTGAATAATATGGATTTATGCATTGGCTTTGTCAGCATTTGTAAACACCAAAATCCTTTGCTGAAATATTCTGATATCAACAATTGATCTAATTTTTGTATATATTCCTTTTTTTGGAAAAAATCAAGCCATTTGACATCCAAACCTCTTGTGGGTCTAAGCTTGGTACGCCAGTCACACCCTCAAAGCCAAAATCATCTTGCGTCTTAAGGCTGTGATTCTGATCCATCTGTGTTTCCAATAGGAGCAAGCGTATAAGCAGCAACACGAATAAGGAAGGCGCTGCATTTCCGCAGAGCGGGGAGAGAACAAATGAAAACGATTTCAATCATCCAAATGGTCGCTGTCAGAACAGTAGATCCAGAAACAAAATGCTCTATCAGGCGGCCTTGTTTGTAGTGGCTAAGTCGACTCTTGCGCATAGGTCCCATAATAACTCCAAAATTGAGTTATCTGGGTCAGCCCCAAAAAAATAGTTTTAGCATTCACCTATGTTAATCTATCTTGTTTTGCCGAATTTGAGATGGCGCTCTCCAAATTTGTGAGTTACCCTAAAACTAAGAGGAACGAGAAATTCCTGTTTTAAAGACAGCGATTGCGTTCCATTTTTATATAAATTTATTGAAATTGAGAGTAATTGATGGGTCAATCCTCTTCAAGAAATGCTGATATTTTCATTACTAGGTTTTCGTCCTATATCGATTTATCGAAAGAAGACTGTCTCGTCATCGAAGAATTTACAAAACACACCTCAGTCTTTGACGAGAAACAAGATATCATTATTGAGAATGAGGCAAATTCCTACACCTACTTTCTTCAATCGGGATGGGCTATCCGATATAAAATCGTTCCCGATGGAGGCCGACAAATTATTTCCTATCTCGTCCCTGGAGATGTCTTTGGTTTTAGTGAGAGCCTTTTTGATCTGGCAGACGTTTCGGTTCAAGCATTAACGCCAGTCATAGTTCACCCTATCCCCGCTGAGGGCATTGCTACGATATGTGAGGAACATCAGAATCTTTCTCTCGCATTTACTTGGGCGCAGGCTCGGGAACAGGCCATCATGACCGAACAAATTGTGAGGCTTGGACGCAAAAATGCATATGAACGTCTTGGCCATATACTTCTTGAACTTCTTCATAGGTTACAGTTAGTGGATCAAGCTGGTGTTAATAGTTATTACATGCCGCTTACTCAAGAAACTCTCGCTGATACACTGGGATTGAGTATCGTTCATGTGAACCGAACATTGCGAAAAATACGTGAAGACGGATTAATTGAGATCGACAATAAGACGCGTTGCCTACGCATCCTTGATCAGGAAGCATTGATGGAAGCGACCGGATATGACCCTGGCTTTTTAGACCAGAAAGGTGAGCCATCAACTGGTGTCTTGGAGGCTATCACTGGAAGTTAATGCTATGGCAGCCAAGCATTCCAAAATAGCGCAAATTGAATAACGCAGGTGTCTAGAAAATTAGGGGCACCTCATGGTGCTGAATAAAAAAAACAGCCTCCCGTTTTCAGAGAAGCTGTTTGGTATTAGACGTCTTTCTAAAATTAAAGAATGATTTTTAGAAAGACTTTTCTGCTTCATCAACAGCGTCCGAAACTTCATCATAGGCTGATCGAAAGCCTGATTTAACCTCTTCCCAAGCAGATTCCGAACTTTGTTGTAATTCACCAATTTTTTCGGCAACTGCAATTCTTAGACGCCGCAATTTAGTCAAAGTCAGCTTCCACTTTTCTTGCATGTCATGATCAATTTTATCAGCTTGGGTTTCCAATTTGGATTCAAGTTGGGTTATTCTTTGATCTAGGGTTTGGACTGCTGATTTTGTTGTCTGTAGAAAATCTTCCCGCTTGGTAATTGAATAATCCTTCACTGCTTCTAAAGCGTCTAGTATTTCTTCTTTTGATTTTTCATTTGTTACTTGCTCATTTGTGACTTGAGTAATTGCCTGCGCAGCACTCTGAATGGAGAGAAAGGTAGTGATAAACAGCGCCATCAAGATGGCGATAGGGATAAATATGGAATGTTGTTTTTGCATCGATTCACTCTTCTTTGTTATTATCAATAAATATACACGCGCCTTAATCTACCGTGATCATTCAATACGTAGGCGCGCCTTCTTGATCGCACTTTCAAACTCGATCCAAGCAGATTCGGCAGCCATTTTAAGATCGTTCCATGTGTCTTCGCTGGCATTTTCAATCTCCTCTAATCGGTTACGCGCGCTATCCTGCTGCTCCCGCAGCTTTTCAATATTTTTATATAATTCCAGCTGGATATCTGCTTCCGCGTCATCAGCCTTGGCTTTAAGTTTGTCGATATCTGATTGCCAGCTATCAAGCTGAGCATTTGCCTTTTTTAAATAAGCTTCTTTCATAATCGCTTCCTTCTTTCTAACAATTCATACGCAAGGTTATTAGCGAAAATACCTTCTAACCTGTTTTTAAGGATCAAGAGGATAATGCAGTGCCGGTGGGGGAACATTAAACTAGGTTAACCAATATGAAGAATTCTTGGTGTGAGCTATCCCCACAGTTTTGGATCGCCCAGCTCCAGCCCCAGACCGCTGCCTTGGGTCGCGATCGCGCACATGCGGATCAGGTAATATATCTTCATGAAGGTCGCGTGCGCCGTCATCTATCAGCGCCTTAATCACGGTGCCGACACGATCAATTTATATGCCATTAGATCGTCGAAAACACCACCGAAGGCACCAGATACTGTTCGGTGGCGCGGCTCATGCGACTTCCCTACCATATTGCGGGCGGTGTGCTATGTTTTTATTTTAATAGTGACGCACATCATCATCTTCACTATCTCACGAATACAGTAAAATTCAAGAATTTAGCACGATTTCGAAATGTATTTTCCACGCTCACTAGACAGGCATGTGCTGTAAGCCATTCTTGATGCTTGTCTATTTGCCATTCAGGGCCAACATTCAAAGACATGAGCATAACCGCAACAATTCACCACCTAACCCATTATCGCTATGACCGGCCGGTCACTTTATCGCCGCAAGTGATTCGCCTTCGGCCCGCCCCTCATTCACGGACACGGGTGATCTCTCATTCACTGAAGGTCTCGCCAAGCGACCATTTCGTCAACCATCAACAAGACCCATACGGCAATTGGATGGCGCGATTTGTCTTTCCTGAACCGGTGATGGAATTCAAAATTGAGGTCGATATCGTTGCTGATATGTCGGTCTATAATCCGTTCGACTTTTTTGTCGAAGAACAGGCTGAATATTGGCCTTTTGATTATCCAGAGGAATTGGCGAACGACCTCATCATCTATAAACGTGCCGATCCCGTTGGGCCGCAATTACAGGCATTTTTAGACACGATCCCGCGCGAGAGGGAAAACAGCGTCGATTTCGTGGTTGACCTTAATGCGCGATTGGCCAGTGAAATTGGTTATGTCATCCGAATGGAACCTGGGGTGCAAACGCCTGAACAGACGTTTGGGTGTGGTACCGGATCATGCAGAGACACCAGTTGGCTGTTGGTTCAGGCTTTGCGTAATTTGGGTTTTGCCGCGCGGTTCGTCTCGGGCTATTTGATACAGTTGAAACCTGATTTAAAGTCTTTGGATGGCCCCGCCGGGACTGATCACGACTTTACCGATCTACACGCCTGGGCAGAGGTTTACTTGCCCGGTGCTGGTTGGATTGGCTTAGATCCCACATCGGGATTGTTGACGGGGGAAAGCCATATCCCCCTCGCCGCAACGCCACACTTTGCCAATGCAGCACCGATAACAGGCTTAGCCAGTTCTGCTAGCGTCGATTTCGATTTTGACATGACTGTTTCTCGGGTCGCAGAGCACCCCCGCATTACTAAACCTTTTTCGGATGAGTCCTGGGCCGCCCTGAATGCATTGGGTTTAAAAGTCGATGAACACCTGAAGGCAAATGACGTGCGCCTCACCATGGGCGGCGAGCCAACTTTTGTCTCTATTGATGATTTTGAAGCCGGTGAATGGAACACCGAGGCGATTGGCCCAACGAAACGAGGACTCGCCGACACGCTCATTCGGCGTCTGCGCGATCGCTTTGCTCCCGGCGGATTTTTACATCACGGCCAAGGCAAATGGTACCCAGGCGAGAGCCTACCGCGATGGACGTTTTCATTGTATTGGCGCGGCGATGGCAAACCGATATGGTCCGATACGGAGCTTATCGCGACCGAGGGAACGGAGACAGGGGCGACACGTGACAACGCTCAGGCCTTGTTAACCGGTATCGCCGAACGTCTCGCTGTCGAGCCAGATAAAGTCGTTCCCGCCTATGAAGATCCTACCGAGTGGTTGTTAAAGGAAGGCAACCTGCCAGAGAATGTGACGCCGCAAAATTCAAAGCTGAAAGATCCCGAAGAGCGACACCGAATTGCAAACGTCTTTGACCGTGGTCTGACAGAACCAACAAGCTACGTTTTACCGATTCAACGATGGCAAGCCCGTAGCGCCAAAAACGGGTGGAAATCGGAGGTATGGAAGACACGGCGGGGTCACATCTTTTTGGTTCCGGGCGACAGTGCGGCTGGGTATCGATTGCCTTTGGGCTCGCTGCCCCACGTACCGCCAGAACACTATCCGTATGTGTATCCGGCGGACCCATCAGAACCACGCGGTCCCCTGCCAGATTTTGAGGCACCTAAGGTCAAAAATGCACCGACCCCCGAAGCTCAACATCAAGCACGTGCCTCATTTACGGTCGCCGAAGGCGGTCAGGATCGTAATGAGCAATCCTTAGAAACAGATATAGACGGTGCCGTTCGCACCGCCATTGCCGTAGAGCCTCGGGATGGTCGCTTGTGCGTATTCATGCCGCCCGTGGAACGCATTGATGATTACCTAGAACTCGTCACCGCTGCCGAAGACTCTGCGAAAGTGCTCGGTCTGCCCGTTCATATCGAAGGCTATGCACCACCGCATGATCCGCGCATGAACGTGATTCGGGTGGCTCCCGATCCCGGCGTCATTGAAGTCAACGTCCACCCAGCGGCCGATTGGGAGTCGTGCGTTGCAACAACACAGGCCGTCTATGAAGAAGCTCGTCAATGCCGACTGGGCGCAGATAAATTCATGGTCGATGGAAAACATACGGGAACGGGTGGCGGCAACCATGTCGTTGTCGGTGGCGCAACGTCCATCGATAGCCCTTTTCTGCGCCGTCCTGATCTTCTGAAAAGTTTAATCCTTTTCTGGCAACGCCATCCCTGTATGTCATACTTGTTTTCCGGCCTGTTCATCGGGCCGACCAGCCAGGCCCCGCGCATCGACGAAGCCCGCCATGACGGGCTTTACGAGCTTGAAATCGCCTTAGCACAAATTCCCAAACCAGAGGATACCGCCACCGCGCCAGCACCGTGGCTGTTAGACCGATTGCTGCGCAATCTTATGGTCGATGTGACAGGGAATACGCACAGGGCCGAAATTTGTATCGACAAATTGTTCTCGCCCGATGGCCCGACTGGGCGTTTGGGTTTGGTTGAATTTCGCGGGTTTGAAATGCCGCCTGACGCGCGCATGAGCTTGGCTCAACAACTGCTGATCCGCGCCATCATCGCCCGCCTTTGGGATGCACCACTTTCTGGCAAGCTAACCCGCTGGGGAACCACCCTGCATGATCGGTTCATGCTACCCCATTTTGTCTGGCAAGATTTTCTGGATGTTCTGTCTGACTTGGATCAACACGGATTCCAATTGCGGCCAGAATGGTTTGAAGCGCAGGCAGAATTCCGTTTTCCTTTCTGCGGCGAAGTGCAATACGAGGGCGCGCATTTAGAAATTCGCCAAGCCTTAGAACCCTGGCACGTTCTGGGGGAAACAGGGGCCATTGGTGGAACAGCGCGCTATACCGATTCATCGACCGAGCGTCTGCAAGTGAAGCTATCGACGGCGAGCCCAGGTCGGTATGAGATCGCCTGTAACGGTCGCCGCATTCCGCTGCAACCCGGTGGTGAGAACGGCGTCGCCATCGGCGGCGTGCGATTTAAAGCCTGGCAACCGTCCCTGGCGCTGCACCCGAAAATTGATGTTCACGCGCCGCTTAACTTCGATGTTTATGACACGTGGACCGGTCGCGCGCTGGGCGGATGCGTCTATCATGTAAAACACCCAGGTGGGCGCAGTTACGACACCTTCCCAGTGAATGCCAACGAAGCCGAGGCGAGGCGCCTAGCGCGGTTTGAGGCGCACGGTCATACGGGCGGAGGTTACGAGCTGCTGACGGAAACACCACACCCGGAGTTTCCAATGACGCTCGATTTACGCAGGCCATCGGGGCTATAGGCTGTCGCCTTAGCGTGACAGCAGACGCAGGCGCAAATGAACCCAGTTATTGGTGGAAGCAATTTGGCAAGATCATGCGATCAAATCATCAAAAAACTAACCCGCTAGTTTGACAACAGCATCAACCACGTCAGAATTCGCATAGGGCTTGGTGATAAAAGCATCCGCACCGATTGCAAGAGCCGTTTCGCGATCTACTTTTTGGCCTTTGGCCGTTAACATCAAGACCGGCAGGGATTTTGTGCGTTCATCATCTCTAAGCTGACGCAAGATGTCGTATCCATCAATTTCCGGCAGCATGCCATCCAAAACCAAGACATCAGGCACCTGCGTCAACGCCGATTGAAGGCCTTTCAATCCGTCGGTCTCGATAGAAACATCAAAGCCCGAGCGTTTCAGAAGAAAACTGAGGGATTCTGCAATGTTTGGCTCGTCTTCAACCAATAAGACACGTTTTGTCATGGCTCAATGCATCCTTACCCACTATGCGTTCATCTTGTGTAAACGTAAGATGCAATTAGACTGCAAAATGAGCGGAACCGCAATCCAAGCGATCACATGCCAAGTGATCACATAACGGTCTTTGTCTCGAAGAAAGGTCACATTAACCTTTCAGTTTTAGGAGATTAAAAAGCAATGCCCGAGCAAAAGCATGATGCAACAGAGACCCTGGCCTTAAACACACAAGTCGAAGCGGCATTCGTATCCCCTTTAACAGCGGTTAGAAGTGCGCTTGAAATATTGCGCGATTTTCGCGATATCTCAGAAGATGATCATCAAAGTTTTGTTCTGAAAGCCTTAGACGGGTGTGCCCGCCTGGAAGCTGGAATCGAATCTCTCGCGTCATCCGTCTACGCCGCAGGATATAAAGAAACACCAACGCGCCCGCATCATATCCCCAATAAAGAATACGACGATTACCAAAACCGACTAACTCTTCTGCACGAAGCCAAAATAATAGAAATTGATTTCAGTAACTTTGTTTTTAAAAATTCCGAAACTGTAAATAATTTTTTCGACATCATCGACGAGACCATCGAGAACACAGGCATAAAATGGTACATCGTCGTTAATTCTAAAGATTGTCGGGTTTGGCCCGAAGCCTGGGTCGCCTACGCCCATCGCGGGAAAAAGATCAATAAGACGTACTCTTTGGGAACGGTCAGATATGCGGCGCAGACAACAAATCAATCATCGGCACCATTATCCGATAACTTAGCCCCCCATTACGCTAGTTCACGCGAGTCAGCGCTGGCGCTGATCCAGACCCTGAAACAGGGCAGCCTATAACGCCATCTGGCCCAGCGTCTTGGTCATCGACGAAGGTCAATTGCGTTAGTTAACTCCAGGTGTGAATGTCTTCTAACAGCGCCTTATCAATAGCTGTTAGCATTGCTTTAAGGTTGATCGGTTTTGCCGTTGTCGCATTCATGCCCGCGTCTATGTAGGACTGCTGCATGTTATACGATAAGGCATCTGCCGTTACGGCAACAATCGGTATATTTTGATGCGCGCCTTTAGATGCTCTAATGTTGGCCGTGGCCGTAGGCCCATCCATTAAAGGCATACGAATGTCCATCAAAACAACATCATAATGATCGCGTGCGACGCAATCAACGGCTTCTGCGCCATTGCCGCACGTGACCACACGATGCCCTAACTGATCGAGCATGCTCGTTATCAAAAACTGATTCAGTTCGTTGTCTTCTGCTAAAAGAATATCGAGCGGTCGGCTAGCGGATGGCACACGACTCTCCGTCTGCTCTTGTTCACTTGCAACAGTCGTCAATTTATCTTCCACGTCAAAAGGAATTTCAAACCAGAAGCGGCTGCCTTCACCGAGTGTACTTTCAACGCCAATCTCACCATGCATCAAATCAACCAACTGCTTACAGATACTTAGGCCCAAACCCGACCCACCATACTGTCTGGCAGTCGATGCATCTGCTTGGTGAAAGCGCTGGAACAACGTGCGTTGAACGGCCTCATCTATGCCGACGCCTTGGTCAATAACCTCAAAGAAGATCCCTGTTCCATCTGCATCTAAATTTTTGGTCGTAACACGAACAATAATCTGCCCATCACTTGAAAACTTAATGGCGTTACCGATTAAGTTATTCAAAATCTGCCTGACACGAGCTGCATCACCGTGAACAGTCTCGGGCACACCTTCACCCTGTTGTAACATCAGGGTTAAATTTTTCTCGTCCGCTTTCGGCTCCAACAACGCCTGCACGCCGCTAAGAAGCTGGTGCAAATTAAAGTTCATTGCCTCTACTTCTAATTTCCCCGCCTCTAATTTTGCCTGATCTAAAATATCATTCAGGATCAACATAAGTTGATCTCCCGCATCTTTAATGCGCGTAATTTTATTCGCTTGTGACGGTGATGGATCGTCTTGCAGAAGTAGATCTGTCATACCCAAAACACCAGCCAACGGCGTTCTAATTTCGTGACTCATTGTTGCTAAAAATTCACCCTTCGCATGCTGGGCAGCTTCTGCTTTAATCCGCAGAATAGATTGCTCATCTGCTAATTTGATGAGTTCTTGTGCTTGAACTTCCAAACGTGCCTTGGCGTCCACCGTTTCATTTAATTTCTCTTCTAACGCTTGTCGACTGTTCCTGAGAGCTTCTTCAGCCTCTTTTCGCGCTGTCACGTCTAGACTCACCCCAACCAGCCGCACCGACGACGACCTATATTCTGAAACAGCAACTGCTTTCAGGTACACAAACCGACGGCGCTTATTCGGTGTCAGAATCTCAAATTCTGCGTCCAAATTCATATAACCCGCCAAAGCAGCATCAAATTCTTGGCAAAAACGGGTATGCTCTTTCGGTTTTATGAGTGATCGCCAATCATCAAATTTGTCGCCGAAGGTTTCTGGCACAACATCATGGATCATCACCATGCGCTGATCCCATATGATTGTATCGTTGAGCGCATCAAACTCCCAAATGCCAATACCGGCAGCTTCTGTTGCCAGGACTAGACGTTGGCTTTGCTCTGCAATGTCCCTGGCGTTTTTAGACAGGCGTTCTTCGTTATCTTTCAAGACAGTCAAGTCGCGAATGACGTTGGTAAAAAACATAGAACCATTTACGTCAGATCGCCCGATACTCAGGTGAATGGGGAACAATGTTCCATCATTTTTCCGACCCTCCAATTCGCGCCCACTGCCAATATCCTTGCCGATCTCGGTCTGCAAATAGTTATCCATGTACTTGCCATGATTTTCTTGATTTGCCTCGTCTATCAAGATGCGCACGTTTTGGCCGAGCATATGTTCCAAAGCATAGCCGAACATGTCTGAGGTCGCTGTATTGGCGGACTGAATGGCTCCAGCCTGATCAACAGATATGATGGCGTCCACGGAACCATTGAGCACGGCTGTCAGTCGTGCTTCACGCTCTGCCAACGTGACTTCAGATAATCGGCGCTCGCGATCCCATTCCAATAACGAAGCAATCACAAACGTCCCCAAGATATTTGCAATGGCCATCACAGGCCAAATATTCAATAGTGTTTTTTGCCAGATGGCTTGTGGAAACAGTAAAAACGTCAACGGTGACACCGCCGTCGTCCCGATCATAATCAACATAATTTTCTTGACGCGCATCTCTGTGCTGGCGTCTCGTGCATACACATATCCTGCGGTGCCACCAACAACACCAAAGAGTATAATATAGGCAAGTCCGACGACGGCCCCCGCGCCACCTATATAAAGGCGCATTGCAGCGGCCATGGAGCCTGTAATCAACGCGGCGATAGGGCCGCCAACGATCCCAGAAATCAAAATTGGCACAGCACGGGCGTCACCAAAAATACCAGGCTCAAATTCAATTGGCAGATTCATAAGAAGTGTAGCAGTAAAACCTGCAGACAAACCAAGTAATACTGAGAATTGCTTATTACTTAGTTGAACATTTAGCCGTTTCCACCGTCCAAAATAAGAAAATGCCCAAGCAAGTATCGCAATCAAACCAACATTGGCGACAAGTGGTGTAAACCCTTTTGCAAGGAAATCAACGATCATCGTTGTTTTTTTGTCATATGGGTTCCCTAGTGTTCCAATCGAATCTGAAATTCAAAATCGACTGGATCACAGTGAACCGAATGTCAGATTCGGAACACTAGCTTGGCAATTATTCTGGCAAGTGTGGCTTATGTCGGCTGGTTTTCCAATAGGGGTTTCCCCGCAGCGATCAGGAACTCCACGTTGCCCTCTGGTCCCGTAATCGGACTGACCTCTATGCCAAGCACGCGCCAACCAAGATCATTATTCAACCAAGCCGAAATTTTATCGCAGACAGCGGCATGCAAGTCTGGGTCGCGGACAACCCCCTTCTTTCCCACCTGACCGCGCCCAACCTCAAATTGCGGTTTTATCAGCGCGATACACCACCCCCCTGGCTTAACAAGGGACAAGGCAGCGGGCAAAACAGTTTGCAAGCCAATAAAGCTGGCATCGCAGACAACGCCATCAATGTGATCGGTGATCATTTCATTGGTTAGATATCTGGCATTCGTTTTTTCCAAGACAACGACACGGTCGTCTGATCTTAGCTTCCAGGCTAGCTGCCCATGGCCAACATCAATCGCATAAACTTTGCTTGCGCCATGGCTTATGAGAACATCCGTAAAGCCACCGGTCGATGCACCAACATCTAGACAGACCATGTCCAATACAGGTAGATCGAAATGTGCCAAGCCATGGGCCAGCTTTAGGCCACCACGGGATACCCACGGATGGTCCTGGCCTTTAAGTTCAATGGGCTTATCCACCGCGACGGAGGTGCCAGATTTATCGATCCGATGACCATCCACAAAGACCAAACCGGCCATAATGAGAGATTGAGCCCGGGTACGGCTCTCTGCCAAGCCAAGGTCAACGAGGCGTTGATCCAGGCGCGATTTAGAAATCTTAGAAACCATGGCTGCCCCGCTCACACATGGCGTCAAATGGGGCGTCAAATGGGACGTCCAAGCTTATGCGCGCTGAGCCGGCACCTCAGACTTTGCTTCAGAAGCACCATCTAATCCCAAGGCGGAGAGTGCCACTTTAACAATTCCAACAGAATCTAAACCGGCTTGAGCCACTTGAATATCAGGTTTGTCTTGCTCCAAAAATACATCGGGCATGGTCAAAACGCGGAATGCTAATCCTTTGTCAAAGGCACCCACATTTGCCAGGAACTGACTGACTTGCGCGCCGAAACCACCGACAGAGCCTTCTTCGATCGTCAGCAATACATCATGGCTGTGCGCCAATTGGAGGATCATGTCTTCGTCAATTGGCTTTGCAAAGCGAGCATCAGCAACGGTAACAGAGAAGCCTTTTGCCGATAGTTCTTCAGCGGCGGCTTGTGTTGCCGTCAGCCGTGAACCCAAAGATACCAAGGCAATGGTTGATCCCTGTTGCAAAATTCGACCCTTACCGATTTCTAGAACTTCGCCACGCGCTGGCAATTCAATGCCGACACCTTCACCCCGTGGATATCGAATTGCCGACGGGCCAGTATTATGTGCAGCAGCGGTCGCCACCATATGCATAAGCTCCAATTCGTCGGATGGTGCCATCACCACCATGCCAGGCAAGCAACACAAATAGGCCAGGTCAAAAGCACCACAGTGCGTCGAGCCGTCAGCGCCAACATACCCTGCCCGATCAATCGCAAAACGAACTGGCAAGCTTTGGATGGCAACATCATGCACAACCTGGTCATAGCCGCGCTGGAGAAACGTCGAATAAATGGCGCAGAATGGTTTCATGCCTTCTGTTGCCAGACCGGCGGCAAACGTCACCCCATGCTGTTCTGCAATCCCTACATCAAAGCTACGTTCAGGGAACGTTTCCGAAAATTTATCAATCCCCGTCCCGCCCGGCATGGCAGCTGTGATGGCAACGATTGACGAATCAATCTCGGCTTCCGCCATCAGCGCTTTGGCAAAGACAGATGTATACGATGGCGCATTCGATTTTGGCTTGAATTGCTTGCCCGTCACCACATCAAACTTTGACACACCATGATACTTATCACGTGATTCTTCGGCGGGTTTATAGCCATGCCCTTTTTGCGTGACGCAGTGCAGCAAAACAGGCCCGGCTTCCTGGTCATCGCGCAGGTTCTTCAGAACAGGCAAAAGGTGATCAAGATTATGCCCATCAATCGGGCCGACATAATAAAAACCGAGTTCTTCAAAGAGCGTGCCGCCGGTGACGATGCCACGAGCATATTCTTCGGCGCGCCGTGCTGTTTCCGATAGCTGGCGCGGGAACTTCTTCGTCACTTCTTTGGCAAAATGCCGCATAGAGCGGAATGATTTAGATGAAATCAGGCGCGACAGGTACGCCGACAACGCGCCAACAGGCGGTGCAATCGACATATCATTATCATTAAGGATAACAATCAGACGGGCATCGTTCGATCCCGCGTTGTTCATCGCTTCATAGGCCATTCCGGCCGTCATTGCGCCATCACCGATAACGGCAATGACATTACGCTCTGGCCGGTTATTCAATTCATTCGCAACGGCCATACCAAGCCCAGCCGAAATAGACGTAGAGCTATGGGCCGCGCCGAAGGGGTCATACACACTCTCAGAGCGTTTGGTGAAACCGGAAAGTCCCCCGCCCTGGCGCAACGTATGCATCTGATCACGACGACCTGTTAGAATTTTATGGGGGTAGCACTGGTGGCCAACGTCCCAAACAAGCTTGTCATCAGGCGTGTTAAAAATGTGATGGATGGCGACTGTCAACTCAACAACACCAAGTGAAGCCCCTAAGTGCCCACCCGTTATTGAAACACTGCGCACCGTCTCAAATCGGACTTCATCGGCAAGTTGTTTTAACTTTTCAGTATCAAACTCACGGATATCTGCCGGGCTTGAAACAGCATCGAGAAGAGGGGTTTTGTCGTCTTCGGTCACAGTGTTAATCCATTTCTACCAACGAGGACCCATAAACCCTGGCGACTCTTGGTATTGTTGGTCAAGAAACCGGCCTATGTGTCAATTTTTTGTTACACAAACACTACGTGATTTATGTTTTTCTTTCCACAACAAAAGCAGCCAGTTTCTTTAAAGAAGTCGCATTCTCACCAAACATATCAAGATGTTGCGCTGCCTGATCTGCCAACATTTGCGCTTGGCTCCGCGCCCGTTCAACACCCAATAACGACACAAAAGTTGCTTTGCCCGCATCAGCATCTTTACCGGTCGCCTTGCCAACGTCTTCAGGCGTTCCCTCGACGTCTAACAAATCATCGGCAATTTGAAACGCCAAACCCAAATCATGGGCGTAGGCTTCGAGGGCATGCCTTGCTTGGTCTGACGCCTTGCCAAGGATTGCGCCCGCTTGGCAAGAAACGGAGATTAAAGCCCCAGTCTTCATGCGCTGTAACCGGGTGATTTGGGGCATATCGAGCGATCCGTCTTCGCCCTCCGCCAAAAGGTCCAACATTTGCCCACCAACCATGCCGGCGGCACCCGATGCCTGTGCCAAGGCTGTCACCAATTGAACGCGGACAGTCGGATCCGCATGAGTGGCTTCGTCCGCGACCACTTCAAATGCTTTTGTTAGTAAGGCATCGCCAGCCAATATGGCCGTCGCTTCATCATATTTCTTGTGGCACGTCGGCTGCCCACGGCGCAGGTCATCGTCATCCATCGCCGGCAGGTCATCATGAACCAGCGAATAGCAGTGAATCATTTCAACGGCAGCAGCAGCCCGCAAAGCCCGTGTGCTGTCTACGTTGAATAAGGCCGCACTCTGAGTAACCAAAAACGGTCGAATGCGCTTGCCACCGCCGAGTGTGCCGTACCGCATTGCTTCCACAATTCGGGCTTCAGGAACGTCATCTAGGGCCAAAATACGATCCAAAATGCCGCTGATAGCAGCAGCGTTCGTCTCCATTGCCGACCCTAAATCAGTCATCGGCCCCCGCCCCAAGGTCGCTGTCGTCATCGTGTTAGTCCAAATCCAATGGTTCTGTCGTTAAAGCACCACCAGCCTTTGCCACGATTTTCTCAATCTTGACCTCGGCATCCTTCAATTTCACTTCGCAATACCGACGTAACATTGCGCCGCGTTCATAGGCTGTGATCGACTCGTCCAACCCAACATCCCCGTCTTCAAGGGCACGAACGATTTCCTCCAACTCCGCCATGGCCTGTTCAAAGGTCATCTTGCGAACATCAGCAGGAAATTTCGGTTCTGTTGTTGTGTCACTCATGAGAATTAGACTCTCGGGAATTGCGGCCAGGGAACGGCTAATGCGGAATAGTGCCGCAACATATGGATTTGCGCCCCGGCGAGCAACCCGAGACCCCGGGTATTATGCTAGAAAACAACAAGAAACCGTGAGAGTCGGGTGTTTCTTATGATCTTAAGCCGCCATCAGCGCGCGAACGTGTGCCGCCGAGCCTTCAGCAAGAGCCTCTAAATCGTACCCACCCTCTAAACACGAGACGATTCGACCGCCGCAAACCTCATCGGCAATAGCCGTCAATTCTTCAGTAACCCAGCGATAATCATCTGTTTTTAGGTTAATTTGCGCCAGCGGATCGCGTTCATGGGCGTCAAACCCAGCAGAAATAATCAACAACTCAGGCTTGAATTGACGCAAAGGTTTCAAGACGGCATCCGGGATGCCTGCCCGAAATTCTTCAGACCCAGCCCCTGGCGCCAACTGAAGATTGGCAATGTTTCCAGCGACACCCGTTTCATGGGTCATCCCAGTTCCAGGATAACACGGCCACTGATGGCTCGACCCATAAAACAAACCAGCATCATTTTCGAACATATGTTGTGTGCCGTTGCCGTGGTGGACATCAAAATCAATCACAGCCACCCGTTTCAAACCATGCACAGCCCGCGCGTGCTCCGCTGCAACAGCCACCGTATTAAAAAAACAAAATCCCATTGCCCGATCTCGCTCCGCATGGTGTCCAGGCGGACGCACGGCAACAAAGGCGTTGCCTTCACCAGCCATCACGGCGTCAACAGCGGCGATCCCGCCTCCAACGGCACGCAATGCGGCCTGTAAAGTCATCGGTGACATGACGGTATCGGGGTCCATGTGAACGTGCCCCTCTGTTGGCACGCTTTGCATGACATCACGAACATGATTAGGCGCATGGACACGCTCAAGGGCGGCAACGTCACCCAGCGGTGCTTCGCGCCGGTCCAACGCATCAAAATCTGGATCAGACAGGGCTTCTAGCACTGCCCGCAAGCGATCGGGCCGCTCTGGATGATGCTCGCCCGGATCGTGTTGAATACAGTCGGGGTGCGTGAACAGTATAGTGCTCATGATGGTTCCTGTTTCATTGGGGTTGCGGCACCGTGGCTCCTTTAAGAAAGTCGACTAAGAGCTTAAGTTCATCCGCGTTCGTCACCTTTTGAACCGGCATCTTGGTGCCCGGCAAGACCACATCCGGTCCTAAATCAAACAAATCAAAAACTGACCTTTCCGTCCAAACAATATCGGATTCTTGTAAGGCATTTGAAAACGCATAGCCATCAAGCGTGCCAACGCGTCGGCCAAATAGCCCCGCCAAATTTGGACCTGATCGGCGCGGTCCATCGGGTGTTAGACTATGACACTGGGCGCATTTGGCAAACAACGAGGCACCGGGATGCTCGCTTTTTTGCCATAACAGATCAGAAGCCGTGTTTGCTTCGGCATCCGCATCCAGCCCAATCCGATCATGGGTCTCAAGGTGCCAAACCCGTGCCGCATCATCCAGACCAGCCGTCACGGCAAACCGTCCATCCGGTGTGGTTGCTATCGCCCAGAGCATCCGATCATGCGCCGCCATCGCGTCTGTTACCGCGCCGGTATTCAAATCCCAACGCAATAATTGCCCGTCTTTGCCGCCGCTCAGAATCGAGCCATCGACCGAGAGTTCCGCCAGCGCATACACTTGACCATCGTGCTGCTTTAAAAGGGCGGTCTCTAAGCGGGTCGCGATATTCCACACCCGAATGGACCCATCAATGCCCGAAGACACCAAGTCGCCCGACGCAGTTTCTAACAACCGAGTCACACCAAGGCCATGTCCTTCCAAGACACCAGCGATTTCGCCGTCAGACATGCGAAACAGCCGAATAACACCATCATGGCCCCCTGTCGCCAGCAAGGTGTCATTCGCCAAAAAGGCAAGCGCATTCACGGGCGCCGGATGCTTTAAGGTAAATACGGTCTCACCGCTGGTTGTGAACACCTTCACCAAACGATCCCACCCCGCCGTCGCGATCCACGGTTGCGTTTTTGCCGCCGCAAGCCCCATCGCCTTATGGGTATGGGCTTTCAATTCTTGGATCAATTCTCCCGTCTGTGACGAAAAGAACCGAACCTTACCATCATCGGCCGCTGTCACGGCGATTTTGCCATCCCCGGAGAAGACCACATCATTAACCGGGCCTTCGTGGCCATCCAGCGTGGCAACGGGGCTTTGGTCCGAGAAATTCCATAAAATTGCCGAGTAATCAAAACTACCCGAAAGCACCCGCGTACCGTCTGGCGAAATCGCCACAGCCCGCACGGTCCCACCGTGGCCGATTAAGTCCGCCCGTGCCATCGTATTTAGTGAGAAGGCGACAAAAACAGCCGCAAAACCGACAAGCACCGTCATGATGCACCTGAATTCTCGCTTAAAACCGTCGATCATTTTGGATTCCTGATCAATTATCTTATAACTTTCTTTGGTTCTCAGCCCTCCTATTTTGCGAAGGCAAACCCGGATTGAAAAGCAGAATTCCAAATTTCATGTCCTAAACACGTTTTCGGCATTCATGACCAATCTGATTGCCCTGCCCCCCCGTATCTGATTCCATAGAGATATGAGCACGCGGTGCCCCTTTGTTTGGCAAAACCGCAGCCACTGCACAGGCCGATAAAAACATGCGAGACCTTCGTTTTATTGGGGGCGACCTTTTAGGTCGCAGATATGCCATCGCGGGCATGGTTCTATTGAGCCTTCTAAGCCTCAGCCCCCTTTCTTCGGCCAATGGTGAAGAGAAAAAAGGCCCACCTGCCATGCGCGTTGTGGTCGATTTGGTTCGAGCGGAGCCTCTTGCTCAGACTGTTCCTGTGATTGGCCGGTTGGTTCCCCGTCGGGCTGGTGTTGTTGCGGCGCGAACCAGCGGACCCGTTGATGCCTTCTTGGTCGATGTCGGTGATGTGGTGAAGCCGGGCGATATCATCGCAACGCTCGACGCAAACACGCTGGATTGGCAAGCGAAGCTGATGCAAGCCCAAACCCGTGAGCAATCAGCTAAGGTGCAGACAGCAAGCAGCCGTGTTGCTTTGCTGAAACAAGAGCTGGATCGGATTAAGCGCCTTAAAACATCATCCGCTTTCAGCCAAGCCGCCCTCGATGACAAGGAACAAGAAGTCACGATTGCCCAAAGTCAAATTGCCGAATACCGCGCTGCCATGCAGGTGGCGCGCGCCAATCAAGAATTGGCCGAAATCGAATTAAGCCGGGCCAACATCACCGCCCCCTATGGCGGCATTGTCACCCAGCGCCATACCGAGGCGGGTGCTTATGTGAATGCGGGTGATGAGATTATTTCCATGATCGCGCCTGATACCTTGGAAATCGAAGCCGATGTTCCAACGCAACGTATATCCGCAGCCCGTTCTGGGGCCGATGTTATATTTGTCTTGGCCGACGGTGTTTCACGAACAGCCTTCGTGCGCGCCGTCGTACCCGATGAAAACCCCTTAACCCGCACACGGCGGGTGCGGTTTACGGCGGACTTGCCTATCGGCACCCTCGAACTCGCCGCGAACCAAAGCGCGACTGTCTATCTACCGTTGGGTGCGCCGCGCGATGTGGTCAGCGTTCACAAAGATGCCGTCCTTAACAGAGGCGGAAAAACACTGGTGTTTGTCGTTGGCGAAGACGGTACAGCGACCATGCGGCCTGTCTCGTTGAATGAAGCTGTCGGCCAACGGTTTGAAGTGGTCAGTGGCTTAGAGGTTGGCGAACAAGTCGTCATTCGAGGCAACGAGCGCCTGCGCCCGGGGCAAGCCGTTGATACGGGGTTAGCAGATACCTCGGACGCATCGTAAGAAAAGGCAACGCCGGTTATGGATTTAATCAAACTATCAATTCAGCGCCCAATCGCCGTTATCGCTGCGGTCTTGATGGTTGTGATGTTTGGCGTCGTCGCTTTGCAGACCATTCCCATTCAACTGACGCCTGACGTTCGCAAACCCATTATTCAAATTTCGACGAACTGGCCCGGTGCAGCCCCGGCCGAGGTCGAACGTGAAGTCGTCAACCGTCAGGAAGAAGTCTTGAAAGGCCTTGAAGGCCTAGATCAGATGACCAGCTCGTCACAGGACAGCCGCGCCCGCATCACACTCGAGTTTCAAATTGATCAGAACATGGACAAGGCGCTGCTGCTGGTTGCAAACCGGCTCGACCGCGTCGACGGATATCCAGACGAGGCCGATGAACCCATCATTTCGACGTCTGGCTCTGAAGACAACCCAATAGCCTGGATTGTTCTGCGCCGAGACGCTGGCAACGAAAAACCCATTCACACGTATGGCGACTTCGCCGAGGACGTTATTCAAGATCGCCTGGAACGGGTGAGCGGTGTTTCGCTGGTCAATGTGTTTGGCGGCTCCGAGCGCGAAATGGTCATCGAAGTTGATCCTGACCGCATGGCCCGCTATGGCCTGACGGTCACGTCGGTCGTTCAAACACTGCGATCCGCCAATGCCTCAATCTCTGCTGGCGATCTTGATGAAGGTAAGCGTCGTTACGTTGTTCGGACCGTGGGTGAATTTACAACGATCGAAGACGTTCAGAGTGTCGTTTTACGCTCTGAATCAAGTGCGGTAACAGGTCGGTTGGCCCGCGTTACCGTCGGCGATATTGCAATGGTTCGGTTTGATTTTAAAGAACCCACGGCCCGTATTCGATTCTTGGGCGAGCCCGCCATTGCCGTCAATGCGGTTCGCGAAACCGGTGCCAACGTTATCGAAGTTATGGAAGGGTTGCGCGCCGGAATTGACGAACTCAATAAGACCGTGTTGCCTGCCAACGGCGTCTACTTAACCCAGGTGTATGACGAAACCGTCTATATCGACTCTGCCATCAATTTGGTCCGCCAAAATATCCTTATCGGTGGTCTTCTTGCCGCACTGGTCTTGCTGATTTTCTTGAGGTCCGCGCGAGCAACTCTGGTTGTCTCATTGGCGATTCCAGTTTCTGTTATTGGATCTTTTGTTGCCATGGCAGCCTTGGGTCGGTCTCTGAACGTCATTTCCTTAGCCGGTATTGCGTTTGCCGTGGGTATGGTTGTCGACGCTGCAATTGTTGTTTTAGAAAACATCTATCGCCACCGCGAGCGCGGCCTCACGGCATCCGAGGCCGCCTATAAAGGAGCCAGCCAAGTCTGGGGGGCCGTTCTGGTTTCTGCCCTAACAACGGTGATGGTCTTTATCCCGATTTTGGTTATGAAATTGGAAGTGGGGCAACTCTTTCGAGACATCGCCGTTGCGATTTCCGTTTCGGTTGTTTTGTCATTGATCGTTGCCGTGACGGTGATTCCAGCGCTGTCACGATGGCTGTTGTCTAACATGGAAGATCCGAAACCCATCCAATGGATCGGTTATCCGCTTCGCCCCTTAGGGGCCTTGTTTACCGGATTTGCCGGGGTCTTTCATCGGACTGTTATGACGATAACGCGAACCGTGGTTTCCAGCAGAATACTCTCTATTGTCGTTGTCACGGTTTTTTGCGGCGTCGCGGGTACGGCAACATGGGCTTTCTTGCCGAAGTTAGACTACCTGCCAGATGGCAATCGTAACCTGGTGTTTGGGGTGATCTTGCCTCCGCCTGGGTACAACCTGGAAACAACAACCGAAATCGCAAGCCGAATTGAGCAAGAAATCCGCCCCCTCTGGCTGAAGAATGCTGCGCTAGAAGGTGCTGCCCCGGAACAAGATGCAGACGGCCCAGCTATGATGAGCCGTTTCTTCTTTGTTGCCCGACGATCGACAACGTTCTTGGGGGCCGCAGCGGCCGATCCGTCCCGTGTGGCAGAATTAATCCCACCGTTAGAACGGGCATCCTTCTCTGAACCCGGCACTTTTGGGATCATCAATCAACGATCTCTATTTGGCCGCGGGTTTTCAGGCGGTCGGACCATTGAGTTGAATGTCACCGGCGGCAATCTAGAAGAAGTTTTGGATGTTGCCCTGCGGGCTGTTGGCAAAGTCGGTGCCGTCTTACCGCGCGCAGAAGGAACACAGATTAGACCCAAACCGGGGCTGGAGTTGGGTGCCCCCGAGGTTCGGGTGATCCCTAACCGGGTCAGCCTTGCCGATAACGGTGTAACCGCACGTGAATTGGGCGACACCCTGGACGCCTTCAACGATGGATTGCGAGTCGCAGAAATTACCGTTGATGGCAAACGCAAGGACCTGACCCTCAAGGGACCCAGCAGCAACGTTAGCGAGACTCAGGGCATCAACAATTTGCCGGTCGTCACATCATCTGGAACAATCCTACCCGCCAGTTCATTGGCCGAGGTGATTGTCACATCAGGCCCCACTGAAATTCGCCATCTTGAACGGGTGCGGACCGTGACCTTAGATATCCGCCCCCCAGCGACGATGCCTTTGGAAGCGGCGCTTGATTTGATCAATGCCGATGTCATTGCCGCGATTGAAGCAGAAGGTATGCCCGCCGGTGTTCAATTTCGCATTTCGGGAACCGCTGACAAACTCAGCCAAACCTGGGACGCCATGTTCCTTGATCTGATCATGGCCATCGTGATTGTCTATTTGGTGATGGCCGTGCTGTTCGAAAGCTTTGTGTACCCGTTTATTATTTTGCTATCCGTGCCTTTGGCGACCGCTGGCGGTGTTGGTGGCCTGGCGTTGGTCAACGCGTTCGTCGCCTTCCAGCCCTTAGATATGCTGACCTTGCTCGGCTTCGTTATCCTTATTGGTATCGTTGTGAACAACGCAATTTTGTTGGTGCACCAAACTCTCCATCACTTGCGCGACGAAGGCATGACGGCACGCGATGCGATTCTTGAATCAACGTCTAATCGGATACGACCGATCTTCATGTCCACCCTAACCAGCGTCTTTGGCATGCTGCCGTTGGTGTTGGTACCCGGCGCTGGATCAGAACTCTATCGTGGCTTGGGCTCTGTCGTTGTCGGCGGTTTATCGCTATCCGCCATTCTGACGTTAGCCATTATCCCGCCCCTGTTGTCGTTGTTTGCCAGCGCCGTTGAGTCGCGGCGCGAAGAACGCATTGCGTTCAAGGCTGACGAACACGCCGCCGAATAAGGCCAAGACCTAACATTATTTAGGCCGCGCGAAAATTTTCCGACATGCCCTGACGGCGTATTGAGAGCCGAGTGACGTGTCCTGCACGCCGCCGTGCAATGACTTCGTGGCCGACGGTGCGGCACATTTCATCAATATCAATGGGCGCATCAGGATCTGTAACCAAGACCTCTAAAGTCTCACCAGGGATCAATTCTTTAATGGCGCGGTTTGTCTTTAAAACGGGTTCAGGGCATGCAAGGCCAGTTAAATCAAGAGTTTGCGTAGACATTGTTCGGTATCTCCCTCATTTCTGTTGCGCTCATCCCTTTACGTTTTTGGGGAGCGTCATCAGCGTTTGTTGATCTAATAATAAGGGTCTTACCTCAATCCGCAACCGTCAGGGTGCCGTAATGTTGTAGATCAGCCATGCGCAAAATGCATTTTACTTTAATTTAGACCCGCATCAAAGGCATATCATTGCGATGCAATAAACGTAAGGCCCTATCGGCATTACGCTTTTCGCCCTCACTTCGCCGATGCAAAACGAGCCGGATTAGCCTAAAATTTCGAAACTAAATTGTTACAGAATGCCCAAGAAGGTGTGACTCTTGCCGCACCGACCATCCGAATGGGTTACATCTTATCAAATGGGGCAGAATCGCTCTTAGGCTGATCCACGTGCCATTACATCTTGGCCATGGCGAGTCACCATCCAACGAAGCTCTTCTTTGATGATGTCGGTATGGCGGCTGTTCTCCGACCGCATAACCGCACCGACAATATCCAACTGAATGGGCCGGGCGAGCCGATGGAAATTTTCCAACAACAAGAACTTCACGCTGGGCCGAACCGTGTCCGCCAACAACAAGGATAAGATCAGCTTCTTGCGAATCTCGGCTCTCAGATTGCCCGCTTCTGTTAAATCAAAAAATTCGCGCACAAATTGACGAGGCGCAATAGACCCATCCATCAGCAGACGCAGATTTCCGCGCAATGCTTCGGAATACTGTTGCCGTGACTGAACAATAAAGTCTTTTGCATGGCGACGCACTTTCGCCACGGCGTCTGGACTGAACGCATCATCCTTAATGAGCGACACACACTCTTTAACCAATGGATGACGAGAGACTTCACCAACAATCTCAATCACACCGCTGACCAAACGGCTTTTTTGAGCCTGCGGGCCGAGGCGCGTAACAGCCGCAATCGCCATTGGACTCTCGGGATCTTTCGTCGCCATCAATGCCAGGGGTAACGGATCGTTTAATCCAAGCAGGTCAAGATGATCGTTTAATAAGTGCTCTGGCACCAATATCCGATTGTCCTCGCCCGGCACACAGATGGGATCACCAACTTTGTAGGACGCCTTAATTTTCATTGCGGTCTTTAACCCATTTTGGGTCAGACCATGAAAGCTTTGATCTACCATTCCCGCCCCTTTTATCCGGCACGCTTAACGGGTTTTGCCCCATACGGCACATCGGCCATCGCGTCGGCTACCCGGGACTGACAATGATCATTCCACCAATGACGAAACCGATGGGTCGCCAACCGAATGACGTCAGCGCTCACAGTTGCGTTGATATGCTCTTGCGCGGCCAAACACAGCCTGGCGGTAGCGAGCCTGCGCCCTTGCGTGTTTTTCCAGTCGTCTGAAGCCTTTGCGGCAACGAAAAGTTCGTCTTCGCGTTCATCAATCAGGCTGGCCAAAACAAAACTGAGGAACACAGACGTTTCATTTGGCATCTCTGCCCGTCCATGCCGCCACTTGGATATGGTTGGCGGCGAGACTTTGGCAATTTCAGCCAAAGCGCGTCCTGATACATCTAAATGCTGAAGGCCTAGTAAGGTCGGTGGGCTTACAGGCCCATCCGACTCCACCAACCCAACTACCTGCGCCAGCTCCGCGTCGCTGTGCTTTGTGTTCTCTGTCATTGCTCTCTCACTCTTATCGCTCTGCCCAGCGAATCTATTGTTGATTATCCTGACTTATGGTTAACGAAACACTGAAAATTGTGCTTTTTCACCCAAAACGCGCAAAATCTAGTACTTTGGTCGCCGCTTATTCGTGAGCGACTCGAACAGGAGAACAACCCCATGCGACTAGGCGTCGACGTTGGCGGAACAAAAATTGAGGCCATCGCGATTGATAAGGCGGGCATGGCTCGACGTCGGGAACGAGTTTCAACGCCAATCGGCGACTATGAGGCAACCATTCGCAGCATTGCCGGTCTGGTGGAAAAAGTTCGCGCCCATGCCGACGATGATGGCCAGGACCTGCCGGGCTTGGGGATTGGCATTCCTGGTGCCGTCTCTGCGGCAACGGGCCTCATCAAGAACGCCAATTCAACCTGCCTCATTGGCAAATCGATGGCAAAAGATGTGCATGCTGCAACAGGCTTCGATGTCCGACTCGCAAATGATGCTAATTGCTTTGCCGTATCAGAATCTGTTGATGGTGCCGGTGCAGGATGCGCTGTTGTATTCGGTGTCATTCTTGGCACCGGCATCGGTGGCGGAGTCGCAATCAATGGTCAGGCTTTAAACGGCCACAACCACACGAGATCAATATGTTGCTTGTGTCCGGATCGAATCTGACGTTCGAAAAGCGGATGTCCCAAATGATACGAACTTCAGATTCGGGACACTAGGCGGCGGCGTCTCGAACCGCGATGAGCTATACGCACCCAAGGTTCATAACTTGCTGGCCAAGTACGCCTTTACCGACCATTTGACGACCCGCATCGTCAAGAATCAACATGGCGATTCCAGCGGGATTCGCGGTGCCGCGTGGCTATGGCCGACGACATAGAATCGAAAATTACGCCATCCCCCTGGAAAGCAGAGCGCCGCGCCGCTATATCCCCCGCATGACTGTTCCGCCGCCAAAAGACCTCACCACCATGGATCGCACTGTAAACGGCTTGGGTTTAACCAAAATCCGGCGGCACATCTTTTTGTGCGCGGACCAAAGCAAGCCAAAGTGCTGCTCTATTGAAGATGGCCTTAAAGTTTGGGATCACTTGAAAGCCCGCGTCAGCAACGAAGGTCTCGATAAAGGCGATGCGGTAATTTTTCGGACGAAAGCCAATTGTCTGCGCGTCTGCCAAAATGGACCGATCGCGGTCGTCTGGCCAGAAGGCGTTTGGTATAAGGGTGTGACTGTTGAGGTGCTCGACCGGATTATTGACGAACACCTGATTGGCGGCGTGCCCGTCGCAGAGCACGTCATCGCGATTTCACCGGGCGTTGAGCCTTAGACCCGACCTTCGCCGCGGCGAATATGATAGTGAAACGTGCCGTCGTCTTCGTACCACTTTACAAGGTCATGGCCCGTCACATTGCAGAAATGCGGAATATCGACGAACGACGCCGGGTCTGTTGCGAGCACATGAAGCATTTTTCCGGCCTCCATGCCTTTTAAGCGTTTTCGGGTTTTCAAAACAGGCAACGGGCAACTCAGGCCAGAGGCGTCTAGCAGTTCATCTTCCAGATGAGCGTTTGACTCATCACCGAAAGAAATCTCATTGGCCTTGCTCATCATCAACTCTTATAGCTTGCCGAACATCTCACAAATGAGCTGTCCCATTAAGATGTTCCAAATTTAGCCCTTTGCTCGCTGCGGGCACAACGTGATCCCATGGGAACTGAAATTGATATCCTTTAACCGTCTGTAAACCTTCGCCGTTGGTAGCAAGAGCGAGTAGGCAAAAGGCCGATGATGCCCACTTGGCCGCCCGTTTCAGGACAGTTGTATTTTCCGTGTCTGACATCTAACAGCCACTGTCATCCAAAAACGTCAGTGTGTCTGGCGTTAGAGCTAACGAAAAGTCAGAAAACGTTTGCACGACCTTCTCAGCAATCCCGTCACGGCGGTAATCAATGCTCATTTCATAGTCAGGGAACTCTTGCCGCGCCCGAATCTGGAAGAACGCCAAAGACATGGGGTAGGTCATTAAATCTTCACCCGCCGTCACTGTTGCAAAGGCAGAATCTGCCGTGCGCCCCTTCCCAATCACCGCGTTAATGGCATACGGATTATCCTTTGACGTCCCATCAAAAACCGTCTTGCTGATAATTGGCTTGCCTTGCTCAGCAGCCTCAAACAAAGCAATCACGTGGGCGGTTGGCAGTATCGTCCCCGGCGGTAAGTACATGGCAGCCTCTTCGCCGCCCTCATCTTTTATCCAAGCCGTACCGCCTGAAACGCCAGATGTGTCAACTTTGGCACGGCCCGAAAATTGATCGGTTGTTTGACCATTTGCCTTTTCGACGACAGCAAAACGCAACTCTTCACCCGATTTGGCCTCCCAACTGGTGAACTCCCACGTCGATCTTAGACTTGCGCCGCTGTCATAGACATATTCGACCGCAACAGCATTCTCACTGGTCCAGCCATCACAGGCATCAGCGAAGCGATACCGCATCACGCCGCGAACAGCCTGAAGCCCTGCGCCTGAATCCACGCTGGCCAAGCTCAGGCGGTATGTCGCTTCGTGAGACGCGAGAGACGCCCCTGCCTGAGCGGAGGAAGAAAACCCAATCGATAGGGCTGTGATGGCAACGCCAACGGCCGCGAATGCGATCCCTAACGAAGAATTCTGAGACAAGTATTTAATCATGATGGAAACATGGCCCAGGTATGAGGATGCCGCAAGGTGTGCCGCACCGAACCAGTGCATTTTTGCATGTGAAATCACCAACCCGGCAAATATTGCCCATCGCGCAACAAGGCATCGAGACCTAACTGCATGTAAGTAAAGGATGTTAACGATGGCATAAGGATTGCTTTTAACTATTGCGTAACCATTTGCTCGGAGCCCGCAATGAAGATCGACCGCATTTCCCCACCTGTCGAAAGTGATTTCAACCCACAAAGCAAACCGCACAGCAGTCTGATCGTCGCCATACAACGGGCAATGGATAGAGCGGAAGACGCAGAACGCATCATCGCTAAATTGCGAGCTCAGATTACAACACTTGAACAAGACGCTGAAACTGACCAACTGACGGGCCTATTTAATCGCCGAGGCTTTGAGAAACGCGTCGCTGAAACTATGGCACAAGCAAGCCGCTACCGAGAGTGCGGCGCGCTGATTTACATCGACCTCGACCTGTTCAAATCTATTAACGACACCTTTGGCCATTCTGCGGGGGATGCGGTCCTCACCAGCGTTTCCTCCATTTTGGACGCCAATGTGCGCACATCCGACCACCTCGCAAGACTGGGCGGGGATGAATTTGCTGCCATCTTAACAAGAACCTCGCACGACGATGCGCTGATGCGAGCCGACGTCATCAACAATGCCCTGAACACCGCCTCCCTCAATTGGCACGGACAGGCCATTGAGATTAATGCCAGCGTTGGTCTTCAGGCCTTCAGGCCCGGCGACGACTTTGCCGCCGTTCTACAAGCCGCAGACCGCGCCATGTATGAAGCAAAACAAGTGCGCGCTGATATGCGCAACGCGGCCTAAGACAATGCCTCGACCTGACGTCATGAAAGAAAACAATGCCATGCGCACAGAGAGCACTGCCAGCTATCTCGACCTGTTTAACCGGCCCCGGTTTCTAGACAAAGGTTTTGAGCGCCCCGATGGCCGGGCGTTAGTCCCCGTTAAGCCCGCACTGCCGCCATCGGTCATTCATGTGCGTGTGCGTGCCGAAGATCTTGGCCTCCACGCATCCGACTTGCGCGACATCAAAGAAGCTGGCGCCATTGACGTGCGCAATATATCCCCCCGACAAATCGCTGCCCTTAGCCTCGATTTCTATGTGACAGGAGCACTGTCATACGAAGAATACGACATGTTGGCATTTCAACCTGAACTGCATCGAGATTATGATCAGACCATCGGTGCGCTGTTGGGTGAAACTGCGGCGCCGGACCAGCGTCGCGACTTCGTCAAAATTTGGGAAGAGCGTTACGAATTCGAATGCCATTACAACGGCGATGACCGAGACGTCATGCGTCAAACAAAGAAAATTTTAGATGTCTTGCGGGCCTTGGATCAGACACTCACCCACACACGGATGTAACGAGCACGGTCTGCACCAAAGCATTAACCGCTGATGTCTGCCACTTCGACGGGTTGCTTACGCGCTGCCATCTGAGAATCTTCAAGGGCAATCGCAACAATCACATCTTTCGATGAGATGCCCACGGTCCATATGTCAACCAAGCCAGCCTGTGCGAGTTTCTGTTCAACGTCCGCGTGAGTTGATCGTGCAACAGGCCCGACAATCACCCGGTAAAAGCTCTTGGCATTCGTTTTAACCGCGACCATTTGTGCGCCAAAGCCAGAATGACGCCGTGTGAACTTTTCAGCATTCTTTGGGCCATGGAAACTGCCAATAACGATGTAATTTCCGGCAGACAACGCAGCACCTTGCCTCAACCGTTTTGTTGGTGCGGCAAAAGAGACAGATATTTCTGGCTTAGCGAACGCGGCCAAAGGTGCCTGTGCATCGGCAACAATTGCATGGGCAATGGTTGGCTTAACAACGCGGGCAGATGGCAATCTGGCCGTCATCGCAAAAACAACGGGCGACGCGTTCGGCTCAATCGACGTGTCAAACTCGATGATCGGCTGAATTCTTGTTTTTACGGCGACAGCCTGAAACGTGCTTGGCACATCAGAAACCACACCCGACGTCATCAACTGGCCCTCAGGTAAGGCGGTTTCTGAATCGAAAAGACTGCTATCATCGATAGAGGCAACGACTCTTTCGGAATTCCCCGAAGCCGTCACAAATTCCGCCCAGGAGGCCATCTCTTCTGACGTCTTCACAGGTTCGTCAGCCGCAGCCAATTGGAATGCACCCGCATCAATCAAATCCCCAGACGTCGTTAACGCAGATACAGAATCAGATGCTTTGATGCCACCAGCCCCCTCCACATCAACGATGGTGGTAATGGCATCATCTTCGGGGGAACAGATATTACCATCTTCAGTTATCAACCGATGCAAGGCACAATCCGCGCCAAACATAAAGGAAATGCCATGATCGGTGAGTGATTTATTCGTTGCGACGTAAGAAATTCCATCGGCAACCCATGACGCGACCTGAACACCAACAGGCAAAGCGCACCCACCCACCAAGGTGAAAGAAGCTAAAGCCGTGGTTAAGCCTAAATGTCGGCCCCATCGCGTCTTACGCTGCATACGTTTTCCTCCGGTTTGGTTCGATCAACCCTAATGCTTATTTATGAAGGGGTTAGACCGAAACCCTCAAGCCTTTGCACTATGCCTCGTGACGATACTGCACAGCAACAAAAAAAACCTTAACGACAATAGGGTTGCTACGCACTTTTATTACGTGGGTCGTTATTTTTCTGACTTTCACGGTTCTTATCCACGTATCCACGTCCAAGTATCCGCGTAATTTACGCAGCCGGGGCAAGGTCTCCGCAACGGCTCCCTATGCCGACAGCCTTATCCATTGAATTGAGCACTGGATTAAGGATGGCTATGGTATGTGTCGTGGTTGCTTTCGTGACCTGAAAGGCGGTTCCAGGCTCACCAAAATTTTTGAACCATGCCAATATGCGCCAATATTTGCATCGTTTCGCTGCATGGAATACCCAATCAAAACGCACGCAGAGTCAGACAACCATTGACGTAGAACACGGAACGGTTGAGGCTTCGCTCTGACGCATGGGAGAACACATGGATTTATTTACCAACCCGCTAAAAGGCACAGGTTTACCCGAAGCATCAGACCTACAGCCCGGCGAAATCATTACTGACCCAACAGCAGCCAATTTGCTGTTTGCAGAGTGTCCTGTCGCGACGCCATCACCGTTAATAACGTCAACTGACCTCGCAAATATATTTGGGGTTGGCCAGGTCATCTTAAAAGACGAACGGGAACGCATGGGACTGGGAAGCTTTAAGGCGCTTGGTGCGGCGTTTGCCATTGCCAAGCGAGCAGCAAACGTTGTTCGCCAGAACCCAACAATCTCTTTTGATACAGCGCTATCCAGTGAAACCTACGTTTGCGCCAGCGCTGGCAATCACGGGCTGTCGATGGCCGCAGGCGCAAAGCTGTTTGGCGCGGCAGCCGTTGTCTATTTGGCAGAAACCGTACCGGAAGACTTCGCCGCGCGCTTGCGCGACAAGGGTGCCACCGTCGTTCGAGAAGGCGATATTTATGAAGCCAGTATGGCCGCTGCGATGGCGGCGGCTGATGCAAACAAGTGGACCTTGCTGTCGGACAGCTCATGGATTGGATATGCCGATCCGGCACGCGACGTGATGGAAGGATACTTGATTATGACGGCAGAGGTTGCCGATCAGATTTCCGAGCCACCAACGCACATTTTTCTGCAAGCGGGTGTTGGTGGCTTGGCCGCCGCCTGTGCCGGTGCGGCGCGTCATTTGTGGGGTCCAGAACCCAAGATTATTGTTGTTGAACCCGATGCAGCCCCCGCTGTGTTTGAAAGCATCAAGGCCAAAACGGCTGTTGAGGCACCCGGTCCAGTTTCTTCAATGGGACGATTGGACTGCAAAGTACCGTCACATTTAGCCTTGCGTTATTTGGCCCGTGAAGCCGATGCCTTCATGGTGATCTCTGAAGATGAGGTCGAAGAAACTGTCTTGCTGATGGCCGAACACGGCATACCGACATCGCCATCAGGCGGCGCGGGCGTTGCCGGTCTTCATCATATCGGTCCGCACGCACGCAACCTGGGCTTGGGGCTGGATGCGCGGGTGCTGTGCTATGTCTCTGAAGGGCCAACCGCATGACGCCTGACTTTGCTGCATCTGAATTCGAGCGCCGGACAGAACGGGCGCAACGCGCCATGAAGGCTGCAAACATAGATGCGTTGTTCGTGATGACAGAACCGGAAGTGCGATACTTCACAGGCTTTCGCACCTTGTTTTGGCAGAGCCCAACGCGGCCTTGGTTTGTTGTTGTTCCGGCTTCGGGCAAGCCGATCGCCGCAATTCCCGAGATTGGTGCGGCTTTGATGCGGGAAACATGGATCGACGATATCCGAACATGGTCATCCCCCCATGCCGATGATGATGGCGTCTCACTTCTGATCGATACGCTAAAGGGGTATGATCGCATTGGTGTGCCCATGGGACGCGAGAGCGTCCTGCGGATGCCGCTGCTTGATTTCGATCGCGTTCGTGATGGATTGCACGCTTCGGCATTCGTCGATGCCACCGATTTGATGCAGCGTCTTCGCATGGTAAAATCTGAAGCTGAGATTCAAACAGTCGCGGATATTTGCGCCATTGCGTCCGCATCCTTTGCCCGCGCGGGTGATTTGTTTCGTGTAGGTCAAACGGTCGCAGACGCTTTTCGCGCGTTCAAGATTGACCTGCTGCAAGGCGGTGCAGATGACGTTCCTTATCTGGTTGGCGGATGCGGACAGGGCGGCTATGCCGATGTAATTTCTCCCCCCAGCGATACGCCCATTCGTGCGGGCGACATATTGATGCTTGATACCGGCTCCATGCTACGAGGCTACTCTTGCGACTTTGATCGCAATTGGGCTTTTGGCGATGCCAGCGATGCGGCCAAGCGAACGTATAATACCCTCTATCGCGCAACCGATGCTGCCTTTGCCATTGCGCGCCCCGGTGCCACCGCTGCCGATTTGTTCAAAGCGATGGCAGATGTCATCGGCCAAGATGAGAGTGATATCGGACGATACGGCCATGGCCTGGGAATGCAATTAACCGAGCCGCCATCGAATATCCATTTTGATCAGACGGTTCTGGAGCCGGGCATGATTATGACCTTAGAGCCGAGCATGGAAATTGAGGCGGGCAAGATGATGGTGCACGAAGAAAATATTGTCATTCGTGACGGCGCACCTGAATACCTCAGCACCCGAGTGGCACCAGAATTACCAATTTTGTAGGAGATCGCCCCATGGCCCTTCCCTTCGTGCTGGATAACGGTGTCGCGACGCGGGCGCGCCTTGGTGTTGTGATTCTAGAGACGGACGAAACACTTGAATCAGACTTGCGAACTGTTTTTAACCAGCCCGGTATTGGGCTTTTCCATACCCGAATACCAAACGCACAAACGGTCACACAAGAAACCCTAACGGCGATGCGCGATGAGATGCCCGCTGTGCTGAAGCTGTTGCCTCATACGGTGCCGCTTGATGTCGTGGGGTATGGATGCACGTCGGCCTCAACACTCATTGGACCAGAAAACGTTGCGGCCATTGTGAATGCCATTCATCCCCATGCAAAGGTGACAAACCCAATAAGTGGCGTCATCGCGGCTTGTCAGGCCTTAGGCGTCAATCGCCTTGGCCTTGTAACCCCCTACTCTGCCGATATCTCTGCCGCTATGCAGGACACACTGACAAACAACGGCATTGCGGTAACGGCATTTGGATCGTTTGAACAAACCACAGACGCCAATGTGGCACGCCTGTCGCCACAATCCATTTTAGATGCTATGATCACCATTGGCAGCTCTGATGAGACCGACGCGGTGTTTGCGTCTTGCACCAATCTTAACACGTTTGCGATCATCGAAGAGGCCGAGGCGAAAATCGGTAAACCCGTTATTTCGTCCAATCAAGCCATGGCATGGCACATGGCAACTCTGGCGGGCCTGAGCGCAGACGTGCAAGGACCTGGTCATGTTTTTTTGGTATAATTGTCTCATTCATCATAAAAACAGGGAATCCCGTGTTATGAACCGTCACCTTCGCCTCACTTTTGCGGTCGCCATCGTCTCCTCCGTCAGCATTTTGCCGACCCCGCCGCACGCGGCTGGATTGCTGGACCAAGTGCAGGGCACCGTGGGCAACCTTCTTGGTGGCTCAACTGGCAACAGCGCCACTAGTGCGTTAACCAACAGTGATATTGCCGATGGTTTACTAGAGGCTTTACGGGTTGGAACCGAACGGGTCGTGGCTCAGGTCGGCACGGTTGATGGTTATAACAGCGATGCCGCCATCCATATTCCCCTGCCAGAGAATCTAAAAAAAGTGCAAAGCGCCCTTCGCACGATTGGCTATTCTTCGTTGGCTGATGATCTGGAACTCAAACTTAATCGCGCCGCGGAAGCGGCGGCACCAGAGGCGAAAGAGCTGTTCTGGAATACAATTTCTGGCATGTCTTTTGAAGATGTGCAGGGGATTTACAACGGACCTGATGATGCCGCGACGCGTTATTTTCAACAGAAAATGACTCCAGACCTCACCACGCGGATGGAGCCAATTATCGATAGCACGCTCAGCGAAGTGGGGGCGATCAAAGCCTACGACGCGATGATGGGGCAATACGACACTATTCCCTACATGCCCGATGTAAAAGCCGACCTCAATTCTTATGCGGTCGAAAAAGCAATGGATGGCTTGTTCCATTACGTTGCCATTGAAGAAGCGGCGATCCGCAATGACCCCGTCGCCCGCACAACGGATATCTTGAAAAAGGTGTTCGGAGGATAAGACAATGACGAAGGCCCGCAACCATCTGTTTTTAATGGCAGCAGCCTTGGTGGTCGCTCTTTCAACGCCTTCATACGCTGAAGACGAAAAACCAACGCTATTGATTGCTGATAATGATTGGCGCCCGTGGTTCAATGGTCCAGAAAATGTGGAGAGCCCAGGGTTTGCGAAAGAGATTATCCAGCGCTGCGTAACGGTTGCTGGGTATGACCCAACATTCAAGCAATTTCCAATTAAGCGCATGATATCGATGATGCAAAGCGGCGCTATGGACATTTCGATCTTCTCATTTAAACCAGGAAGAACGGAGTTTCTTGCCTACAGCAGCGAGCCTCTTTTCTTCGAATCCTATGTTCCCTTTGTCAAAAAAGGCAGTGGCATTAAGATCAAGAAGATCGCTGATTTTGATCCTCTGAGGCTTGGGCATATGAACGGGTTAACTTATTCAAAAGATTATTTCGCGTATATTAAGCAACGGCAAAAAGCCAAAAAAATAGATATCACCATCGATAGCGAATCAAACATTCTAAAGCTCGCTAGTGGCCGTATTGATGTGTTTGTCGATACCCGCGCGTCTGTAACATCGTTGCTGAACAGAATGGGCTTGACCGATCAGATCAAAAGCGTGGATTACACGGTCAAGAGTGGTGAATACTTCATCACCCTTTCTAAGCAATCGAAGAACGTGCCCGATATTCCAGGTTTTTTGGCCGAAATCGACGACTGCATAAAAAACATGAAAAATAATTTAGAATATAGTGAATTAGCGGCACATTACGGCCTCCAACCCAGTGATATTTTAACCGCACCGCACAATGCCAATTAGCGTGGAAAAAAACACCGATCCAGCGGAATCCCGTTCGGCACGATTGCTGTATCTCAGAAAGATGACGCTCCACAGACCCGAGTTTCGGTGGATTGTGCCGCTTGTCTTTTTTATCGGATTGTTAGCACCCCTTCTTATTTCTAGTTGGTACACGCTTCGGCTTCAGGCTGACAATGTCGAAGCGGGTCTACAGTTTGAGTACGACCGGATGGCTGACGTTCTGGCCAACGGCATGCAAAAACCGGTTTGGAACTTGTTGCCTGAAATTGGCCAACCACTTGTGGATTCTATGATGGCCGACCCACGGGTTTTGGAAGTCGACGTCACCACCACCGAAGGAAACCGTTTTATCAGCGCATCGCGGGATGCGCCCCCGATCAAGCCCATCACCCTAACCCGAGACTTAACCTTCAATGCAACACCAATTGGCACCGTAACTTTGGTGATTGAGTCATCAGAGACCGACAACATCTTAAAGGAACAATCGACCCGGGTTTATATCGCCACAGCCGTTCAATCCGTTGTCAGCTTTTTCATTGTCATGATGATGTATTTGCTGATTACGCGGTTCCAGGATAAGCAGACTTTGCAGCGCATTAACACCGAGCTTGAAACGCAGGTGAAAGAACGTACACGAGAATTTCAAGTTGCGACGGAAGAGGCTCAGGTTGCCAACCTCGCGAAGTCTGAGTTTCTGTCGTCGATGAGTCATGAGCTGCGAACCCCCATGAATTCTGTCTTAGGTTTTGCCCAGCTTTTGTCGGATGATCCCGTGCATCCCCTCACCAAAAAACAACAGCAATTCGTTGAGAAAATTTTAAAAAACGGTGAGGTCCTCATGGACCTGATTAATCAAGTGCTTGATCTCGCAAAAATTGAAGAGGGCCGCGTTGATTTAGATCATTCAAAAATTTCAATCTCGGACATCATGTCTGAATGCGGTGAACTGGTTCAGCCATTGCTCGGGCAATACAATGTAGATCTGAACGCTGATCCAAGTGGCTACAGTGATGCTCATGTTTGGGCTGATGAGAAACTGCTGCGGCAGATTTTTCTGAATCTATTATCCAACGCGATTAAGTATAATCAAAATGGTGGGGCTGTCTCTATCATCTGCGAACACACTTCAGCGACGACCATCCGGGTTAATGTCGCTGATACGGGCATTGGTGTGCCCGAGGATTTGCGAGAAAACCTTTTCGAACCTTTCAACCGATTGACGCAACAAAATAGCCCCATTGAAGGCACCGGTATTGGCTTGGTTATTGCCCAAAAACTAGCCGAGCATATGAATGGCTCAATCGGCTATAGCCCGCGCCCGACAGGCGGCAGTCTGTTTTGGGTGGAGCTTCCGGTCGCAAAGGGTGACTAGATCGTCACTCAGACTCCGTCACCACTTTCTTTTCTTTCGGCAGGTTGAGTTTCAAGTGAAGCTCACGTAGGCGCGTTTCTTCAACCGTACCCGGTGCGCCCATCAACAAATCTTGCGCCTGTTGGTTCATGGGGAAGGTAATGACTTCGCGAATGTTGGGCTCGTCTGCCAACAGCATCACGATGCGGTCAATCCCCGGCGCTGATCCACCGTGGGGCGGCGCGCCAAAACGAAACGCCCGCAACATGCCGCCAAATTTATCTTCGACAACTTCAGGGCCGTACCCGGCAATGCCAAACGCTTTCAGCATGATATCGGCGCGGTGGTTCCGGATGGCCCCCGATGACAATTCAACGCCGTTACAGACGATGTCATATTGATAGGCCAAAATATCGAGCGGATCTTTGTTTTCCAGCGCCTCCATGCCGCCTTGTGGCATGGAAAACGGGTTGTGGCTGAAATCAATTTTGCCGGTTTCTTCGTCAGCCTCGAACATCGGGAAATCAACAATCCAGCAGAACTTGAAGGTGTTTTCTTCGCGCAGGCCCAACTCATCACACAAACGGTCGCGGGCTTTGCCGCCAAACGTTTCCGCATCAACCTTTTGACCGCACGTGAAGAAGACGGCGTCACCAGCAACAGCCCCTGTCGCTTCTTGAATCGCTGTCGTGCGCTCGGCTTCCAAATTCTTGGCAATCGGGCCTTTCGGTCCTTCTTCACCAAAGATGATGTACCCTAACCCACCAGCCCCCTCTTCGCGGGCCCAGTCATTGAGTTTATCAAAAAAGCTGCGCGGACGCGGACCTGCGCCGGGGGCCAAAACGGCTTTTACAATCGCGCCCTTATCGATGTTTTTCGCAAAGATGCCAAAGCCTGATCCACGGAAGGGTTCGGTCGTGTCCACCATGATAAGCGGGTTCCGCAAATCTGGTTTGTCTGAGCCATACTTGGACATCGATTCCAAATAAGGAATGCGGGGGAACGGCGCGCCAGAAACAGATCGACCATCGGCGAATTCTTCGAACACGCCAGAAAGCACAGGTTCTATGGCGTTGAAAACGTCATCTTGGGTGACAAACGACATTTCAAAATCGAGTTGATAAAACTCACCCGGTGAGCGATCTGCGCGGGCATCTTCATCACGAAAGCAGGGCGCAATTTGAAAATATTTGTCGAAGCCAGAGACCATCAGCAACTGCTTAAATTGCTGTGGTGCTTGCGGTAGCGCATAGAATTGACCGGGATGATTTCGCGACGGCACCAAATAATCGCGAGCCCCTTCTGGCGAACTGGCGGTTAAAATCGGTGTTTGAAATTCAACAAACCCTGACTCCGTCATGCGACGTCGAATGGACGCAATCACGTTAGCCCGCAGTAGAATGTTCTTGTGTAGCTTCTCGCGGCGCAAATCGAGAAACCGATATCGCAGCCGAATATCTTCACCGTAAGTCTCGTCGCTGTTTACCTGCATTGGCAAAACATCCGCCGGACTTTCGACTGAGAATTCTTCAATACGCACCTCAACAGTGCCCGTGGGTAATCCTGGATTGGTTGTCTCTGCGGTGCGTTCAACGACGGTTCCGGTCACGGTCACGACGCTCTCCACCCGAATTTCCTCCACGGCAGGGAACAAAGACCCAGAAACATCAATAACGCACTGCGTCAGACCAAAGTGGTCGCGTAGATCTAAAAATAGCAGATTGCCGTGATCCCGTTTGGCGTGAACCCATCCGGACAAGCGGACCTGTTCCCCAGCATTCGATTGACGCAGGGCCTCACAGGTATGGGTACGAAACGGATGCATGGCGAACCTCTCTTGAGCGTGTATGGGCGTGTATGGGCATTTAAGAACCGTAAATACGGCTTAAATCATGCGCGGAAAAGACCCCTACACCGCATTGATGTCAACACGATACGCAGCGATTGCTTTAATGTGGCGAACAAAGGGTGTAAGACCGCCACCAATGGACACTTTAACACAGCCCTCCACCCCAATTCCCGTTACTGATACGGAAACACTTGCCGCGTTTTGTGAACGCGCAAAGCAATGTGCCTATGTGACGGTTGATACAGAGTTCATGCGGGAGACAACGTATTGGCCGATTCTCTGTGTCGTCCAGTTAGCGTTAGGCGGATCCGAGGGTGACGAGGATGCCGTGGCCATTGATGCCATGGCCGAAGGTATTGATCTGGAGCCTCTGTTCGGGCTTTTGCGAGATGAGAGTGTTTTAAAGGTTTTCCATGCAGCGCGTCAGGACATGGAAATTTTCTGGCACCTCATGGGGGATTTCCCGCGTCCGGTGTTCGATTCTCAGATTGCCGCGATGGTTTGTGGCTTCGGCGAACAAGTGGGCTATGAAGCCTTGGTCAATAAACTAGCCAATGCGAACATTGATAAAAGTTCTCGGTTTACCGACTGGTCGCTGCGCCCCCTGACCGAAAAGCAACTTCATTATGCCCTGGCTGATGTCACATATTTACGCACCATTTATAAACGCTTGACCACCATGCTGGAAAAGAATGGTCGCAATGCGTGGATTGCCGATGACGTTGCGGGCCTGACAAATGCCAAAACATATACGTGGGATCCAGCCCGCTCATTCCTCCGCCTCAAGGTTCGCAACCAAAAACCACGCCTTCTTGCTGTTTTAAAAGAACTGGCAGCTTGGCGGGAACATGAAGCCCAGCGCCGTGACATTCCGCGCGGGCGGGTTTTACGCGATGAAGCCCTGGTCGAGGTAGCCTCAAGCCACCCAAAAAATGCCGACACCTTAAAGCGCACCCGCGGACTTTCCGATAAAGCGGCGACCGGCCAGTATGGCGCCGCGATTTTAGAGGCTGTTCGGGCCGGTGAAGCTGTTCCTGATGCTGATTGCCCGCAACCAAAAAAGAAAACGGATTTGCCACGCGGCATTGGGCCGGTATCAGACCTTCTGAAAGTTCTGTTAAAAATGCGCGCGGAAGACGCCGACGTTGCCCCTCGCATGATTGCCTCAGCCGAAGACATTGACCACATCGCGGCCTTCGGACCAAAGGCTGATGTCCCTGCCCTTCAAAGCTGGCGTGCAGAGATGTTTGGCGACGATGCGCTAAAGCTGCGCAAGGGTGATATTGCCTTGGGTTGTGACGGCAAACGCGTCGACATTATCGATGTCGAAGACTAGGTTGTAGCGAACAATTAACGAATAGGCTTTCATAATTGGTTTGATGTTTAATTATGGAGTTACGGTGATGCCAGATTATCAAGAGTTAACGGAAGACCAATGGGTTCGATTGAAGCCGCT